>Ga0136846_1224069_pt1 | contig 12178 bp, 7 predicted proteins | sample HopSoiMetagenom2_FD_96841 | JGI IMG/M metagenome (GOLD analysis project Ga0136846, IMG submission 96841) | Grasslands soil microbial communities from Hopland, California, USA - 2 Assembly 2016 (version 4) | ecosystem: Environmental > Terrestrial > Soil > Grasslands | place: USA: Hopland...
CGGCGACGTTGACGGCTTCCTGGCCGGTCATCGAGTCGAGCACGAGCAGGACGTTCGTCGGCTTGACGGCGTTGCGGACGGCGACGAGCTCGTCCATCAGCGCCTCGTCGACGTGGAGGCGGCCCGCGGTGTCGACGATGACGACGTCTCGGCCCTCGTCGCGCGCGCGCTGGACGCCGGCCGCGGAGACGGCGACGGCGTCGCCCTCGCCGCGGTAGACGGGAATCTGGATCTGCTTGCCGAGCTGCTCGAGCTGGTCGATGGCCGCGGGGCGCTGCAGGTCGGCCGGGACGAGCGCCGGCTTCTTGCCCTCCTTGCGCAGGAGCAGCGCGAGCTTCGCGGAGGCCGTCGTCTTGCCCGAGCCCTGGAGCCCGGCCATGAGGATCACCGTCGGCGGCCGGCCGGCGAACGCGAGCCGCGAGTCGCCCGTCCCCATGAGCTCGGTCAGCTCGTCGTGGACGATCTTGACCACCTGCTGGCCGGGGTTCAGGTCCTTCAGCACCTCCTCGCCGAGCGCGCGCTCGCGCACGCGCGCGACGAAGTCCTTGACGACGCGGAAGTTGACGTCGGCCTCGAGCAGCGCCAGGCGGATCTCGCGCATGGCGCGCGAGATCGACTCCTCGTCGAGCCGTTTCTTGCCGCTCAGGTCGCCGAGGGCGGCGCTGAGCTTGTCGGAGAGCGTGTCGAACACGGTCGGTCAAGTGTAGGCGCGGCCGCCCCTTTCCCCCGCGTGCGAAAGGGTGTATAGACGCGCCGTGCCACGCGTGCTCGTCCTCGGGGCGGCAGTGGCCGCGGCCGCCGTGCTCGGCTCGGCAGCTGCCGGCCGGCCCGTTCGCGCGGGCGGCGTTTTCCGCGTCGCCGGCGCACCGGACGCGATCGACCCGGCGATCACGCTCGATGCGAGCGACGCCCTCGCGGCGACGTGCACCCGCCTCATGCGGAACCCGGATCGCCCACCCCCCGAAGGGAGTCGGACGTTCCCGGACGGCGCAGCTGGGTATCCCGCCGTGTCCGATGACGGACGGACGTACACGTTTCGGATCCGCACGGGCATTCGCTTCGCGAGCGGCGAGCCCGTGACGGCCCGCAATTTCGCGCATGCGATCGAGCGCGTGCTCGCCCCGGCGACGAACTCGCCCTGGGCGCAGTACATGCAGGACATCGTCGGCGCGAACGCCGTGCTGAAGGGCAAGGCGACAACGCCGTCGGGCGTCACGGCGCGCGGCGACACGCTCGTCGTCCGCCTGACGCACGCAGCGCCCGACTTCCCGGCGCGCACGACGACCACCTCGTTCTGTGCCGTCCCGGCCAACCTGCCGGTGAGCGCGGAGGGAGCGACGGTGCTGCCGGGCTCAGGCCCGTTCACCGTTCACGAGTTCGTTCCGAGCCAGAAGCTGGTGCTCGTCCCGAACCCGCTGTATCGCGGGACCCGCCCCAGGCACGTCGACGAGATCGTCTTCGCACCAACCGGCGACCCGGTCGCCGCCGTGGAGCACGGGGCGGCGGATTACGCCGAGGCCGACCCGGAGGCGCTGGCGGCCGTGCCGGCGCGGTACCGGTCGCAGCTGCACGCAGCAGGCGGGGCGTCGATCAGGTTCGTCGTCCTCAACTCGGCCCGGCCGCTCTTTCGCGCCAACCCAAAGCTGCGCCGCGCGGTGAACTTTGCCGTCGACCGCCGCGCGCTCGTGGCCGTCCGCGGGGGGTCGATCACCGGCCGGCTGACCGACCAGTACCTGCCGGCGAGCATGCCCGGGTTCCGCGACGCGCGCATCTACCCGCTGGCGCACCCGGACCTCCGCCGCGCCCGGACGCTCGCACGCGGCCACACGAGGAGCGGCACCGCCGCGCTGTGGGTGAAGGACACCCCGACCGACATCGCGCAGGCCCACATCATCCAGCGCGACCTCCGGCCGCTCGGCCTGCGCGTGACCGTGACCGTGCTTCCCGGCCCGGCACTCTTCCAGCGGCTCTTCACGCCGGGCAGCGCCTATGACTTGACGCTGCTCGGCTACGGACCCGACTACTTCGACCCCTACGCGATGCTCGACGTGCTCTTCGACGGGCGCCTGCTGGGGACGCCGTACAGCTTCAATCTCGGCCACTTCGACTCCCCGGCAGAGGACGCCCGCTTCGCCGCCGCCTCGAAGCTCCGGCCCGATGCGCGCTACCGCGCCTACGGCGCGCTCGACGTCGCGCTGGCGCGCGACCAAGCGCCGGCAATCGCGTACGAGGACGAGAGCATCCTCAACCTCGTCTCGAAGCGGGCCGGCTGCCTCGTCTTCAATCCGGGCCTGGATCTCGCGGCGGTCTGCATCAAATAGCTACGGCGCGTCAACGGTGACCCAGACGAGGCCGTGGGCGACGGCGACCCCGGCCGGACGGCCTCCGACCTTGATCGTCCCTGTGACCAGGCGCGTCGCCGGGTCGATCCGCGAGACCGTCCCGTCGCCGCTGTTCGCGACCCAGACCGCGCCCGCACCGTAGGCGATGCCCGAGGGTGCGCGGCCGACGGGCGTCGAGTTGACGGCGCTTCCTACGGCCGAGATCTGCGAGACGGCGTCGGAACCGCTGTCGGCGACCCAGACCGAGCCCGCGCCGTAGGCAATTCCGGCGGGCGCGGAGCCTACCGCGATGTCCGGGAGCGCCTTGCCGGCGACGACGCTGAACGGCGTCACGGTGTTGTTGCCCCGGTTCGAGACCCAGATCCTGCCGGCCCCGTATGTGATGCCGGAAGCGCCGAAGCCGGCGAAGCCCGCGGGGGTCGCACGCTTCGACGCAGGGTGGATCTGTACGACCTCGGTGCTCCCAAACGCCGCCCAGACGCCTGGCCTGCCGATTGCCACGCTCCCTGCCAGTCCACCGGAGACCCTGACGGCGCCCGCAAGGTGCCGGAAGGTGTGCGCGATCACGTTCAGGTTCGGGTCGACCTGGGCCACGGCGCCGCGCGCGCCTTCGGCGACCCAGAGCGCGCGGTAGCCGCTTGCCAGGCCGGCCGGAGTCGCGCCAAGCGTGATGTTGCGCTGTACGACCCGGCTCCGTTCATCGATGCGCGTAAGCGTCCCGTCGGCCTGGTTCGCGACCCAGGCCGACCCGAACCCGAGGGCGACACTGCCCGGCCGGACGCCGACCGGCACGTCGTCGATGACCTTGCCGCTGCGAGCGTCGATGACGCCCACCGAGTTCGGGGCGACGTTCACGACGGCTGGGCCTCTGGTGAGCAGCACGACTCCGACCGCGATGAGGGCGCCGGCCGCCACCACTGGGACCGCGACCGCCGGCCGCAGCAGCTTGGCCACCGGCCCGGGCTGTGTCGTCCGCAGGCGTGGGAACTGTGAGGGTAGATCCGGCGTGACCACCTGGAAGAGCTCGACGGGCTGCGCGAGGTCCTTCAGCCGCTTCTTGCCGAGGACACGGAGCTCTGTCCCCGGCGGGAGGTCGTCGCGAATCAGGTCGCGCGTCGTGCGCGAGAGCAGGATCTGCCCGCCGTGCGCGGCCGACATGATCCGCGCCGTCCGGTGGATCCCGAGCCCGACGTAGCGGCCCTCCCCGGCGACCGGCTCGCCCGTATCGATCCCGATCCGGACGCGAACGGTGACGCCGTCCGGCCAGTCGTGCCGAGCCAGCGCGCGCTGCGCCGCGGTTGCGGCAGCGACGGCGTCACGCGCCCGACCGAACGCGACGAAGAAGGCGTCGCCCTGCGTGTCGACCTCTCTGCCCCCCGCGTCGGTGAACGCCTGCCGCAGGAGGCGCTGGTGCTCGACGAGGACGTCGTGGTAGCGGTCGCTGCCGAGCACGTGGAGGAGCGCGGTAGACCCCTCGATGTCGGTGAAGAGAAACGTGACCGTCCCGGTGTGGAGCTCGGCTGTCAAGCGGGACGGTCGTTACGCCCCGGCGCAGGGGTTGTCAAGGTCGGGCAGGATACGGCGGCTCTGTCCTCAGCGAGAAGGGAGTCGCAATGGCGCATGTCGCCAAGGTCGTCACGATCATCGGGTCGTCCCCGGAGAGCTTCGCCAAGGCCGCCGACGCCGCCGTGCAGGAGGCCGCGAAGACGATTCGCGGCATCAGCGGCGCGCACGTCGTCGAGATGAGCGCAACGGTCGAGGACGGTCGCATCAGCCAGTACCGCACCACGGTCAACATCGCGTTCGCGGTCGAGCACTAGACGCGCCCTGTTGGTGCCTGTCCGCACGAGCCTAAACTCGGCGGGTGCAGGGACGAAAGACGGTGTCGATCCTCTTCTGCGACGTGGTCGACTCGACGCCGCTCGGGGAGCAGCTGGACCCGGAGTCGCTCCAGCGGGTCATGAGCCGTTGGTTCGCCGAGGCGCGCGCCATCGTCGAGCGTCACGGCGGCACCGTGGAGAAGTTCATCGGCGATGAGGTGATGGCCGTCTTCGGCGTGCCCGTCGTGCACGAGGACGACGCGCTCCGGGCCGTGCGCTCGGCGTCCGCGATGCGCGACCGTCTCGAGACCTTGAACGACGAGCTCGAAGCCCTGTACGGCGTCCGGCTGGCCGTCCGCATCGGCGTGAACACCGGCGAGGTCGTCGTGGGCGACCCGTCGACCGGCGGCACGTTCGTGACGGGCGAGCCGGTGAACATGGCGAAGCGCCTCGAGCAGGCGGCCGACCCGGGGCAGATCCTGATCGGCAAGGCGACGTACCCGCTGGTCGAGAACGCCGTGCGGGCCGGCCCGCTCGAGTCCTTCCCGGTCAAGGGGAAGCGTGAGGCGGTGTCGCCGTTTCGCCTCGAGCACGTCGACGCGGGCGCCCCGGGCGTGGCGCGCCGCCACGACACGCCGCTCGTCGACCGCACGCTCGAGCTGGCCCGCCTCGAGCAGGCGTTCGCGGCCGCCGTGTCCGGGCCCACCAGCCGCCTCGTCACCGTTGTCGGCGCGGCCGGGCTCGGCAAGACGCGCTTGACCGAGGAGCTGGTGCACCATGTCGCCGACCGCGCCCGTGTGCTCACCGGACGCTGCCTCTCCTACGGCGACGGCATCACCTTCTGGCCGCTCATCGAGGTGCTGCGGTCGCTCGGCGACGAGGGCCTCCAGGCCGCGCTCGCCGGGGCGGAGGACGGCGAGGCCGTCGCCGAGCGGCTCCGCGCGCTCACGAGCGACGCGCCCGGCCCGGTGGACGAGCTCTTCTGGGCCGCCCGCCGCCTGCTCGAGTCGCTCGCCGCGTCCATGCCGGTCGTGCTCGTGCTCGAGGACATCGACCGCGCGGAGCCCACCTTCCTGGACCTCGTCGAGTACCTGCTCAGCCGCATCGAGGCAGCGCCGGTGCTGCTCGTATGTCCAGCACGCCCGGAACTCCTCGAGCGGCGCCCCGAGTGGACGGCGCCGAACGAGCGCTCGGACGTGGTCGTCCTCGAGCCACTGTCCGAGAGCGATGCCGAGACGCTCCTCGCCGGGCTGGGCGCGGACCTGGACGACGTCACGCGCGACCGCGTCCTCCGCTCGGCCGAGGGCAATCCGCTGTACGTCGAGCAGCTCGCGGCGCTCGCCGGCAGCGGCGAGGTCGTCGTCCCGCCGACGATCCAGGCGCTGCTCGCCGAGCGGCTCGACCGCCTGCATGGAGACGAGCGGGCAATCCTCGAGCGCGCTGCCGTCGTCGGCCAGGAGTTCTCGCGCCGGATCGTCACTGACCTCTGCCCGCCGGAGCTGCGCGGTGACGCCGGCCGCCACCTCCTCGCGCTCGTCCGCAAGGAGCTGATCCGGCCGTACGCCTCGCCCTCCTCGCGCGAGGACAGCTTCCGTTTCCGCCACGCGCTCATCCGCGACGCCACGTACGACGCCATGCCCAAGGAGGCGCGAGCGCTCTTCCACGAGTGGTGCGCCGACTGGATCGAGCGCAATGCCGGCGACCGCGCGACCGAGCTCGAGGAGATCGCCGGCTACCACCTCGAGCGTGCGGTCGGGCTCCGCGCCGATCTCGGCCCACGCGATGCCCGTTCGGACCGGCTCGCCGCGCGGGCCGCTGCACTTCTGGGCGCGGCCGGCGGCCGCGCGCACGCGCGCGGCGACGTCCCGGCGGCGGTGGGGCTCCTCGAGCGCGCGGCGGCGCTGCTCGACTCGGACGATCCCGGCCGGGTTGCCGTTGCCGTCGAGCTCGGCGCGGCCCTCCACGCCGGCGGGCAGCTCGATCGGGCCGACCTCGTGCTGACGGAGGCGACTGCGGCGGCCGGCCGGCTCGGCGACGAGCGCCTCCTCGCGCACGCCGAGCTGGAGCACGCCTTCGTGCGGATGTACTCGGAGCCGGAGCGTGCGCTCCCGCGCCTCGAAGGGGTCGCGCAGACGGCCGTCGCCGTCTTCACGCGCTTCGGCGACGACGCCGGGCTCGCGCGCGCGTGGCGAGTGGTCGCGGGCGGCCAGTTCGGACGCGGGCACTACGCCGAGGCGGCCGGGACGCTCGACCGCGCGATCACGCACGCCGGGCGTGCCGGCGCCGAGCGCGAGGAGGTCGTTCTGCTCTGGCGCCTCGGTATCGCGCTGGCGCTCGGCCCCGTTCCGGCCGACGAGGCGCTCGCACGGACGGAGGAGATCCTGCCGCGCGTCGGCCACAACCTCGTGGGCCAGGGCGTGACCCGGGCGCTGGTCGCGCGCCTGCACGGCATGCTCGGGCACGAGGCCGAGGCGCGCGACGAATACGCGCGGGCGCGCGCCACCGTCGAGGAAATGGGCGACTCCGTCTACGCCGCCGCGCTCGCCCTCTACGCAGGGCCGGTCGAGCAGTACGCCGGCGACCTCGCCGGAGCCGAGCGCGAGCTGCGAGCCGCCGTCGAGCGCCTCGGCGCCATGGGCGAGAAGGGCGCCTACTCGACCGTCGCGGGACTCCTGGCGCGCGTCCGCCTCGAGCTGGGAGACGTCGAGGAGGCCGACGCGCTCGTCGACGCGAGCGAGGAGGCGGCTGCGGCCGAGGACGTCTATTCGCGGACGCTCTCGCGCGGGACCCGGGCGCGGATCCTCGCCATCCGCGGCGACCAGGAGGCGGCGGTGGCGCTCGCCCGCGAGGCGGTCGCGCTCGCGCACGAGACCGACGGCCTGTCGCTCCAGGGCACAGCGCTCCTCGATCTCGCACTCGTGCTCGGCGAGGGCGACGAAGCGCAGACCGCGCTCACCCAGGCGGGCGAGCGGCTCGCGGCGAAGCGCGACCTGGCATCGCTGGCGCGAACGCAGCTACTTGACTCACGCGTCGCGAAGGCGTAGGAACGCGCCATGGAGCTCGGGTTTTTCATCAAGTTGAGCGAGATTCCCGACCTCGCGAGCAAGCTCTCGGACCCGGAGTTCAACGAGCGGCTCCGCACGGAGCCCGCGGCGGTCTTCGCGGAGTACGGAACCGACATCCCCGAGGGGCTGATGCCGGCCACGGCGGACGTCCCCTCGCCGGACCGCATCGACGCGATCAGGGAAGCGATGGCCGTGCTCGAGGGCGAGGATCACACCGACTTCCCGTGGTTCCCGTGGATCTTCCGGCCGGACTTCCCCTGGTTCCCGTTCCCGTGGTTCCTCCGGGGCGGCGGCGGCGGCCGGGCTTCGTGACCGCGCGGGTCCGCCGGGCCCGGTACCTCTTCATCACCTTCACCGACACGCCGACACTCGATGTGGCCGCGTTCCTGCGCGGCGACGTCCGGCTCGGCGCGGCCGGGCAGGCGGTGGCGCTCTCGGTCCTGCGCGGGCAGGCCTACCCGTTGCGCGACGCCGACCTCGAGCTGCTGGCGAGCGTCCAGGCCACGGCCTGGACCGACGCCGGTGCGTTCGTCGAGGGCCGCGTCGCCGAGCTCGTCGACCGCGGCCTGCTCGTCAGCGACGCCGACGAGGGCGAGGCGGCAGCGCTGCGGCTCCGCGAGGAGTCGATCACCGAGTCGAACTGGCAGCCGTACGGCCTGCTGCTGCACGCCCTTACACGCTGGAGCGGCGTGGGCGAGGAAGCGGTGTCGCTCGAAAGCGGCGTCCTCGACGCGACGCTGGCTGAATTCGTCGACCGCTACGGCCCGCCGCCGCCTGCGCTGACGCACCGCGCCGGTGCCCGGATCGAGCTGCCGCTCGAGAGCGCGAGCCCCCTCGGAGAGCTGCTCGCACGGCGGCGCACCACGCGCGTCTTCGACCGCGAGCGCTCGATGGAGCTCTCCGACCTCGCAGGCCTCCTGCGCTGGACGTTCGGCGCTCACGGCTACGCGCGCGCGCACGACGACTTCGTGGGCGTCGCCAAGACCAGCCCGTCCGCCGGCGGCCTGCACCCCGTCGAGGCGTACCCGCTGCTGCTCCGAGTCGACGGCGCGGAGCCCGGCCTCTACCACTACGACGCGGGCCGTCATGCGCTGACCGAGCTCCGCCGGCTCGACATGCCGCACGCCGAGGACCTCGCCGCACGCTGCGGCGCCGGCCAGCCGTGGCTGCGCGACGCCGCGGCGATCGTCCTCCTGACAGCGCGCTTCGAGCGGACATTCTGGAAGTACCGCGGCAACAACCGCGCGTACATCGCGGTGCTGATGGATGCCGCGCACCTCAGCCAGACCTTCCAGCTGCTCGCCACCGAGCGCGGGATCGGTGCGCTGGTCACCGCCGCAGTGAACGGAGCCGAGGTCGACGAGGAACTCGGCATCGACGGCTACGCCGAGGGCGCGCTCGCCCTGCTGGCCTGTGGCCCGGGAGCCGCCGGGCCGTCGCCGCTCCAGCCCGACTTCGCCCCGTTCCTGCCGCGCGAGACGGAGCTCTAACCGGTCACGAGCGCCCGCGCGAAGTCGTGCGGGTCGAACGGGCGCAGGTCGTCGAGCGTCTCCCCCACGCCCACGAGCTTCACCGGCAGCCCGAGATCGTGCGCGATCGCGACGGCCACGCCGCCCTTTGCCGAGCCATCGAGCTTCGTCAGCGCGACGCCGGTGACGCCGACCGTGTCGCGGAAGAGCCGCGCCTGCTGCAGCCCGTTCTGGCCCGTGGTCGCGTCGACGACGAGCAGGGTCTCGTGCGGCGCACCCGGCAGGCGCTGCTCGATCACGCGGCGGACCTTGGCGAGCTCCTCCATCAGGTTGGTCTGCGTGTGCAGGCGCCCGGCAGTGTCGACGATGACGACGTCGCGGCCGCGGGCGCGCGCCGCCTCGATCGCGTCGTAGGCGACGGCGGCCGGGTCGCCGCCGTGCGACGAGCCGACGAAGTCGGCGCCGGCGCGCTGGGCCCAGATCTCGAGCTGCTCCTCCGCCGCCGCGCGGAACGTGTCGGCCGCGGCCAGCACGACGCTGAGCCCGTGCTCGCGGAGCACCGAGGCGAGCTTCCCGATCGTCGTCGTCTTGCCCGTGCCGTTCACGCCGACGACGAGCACGACGCTCGGCCGCTCCTGCACGGCGAGCGTGCCGGGGTCGCCGAGCAGGCGCTCGAGCTCCTCGGCCAGCGCCGGGGCCAGGTCGCCGTCGGCGCCGCGCGTCTCCAGCCGCTGCACGAGCTCGGCCGTAGCGGGCACCCCGACGTCGGCCATGATCAGCGACTCCTCGAGCCGCTCCCAGGCCGCCTCGTCGCCTGCGTCGAAGGCAGCGAGGGAGATCTCGGCCGTCAGCGCCTGGCGGCTCTTCGAGAGCGAGTCGCGCAGCCGGGAGAAGAAGCCCGTGCGCTCCTCCTCGGGCTCGGGGGCGCCGTTCGCCTCGCCGAGCAGGTCCGCCCACGTCCTCGCCATCGCGCCGGAGGGTAGTTACGCGACGGCTAGCGACGGCGCGTGCGGCGTCCGCCGCGAGACGATCTGCGAGACCCCGTCCGGCCCCATCGTCACGCCGTAGAGCATGTCGGCCGCCTCCATCGTGCGCTTCTGGTGCGTGACGACGATGAACTGGGCCTGATCCGCGTAGCGGCGGAGCAGCTCGACGAAGCGGCCGATGTTCGTGTCGTCGAGGGCGGCTTCGACCTCGTCGAGCAGGTAGAACGGCGACGGCCGCGCCAGGAACAGCGCGAACAGGAACGAGAGCGCGCCGAGCGCCTTCTCGCCGCCGGAGAGGAGCGACAGCCGGGTGACGCGCTTGCCTGCCGGGCGCAGCTGGATCTCGACGCCGGCCTCGGTGCCCTCGTCCTCGCCCTCCAGCTCCGGCTCGGTCAGCCTGAGGCGACCCTCCCCGCCCGGGAAGAGCGTCGACGCCACCTCGGCGAACGCGCGCTCGACCGCCTCGAAAGTGTTGTTGAAGCGCGAGTCGACCGCGTCCGTGAGCTGCGCGCGCAGGTCCTCGAGCTCGGCGAGGCTCCGCTCGAGATCCTCGCGCTGCTCGACGAGCTCTGCGAGCCGTTCCTTCTCGCGGTCGTACTCCTCCTTGGCCAGGGGATTCACCTGGCCGAGCGCCTCGAGCCGGCGCTCCGACCGGGCCAGCGTCTCGAGGAGCGCGTCGCGCGGCACGTCGCCGGCCTCGACGGGGTCCTCGCCGATCCGGCGCTTCAGCTCGTCGGCCTCGGTGCGCAGGCGGGCGAGATCGACGTCGATTGCGGAGAGCTGCGCGGCCGCCTCGCCGGCGGCGCGCCGAACCTCGGCCTCGTCGGCCGCGAGCCGGCGCAGCGACTCGGCGAGCTCGCGCGTGCGCTCGCCGCCCGCGTCGGCACGGGCGCGGAGCGGCGCCTCGAGCCGGGCGGCGATCGCGTCGGCCGCGCGCAGCGCGTCGCCCAGCCGCGTTGCTGCGGCCAGTGCGCCCCGGAAGAGGACCGGGTCGATCGCGGGCACGACCGGGCCGGCCTCGGCAAGCGCGGCGGCGGAGACGGCGGCCTCTGCTCGTGCGTCGCTCTCGCGCGTCCGCACGGCGTCCAACTCCCGCTCGTCGGCGGCGATCGCCTCCGCGAGCGAGCGGCGGCGAGCCTCAAGCTCGAGCAGCACGGCCTCGGCGGTCTCGCCCGCGTAGAAGACGACGCCGCGTGCGGGCTCGTAGCGATGGCCCTCACGTGTGACGACGTGGCCCGATGTCGCATCGGCGATGCGGCCCTCCTCGACGACCCAGACGTCGGCGAGCAGCGCGGCGACGGCCTCCCCGCCCGGGCGCGGGCGAACGTGCGCCCCGAGCGGCTCCGCGTCAGGCAGCGGCGACCCGGTCGCCGGCGAGGGGGCCGGTGGGACGACCACGCCCAGTGGCCCGAGCCCGCCCGCGCGCGCGCGGTCCACGAGCGCGAGCGCATCCTTGTGGCTCTCAGCCACAAGCGCGCCCGCGCGCCAGGCGAGCGCGGCTGCCACGGCCCGCTCGTAGCCCGAGTCGACATCCAGGAGCGACAGCGCCAGCCGCTCACCCTCCTCGGCGAGCGCGCGGGCGGCCGGCGCGAGCCCCTCGCGCTCGGCAAGCGAGCGCTCGAGCACGGCGAGGCGGTCGCGGGCGACGCCGAGGCGGTCCTCGAGCGACTCGCGCGCATGCGTGGCCTCTCGGGCCGAGCGATCGGCTACGGCAGCCTCGCGCGCGAGCTCGGCGCGCGAGCCTGCCTGCGGATCGGCGCTCTCGTGGCGCGTGAGCCGCGCAGAGAGCTCGGCGGCCTGCGCCTCGGCGGCCTCGCGGCGCATGGTCAGGCGGTCGACGGCCCCGCGCAGGCGGTAGAGCGACCCCGTCGACGACTCGCGCCGCCCGGCGGCGTCGGCCAGCTCCTCCTCGGCCCCGTTGCGGTCGCGCAGCAGAGACTCGAGCCGCTCGTCGTGGCGGCGCCGCTCGAGCGAGGCGGCGGTGCGCCGCTCGTCGAGCGCGCCCGCTCGCGACTCGACCTCGGCCAGCGCGAGCGCGTCGATGCGGCGCCGCAGCGCGTCGACCTCGCCGCGCAGCTTCTCCGCGCGCTCGGCCGCGCTCGCCTGCAGCGCCAGCGGGCGCAGCCGCTTCTGCACCTCGGACTCCACATCCTTGGCGCGTTCCACCTCGATCGCGACGCGGGCGAGCTTGAGCTCGGCCCGGTGGCGGCGGCGCTTGAAGCGGCCCACACCGGCCGCCTCCTCGATCATGGCCCGGCGCTGGGACGGGCTCGATCCGAGGATCTCCTCGACCTTGCCCTGGCCGATGACGGTGACGCCGCTGGCGAGGCCGACGTCGGCCAGCAGCTCGACGAGATCGGTGCGGCGGACCGCGCTGCCGTTGACGAGGTACTGCCCCTCGCCGCCGCGGTGCAGGCGGCGCATGATCGACACCTCGGCGTACGGGAGGTCGCTCCACGAGCGGTCGCCGTTGTCGAAGCGGAGCTCGACCTCGCA
>Ga0136846_1214135_pt1 | contig 12177 bp, 8 predicted proteins | sample HopSoiMetagenom2_FD_96841 | JGI IMG/M metagenome (GOLD analysis project Ga0136846, IMG submission 96841) | Grasslands soil microbial communities from Hopland, California, USA - 2 Assembly 2016 (version 4) | ecosystem: Environmental > Terrestrial > Soil > Grasslands | place: USA: Hopland...
CTCCCGCCCTGCTAGGCCGGTGCCCAGCCTGATTACTTGCCCCCAGCCAGCTCTCCGGCCTCCTATCCCACTGCCTTGAGTCACAATTGACGCTATCGTTTCTCTTTTCCCATTATTGTTTTCAGCTGGCAATTTATGGCAAAGCCCGATATAGTGTTCTATACAACTTTTCCGAACGGAGGTGGCGCGTGCACCCGCCCTCCGCTTCTGCTGTTCCCGGGTCTGGCGAGGACCCAGGGTTCGTGCCCGGCGCGCAGCCTGAGCCGGATCGCCGGGAGCCGGTGATCACCCGCCCCGATCCGATGTCGCCCGCCGAGTGGGAAGCGCTGCTGGCCGCTAGCCTGGATGAGGTCGAGCCGCCCGCGGACGAGGAGTACCTGGACCCGGACGGCAGTGTCCTGCCGCCGGATGAGGACCTGGCCGTGATCGAGGCCGAGGCCGGCCAGTTCGCGGCGGAGCGCCGAGCGGACGCGCGGTACCTAGCCCGGGCGGAGACCGCGGAGCTGGCCGGGGTGGTGGCCGCGGACCAGGCCCGCAAGCGCGGTCCCCGCGGCCCGGGACTGCCCGGATCCGCGGATCTGGTCCCCGGCATATCGGGTGGCCCGGCCGGCGGGTTCGGTGCCGGGGAATGCCTGGACACGGCGCCGGGGTCAGCTGTGCTGCACGAGTTCCTCGAGGCGGCGGTGGCTACGGCCCGTCTGGGCGAGGCGTCCGAGGATGAGATCGTCGGGCTGATCACCGCCGCGGACCGGGCCGAGGCCGCCGCCTGCTGGCTCAAGCATGCCGCGGCGGCGGAACTGATCCGTCGGCGTCCCGCTCCCGGCTGCACACTCCTGGGGCTGGCGCGGATGCCAGAGTCCTATCTGGACTCGGCCGGAGACGAAGTCAAGTGGGCGCTGGCCGAGATCCGGCCTGTCGCCGATGGGGTGCTGTCCCTGGCCCATGACCTGGAAGTCAAGCTCCCCGGCACCAGCGCGCTGTTCCGAGACGGACTGCTGCGGCACTCCAAGGTGCAGATCATCGCCCGCGAGACCGCGCTGCTGGACCAGGACGAGGCCCACCAGGCCGAGCAGCTGATCCTGGACCAGGCTAGGGCCATGAGCCCGGGCGCGCTGCGCCGCGCGGCCGCACTGGCGGTCGCCCGGGTCAATCCCGCTAAGGCGAAGAAGCGGCGCGAGCATGGTGCGCGAAACGCGCGGGTGGAGCGGTGGCGGGAACACTCCGGCAACGCCGGGCTGGCCGGCCGGGAGCTCCCCGCGGCGCAGGTGCTCGCGGTGGACCAGCGGATCACCTGGTGGGCCCGCCAGCTCCAGGCGGCCGGGGTAGCGGGCGGGATGGACCTGCTCCGTGCCCGCGCCCTGATCGACCTGCTGCTGAACCAGGACTCCCGCCCGGCGGCCCTCCGCGGCACCACCCCGCCCGACACCAGTGCCGATCACCCGGCCGGGCCGCACCGCGCACCCGGTTCTGGCGCGGGCCCGGCCTCTGGCGCAGGCCCGGGTCCCGCCGGGTATGCCGACGGGTTCGCGGGCCGGAACCACCTCACCACCCCGCTGACTACCCTGCTCGGCCTGGCCGACCGGCCCGGCGAGCTGGCCGGGCTCGGGCCAGTGGACCCGTGGCTGGCCCGCGACCTGGCCACCGCCTCAGCGGCCAATCCCAAGACGACGTGGTGCCTGACCGTCACTGACACCCGGGGACGGGCCATCGCACACGGCTGCGCCCGACCCGACCCCCGCTGCCATACCAGGCGGCGGAAGCGGCGGCCGCCCGGCGGGACCAGCCCGCCCGGCACCACCAGCACCGGATTCACCCTCACCCCGGCCGGCCCCGGACCACCCGGCCGATACGGCACCTGGCGGTTCACCACCGGGGCCCCCGGCCAGCGGGCCTGGATCATCGAGATCCACCCGATCCCGGCCGGCGACTGCGACCACCGCTACCAGGCCAACGGACACGAGCCCGGGGTCAAGCTCCGGCACCTGACCCAGATCCGGCACGCCACCTGCACCGCCCCCATGTGCCGGCGCCTCTCAGGCCGCGCCGACTTCGAGCACAACACCCCGTACGAAGCAGGCGGGCGGACGTGCCTGTGCAATGGCGGCCCCAAATGTAGACACGACCATCAGCTCAAGCAAGACCCCCGCTGGAGAGTCACCCAGCACCCCGACGGCACCTTTACCTGGACCACCCCCGCCGGACGCCAGTACACCACCGGGCCCACCGAGTACCCGATCTGACCTGTGGATTGACGGTCGGGCTGGGGCCGCTCCGCCGCTGCCTAGAAGGTAAGCCCGGCGTAAGCCGCTCCGGCCCCGCCTAAGGCTCATCTCAGTCGGCAATATAGGGCTTTCCTCCGATGCCCTACGGGGGGTCTTACGACGAGACTCATAGTTACCGGCGAAGAGATGGCCGGAAACCGAGGAGGAACAATGAACCACAACGTACTGGCTCGCATCCGTCGCAGCGTCGCTGCCTTCGTCTCCGAGTGCAATTACGCTCAGACCCGGGTGGCCAGCGTGCGGCACACCCCCGAGCGTTTCTGACCCGGGAACATTGGCGCCCGGCGCCGGGCCGGATTCCCGATCCGAATCCAGAGCCCGCTCCCGCAAGAACCAGCCGTTAGCCGGCCGGGCCCATGCCCGGCCGGCTAACGCGCTTCCGCCATCAGCGCGCGTCCCGGGGCGCCGACCCCGCCAGCGCAGTGGTGTCGAGGTACCTGATCTCGTAGACGCGCTCGGTGAACTTCCAGCCGTCCGGGGTCCGCCGGTACTCGTCGTGGTAAATGGCGTAGTTCAGGTGCGAGCTGCCGTCGCGCAGCCGGATGAGCTCGGACATGTACGCCCGGCCGGACGCGGTATCGCCGTCGAGCCGGATCGTGCCCGGGTGCGTGGTCTGCACGAAGAGGTCCACCACCGTGGGTACCCGTTCACCCCAGGCGCGGATCTCCTCCCGTCCGGGCAGCTCGATGCTGGCGTCCGGGATCCGCAGCACGCCGTCGGCCGTGAACAACGTAGCCAGGCGGCCGTAGTCGCGCATCATCGCCGCGTCGGTGAACTCGCCGCGCAGCGCCTCGATCTCCACCCGGTCCGCGATGACCTCGAGGTCCCTCATGGGTTTCCCTGCCTTTCATCCGAACTAGCCGGGCTGATAATCCCGGCCGGCTTCTGAGCATTACGACGGCGCACCCGGTCGCAATGTCAGGCGGCTCGCCGCCTCACAAACCGGCGTGCTATCTCGTCGGACTGGTAAGGGCAGTACGACCAGGGAAGGACAGCATCGTGTGCTCGGACCTGAGCGCGATCATGAGCGAGCGGCGTCAGTTGCTCAACCTCGCCTACCGGCTGCTCGGCTCGCTGGCCGATGCCGAGGATGTGGTGCAAGAGACCTACGCCCGCTGGTACGCCATGTCCCAGTCACAGCAGGAAGCCATCGAGTCCCCGGGCGCTTGGCTGACGAAGGTCGCCAGCCGCATCTGCCTCGACCTGCTCGGCTCGGCGCGGGCCCGGCGGGAGCGTTACGTGGGCGAATGGGTCCCCGAGCCGCTGCCCGAGCCGGCTGAGTGGCGTCCGGGTGACATCACGGCCGACCCGGCCGACCGGGTCACACTGGACGAGTCGGTCAACATGGCCTTCCTCGTCGTGCTCGACTCGATGACCCCGGCCGAGCGCGTCGCCTTCATCCTGCATGACGTCTTCGGCTACCCCTTCGCCGAAGTGGCCGAGATCGCCGGCCGGACCCCGGCGGCCTGCCGCCAGCTGGCCTCCTCCGCCCGCCGCCGCATCCAGTCGTCACAGCCTCCCGCGACCACCCCCACGGCCCGGCAGGCCGGCCTCGTCAGAGACTTCAAGCAGGCCTGGGCAGCCAAGGACATCAACGCCCTCATCGGGCTCCTCGACCCCGGCGCCACCGTGATCGCCGACGGCGGCGGCCTGGCCCCCGCCGCGTTGCACCCGATCGAGGGCAGCGAGCAGATCGCGCGCTACATCGTCGATCTGGCCGAACGGAGCCCCGGCAACGTGACGATCCTGGAGCGCACGGTCAACGGCCAGCCCGGCCTGGTAGCCCAGCAGGACGGCGTCACCGTGACGGTGTTCGCGTTCGATGTCGACGGCGGCCGGATCAAGCACATCTGGGCTGTCCGCAACCCCGACAAGCTCCGTCCCTGGACGGCACACTGACCTGCGGTTCCGCTGGACGTGGAGTCCTAGCGACCGCGACGGCAGATGATGCATGATAGGTGCCGGATGCGGGAGGTGGGGGAATGCCGGGCGACGACATCAAGCATGGCGATATTGAGCATGGCGATATCGGGCATGACCGCAAAAAGCACGACGGCAACAAGCAGGCGGTGGCCGAGTTCGTCGAGCGCTGCCAGAACCAGCACGACCTGGCGTTCGCCGACGAGGCCTTCCACCCGGAGTTCAAGAACCACTACCGGCCGGAAGGCCGCGCTCTTCCGGAGACGGACCGGCCCGCGAGCGGATTCCAGGCCTTTTACGGCGCGCTGCTGCAGGCCTTTCCCGATGCCACCGTGGAAATCGGCGACCAGCTCGCCGAGCGCGACCTGGTGGCGACCCGCAAGACATTCCGGGGAACGCATCTCGGTGAGCTCTGGGACCTGCCGCCGACCGGGAACCGGGTCGAGCTCGAGTTCATCGACATCTTCCGGCTCCGCGATGGTCGGCTGATCGAGCACTGGACGTCGATGGACATCAACGCGCTCCGGCAGCAGATGCGCCCGGAGGCGCGGGGGTAACGGTGGCGCTTCCCGAGACCCGGTAAGAGGCCCGCGCGGATCTCCCGCAAGGCGACCCGCATCTCCGCCGCCGTGGCAAAGCGGTCAGCGCTAGCCGGGGCGCACGCCCTGACCAGGAACCCCGCCAGGGCCCGGTCGAGGTCAGGGCGGATCGTTCTCGGATCGGTCACCGGCAGGCCGGCCATCGGCATCGCGTGCGGGAACGGGTGGTGGCCGTTGCCCAGGAGCCGGTAGAGCAGGACGCCGACGGCGAAAAGGTCAGTGGAGACGTCCCAGCGGTCCAGCCCGGCGTCGGGCGGCTGATACGGCGGCGTGCCCGACTGCGTATGCACTGGATCGCCGACCCGGGAGGCGATGTTGAAGTCGAGCAGTTTCGCCCCGGTGCGGGTGAGCATCACGTTGAGCGGCTTGATGTCGCGGTGGACCAGCCCCTGGCTCTGCAGTTCCGTCAGCTCACGCGACTCGGCTTCAGTCAGGCCGCCCGCCAGGCGCTGAGCCTCGAGCTGCTTGATGCGGGCCGCGTCCGGGTGAAAGGCGACGAGCGCGTCCAGCAGGTCGAGCGCCACGTCGACGGCCTCCCGGTCGCGCAGGCTCCTCCTTCCGGTGGCGAACTCGTCGAGTGATTCCCCGTCGAGGAACTCGGTGATGAGATACCACTCGCCGTCGCGCGTCTTGCCCGCCCAGAACACCTTCACCACGTTGGGGTGCTGGATCTTCCGCAGGGCGCCGATCTCGCGGCGCACGGCCTGATACCCGGCGGCGTTGTCGAAGAGCTTGATCGCGCGCTCCTCGTCCTCGACGTCGTCGCGTACGCGGTAGACCTTCGAGAAGCCGCCTCGCCCGACGACCTGGAGGATCTCGAAGCGGCCGTCGATGACATCGCCGACCGCGTAGTCGCGCGGCTTGGTCCCGGCCGAGGACCGCACCTCCTCCGGGTCCGGCTCAGGGAGCCCCTGGCTACGACCCGAAGCCAGCCCCGCAGCCGGCCCTGGAGCCAGCCCCGAAGCCGCCACCGAGGGCAGCAGGGCGGGCGACGCCGACGGCAGCAGCAGCGACGCCGGGCGTGACGCGGCGCCCGCCATCCCGGAGCGGCCGCTGCGCTCTCCGGGCGCGTACGGCACGGTGTGGCGGACGACCACGGCGCCCTCGGTGCCCTCCGGCACGTGCCGGATGCCCCCCACCGCGTACACCAGGCACGGGTGCAGCACGTAGGTGTCCACCTCGGGCGGGAAGTGGAACTGCTCGATGTCGCCCATGGAGTAGTACCGCCGCCGCCCGGCCTCGTCGATGTACCCGAGCAGGCCGTTCTGCCACAGGACGGTGGCGAGGTTGGTCGCCCGCTCGAAGTGCAGGTCGGCTACTTCCTGAAGCGCCTCGAGGTCTCCGCGCGAGAACCGGTCCACGCCGATAATCCGGACGAACGACCTGACATCCTCCTGCGTGCCGCTGATGTAGGCCTGGGTGCTGGTGAACAGCTCGGAGTAGTCGTGCAGGGCGGCCCCCTGCGGCATCAGGTCCGAGGAGATCTGGTTGGCGCACTGCGCGAGCTGGGAGTCGCCGAACCGCTTGGCGCAGCGCTGCACCACTGCCTCGATGGCGCCCGGCGGCACGCTGCCGCTGCCTGCCTGTTTCTGCCGCAGCACCTCCTCGCTCAGCTCGTTGCCGAGCGAGATGATGTCGCGCGGGATCAGCCGGGTGTGGTGCAGCAGGTAGTCCTCGATCGTGCCGTCGCCGTCGGGCCCGTTCCAGTCGCCGTCGATCCCGAGCCAGTCCCTGATCGACGGGGGGCCGCTGGCGGCGCGGCGCATCAGCAGCGACGGCGGCAGCCGCTGCAGCTTCTGTCCGAGCAGGTAGAGCAGCGAGGTCCGGTCCCAGGTCAGGACGCGGATGTGCGGTTCGTTGTAGTACCGCGGCGCGTGCTCCGACCGGTACACCGACGACATGACGATGTCCCTGATGCAGACGACCACGTGCAGCCGGCCGCCCAGCTTGTGATCCCGGAGCAGCCTCATGACCTGGTAGAACAAGCCTTCCTGGCACCGGAGCCAGTACATCGGGGCGTGGCTGAACTCCTCGTCGATCGCGTCCAGGTAGAAGTAGACCGGCTTGCACTGGCCGATGACCTCGCCCAGCAGGTCCTCGAGATCGTCCCAGAGCGGGTCGTCGAGGTAGGCGGACAGCTGGTGGGCCGTGTGCCGCTCGTTGATGATGTCGGGCACTTCGCTGTAGATCGACCGAGGCCGGCGGGAGTCGGCGATCAGCCGGGCGTAGGACCGCTCGAGCTCATCGGCCTGCTCGTCGCGCAGCTGCTGGCGCAGTTCGGGCCGTCGCAGCAGGTGCGAGGCCAGCGCCCGCATGATCGCCCGCTCCCAGATCTGCATCCACTTCTCGACCAGGACGCTGTCCGAGAACCACTGGCACGCCTTCACGATGACCTCGGTCTTGGGCAGGCTCTGCTGCGGCACGTCGGCGTAGACCGAGTCCTGGTGCGACTGGAAATCCTGGAGGCGCCGCAGGTAGACCGTCTTGCCCGCGCCGAGCTTGCCGACGATGACCCGCACCTTGGAGTCGTTGGCCCGGGTCGCGAGGTGGCCGTAGGCTGGATTGCCGCCGAAGTCGACGAACTCGCTGAGGACGTCCTCGATGTCGGCTCGTGACCCGTCCGGATTGCCGAACGGCCCCACAGGATCGAGCCGGCGCCGCCTGCTGCTCATCTTTCACTCCCAAAAGCGCATCGTAACCTCTCCTCACCAGACCAGAGGCAGCCGGGAGCAAGTCCGGTCAAAGCCGGAGGAACTGATCCCGCCCATGCCGGGCGAATTCCGCCTCTAGCGCGTCCTTGCGGTCCGCGGTCATCAGCGAATACCCAGAACCCAAGCGCTCGTAGACCGGCTTCTCGCCGTGCCACAGCAGGCGGCGCAGCGAAGGCTTGCTGATCTTATGGGTCGCTGTTTCCGGCAGGCGAGCGGTGACCCAGAGAAGGCGCGGCGCCTGCGCCGCCATGACCTGGTCACCGGTGACCGGGTCGGGGACGGGATAGACAGCCGCCGCGGTCACGCCGGGGAAGCGGACAAGGATCCGCTCGACCAAGGTCGCGCCGAACCGGCGGATGTCGGGCCGGAACCCGGAGGCGGAGAACCGGCGGCGCAGCGCGAACGCCGCGCCGTTCGCGATACACGGACCGAGCGCGCTCATCAGCGCGTTGCCGTGGAAGATCGGCATCGCGTTGTAGGCGGCCAGCCCGGCCCCGCGCCGGGTCGGGTTGATGCCGACCACCGTCGCCCCGCACAGGGCCGCGCCGGCGATGAGGAAGACGTACTCAGGCGTATTCTCCAGCAGCACGCCAATGTGCCAGGGTCTTCCTTCCGGTCGCACCTTCACCATAGCTGCCGAACGGGTGGCCGCTTCCCCCAGCAGCTCGCGCCAGCTCCACCGCTGATCCTCGAAGAGCAGCGCGGTGTTATCGTCCTCGGCGCGACGGCGGAAGAATTCTCGATCCCAGACGGCCCCGGTCATGGCACCAGACTAGAACGTGTTCCATTTGGTGTCGCCCCGCCCGTCATCCGCCGCTGACTGGGGCTAGCTGACCGGCCTGGCCCGCGCGAGCACGTCCACCAGGACGGCGCGGGTCTGCGCCGGGTCGATGACGTCGTCGATCTCGAAGGCCATCGCGGTGCTGAGCGCCTTGCCCCGGGTGTACTGCTCGGCCACCAGCTGCTCGTAGCGGGCCTGACGGGCCCCCGGATCCTCGATCGCGTCGAGTTCGCGCCGGTAGCCGAGCCGGACCGCGCCCTCCAGCCCCATCCCGCCGAACTCCCCGGTCGGCCAGGCCACCGTGATGGCCGGCCGGCGCAGGTCCCCGGCTGTCATCGCCATCGCGCCCAGCCCGTAGGCCTTGCGCAGGACCACCGCGCAGACCGGCACGGTCAGCCGGGCGCCGGCCACGAACATCGCGCCGAAGCGCCGCACCACCGCCGTCCGCTCCACCTCCGGGCCCACCATGAAGCCCGGAGTATCCACCAGTGAGCAAACGGGAATCCGGTGCGCCTCGCACAACCTCAGGAACGCGGTCGCCTTGTCCGCCGCGTCGCCGTCGATCGCCCCGCCTAGGTGCAACGGGTTGTTAGCCAGCAGCCCGACTGGGTGCCCGCCGATCCGGACCAGCGCCGTCAGTATCCCGGTACCGAACCCGGCCCGCAGCTCCAGCACGCTGCCGGTGTCACACAGCGCCTCGATGACCGGCCGCACGTCGTAGGCCCGGACCCGGTTCTCTGGGATGAGCTGGCGCAGCCTGCGCTGGTCGTCGTGCTTACTTTCAGGGCGCGGCCCGGAGAAGTAGGAGAGGTAGCGACGCGCCGCCGCCACCGCCGCGGGCTCGTCGGGGACCAGGAGATCGACCACTCCGTTCGGTACCTGGACGGACATGGGTCCGACCTCGTCCGGCGCGACGACGCCGAGCCCGCCTCCCTCGATCATCGCCGGGCCGCCCATGCCCAGGCTGGCCTCCGGCGTCGCGATGATCACGTCGCACGCCCCGGCCAGCGCCGCGTTGCCGGCGAAGCAGTAGCCGGAGACCACGGCCACCAGCGGGACCTGGCCGGACAGCTCGGCCGTCAGCCGGAAGGTCGGCACGTCGAGGCCGCCCACGGAGGTGGTGTCGGTGTCGCCGGGCCGCCCGCCGCCGCCCTCGGCGAACATCACCAGCGGCAGCCGCTCCCGGCGGACCAGCTCGAGCAGCCGGTCGGTCTTGCGGTGGTTCATGTGACCCTGCGTGCCGGCCAGCACGGTGTAGTCGTAGGACATCACCGCGACCGGCCGCCCGCCGACCCGGGCGGTGCCCAGGACCAGGCCGTCCGCCGGGGTGCGGGCGATGAGGTCGTCGAGCGCGCGACGGCGGCGCTGGGCCGCGATGACCATCGCGCCGTACTCGGTGAAACTGCCCTCGTCGACCAGGTCGGCGATGTTCTCCCGGGCCGTCCGCCGCCCGCCGCCGTGCCGCCGCCCGGTCACCTCCGGCCGTCCCTCGTCCAGCCCGATCCGGTGCCGTTCCCGCGCCTCCGCGAGATCCGGCCGGATGTGGTCCAGCGGCACCTCGTCGGCCGGGGCCGCCTCGGTCCCCTCGGCCCCGGCGTCGGCCAGTACGACCAGCACCGCCCCCGCCGTCACGGTGGCGCCCACTCCCACCTGCACCCCGGCCACCCGCCCGGCCACTTGCGCCCTGACCTCGTGCTCCATCTTCATGGCCTCGAGCACGAGCAGCTCTTCGCCGGCGGCGACCAGCTGGCCGGGCGACACCGCCACCGAGACCACCGTCCCGGTCAGCGGCGCCGGTACCGCCGCGTGCCCGTCCGGCAGCCCCGAATCCCCGACCCCACCAGCCCCACCGACCGCGCGGGATACGCCCACCCTTCGAGCATCGCCGTCCCCTCCAGCATCACCGGCCTCTCCAGCATCAGCCGCGAGTTCGGCCGCGTGCGCGTCCAGGTAGCCGGCGTCGAGCGTGCCGAGCCCGGGGAGCCGCAGCAGCGTCTGGAGCAGCCCCGCGTTGGTCGGCACCCCGGCGATGCCGAACTCGCCCAGCGCCCGCACCGCCCGGCGGGCCGCCTCCGCCAGCGTGCCGCCCTCGCAGATCACCTTGGCCAGCAGCGAGTCGTACCGCGGGCTGACCTCGTACCCGGGATACGCGGCGGTGTCGACGCGGACGCCGTGCCCGGCCGGAGGCTGGAACCGGGTCAGCGGGCCGGCGCCGGGCAGGAACGTCCCGTCCGGCTGCAGCGCCTCGGCGTTCACCCGGGCCTGGATGGCGGCGCCGCGCGGCACCACCGCCTCGAGCGCCAGCTCGCCCAGCCGGGCGCCGTCCGCGACCCGCAGCCCGAGCTCGACCAGGTCCAGTCCGGTGACCTGTTCGGTGATCGTGTGCTCGACCTGGAGCCGGGGGTTGACCTCGAGGAACGCGATCTCCTCGCCCCGGACCAGGAATTCGGCGGTGGCCAGGCCGCGGTACCGGCACGATGCGGCCAGCGCCACCGCGGCCCGCGCCAGCCGGTCGCGGACCGCGTCCCCGAGTACCGCCGGGGCGATCTCGATGAGCTTCTGCCGCCGCCGCTGCACACTGCAGTCCCGGTCGCCGAGCACCGCCACCGCGCCGGTGCCGTCGCCCAGGAGCTGGACCTCGATGTGCCGGGCCCCGGTCAGCAGCTGCTCGGCGTACACCCGCCCGTCACCGAAGGCCGACGCCGCCTCGGAGGCGCACCGGCGCATCGCCTCGGCCACGTCCTCCTCGCGGGCCACCGGCCGCAGCCCGCGCCCGCCGCCACCCGCCACCGCCTTGACCATCACCGCCCCGTGCTCATGCAGCAGCTCCCGCACCTGCTCCGGCGTAGGGTCGATGCCGGTGCCGGCCAGCACCGGCACGCCCAGCTCGCACGCCCGGGCCCGGGCCGCCGCCTTGTCGCCGAACAGCGCGAGCGCCTCGGCGTCCGGGCCGGCGAAGCGCAGCCCGGCCGCGGCACACCGCGCGGCCAGCTCCGGCCGCTCGGACAGGAAGCCGTATCCGGGGTGCAGGGTGTCGCAGCCCGCCGCGGCGGCCGTGGCCAGGATCGCGTCGATGTCGAGGTAGGCGGCCGCCCCGGTGCCCGGCAGCTCGATCGCGGTATCCGCCCGGGCGACGTGCCCGCAGGCCGCGTCGTCAGCGGGGTAGACCGCCACCGTCTCGATGCCGAGCACCGCCGCCGTCGCCATGACGCGCACCGCGACCTCACCCCGGTTAGCCACCAGCAGCCGCTTGATCATGCCCCATCCTCGGTTAGCAGCGTCTCAGGCGGCTCTTCCCCGGCCCGCTCGTGCAGCGGCGGTAGCGCCTGCTCCCGCAGTATCCCGGCCGTCCCGCCGGAGAAGTTGACGGTCAGCATCGGCTCTCCGGGCGCCGACTCGAGCAGCCGGGCCGGGTCTCTACTCGACGTGGCATCGAACGGGCACTCGTAAGCCCACAGCGTCCAGTCGCTGTCAGGGTTCAATCCCACAGAATGGCCCCGCAAGCGGCGCAGGTGCCACTTTGATAATCCCGCGCCTCGGCCGGATGCGAGCACTCCGCCTCCGGCCACGAATCAGCCCCCGCCACGTCATCCTCAGCCACGTCAGCCGCCGCCAACCCAGCCCCAGCCGGCCCCGGCTCCTCCGGGCCGACCCCCTCCGAACCAAGCGGCCCAGATTCAGCCCGCCCCCGACGCGGCGGCCCTATCCCCGGTGGCTTTCCCCGCGATGACTCCGCCCGCGGTGGCTCCGCCCGCGGTGGCTCCGCCCGCGGAAGTTCCGGCTGCGGCCCTTCCGGCTCGGCCGGCCGCGACGCTTCCGCCTCGGCCGACCGCGACGCTTCTGCCTCGGCCGGCCGCGGCAACCGAGGCTGCTGCAACTTCGGC
>Ga0136846_1208990_pt1 | contig 12176 bp, 12 predicted proteins | sample HopSoiMetagenom2_FD_96841 | JGI IMG/M metagenome (GOLD analysis project Ga0136846, IMG submission 96841) | Grasslands soil microbial communities from Hopland, California, USA - 2 Assembly 2016 (version 4) | ecosystem: Environmental > Terrestrial > Soil > Grasslands | place: USA: Hopland...
CGGTGAACCCGAGCGTGCTGACCAGCGGGATACCGGCGAAGGCGAGCGAGCAGAGCGCGATCACGACCGTGAAACCGGCGAAGACGACGGCGCCGCCCGCTGTCGCGGTGGCGCGCGCGACCGACTCGCCGACCTCCATCCCGTCTTTGAGCTGCAGCTTGTGGCGGGTGACGATGAAGAGCGCGTAGTCGATGCCGACGCCGAGGCCGATCATCGTCGCCAGGGTGGAGGCGGCGCTCGGCCCCTGAACCGCATGCTCGAGCAGGCGGATGATCGAGAGCGAGCAGGCGAGGCCGAGGATCGCCGAGAAGATCGGCAGCACCATCGCGGTCGCGGTGCCGAAGGCGAAGAGCAGAATCACGATCGCAGCAGCGATGCCGATCGCGTCGCTGGCGCCGGTGTCTGGCTTGGAGAGGGCCTGGCCCACGTAGCTGCCGACGGCCACCTTGAGCCCGGCTTCTTCGGCCGGTTTGCCCGCATCGAGGACCGCCTGTGCTTGCGCTTCGGTCAGCTCGCCCGGGCCAATGCCGAGCACCACGGGCACGTAGGCGACCGAGCGATCTTTGCTGAGAAAGGTTGCGCCGGCGGGAGTCAGCGGGTTGACCGCCGAGTTGACGTCGTGCATGGCCTCCAGCCGCTTCACCGATTCGTCGATCGCGCCGGCGTACTTCGGTGCTGTCAGCGCGGCACCGGCCTTGGCCTGAAAGACCAGCGGGTTACTGCCGTAGGCCTGTTCAGGAAGGTTGTCTTCGAGCAGTTCGGTGGCCGCGGTTGAGCCGGTGCCGGGCAGGGTGAGGTTGTCGTTGGTCTTGCTGTCGCCCGCCTGCCCGGCTAGCACGAGACCAACGGCGAGGACGATCCAGACGGCGATCGTCAACCAGTGGTGCCGTGAGCAGAAGCGCCCGACGGCGTATAGAGGCGCGGTCACGGGCGCATCATCCCTTGTTATGCGGCCGACCGGCCTGAGACATCCCCTATTCGGACGCCTTGGGGCCGTCGGCGGAAGCTGCTGGGGGCGGCTCGTCACCGGACTCGAACGCTTCCGGGACTGCCCCTACCAGGCCAGTGCCGAAGCCCTGGCGGAGGATCGCCAGGTGCTGGGCATGGTTCGCGGCCAGGGCGGCGGAGAGCGCTCGCGGCGCCGTGAACTGCAGGTGGGCAACCCCACTCTGGGCTTCCGAGAGGGCCGCATTCTCCCCTTCGTAGGCAAGTGCGAGCGCGTCGGCCTGGCTCTGCGGGCCGGGCGGCTCGAGTTCGCTCGCTTCGGCTTCGGTTTCGCCGCCCAGGCCTCGAATCGCCTTGGTTAGAGCGTCGACGTGAGCCTGATCCTGGCCGTGAAAGACCTGCCCGACGGCAAGCATTCGACCGCGCAGGAGGGGAAGGCCCCGTTCGTATGCGGCGACCGTGGTCAGTTCCTGGGAGAGGATCGAGTTGAGGACGGCGACGTCAGCGGCCTTGTCGCTGTCGGTCTCCGCCCCGTGGCCCTGGCGGCCACAGCCGCCAGCAACGATCGCCGCTGCAAGAACGAGAAAGACAGCGGCGCGACCGAAGCCGCGCCGCTGTCTGCTGAGGCATTTACTTTGCTTCAAGCCCATCGAGGGCGCGAAGCATATGTGGAGGTTGCGCCGCCCTTCGCCGCGAAAAGCTAGACCCGCTTTGCAGCCTTCTTCCCTTTGGCTTTTCTGACGCCTTTCGTGGACTTCGCCTCGGCGGACAATCCCTCGAAGTTCATTAGGACCGCCGTCGCTGGAATGCCCTCTTCGCCAGACTTCGCCAGCCGCTTGGCGCTGCCCGAGTGGATTTTGATCAACTGCTCGAGCGTTTCGTTGACCAGCTCAACCGATTCATCCCAACCTTGCTCATCGACGACCCCTGGAGTCCAGCTGAGGTGCATGTCGTCTCGAGCCGTAAAGGTTCCGCCCTGCAAAGCGCCGCTGACATCCTCCATCATCATTCGGAAGACGGCTGCGGTCGCACCCGGCTTGATCGAATCCGGAAGATGCTGATACTCGGCATCCGTGAAGAACGCGCGCGCGGTTGCGCGGTAATAGTGCTCGACGGCGCCACGGCGCGGCTCAGTCTTCACCATCTCAATGCACTCAAAGTCCTTAAGGACTTTGACGTGGTAGCTGACCTGGCTGAGACCCTCTTCCAACTCCTTGGAAAGTTCGTTGGGGCTAGCCATCCTCTCGTTGAGGATCATCAGAATCTGCACTCGCAGGGGGTGCGCCAGTGCCTTTACCAAGCGCTGGTCGACGCCTGTCTGTTTCTTCGTCTTGGTCTTGGTTTTTGCAGCCAAGGGAACTCCTCCAGTTCATTTGCGCGGCCTCTAACCACTCCATCGTATTAGACACAAAGCCAAATTGGCAAACCGTTAGGGGCGCTTTTCCGCTTACTTTGGTGATTACTGGAACTTTTTCCAGTAATTGGGAGGTCTAAAGCGCGTACTGGATGGGTCGCGACTCCCAACCGCAAAGAGCTGACGATTTGCGAAGGGGGTGAGGCAGGGTGAAGATCTCTAAAACGGACGATGTCGTCCCGCAGCTGTCGACTCTCAAGGGTCGTTAAACCGAAGCGGAGGCCCGATCTTGGACGCCATCAAGATCGGGTCCTCCACTCCGGAGTGTCACTGCATGATTCAGTTCTTACATGGGCAGCCACCAACCGGCGCCTAGACCTTCGTCTTTCGCCGCGCTTTCATCCGAAATCCACGCCTGTCGGACTTGCCCTCGCCTGGTCGAATGGCGGGAGGCTTGCGCCGACGATCCGCCGCGCCGCTTCCACGGGGAGGCCTACTGGGCGCGACCGCTGGACGGCTTCGGCGATCCGACGGCACGATTGGCGATCGTCGGCCTTGCGCCGGCTGCACACGGCGGCAACCGGACCGGTCGCATATTCACCGGCGACCGCTCAGGCGACTGGCTCTACGCTGCGCTGCACCGTGCCGGCTATGCGAATCAGGCGACGTCGGAGCATCGCGGCGATGGTCTGCGGCTCGCCGACGCGTACGTCACGGCAGTCGTGCGCTGTGCCCCGCCCGACAATCGCCCGACACCACAAGAGCGCGACAATTGCCTGCCCTACCTAGAGCGTGAGCTGGCGCTGCTCGAGCGCTGCAACACGATCGTTGCTCTCGGCGGCTTCGCCTGGGACGGGGCACTGCGGGCGATTCGAGCTCTCGGCGGCGAGATCCCGCGGCCCAAGCCGCGGTTCGGCCATGGAGCCGAGTCGCAGGCCGGCCACTGGACGCTGCTCGGCTGCTACCACCCCAGCCAGCAGAACACCTTCACCGGCCGGCTCACCGAGCCGATGCTCGACTCCGTGTTCGCCCGTGCCGCGGAACTCACGAGCCTTTAGCAAGGCCAGTCTCGAGCACTGACAGGCGAGGCGGTCGCGACTCCCATCATCGCATCGCAATCTTCCGATCCGCTCGCCGGTAGTACCAAGATAGGTCTCCTTCGTACTCCAAAGCGTCCAATAAAAAGATTGCGCGAGATTTAAGCGAAACTAATTTGAGCAATCGGTTGGTCTAGAGCGTACCCAGAGAAGGAAGGGACGGCTCATGAACCGACCGCGACTGAAGCGAACTACGCAGCAGATGGAATCGCCCAACGGAGACGTCTACCTGCTCCGGCCGAGCGCCGGCGCAGACGTCCACATCGAGGATCCAGATCAGGCGGGGCGCCAGTTGCTCGCCGCGCTCGACGGGACACGCACGCGTGAGCAGCTGATCGACGAGTTCGGCGCCGAGGAGGTTGGCGACCTGCTCGCCCAGTTCGAGGAGCTCGGGGTGGTCGAGGACGCCGCCGACGACGACCGGATTCCCCAGAAGGTGATCGAGCGCTATGACCGCCAGCTGCGCTATTTCAGCGACATCACGACGGGCCCGACAGCGTCGCAGTGTCAGGAGATGCTCGCCGAATCGCGCATCGCCGTGCTCGGCGTCGGCGGACTCGGCGGCTGGTCTGCGCTGAACCTCGCCTGCGTCGGCGTCGGCGAGATGCTGCTGGTCGACTTCGACCGGGTCGAGTTGAGCAACCTCAACCGCCAGGTCCTTTACTCGGAGTCCGACATCGGCCGCTACAAGGCGGTTGCCGCGGGTGAGCGCCTCAAGGCCTTCAACTCGGCGATGAAGATCGAGACGCGGCTGCAAAAACTCGACAGCGAGGCGGCGGTCTCCGAGACGATCGCAGGCTATGACCTGGTGATCGACGCCTGTGACTGGCCCGCGCACGACATCGAGCACTGGATCAACTCGGCTTGCTTCGCGGCCCGTATCCCCTTCATCGCTATGAGCCACTTCCCACCGGTCGCCCGGGTGGGGCCGCTCTACGTTCCTGAAGTGACCGGGTGCTTCTCCTGTCAGGAGATTGGCTACCGGCGCACCTACCCACTCTTCGACGTGGCGATCGAGCAACAGCGCGGCAAAAGCTCGCCGGCGGCGACGCTGGGGCCGGCCTGCAGCATGATCGGCGGTCAGATCGGCCTCGATGTGATGCATCAGCTGACCGGCCTGGCCCAGCCCTCGACGCTTGGCGTCGGCCATATCTACGACCTGCGCACGATGGGGGTCGAGCGTGAGCCCGTGATCCCAGAGCCCAGCTGCCCAGTCTGTGGAGGAATGCAACCCTCCTCCGGGCAAGAGCTGCGCGGAACGGTGCCGCGATAGCTCCAGCCGAGTCGATCCCGGCAGGAGCCTCCCTCGCAGCGCCGCTCCTACAATGAGGCCAACCCGCCGACGTAGCTCAGTTGGTAGAGCACTTCACTCGTAATGAAGGGGTCCCCGGTTCGAATCCGGGCGTCGGCTCTGACCCGCGCGGTGGGCGACCGCTTAGCCGTTCGGGCTTGGCTCGGGCCGCGTATCGTCGATCGCCACCGCGAGCAGGACGGCACTCGCGGTCATTACGGCGAGGAGCAGGCTGAACGAAGATGTGAGCAGGGCGAGGGCAGCGAGGCCAATACAGCCGGCGATGCGGGCTCGCGGAGCACGGCCTGAGGCCCCGCGCATGAAGGCGAGCTGGGCGAGCAGGAAGATCGCCGGCCCGCCGAAGATCAACGCCGTCATGCTCGCGGTGACGTCCAGATCGGGGTCGGCGATCGCGAGCTGGTCGCCGACGGCGATCGCGACGATGCCGATCACCATCGCGATCAGCGTGTAGTTGCCGATGGCGACGATGCGCGAGGCGTCGCCGGCGCCCTGCGCTGCGTCGATACCGAGACGCTCGGCGCGGTGGAAGTAGCACCACCAGAGCGAGACCGTGCCGACGAAGGCGGCACTGAGCGCGATCAGGCGTTCCGTCTCGAGCGGTCCGCCGGCGAAGGCGTTGCCGATCGTAAGCACGGTCTCGCCGAGGGCGATCAGGAAGAAGAGGCGGAAGCGCTCGAGCAGGTGCTCGGCATAGATCTGGCTGTCGGAGCTGAATGGGCTGCGCTTGCCCGGCAGTGGGTGGCCGGCGATCACGCCGCCGTAGGTGACGAGCACGGCGACCGCCCAGATCGCAAGCCGGGTATCTCCCTCGGCAAAGACGGCGGCGATCCAGATCGCCGCCGTTGCGATCTCCCAGGCCAGCGCGTTGACGAAGTGAGCGTGCAGCCGGTGACCGCGGAAAACCGATGTGGCGAAGGCGGTGCGACCGAGCTGGATCGCGAGGTAGCCGATCACGAAGAGAGCGGCCCGGTCGCCGAACAAGGAGGCGGTCGGCGAATCGCCGAAGGCCTCGGCCACGGAGGTCGACATCAGCAGGCTTGCGAACATCAGGCCGAGCAGCATCAACTGCACGGGCCGCCGCTCGACGTCGAGCCAGTTCGAGGTCCACACGGTCATGAACCAGGCGTACATCACGGCCAGTGCGAGCACCAGGGTCTGCGCAATACCGCGCACGCTGACCTGATCGACCAAGTTGAGCGAGAGCTGGCTGACCGTGAAGACGTAGACGAGGTCGAAGAACAGCTCCAGCGGCGTCACCGCGCGGGCCACCTCTCGCGGGCGGACGAGAGAAGGGAACCGGAAGTGATCCTTGCTGGACGCCATGGTCAGATCTGCATCTGGAGCGGCTCGCCGACGGCGAGCCGGGCGCACTCGATCGCCTCGGCGTAGGCGCCATGGACGGTGCTGCGCGGCCTCAAGCCAACGATGCCGTAAGCCTCGTCCATCGCCCGCGCCAGGGTCCGCTTGAAGGTCGGCCCATGCCAGCCGTGCGCCTCGGCGGCTCGGCCGACGTGCAGGTGGGTCAGCTCGTGGAGGAGCGTCTCGAGCACGTCGCCGGCGCGGACCCCCGGGTACGCGGTCACGGAGAGCCGGAACTGGCTCGGCACGGCAAAGCCGAGCCGGCGTGGCCGCTTGCGCGCGCGCCGCACCTTCAGCTCGGGCTCGCGCGCGCGAAGCGGCCCGTCGGCAAACACCGGCAGCGCCCGCAGCCTCGCCATCTCCTCGCGAAGGTCGACTCCTGCCACGCTGAAATAAGAGGAAGCGGGCCTCAAGGCTCGCGAAGCATGACGGCTCAGGAGGACTGGCCGTCAGACTCGGCTCCAGAGAGCTCGAAGCGTTGGCTTGAGCCCAGGCAGCAGGTGTACGATGCGGGCGGGAGGGATGACGTGCAAGGAGCGGCCCCCGCTTCGGTTCGATCGGCGACAAGCAGGAACGCTCCTTGCAGCGCTGTTGACGCTGATCGCCGTCTTCGTTCTTGCGCCGCGCTGCCTTGCCGCGGGCGAGCCCTATGAGCCCAACAACTCGACCCTCGAAGCCAGCGGGCCGCTGACGATCGGCCAGACGTATGGCGCCAGCCTCGAGACGTCGACGGACAAGGACTATTTCTATTTCTACGTAAGTTCCCCCGTTGGCGCCAGGGACGGCGCCAACGTCACGCTCACGGTCAAGAATCTCGGTGGAGGCGGGCCTCCTATCGACGTCGCGATCCTCGATCCAAGGGCTAGTCCTGTCGATGCCGTCGCCTATTTCCTTGCCGGCGGGGAAGCGGCGAGCGCGACGACCAGCCTCGAGCCTCAGAGGTATCTCGTCGAGGTCAGCGCGGCGAGCGCAACGCCTGGTGCCACGCTCTACAGCCTCACGGCCGGCGGCACGCCAGGCGCGTTCGTGCCGTACTCCCAGATTGCGAGTCGGTGCGAAAGCGGCACAGCCGCGGTCGCGGTCGCACGAACCAGGCTTCGCCGAGCGCAAGCCAAACTCCAACGGGCAAATGCCCGCCTCCGACAGAGCCTCTACGGATCTTCGAGCCGGCGCAGGGCTGCCCAGGCCAAGTACCGCAAGGCGAGAGCTCGCGTCGACGGCATGCGCAAGGCGCTCAACTCCGCCAGGGACTCGCAGACTCCTTGGTGCCTCATCCCAGAGTAGGTACGAGTCCTATCCACTCACCCTGCAGCTGCGCGTCAAGGTGGCAGAGAGCGTCCGTCCGTCGTCGAAGGTCATCGATGCCCTGGCGAAGGGAAAGACCGCGACGGAAAAGCCGGCGGGCGCGGAGCACTCGGCACTGAGATATGAGCGGCGATGACCGTGGAAGACGTAGCTGCGCTGCAGGTTGAGGAAGATCGACTCCAGGTAGCCGTTGTGGCGCAATGCCGGCGGCAGCTCTGCGGTGAGGACGGTGCCGAAGGTGCCGCCCCTGCGCCGGATGGCGAAGGTGACGATGTTGGTGACCGGCGCGGGCGCCCGCTGGTAGATGTGGGCGAGGATCGTCGGCCGACCGGCCTCCGAGCCGTTGAAGAGAGTGACTTCCCCCCGCAGCAGGTAGCGCGACTGGTCGGCAAACGACGTCTTTGCAACGATGCCACCGGTCCCAACCAGCGACGCCCCGCAGACTTTCAGCGCTTCGGTGGAGCTGGTGGAATCGATCTCGTTGCGGCTGCATACCGGCAAGCCGCGAGAGCTCAAGCGCCCGCCTTTGTTGAGCGCGATCCTGATTCGACTGAGCGACGGCGGATCGGTCGCGGCCGGCGTCCTGATCGTGCCTTCGATTCGCACGGCGATCGGCGCGAGCGCCCTGCGGGGCAGCGCACGGGGCGAGATGCCTCCATCGAAGCGAACGAAGAGGTCCCCCTTCTGGGTCAGCTCGGCCCGGGCGGGCGCCGTCGCCGACAACATGAATGCGAGCGCCGCCAAGCAAGCCGTCAGCCTCATCGAGCAAAACTTCAACGATCCCTCCCCGCGGTTCGTCACATTCTACCGAGCCATGGTCTTTGCACAGACCGAAAGGGGCGCGTTTTCGCTCGGCGTGACGATCCGCCTCAGCCGCGTGTGCCCTCGAACTTGTAGCCGACGCCGCGCACGGTGACGACCAGCTCGGGGCGCTGGGGGTCGCGCTCGACCTTCTGGCGCAGGTTGGAGATGTGGACGTCGCAGGCGCGCTCGTCGCCGTCGAACTCGGTCTGCCAGAGCTCCTCCATGATCTGGCGGCGCGGGAAGACCTCGCCGGGGCGGCCGACGAGGAGTCGCAGCAGCTGGAACTCGGAGCGGGTCAGGTTGACCGGGACGCCGTCGACGGTGGCGACGTGGCGGACGAGATCGATGGCGACCGGGCCGGCTTCGATCTTGACCGCCTGGTTGAGCGGCCCGCGGTCGAGCTCGCGACGGCGCAGCTGGGCGCGCACCCGGCCGAGCAGCTCGCGGACCGAGAAGGGCTTGGTGACGTAGTCGTCGGCGCCGACCTCGAGGCCAACGACCTTGTCGACCTCGGCGTCCTTGGCGGTGAGCAGGATGATCGGCACGGCGCTGCGCGAGCGCACCTCGCGGCAGATGTCAAGACCGCTGGATCCCGGCATCATGATGTCGAGGATCAGCAGGTCATAGGGGATGCCCTCGCCGCCGACTTTCTCGGTTGCTTCGTCGCCATCGGTGGCGACGTCGACGTCGAAGCCGTCCTGGGCGAGCGCGTAGCCGACCGACTCGCGGACCGAGGGCTCGTCGTCCGCTACGAGGATGCGTCCGCTGCTCATCCTCAGGCCACCGGGGTCGGGCTCGGCTGGGCGACGGGAAGGCGGACCCAGAAGGTGCTGCCCTGGCCCTGCACGGAGGTGGCGCCGATCTCGCCACCCATCACGTCGACCATGCGCCGGGCGATCGCCAGGCCGAGGCCGAAGCCCTCCTGCTTGCGCGACTCGCTGCGACGGTAGAAGCGCTCGAAGACGCGCTCGATCTCCGCCGTGGGTATGCCTGTGCCTGTATCGATGACTTCCAAGATCACGTCCGTCTCGCCGTCGCGGCGGCCGCGTACGGTAACGGCGCCGGGGGGTGGCGTGTTCTTGAAGGCGTTGGTCAGCAAGCCGATCATCACCTGGCGCAGCAGAACCGGGTCGCCCTTGGCGGTCAGATCGGCCTCTGACTCCACCACCAGCTCGACGTGTTTTGGCGGCTCGACCGCGGCGACGACGTCGCGGATCGCGATCGGCACGTCGACCACCTCCGTCTCCCCCGCTCCCAGCGACTCCACCCGGGCGAGGGTAAGCAGGGCCTGGGTCAGGCGACTCATCCGCTCCGCGTCCTCGGCGAGTCGGGAGAGGAAGTGATCGCGCGCCTTCGGGTCGTCTTTGGCGCCACTCTGCAGGACCTCGATCGCGCCCGATATCCCGGCCAGCGGGTTGCGCAGCTCGTGGGCGGCGTTGGAGACGAAGTCGGCTTCGGCGAACTCGCGGCGCATCTCTTCGGTGCGGTCGCGGACGACAGCCAGCACCGCCCGCTCGCCCGGCAGTGCGCGGGCCTGCATCGCGTAGGCCCGGTCACCGATCCGCAGCGCCGGGTGGGCGGCGAATCCGACCTCGGCGGCGCGAGCGAGCTGCGGCAGCATCGCCTCGGGCGGACGGCCTCCATCGAGGAGCTCCATTGCGACGCTGTTGGAGAAGCGCACTGGCCCTTCGTCGTCGACCACCATCACCGCGTCGGTGAGGCCGTCGAAGATCGCCTCGAGCTTGTTGCGGTCGGCGGTGAGCACGCCGAAGCTCTCCTTCAAGGAGGCACGCATCGACTCCAGGGCGCGGGCGAGATCGCCGATCTCGTCCGGTCCCGAAACGGAGAGCGGCGCGTCGAATGAGCCCGAGGCCATCTCGGCGGCGGCCTGCGCCAGCCGCGAGACCCGGTGGGAGATCGCAACCGCGATCAGGAAGCCGGCGAGGACGCCGATCAGCACGGCAACGACCAGGGCCCGCTGGTTATCGCCGAAGAGGTAAACCGAGAATGCGGTGATCAACGAAACCGCGGCAAAAGCTCCCGCCAGCCAGAGTCGCATCCCGATCCGCCTCATGAGCAGTTACTAACACAAACGCCCGCCCAGCAGAGCATGTCTGACCTCGAGGGGTCCGTTTGGCCTTACAAATTCAGACGCCCCGCGGCGGTGGGGCCGGGGCGCATGGGAGAATCGTTTGGTGCGGACTCTGGTCTTCATCCCGGCCTGGAACGAGGAGAGCCCGATCGCCGAGGTGATCGCAGGCGTGCGCGAGTCGCTGCCCGAGGCGGATCTGCTCGTGATCGACGACGGCTCGACCGACTTGACGGCTGAGCGCGCCCGAAAGGCCGGTGCCGTGGTCGCCTCGCTGCCCTTCAACCAGGGGCTAGGCGCGGCCTTGCAGACCGGCTACCTCCACGCGCTGCGCGAGGGCTATGAGGCCTGCGCACACCTCGATGCCGACGGGCAACACCCGCCGGCAGAGGTGGCACGGCTGCTCGAGGAGATCTACGCCAACCGTGCCGACCTGGTGATCGGCTCGCGCTACCGCGATCCCGGTAAAGCCGAGAGCGACGACTACAAGCCGACGCTCTCGCGGCGGATCGGCACCGGCGTCTTTCGCTTCTTCCTCACCCTGGCGACGCGGCAACGCTTCACCGACACGACGAGCGGCATGCGGGCCGCGAACCGCAGGGTGATGGCGCTGTTCAGCGAGCACTACTCGCCGGACTTCGCCGAGATCGAGTCGCTGCAGCTGGCCGTGCGCGAGGAACTGCGGGTCGAGGAGCTGCCCGTGCGGATGCTCGAGCGGGCGGGCGGGACGTCCTTCCTGACGCCGGTGCGCTCGGCCTTCTTCATCTTCAAGGGACTGATCGTGCTGATGGTCGGCCAGTTCCGGCCGCGGCACGTGGAGGCCGAGCGATGACTGCCCTGGTGCTGGGGGCGACCGATCCCAAGGTCCACCTCACTTCACAGACGCGGATCATCGCCGCGGTTCTGGCGCTCGCCTTCATGGCTCTGGTCCTCGAGCTGATCCGCCGCGACAAGCTGCAGGAGCGCTTCAGCGTGGTCTGGTTCGTCGCCGGGCTGGGGATGCTGGTGGGAGCTGCGTTCCCAGGCTTGCTGACGTTGGTCGCCGACGCTATGGGCGTGCGCGACACCAACGTCGCCCTCTTCTCGATCGTGCTGCTCTTCCTGCTGGGACTGGCACTCAACTTCAGCGTGACGATGTCGCGTCAGGCGGCGCAAATCACCCGTCTCGCCCAGGAGCGGGCGCTGGAGAAGGCACGTGAGCAGGCCAGCTCAGGCGAAAACGGCCGCAAGGCGGAAGGCCAGCGCCTCGAGAGCTAGCTCCTCGGAGACGTTGAGATCGAGGCGGCGGCGGGTCTCCTGGACCAGCTCGGCGGCGCGGCGGGGGCGGGATGGATCGAGCGTTGCGGCTCTCTGGAGCTCGGCAAGACGATCCTGGCTGTACGCGACCTCGACTCCCCCAGACGCGGCAGCCGCCAAATCCCGGAACCAGCTCCCACTCAGCTCGAGCCCTAGGTCGAGGATTTCCGTACGGCGCCGTCGACCCGCTCGTTTTGCTTCATCGCTGAGGTCTTTGGCGCTGCGCTTGACTCCGGCTTCGGCTTCCTGCTCCAGCATCTCGCGCGTGGTGGCTTCAGCCTCCTCCCCCGCCTTCTCGGCCGCCTCCAAGAGCGCACGCCATGGGGCCTGAAGGGCCGTCGGAGGGGATTCGCCGGACGCTGAGCTCGACGCGCCGGCGGCGTTCCCGGAGGCGATCTCCGATCCTCGCGGAGTCGCGTCCGCCGAGTCCCCTCCGACGGCCCCCAACGCCAAGGCCGCTGATCGGAGCGCCCGGCCGGAATCGGAGAGGAGGAAATTGGCGCGCGCCAGGTCCCCGGCGGAAAGGCGAGCGGCAGCCGCGATCTCTTTCGGAGAGCCAGCGCCTGAAAGCTGAGCTTCGATTGCTTCGGGTGGCAGTGGGGCGAAGTCGATCGC
>Ga0136846_1214638_pt1 | contig 12176 bp, 11 predicted proteins | sample HopSoiMetagenom2_FD_96841 | JGI IMG/M metagenome (GOLD analysis project Ga0136846, IMG submission 96841) | Grasslands soil microbial communities from Hopland, California, USA - 2 Assembly 2016 (version 4) | ecosystem: Environmental > Terrestrial > Soil > Grasslands | place: USA: Hopland...
AAGCAGACTAAGTTCGCACCTCAATAACACTATGCTTGATCAAAGGCTTCTTTAGAGGAAAAGAAGAGTTTATTCTACAAGAGCGATAAAAACGATAAGAGGTGTGCGAATCCTTTCTAGATATGCTATTATCTTCTTATGTTAAAATGGACATTATAGTGTTAAAAAGGAGTTAAGAAATTAATGAAAAGAAGAACAGCAAGAGAAAAAGCGTTACAAGCCATTTTTCAAATGGATGTTAGTCAAGTGACAAGTGAAGCAGCGCTAGAACATGTACTTAATGGGGAATCCAATGATCCTTATTTAAATAGACTTGTTACGGGTACTACTGAACATATCGAAACAATTGATGAGGTCATTTCAAATCATTTAGAAAAATGGACGATTGATCGGCTCGCAAACGTTGACCGAAATCTATTAAGACTATCAGTATATGAATTGATGTATTGCCAGGAGGATGTTCCTCCAAATGTAGTGATCGATGAGTCCATTGAAATAGCTAAAATATATGGCGATGATCAATCAAGCAAGTTTATTAATGGAGTTCTTTCAAAAGTGAAAGAAAAGCTTTAAGTAAATCATAAAAGCAAATGACTGCCTTACTATTTGCAGAACATATCTATTTGAATAATAAGGAGGGGGCAGGCGAAAACGCGACGTTCTGTCGCGGGCACCTGCACTAGCACATCTTGTGCACCGAAAATCTACTGATGGAAGTATTCTTGCTAATAGGTATAGGCAGTTTTTTTCTATTCGTAACAATAATAAGGAGTTTGTTAGGATGGAGCAGAAGTTTTTAACAGTTAGTGCTTTAACTAAATATATCAAACGAAAATTTGATGTCGACCCATATCTTCAGGATGCGTTTGTTAAAGGAGAGATCTCTAATTTTAAGCAGCATTCGAGTGGGCATATGTATTTTACTTTGAAGGATGAGAAGGCACGGATTTTAGCCGTTATGTTCTCAAGCTATAATAAGTCAATTAAATTCACCCCTGAAAATGGAATGAAGGTTTTGCTTCGCGGTGATCTTACTGTGTACGAACCAAGTGGTCAATATCAAATCTATGTAAAGGAATTACAGCCAGATGGGATTGGCGATCTTTATTTAGCATTTGAACAGTTAAAAGAAAAACTGGAACGTGCTGGATTTTTTGCACAGGAGCATAAAAAGAAAATTCCTAAGTTTCCTCACAAGGTCGGAGTGGTAACGTCTCCAACTGGAGCGGCTATTCGCGATGTTATCACAACCATTAAAAGACGCTACCCTATTGCACAGGTCATTATTTTTCCTGCACTTGTACAAGGGGATCAAGCAGCTCCTTCTATCGTTTCAGCTATTACACAAGCCAATGATCCTGCAAATAAAATTGATGTATTAATTGTCGGGCGTGGTGGAGGTTCGATTGAAGAATTATGGGCTTTTAATGAGGAAATGGTCGCTAAAGCCATTTATGAATCGAATGTCCCGATCATTTCAGCTGTTGGACATGAAACGGATTTTACGATCGCTGATTTTGTTGCGGATTTAAGGGCGCCAACACCAACAGGTGCAGCAGAACTTGCGGTTCCTCATATCGATGAATGGATTGAACGAATTTTAACAAAACAAACTCGTTTAATTCGTGCGATGAAAGAGAAGGTAGATCAGCAGAGAAAACAGTTAAAGAGGCTTGAAAAGTCTTATGCTTTTCGTTATCCACATCGACTTTATGAGCAAAAACTGGAACAATTAGATAAACGAACAGAGCAGTTAGTCCGTAATTCACAAAAACTATTTTCTGTGAAAATGGTACAATTAGAGCAAGTAGAAAAAGGGTTATTAAGAAACCATCCAAATAGTAAGCTCAAAGAATCCAAGGGAAAATATGAAAAATCCGTTAAGTCATTATCGCGTGCTATGGCTCTTATTTTAGCAAAAAAAGAAGGAGATTTTACAAATAAATTGTCAACGTTAGAAGCGTTAAGTCCGTTAAAAATTATGGAACGTGGTTATAGTCTAGCCTATAGTGAGAGCGGAGAATTACTTAAAAGTGCTAAACAAGTTAACATTAAAGATATGGTACGTATTAATCTTGCGGATGGAATGATTACTTGTAACGTAATGGATAAAAAGGAGAGAATTTAATGACTGCGGAAAACAAATTATCATTTGAAGAAGCCATGGAACAATTAGATTCTATTGTGGAAAGGCTAGAAGAGGGCGATGTCCCCTTAGAAGAAGCTATTTCTATATATAAAGAAGGAATGGAATTAGCAAATCTATGCCATGGTAAGCTGAAAAATGTAGAAGAGCAATTAACTCAAATTTTGACAGCAGATGGACATCAAGAAACCTTTTCCATTCAAGAGGAGGAGTAAATCGTGTCGAGTTCACAATTTGACGATTTTTCTAAGAAATGCAAAAAAATTCTTGAGAACCAATTACGAATTTGCATTGATGAATTACAAGCCCCGTCCATCCTGAAGGAATCCATGCTCTATTCTCTAGAGGCAGGTGGGAAAAGGATAAGACCACTATTGTTATTTGCGACTCTCCATGCGTTTAATAAAGACCCAAATCTTGGACTTTTGCCTGCAATAGCCATTGAAATGGTTAATACATACTCATTAATTCACGATGATTTGCCTAGTATGGATAATGATGATTTACGTAGAGGAAAACCAACCAATCATAAAGTATTTGGAGATGCCAATGCTATTTTGGCAGGGGATGCTCTTTTAAGCTATAGCTTTCAACTGATTGCAGAAGCTTCTGAACAATCCATTTCACTAGAAGCAAAGGTTTCCTTAATTCAACTTTTAGCCAATTCGTCTGGTGCAGAAGGAATGGTAGGAGGTCAGGTTGCTGATATGATTGGTGAAGAGAAAAATTTGAGTTTAGAGGAATTAGAATATATTCATGTGCATAAAACGGGAAAAATGCTTACATGTAGTGTACTAGCGGGGGCAATTCTTGCAGACGCAAGTGAAGAGCAAATGGAATACTTACAACAATTCTCTCACCATTTAGGACTTGCTTTTCAAATTCGGGATGATCTTCTTGATGTAGTTGGCGATGAAAATTTGATCGGCAAACCAATTGGGAGTGATGTAGGGAATCACAAAACGACCTATCCTTCTCTTTTGGGAATGGACAGAACGAAGCAAGTGCTTTCTGAACAAATCAATTTTGCAAAAGAGGCGCTGAAAAAAACAGGTGCTAACACCATATTACTTGAAGAGATAACGGATTTAGTTGCAACAAGAAATAATTAGAAATGAAAGTGAGTGATCCACAGAATGGATCTTTTAAATATTAAGGACCCCTCTTTTTTAAAGAAGCTTTCCATGCATGAGCTGGAAGAACTGAGTGAAGATATTCGCCAGTTTTTAATTCAAGAGCTTTCTGTTACGGGTGGTCATATAGGACCTAATTTAGGAGTAGTTGAATTGACAATTGCCCTTCATAAAAGCTTTAATAGTCCACAAGATAAAATCATTTGGGATGTGGGTCATCAATCCTATGTTCATAAAATATTGACGGGTAGGGCAAGTGAATTTGGTTCTTTGCGTCAATACAAAGGGTTAAGTGGATTTCCAAAAATGGCTGAAAGTCAGCATGATGTTTGGGAGACTGGCCATAGTTCTACCTCATTATCTGCGGCGATGGGGATGGCAATTGCAAGGGATCTAAAAAAAGAAAAGTCTTACATTATTCCTGTTATTGGAGATGGCGCTCTAACAGGGGGAATGGCATTAGAAGCATTAAACCATATTGGTGATGAAAAAAAGAATATGATTGTCATTTTAAATGATAATGAAATGTCGATTGCCCCCAATGTAGGTGCTTTGCACAGTATTCTTGGACGATTACGTACGGCAGGTAAATATCAGTGGGCAAAAGATGAGCTTGAAATGTTACTCAAGAAGATACCTGCTGTGGGGGGGAAGCTTGCTTCAACAGCTGAAAGAGTGAAAGATAGTTTAAAATACTTATTAGTTTCTGGAATCTTTTTTGAAGAATTGGGCTTTACGTATCTAGGACCGGTTGATGGACATAACTTTGATGAATTGTTTGAAAATCTTAATTATGCTAAAAAAACAGAAGGTCCTATTTTGCTACATGTGATTACCAAAAAAGGAAAAGGGTATCAGCCAGCTGAGAACGACAGAACGGGTAATTGGCACGGTACAGGCCCCTACAAAATTGATACAGGCGACTTTGTTAAACTGAATAATACCACTCCTGCATGGAGTAAGGTGGTTAGTGAAACGGTGCGTAAATTAGCAAGAGAGGATCGTCGCATTGTAGCGATTACGCCGGCTATGCCAGTTGGTTCCAAGTTAGAGGGCTTTGCTAGTGAATTTCCCGACCGAATGTATGATGTGGGAATTGCAGAACAACATGCAACAACTGTAGCTGCAGGCCTTGCAACACAAAAAATGAAACCATTTTTAGCGATCTATTCAACGTTTTTGCAACGTGCTTACGATCAAGTGGTTCATGATGTTTGCCGTCAAAACTTGAATGTCTTTTTTGGGGTTGATCGTGCAGGTTTAGTTGGAGCAGATGGAGAAACCCATCATGGAGTGTTTGATATTGCCTTTTTACGCCATCTTCCTAATATGGTCATTATGATGCCAAAGGATGAAAATGAGGGTCAAAATATGGTTTATACGGCAATCAAATATGATGATGGACCGATTGCTTTGCGTTTTCCAAGGGGAAATGGATTGGGAGTTCCGATGGATGAAACGTTAACTGCAATACCCATTGGTTCTTGGGAAGTGTTGAAAGAAGGTAGAGATGTAGCTATTTTGACCTTTGGGACAACCATCCCAATGGCTATGGAAGCTGCAGGTATTTTGGAAAAACAAGGTCGTTCTGTAAAGGTCATTAATGCTCGGTTTATTAAACCTTTAGATGAATCATTAATGACATCACTGCTTCAATTGAATATTCCTTTATTAACAATTGAAGAAGCTATTCTTCAGGGTGGTTTTGGAAGTGCTGTTCTTGAATTTTCTCATGACCATGGGTTTCATCATGGGGAAATTGAACGGATGGGTATCCCTGATCAATTTATTGAACATGGAAATGTACATGAGCTTCTTGAGGAAATTGGCCTAACGACTGAAGGTATTGTGAAGAAAATAAATAGTATGACTATTAAAAAACAAAAAGGGCTTGAAATATGAAAAGTAAGAAAGAACGCGTAGATATTTTATCAGTTGAACAAGGACTCTTTGAGACAAGAGAAAAGGCAAAAAGAGCTGTAATGGCAGGTATTGTATATTGCAATGAAACTCGTTTGGATAAACCAGGCGAAAAAATCCCCTCTGATTCACTACTCACGGTTAAAGGGAAAGTGCTCCCCTATGTCAGTAGGGGGGGACTCAAGCTAGAAAAGGCATTAAAAGTTTTTGATTTGGATATCAAAGATAAGATTTTACTGGATATAGGAGCCTCAACAGGGGGCTTCACGGATTGTGCTCTCCAAAATGGAGCGCAAATGTCATACGCACTGGATGTGGGATACAATCAATTGGCCTGGAAGCTTAGACAAGATGAACGAGTGGTCGTTATGGAACGGACGAACTTTCGATATGTAACACCAAGCGATTTAGAAGGAAATATGCCTAACTTCGCCTCTATTGATGTTTCATTTATTTCTTTAAAGCTCATTCTTCCAGTGTTGAAAACCTTATTAGTTTCAGGTAGTCATGTAGTGGCACTTGTTAAACCACAATTTGAGGCTGGTCGTGAGCAAGTTGGCAAGAAAGGGATTGTAAGAGATCCAAAAGTTCATGAAAATGTTATCAATAAAATAATTGAATTCTCACTTCAAACTGGTTTTGATATTAAAGATCTTTCTTTTTCACCGATTACAGGTGGAGAAGGGAATATAGAATTTCTTCTTCATTTATTTTGGGCAGGTGAAGAAAGGGAAGGGATCAATTTATTAAAAGGATCTTCTGCAACCATCGTACAATCCGCCCATCTAGAGTTGAAAACAAAACATGATCCAGATGATCAAAACCTTACTCATTAATAGTCAAAAGAATGACCGTTTATTTGATAAAAAACAATATAGCGGTTCTTTCTTCTACATATACAAAGTAAATAAAATCAGCTAACATAAAGAAGACTTCCATCAGTGGGGGGTTCGACGCACAGGACGTGCTAGTACAGGTGTTGCGATAGGACGTCGCGTTTTTAGCCTGCTTCATCCCCCACTGATGTGATGGTTAGTCGCACTTATCACGCTACGCCTGACTGACTTTTCTAAGAGCTAAAGCTCTAAGAAAAGATCTTGTCGGATCTTTACGGGAAGTTGATCCCCCACCTATCCTCTTTCGTATACTTAGAATCTCGAGGTGGGGTCTTACTGCCCGTTAAGATGGGGCAAAAAGGTATAGGTCATTTAATGGTATCTGAGGTGAGCATATGAATAAAGGTCAAAGGCTGATTAAAATCCGTGAAATTATTACCAATAATAATATTGAAACACAAGATGAATTAGTCTATATATTAAAGAATGCCGGATATAATGTAACTCAAGCGACAGTATCGCGTGATATTAAAGAACTACATTTAATCAAAATTCCATTATCAGATGGTCGTTACAAATATAGTTTACCTGCAGATCAACGCTTTAATCCATTGCAAAAACTAAAAAGAAACCTGATGGATGCTTTTGTTCGAATTGATTCTGCTGGCCATCTTCTTGTTATGAAAACATTACCAGGAAATGCAATGGCAATTGCAGCATTAATCGATAATCTAGATTGGGATGACATTATTGGGACTGTTAGTGGTGATGATACGATTTTAATCATCTGTCGGACGGAGAAAGATACAGAAATTGTTTCGAATCGATTACTTGAATTGCTCTAATAAAGAGGTGTAAAGTCATGCTTAGTGAATTATCAATAAAAAACTTTGCAATTATCGAGGCCCTCGCCATTTCCTTTGAAAAAGGTCTAACTGTTTTAACAGGAGAAACTGGGGCGGGGAAATCGATTATTATCGATGCTATCCACTTGCTTGTAGGTGGTAGAGGATCTACTGATTTTGTCCGACATGGAGAAAAACGAGCTGAAATTGAAGGTCTTTTTCAGATTTTAAATAATCATCATCCGATCTATCTAAAATCCAAAGAATTTGGTATAGAGCTTGAAGATGAGATGATTGTTTTGCGTAGGGAAATTTATAAAAGTGGAAAAAGTGTTTGTCGAATAAATGGAAAGCTAGTAACGATTTCAACTTTACGTGAAATTGGCAGTACCCTTGTTGATATTCACGGACAGCATGAGCACCAAGAATTAATGGATGATTCAAAACATTTATCTCTTTTAGACCAATATGGTAGCAATCGAATCGTACAAGCTCTAGTGGAATATGGGGAGATTTATCATAATTATGAACAAACGATAAGAAAACTAAAAAGTTTAAATGACAATGAACAACAAATGGCCCATAGATTAGACTTGATTCAGTTTCAACTTTCAGAAATCAGTCAGGCAAATCTTCAATTAAATGAAGATGATACACTAATGGAGGAAAAAAAGAGGCTTTCAAATTTTGAACGGATTCACGGGGCCGTGAAGGCAAGCTACGATGCGCTTCAGGGCGAACAAAAGGGACTTGATTGGATTGGACTTGTGATGGGACATTTGGAAGATATAAATGCGTTAAATCCAGAATACAAGGAGTTATCTGAGTCCGTTTCAAATAGCTTTTATATACTTGAGGATGCCGCAAAATTTTTGCGAAACGAGTTAGACGACCTTGAATTTGATCCCGAAAGATTGAATGTAATTGAAGATAGGCTCAATGAAATGAATCAGTTAAAACGGAAATATGGAAATACAATCTCAGCCGTTTTAGAATACGGAGCAAAAATCGAAGAAGAAATTTCAACGATACAAAATAAAGAAACCCATATTGATGAATTGCAAAAACGACTGCAGTCATTAAAGAAAGATTTAATGATTGAAGGAAATGAACTCACGAATTTACGAAAAAACTTAGCTCGAAAATTAACAGATGCTATTCATAGTGAATTAAAAGAACTTTATATGCAGAAAACGGTTTTTGAAGTGAAATTTGAAAGTGGTGAAAATTACATTTCAAAATCCGGTTTAGACAATGTTGAATTTTATATATCAACAAATCCTGGTGAACCGTTAAAGCCATTATCTAAAATTGCTTCTGGTGGAGAACTTTCACGTATTATGCTCGCTTTAAAAAGCATTTTCTCCAAACATCAGGAAGTGACTTCCATTATTTTTGATGAGGTAGATACGGGTGTAAGTGGAAGAGTAGCACAAGCGATAGGAGAAAAAATTCGCAAAGTTTCAACTGATTCGCAAGTACTTTGCATTTCTCACTTGCCGCAAGTAGCTGCTATGGCAGATGTCCATTTGTATATTTCTAAAGCAACAAATGATGGCAGAACAAAATCAATCGTTACCCCACTGAATGAAGAGGAAAAAGTTCAAGAAATAAGTCGTATGATTTCTGGTGCCGAGATAACGGATTTAACGAAAGAACATGCAAAGGAATTGCTTCAATTAGCACATACTAAGTCCACATAAAAGCCTCTGGAACCTAATGGGTTTCAGAGGCTTTTATGTGGACTTAATTTCGTGGGGCTCATTAAGTGAAAATTGCTTAATGATCATAATACTGGGAACAACTACGATTATTTAATGGATATTCTTTTCATTTTCCTTATATATTGCGATTTATTTCCATTGTGTGCAGTATTTTTATATGCTGTGTAGTTATAAATGAGCAACATCCAGGCAAAATTAAAGATGTAGCCATTTAGACGGTTTGGAGTAGAAGCGAGGAGAGTGAATGTTTTGAGTCAAGACTTCTTTAGAAAACTAATTGGTGGAATTCTCCTTGTTTCATTAATTGCTATTTGTTTCGTGAAACCTTTTCAGGAATATCTACAAATTCCAAATCATATAACACTTTTTGAAGGTCAACAACTTGAAATGTCAAAAACCGCACAAGTATCAGCAACATTGTCCTCAGATCATTCTATTGTTGCCTTAAGTCAAGATGATCAGTCAGTGTCATTGCAGGCCAAAGAACAAGGGAAAAATGAAATGTTTTTAGAACTTGCTGGGTTTCCTGTAAAAAAAGTAGATGTTAATGTATTAAAGGATTTTAAAGTGATTCCAGGTGGACAATCCATTGGTGTAAAACTTAATACAATAGGTGTTCTTGTAGTGGGACACCATCAGGTTTCAACTAAAGAGGGTAACATATCACCCGGAGAGCTAGCTGGTATTCAAGTTGGTGATATCATAACGGAAATAAATGGTGAAAAAATTGAAAAAATGTCAGAGGTAGCACCTTATGTTCAAGATGCAGGTCAGATACAACGACCATTGAAAATTGGTGTTACAAGAGAAGATGGAAAAATAGAAACTGAATTGATGCCTCAGAAAGAAGAAGGAGAGGCAAATTATAAACTTGGTTTGTATATTCGCGATTCTGCTGCTGGAATTGGTACGATGACCTTTTTTCATCCTCAGTCAAAAAAATATGGTGCCCTAGGGCATGTGATTTCAGATATGGATACAAAAAAACCGATCGTAGTTGAAGACGGCCAAATTGTAAGATCAACGGTAACGTCAATTGAAAAAGGAAGTAATGGCAATCCAGGTGAGAAATTAGCACGTTTTTCTTCTGATAAATCAGTAATTGGTAATATTACACGAAATAGCCCATATGGAATCTTTGGTGAATTAAATCGCGAGATAACAAATGGGGTTTTTGATCAACCGCTCCCAATAGCCTTATCACATCAAGTACAAGAAGGTCCAGCACAAATTTTAACAGTTGTTGAAGATGATGAAGTTCAATTATTTGATATCGAGATTGTTAGTACGATTCCACAAAAATTTCCTGCAACAAAAGGAATGGTTATTAAAGTAACAGATCCAAAATTATTAGGTAAAACAGGTGGGATTGTTCAAGGAATGAGTGGAAGTCCCATTATTCAAAATGGAAAAGTGATTGGTGCAGTAACTCATGTATTTGTAAATGATCCAACCTCAGGTTATGGTGTTCATATCGAATGGATGTTAACTGAGGCAGGGATTGACATATATGAAAGACCTCAAGAAAAAGCTTCATAACAAGGAAAGACGGGGGATTTTCCCGTCTTTTTTCTTGTTATGGAGGCAATTTTCATGATTCTCTATTGGATAAAATGAACGTGAATCATTCTTTTTTAAAGAATAATCGACAAAAAGTAGGAAGTAACCAATAAATTAGCAAAATGAGTCGAAAGATAGAGAAAACAAAAGAAAAATAAAGATATTATTGATTTTTTTAGAAAATATGAAAAAAGTAAAGGATTTTTGTTTGCATTGTCGAATTTGTCATTTAGAATATAATATAATAAGGATAAAAGGAAGAGTTCATAAATAGATCTATTTTTGAAGATCAGGATATAAAGATTATAAAATGATGAAGGAGGAAGTGGATAGTGAAAAAAATTAAAGTATGTATTGTTGATGATAATCGTGAGTTAGTTCATTTGTTGGAAGATTTTATAGATTCTCAAGAGGATATGGAAGTGGCAGGGATTTCACATAATGGTCAAGATTGTTTAGAAATGCTTGGAAATATTGATCCGGATGTTCTTGTGTTAGATATTATTATGCCGCACTTAGACGGTCTTGCGGTGCTTGAAAAAATGAGAGAAATGAATAAGCCGCATTTACCCAATGTTATAATGCTAACAGCTTTTGGTCAGGAAGATGTGACAAAGAAAGCAGTTGATCTTGGAGCTTCCTATTTCATATTAAAACCATTTGATATGGAGCATTTAGCAAGTCAAATACGACAGGTCAGTGGAACGACGACTTCGTCTATAAGGAAGTCGTCAACTGTTTATCGTTCACAAACGGAAGCGAAACCGAAAAATCTTGATGCAAGTATTACAAGTATTATTCATGAAATAGGAGTACCCGCGCACATTAAAGGATATATGTATTTACGTGAAGCCATATCGATGGTCTACAATGATATTGAATTGCTAGGATCCATTACAAAAGTGCTTTACCCGGATATTGCAAAAAAATTCAATACAACTGCTAGTCGGGTTGAACGTGCGATTCGTCATGCTATAGAGGTTGCATGGAGTAGAGGGAATATTGAATCGATTTCTTCCTTGTTTGGTTACACCGTTTCCATGACAAAAGCCAAACCAACAAATTCGGAATTCATTGCCATGGTAGCTGATAAACTGAGACTTGAGCATAGAGCTTCTTAATAGAATTAAATGAAAGTAGCAAAGAAAAATAGGTGGTCTGATTTCAATAATCATCTGGATTCAGTTTAAATTCGGATAGGATGAAATCAGACTTTTACTATTTTAGGAAGTAAGAACAGACCATAGTGGATGACCATCAAAGCTTATAGTGACATTGAATTAAAAGTTGTTAGAAGGTAAAATAAGCATGGTGATTTCACCATGCTTATTTTACATCTTTTTCTTTCGTATTTTCTCCTTGAAAGCGAGATTGCACTTTATTTCTTTTGCGATCCCGATGCAAAATGAATCCACCGATAAACCAAAGTCCAATTAAAAACAAGAACAATCCGATAAGAAATTGTAACCACAAGAACGGAATTGGGCTTTGCAGAATTCCAAATACCATATCTCTCATCAGTTTGACTCCTAGTGCTGCTAAAAATCCAGGGATTAATAAAAGGATCAGAGCTAAAATTCTAATCATTGGAAGTTCCTTTCAAAAAACTGATTATACAGAAAATAATAAAACAAAGAAAAAATTTGTCAAGAAGAAGAATACAAATTACAATTGAATATGGAAAAACTTTCTGAATAGAAGTGATATAAAATGAAGAATCCAATAAGAATTTCGAAAAAGAACATGTTGGAAACATACATAAAGAACAATCTAAAATAAATGATTGAGGAAGGGATGGTTTTATTGTCAAAAGAATATGATATCGTCATTCTTGGGGGTGGAACGGGAGGATATGTTGCTGCCATTCGTGCTGCTCAGCTTGGCTTAACTACAGCTATTGTTGAGAAAGATAAGCTTGGTGGAACTTGTCTTCATAAAGGGTGTATTCCTTCAAAAGCTTTATTAAGAAGTGCAGAAGTATATTCAACTGTTAAGCATAGTGAGGAATTTGG
>Ga0136846_1228477_pt1 | contig 12175 bp, 10 predicted proteins | sample HopSoiMetagenom2_FD_96841 | JGI IMG/M metagenome (GOLD analysis project Ga0136846, IMG submission 96841) | Grasslands soil microbial communities from Hopland, California, USA - 2 Assembly 2016 (version 4) | ecosystem: Environmental > Terrestrial > Soil > Grasslands | place: USA: Hopland...
CAGACGGCTCCGGCGGCTGAGTGCGCCATCAGAATCCTGAGCCGCCGAGGTTACGGGTCACTCCTTCGCGGTCGTCGGGTTGAGCGCGGCGCGCCAGCGGGAGAGCGCGGCGCGCAAGCTATCCGCCACCTCGCGCCGTACCGGTGGCGGCAGGAACTCCCCGATGGGCAGAGTGCGACCGTGCGAAGCTAAGAGGAGCCGGTTGGATTCGTCCTCGCGCTCCTCAAGCACGACCCGCAGCCAGAACGGCTGGAAACGCCAGCAGCGCCGGTCGCCGTGGATGCCGACCCGCTCGACGGTGAATTGGTCGTCGGCAAGGCGCAGGGTCTCCCGCTGCCGGGCGCTGCGGTAGCTGAGGCGGAACGCGACATAGACGAGCGCGACGTCGAGGCCGAAGAAGCCGCAGATGGGCCAAGCGCCGATCAGCACAAAACCGATCCCGGCGGCGAGACTGATCAGGCCTAGCAGCAACATCAGCACATGAAATCCGCGCGGCGGCAGGCTGCGGTAGGGCAGCAGCACCCGCTCGAATAAGACGCGGCCGAATGGCGCGGAGGCAAGCTCGGCGGCAGCCGGATCGTGGCTCATGATCCGGCAAACATAGCCGCCTGGGTTTTCGGTGCAACGCGTCGCATGAAATTGTATGGCGGCAGACGCATCTCTACACTCCGGCCGCATGCGCCGGTTTTCCAAACGCGAAGCCGAAGAGTTCTACCGCAGGCTATCGGCCAGCCGGCCGATCCCGCAGACCGAACTCGAATTCATCAACCCGTTCACGCTGCTCGTTGCGGTGGTGCTGTCGGCGCAGGCGACCGATGTCGGGGTCAACAAGGCGACCCCGGCGCTGTTCGCGCTCGCCGACACGCCCGCGAAGATGCTGGCCCTCGGCGAAGAAACGGTCGCCGGGATGGTCCGCACCATTGGGCTCTACCGCACCAAGGCCCGCAACATCATCGCGCTGTCGCGGATGCTGATCGAGCAGCATGGCGGGACGGTGCCGCGCGACCGCGAGGCGCTGGAAACACTGCCCGGGGTCGGCCGAAAGACCGCGAATGTCGTGCTCAACGTCGCCTTTGGCGAGCCGACGATCGCGGTCGACACGCATATTTTCCGGGTCGGCAACCGCACCGGCCTGGCGCCGGGGAAGACCCCCTTGGAGGTCGAGCAAGGGCTAGAGAGGGTCACCCCGGCCGAGTACAAGCAGGGCGCGCATCACTGGCTCATCCTGCACGGCCGTTACATCTGCAAGGCGCGCAAGCCGGATTGCCCGGTCTGCGTCGTCGCCGATCTATGCCGTTATCGGGCGAAGACTACACCGGGCGAGATGCCATCGGAATTGATCAGGGCACGCGCCGAGCCGGCGACGGCCGGGCCGCTGACGGAGAGCGCCGGCGGCCGAGGCCGTGGAGCCGAGCCGGTCAGGACACCGCGCGCGCGCCGGGCACCTCGCTGAGGAGGTCGTCGCCCTGCGACTGGATGTCGCCTGAGATCTGTCCGCCGCATTCGATCTCGATCTGCCCATAGCGGATGGTGCCGGAGACCCGGCCGGTGGCGCGGATCAGAAGCCGCTTACGGACGGTCAAATTGCCTTCGAAACGGCCGCGCACCTCGGCCTCCTCGATCGAGGCCGAGCCTTTGAAGAGCCCGCTTTCGGCGATATCCATCTCGCGCGAGTTCTGCAGATTGGCTTCGACGCTGCCCTCGACGATCAGCTGGTCGCAGGACTTGATCTCGCCCGAGAGCGTGATCTCGCGGCCGACGATCAGCTTGCGCGACTCGCCCTCGCGGGGCCGCTGGGCGGGAAGCGGCGTCGCCGCAGCGGCGCCGGGCGGGCGTGGCGGTTCCGCCGGCTTTGCCGCCTCGCCCGCAGGACGCGGCATATCCGGCATGCGGGGTGGCATCGGGGTCTGCGTCCGACCCAGAGGGGCGACGCTGGCGGTTTGTCCCGGCGGGCGGGCGGGCTTCATCGGGATGCCCAGATCGTCAGGCAGGTCTGACATCTTGCGATCCTCTGTCTCAGGTTTTTTACGGCCGAACATGGATGGGTGATCCCATCGAAATGACTAGGGTCGGGCGACGCTGTCGGGCCCGGTCAGGGCGCGAGGAATTGCGGCTCCCGACGCCGCAGCTCCTGGAAGATATGTACCATGAACGCGGTGGCGATCACCGGGGCCACGAGATTAACGAGCGGCAGCGCGAACAAACCAGCGATGACAACCCCGCCGGCAAACACGCGGCCGCCGAATCGCTGGCGCACCGCCCGCACCGTCATAACATCCAACCGCCGCAACGCCACCACCTCAAAATATTCGCGGCCAAAAAGATATCCGTTCAGGCCAAGGAAAAGAAAGACATTTATGCCCGGCGCCAGCACATAAACCGGAAGCGCCAATAAATTTAGCAGGATGGTCAGTCCCATCAACCGCAGCGTTGTCGCGAGGATTTCGCGTAGCGGCGCCCGCCGCGGTGGCGGTTGTCCCGGATAGTCGCGCGCCTCGACCGCTGCGGCAACGCGCTCTAGAAAAAACCCGGTGACGAGGGTCACCACCGCCGGAAACAGCAACCAGGTCAATCCGAGCACGGCGAGCGCGCCGAGGATGTCGACCACCCAGTTCAGCGCGGCCCAACCAAACAACGCCGTGCGGTCGAGAAGCACTGCGGCTCCGACCCACAAAACCACGAAGCTCGCCACCGCAAGCACCAGGCTGAGCAGCACGACCCGGCGCAACGGGGGTGTGGGCAGCGCGGCAAAGGCACGAAGGAGAGCGGCGAGCATTGGCCGCGCTTCTACCCGACCTCCGCCGACCGGCCAACCCGTGAACGGTGCCGCGGGTTGTCGTCCGCGGCGATGCCCCTATACTCCGCGCCCTTGTTTCGGAGCCGGTATATGAATTCTGCCATCGATGTTGTCGGCATCGGGAATGCGATCGTCGATGTGATCGCGCATGCCGAGGAGAGTTTCCTCGCCGAAGAGGGGCTCGCCAAGGGCGCCATGACCCTGATCGACACCGACCGCGCCGATGCGCTTTACGCGAAAATGGGGCCGGCGGTCGAAAGCTCCGGCGGCTCCGCCGGCAATACGATGGCCGGCATCGCCTCGCTTGGTGGCAATGGCGGATACATAGGCAAGGTACGCGACGATCTGCTCGGCCAGGTATTCCGGCACGACATCACCACGATTGGGGTGCGCTTCGACACCCCGTCCGCGGCGGAGGGACCCGGCACCGCGCGTTGCCTGATCTGCGTCACCCAGGACGGGCAGCGCACGATGGCGACCTATCTAGGCGCCTGCGTCGAGCTCGGCCCCGAGGACCTCGACCGCGACCTTATTGCCGGCGCCCAAGTCACCTATCTCGAAGGTTATCTGTTCGACCCGCCGCGCGCGCAGGAGGCATTCCGCGCCGCCGCCGCGATCGCTCACGGGGCTGGGCGGCGGGTCGCCTTGAGCCTCTCCGACCCGTTCTGCGTCGAGCGCCATCGCGCCGCCTTCCGCGACCTCGTCGCGGGCGAAATCGACATCCTGTTCGCCAACGAAGCCGAGATCTGCTCCTTGTACGAGACTGATGACTTCGCGGCCGCCGCGAAAGCGGTGCGCGGCCATGTCGAAATCGCCGCGCTGACCCGCAGCGCCGCCGGCAGCGTCGTGGTGGCCGGCGAGACGATGCACGATGTGGCCGCCGCGCCGGTCGCCCGTGTGGTGGATACGACCGGCGCCGGCGATCTCTACGCCTCCGGTTTTCTCTACGGGTTGACCCGCGGCCTGGCGCTGCCGGTCTGCGCTCAGATCGGCAGTCTTTGCGCGGCCGAGATCATCAGCCATGTCGGCGCACGGCCGGAGGTCGCGCTCAAAAGCCTCGTGGCGGCGGCGGGCCTTGTTTAAGCCAACGTCTTCCGATTTTTCAGATCGACCCCATCTAAGCGTCATGGCCGGGCTCGGCCCGGCCATCCACGATTCAGATCGCCGCAGCGATGCGGGCCGTGTGGATGGCCGGGCCAAGCCCGGCCATGACGCTGAACAACGTCGGCTCGCAATCGGCGCGCCGCCACTTCACCATTTGTCTTAGGGTTTCATGGATATTCGCAACATCGCGATCATCGCGCATGTCGATCATGGCAAGACGACATTGGTCGATCAGCTGCTGAAGCAGAGCGGCGCGTTCCGCGCCAATCAGCAGGTCGCCGAGCGTGCGCTCGATTCGAACGAGCTGGAGCGCGAGCGTGGCATCACGATCCTCGCCAAATGCACCTCGGTCGAGTGGCACGACATCCGGATCAACATCGTCGACACTCCAGGCCATGCCGATTTCGGCGGCGAAGTCGAACGCATCCTCAGCATGGTCGATGGCGTCCTGGTGCTGGTCGATGCTGCCGAAGGGCCATTGCCGCAGACCAAGTTCGTCGTCGGCAAGGCGCTGCGCCGCGGTCTCAGGCCGATCGTCGTTATCAACAAAATTGACCGCCCCGACGCCCGGCCCGAAGCCGTGCACAACGAAATTTTCGACCTGTTCGCCTTGCTCGACGCCAACGAAGCTCAGCTCGATTTCCCGACCTTGTTCGCTTCCGGCCGCGAGGGCTGGGCGGTAAGCGAACTCGACGGGCCGAGACGCGACCTGTCGCCGCTATTTGAGTTGATTGTCTCGCACGTCCGGCCGCCCACGGCGGATGCAGACACGCCGTTTTCGATGCTGGCGACGACGCTCGACTACGACCCCTATCTCGGCCGCGTGCTGACCGGGCTCATTCATTCCGGGGTTGCCCGCATCAACATGCCGGTCAAATCGTTGGCCCGCGACGGCAGGATCATTGAGCAGGCGCGGCTGACGAAATTGCTCGCCTATCGCGGCCTCGACCGGCGGCCGATCGAGGAGGCGCAGGCCGGCGACATCATCGCCGTCGCCGGGCTCGCCGCAACGACGGTCGCCGACACGATCTGCGCCCCGGAAGTCACCGAAGCGCTGCCAGCCGATCCGATCGACCCGCCGACGCTGGCGATGACCTTCTCGGTCAACGACAGCCCGCTCGCCGGCCGGGACGGCGGCAAGCTCACCTCGCGGGTCATCGCCGAGCGGCTGCATCGCGAAGCCGAGGGCAATGTCGCGATCCGGGTGCGCGAAAATGCCGAGAAGGATGCCATCGAGGTTGCCGGCCGCGGCGAATTGCAGCTGGGGGTGCTGATCGAGACGATGCGGCGCGAGGGCTTCGAATTGTCGATCTCGCGCCCGCGCGTGTTGCTCAAGACCGAACCCGTCAGCGGTCAGCGCCTCGAGCCGATCGAGGAAGTCATTGTCGATGTCGACGAGGAGTTCGCCGGTGTCGTGATTGACAAGATGAGCCAGCGCAAGGCGGAGATGCAGGAGATGCGGCCGTCGGGCGGCGGCAAATTGCGGCTCTCCTTTCTGGCGCCGACCCGCGGATTGATCGGGTATCACGGCGAGTTTCTGACCGACACCCGGGGCAGCGGCGTCATGAGCCGGCTGTTCCACGGTTATGCCCCCTACAAAGGCCCGATCGAGGGACGCCGGAACGGCGTGCTGATCTCGAACGCCCAGGGTGGTGCCGTTGCCTATGCGTTGTGGAACCTGGAAGAGCGCGGCCCGCTGTTTGTCACGCCCGGGACCGATGTCTATGCCGGGATGATCGTCGGCGCCCATAGCCGCGGCACCGACCTCGACGTCAATCCGCTGAAGGGGAAGCAGCTGACCAATATCCGCACGACCGCCAAGGACGAGGCGGTGCGGCTGACCCCCCCGATCCAAATGAGCCTCGAAGAGGCGCTCGCCTATATCGAGGATGACGAGTTGGTCGAGGTGACGCCAACGGCGATCCGGTTACGCAAGCGCCTGCTCGACATCAATGACCGGCGGCGCGCCAATCGCGCAGCGGCGGCGGAGTAGGGGCCGGCGCGGTCGTCGCCGCCCGGCCCATCACTACAATCAGGAACAGCACCAGGGCGAGCGTCCCGATCCACCATTCCTGCCATACGCCATAGGCGGCGAAAACCGGCGCGAGCGCCGCCGTTAGGCCACTGCCGGCGGCCACCTGATAGAGTCGCGGTCCGGGCAGGCGGTCGAGCCGCAGCCACAACAGCCCGACCAGTGCCGCGAACAGGACCGCTCCCGGGATTCCAAGCTCCAGCCAGACCTGCAATGGCGCGTCGTGCGGGTGGAGTGAGAGCCAATTCTGCCCGAGCCGCGCTTCCTGGTTGCCGCCCGGGATTGCGCGCGAGGCAGCGAGGCCCCAGCCGAACACGGGGCGCTCGGCGATCCGCTCGCCGACAAACGACCAGATCAACAGCCGATGCCCGGCCGAGCTCTTGAACGAATCCGCCGCCGCGACGAGGCCGGGAATGCGCTCCAGCTTTGGCAGCGTGAGCGGCGCGGTCAGGATAAACAGGACCGACAGAGCCGCCGCCAAGCGGGCCGTCCCCCGCGGCTGCCAATACAGCAGGCCCATGATCGGCAGGCTCGCCAGCAGTCCGATTTTGGCCGACACGCCATCCAGCAGCAGCACGAAGACGCCCGCGCCTGCGGCGCTGGCCAGGGCCATCGCCGGCCGGCCACGCGCCGCCAGCATGGCGCTCGCCGGCAGCAGCAGGATGGCGAGGCCGATCGCGATCTGGTCGAGCCGCGCCGAACGGAAGCCGCGCACCGAGACGAGTCCAGTCAAGCCGCCGGCGCTAAGCAGGTCGTATGCCGCGAGCGCCACGGCCACCGCAGCTCCGGCAAACAGGCAGAGCGCGATCCGCCACGGCGCGGAGACCCGGTGCGCCGCCGCAAGCAATGCGAGCGCCGCCAGGAATAGCCCGCCAAGCCGCAGATCGAGGACGAAGCTGCGCGCCGGATCGATCGCCCAGAATGCCGAGACCGCTCCCCACAATAAGAGCCCGCCCAAAATCCCCGTGGGCATGCTGAAGCCGGCGAGGCGCGGGGGCCGGTTCGCGGCAACCAGCCCGGCGGCGCAGAGCGCGGCCCAGGCGGCAAGCGGCGCCAGCCCGTGCGGCACGGTCGCCAGCAGCGGCAGCAGCAACAAGGCGCACAGGCCGAGCCCCGCTTCGAACCACGCGGCCGCCGCAGCCGGCGCCCTCGGCATGGCCGGCACGAGTGCTCGATTTGACTTCACCGGCTCGCTGACTATATTCCACCCCTCTCCCGAGAACGCGGGCTTAGAGCCCCGGCCTCCGCGCTTTGATTGGCGCAGAAGGCCCTATCGGGACAACAACAACCTAAACCGGATCGAGCCGATATGAGCAAGCGCGAGGAATCGAAGTACAAGATCAACCGCCGTCTCGGGGTCAATTTGTGGGGCCGGGCGAAGAGCCCGCTCAATCGCCGCGAATACGGCCCGGGCCAGCACGGCCAGCGACGCAAGAAGCCGTCCGATTACGGCACCCAGCTGATGGCAAAGCAGAAGCTGAAGGGCTACTACGCCAACGTTGGCGAGCGCCAATTCCGCAAGCTTTACGAGGAGGCCGTGCGCCGCCGTGGCGATACCGGCGAGAACCTGATCGAACTGCTCGAGCGCCGGCTCGATGCCTGCGTCTACCGCATGAAGCTCGCGCCGACCCCGTTCGCCGCGCGGCAGATCGTCAACCACGGGCATGTCCTGGTCAACGGCAAGCGGGTCAACATCAGCTCCTACCAGTTGCGCGATGGCGACACGATAGAGCTTCGGGAAAAAGCGAAGCAGATGGCCCTGGTGCTCGAAGCGGCGCAATCGAGCGAACGCGATGTGCCGGATTACATCGAGATCGATTACGACCGCATGCGCGGCCGCTTTGTGCGCGCGCCGAAGCTGGCCGATGTTCCCTATCCGGTGACGATGGAGCCGAACCTCGTCATTGAATACTATTCCCGCTAACTGCGGCCTCTGACCCTCTCCCGGATGTGGGAGAGGGTGGCCGACGCGATAAGCGGCGGCCGGGTGAGGGTCTGTTGCATATGCCCTCACCCGCCTACGGGCAATGCCCTCAGGCACCCTCTTTTGTAGCGGGAGGGGCAATCGCCATAGGGCTCCGATGCTCACCGTATATATCGCGATCGTCCTGCTGCTGATCTTGCTGAACGGCTTTTTCGCCATGGCCGAGATCGCGTTGGTGTCGGCGCGCCCGGCGCGACTGCAGCCGCTTGCCGGCGATGGCAGCGCCGGCGCTCAGGCGGCGCTCGAGCTGAAGGCCGACCCATCGAAGCTGCTCGCCACCGTCCAGATCGGCATCACGATCATCGCCGTGCTGACCGGCACCTTCGGCGAAGCCACGATGGGCGAGTATCTGCAGGACTTTCTGACCGAGGAGGGGTTTTCGCCGCGCAGTGCGCATGCGATCAGCATGGCGGTGGTGGTGCTCGCGATCTCCTATTTCACGCTGATCCTCGGTGAATTGGTCCCGAAGCGGGTGGCGATGATGCACGCCGAGGGCATCCCCGCCGCGGTCTCCCGACTGATGCGGGGCATGGCGAAGGTCGGGGCACCGATCGAGTGGGTGTTGAGCGCGACGACGGATCTGATCCTGCGCCTGTTCCGCCTGCATGCCGAGCCGGTGCCGGTCACCGACGAGGAGATCGGCTTCATGCTGCGCGAGGGGGTGGCGGCCGGCCATATCCCGCAGGCCGAGACGGCGATTGTCGAGATGGCGTTGCGGCTCGGCGACCGCCGGGTCAGCGCGGTCATGACGCCGCGCACGCAGATCGAGTTCCTCGATCTCGAGGATAGCGAGGAGGAGCTGCGCCGGCAGATCCGCGACAGCGCCTATTCGCGGTTTCCGGTGGTGCAGGGCGGCACGCACCAGCTCGCCGGGATCGTGCAGCTCAAGGATCTGCTGTCGGCCTGTTATGCCGCCGAGCCGTTCAATCTGCGCGGCCCGCTGCGGCCGCCGCTGTTCATGCCGAACACGGTGACGGTGTTGCGCGCGCTTGAAGTCTTTAAGAGCAGCCGCGAGCAGCTGGCGCTGGTGGTGGACGAATACGGCGATCTCGAAGGGCTGGTCACGCTGACCGACATCCTGGAGGCGCTGGTCGGCGATCTCCCGGAGGCCGGCGAGACCGACCCGCGCGTAGTCCGGCGCGAGGACGGCACCTTCCTGATCGACGGCATGGTCGGGCTCGACGAGCTGAAGCAGGTCCTCGGCCTATCGAGCCTCCCAGGCGAGGGACCGGATTTCCACACCTTGGGCGGCTATCTGATGGCCCGTCTCAACCGGGTGCCGATCGTCGCCGACCGGATCACCGCCGGCGATTGGCGCTTCGAGATCGTCGAGATGGACGGCCGCCGCGTCGACCGGGTGCTGATCGTCCCGGTCAAGGACCAATAGCGCCGGCGTTTTCGCTATCGTCGCCGCCCGAGAGCAGGCGAGTCGGAAAGCCGGCCGCGACGAGGGCATCGACGATCGTATCGACATGCCGCGGGTTCTGCGTCTCGACCACCACGTCGAGTTCGGCGCGTTTGACCGAGGTGTCGTGGAACAGGCGCTGGTGGTGCACCTCGACAATATTGCCGCCCAGCCCTCCGATCACGCCGGAGACGCGCGACAGCACGCCCGGAATGTCGGGCAGCTCGGCCCGCAGCCGCACTAGCCGGCCGCCGCGCACCAGCCCTCGCATGAGCAGGGAGGCGAGGAGCCGCGCGTCGATATTGCCGCCGGTCAGCACGATGCCGACCCGCTTTCCGCGGAACCGCTCGGACTCGGCAAGCAGGGCCGCCACCCCAGCGGCGCCGGCGCCCTCGACAATCAGCCTCTGTCGTTCGATCAAGAGTTCGACGGCTGCCTCGAGCTGCCGCTCGGTGACAAGACGCACGGTGCCGACCAGCGAGGCGACAATCTGCCGGGTCAAGGCGCCCGGCTCCTTGACCGCAATTCCCTCGGCGAGCGTCGTCCCCTCGATCGGCAGGCCCGGATCGATGCCGCGCAAGACGCGATACATCGACGGGTAGAGCGCCGATTGCACGCCAATGATCTCTATCTCGGGCGCCAGCGCCTTGGCCGCGACCGCAATACCCGACACCAACCCGCCGCCGCCGACCGGCACCAGAAGGGTGTCGAGTTCGGGGCATTGCGCCAGCATTTCCAGCGCAATGGTGCCCTGGCCGGCGATCACGGCCGGGTCGTCATAGGGATGCACGAGCACGAGGCCCCGCTCGCGGGCCAGCGCCTCGGTGGCGTGCCGCGCATCGACAAGGCCCTCGCCTTTCAGCACCACCTTGGCGCCGAGCGCCTCGGTGCGATCGATCTTGGTGAAGGGAGTACCGGCCGGCATCACGATCGTGGCGGGGATGCCCAGCCGGCGCGCGTGGAAGGCGACGCCCTGCGCGTGATTGCCGGCCGACATGGCAATAACCCCGGCACGGCGCTGCGCCTCGTTCAATGTCAGGAGCTTGTTGAGCGCGCCGCGCTCCTTGAACGAGCCGGTCGGGTGCAGGATCTCCAGTTTCAGAAACACCTCGCAGCCGGTCAGCTCGGACAGCGCCGCCGAGCGGATCGTCGGGGTCGGATGGACCGCGCCGGCTATAGCCTTCTCGGCGCGGCGCACCTCCTCGATCGTGACCGGCAACCGGACAGAGACGTCGTTCATGGCTTCGGTTCCAAGATCAGCGTATCGACAGCCGGAGCGCGGCCCGGGACGAGGTACTCGACGTTTCGCCAGCGCCCTACCAGATCGGCGTAATGGCGCGACAGCGGATTTCCTGATTGTCCGGGCACCGCGATCATCCGCGAGCCGGACGGGTCGGCAAGGTCGGTGATCATGCGCAGCCCGGGGCCGTGGCGTTGCTCGTATGGATGCGCCTCGTCGCGCACCGAGATCGGCGCGACATCGACGGTGTCGGGGCCGCCGGAATTCGGGATAGCGACGCGCAGCCAATCGCCTATAAGCGGGATGCGGTCGAGCACCCGGTTCGGGAACGCGGCTGCATGCGCCTGCCCCAAGCGCCATCGCGCCATGTCCGGGCCATAGCTTTGGCGCAGGCCGGCAATCGTCTTCTCAAGCGCCTCCGCCAGCCGGATCTCGCAGGTCTCGTCCGGCCGCTCCGGAGCAGTGCACCAGTCCTGCCGCCCGGTCAGAATCGCCGCGAGGACCATCGGCTTCAGGTTCCAGTATTCCGCCGCCGCCGGACCGAGGTGGGCAAAGAACACCGAGCGTGCGAATTCGCGCAACCAAGAGATGAACAGCAACGGCTCGACCTTGTCCGCGTCCATGCGGAAATCCCATCGGCGCAAGCGCTCAACCGCTTGGCGCCCCGTCTCGTCCGCTGGGGCGATGCGGGTCATCAGCGGCAGCAATTGCTGCGCCATCAGCGACACCGCATCGCCTTGGATGGCCGCGCTCGCCGCCGGCGATTGCCGCGGGGTCTGAACGAGCAGCGCCTCGATCCGGGTAATACGATACGGCGTTTCCCAGTCGCGGCTGATGAAATGGCGATAGCCTTCGGGGACGATCTTGTTGTTGGCGCTCGCAAAATGACCGGATGGCGGGTTGGTCTGCTGCGGCAGCTCGGCGAACGGGATGACGCCGGTCCAGTCGTATTCGCCGGTCCAGCCGGGCACGGGCAGCCAGCCATTGCCGTTCCGGCGGATCGGCATATGTCCCGGTATCATAAAGCCGATTGTGCCGTCGGCATCGGCATAGACCATGTTTTGCGGCGGGCTGGTGAAATCTTCGAGCGCTGCACGCACGCCCGCCGCGTTCTTGGCGCGGCCGATGCGCCACAGCGAGGCCGCGGTGGGGTCATCCGCGCCAAGATAGGTCGTCGCCAGCGCCAGTACATGGCCGCTTTCGACCCATCCGGCCGGCAACGCGTCCGAGAGCACCGGACCGTGGCGGGTGCTGCGCACGGTGAGCATGACGGGCTCGGCGCCGCGCACCGCGATTGTCTCCTGCCGCGTCTCAAAGGCGGCGCTGCCGTCCGGAGTCAGGTAGCGGCCGGGATCCGCAGGGTCGAGCTTCTCGATGAACAGATCCTCGATATCGGCGGTCGTGGTGGTGAAGCCCCAAGCGATCTTGTCGTTATGGCCGATCACGACCATCGGCGCGCCGGGGGCGGTTGCGCCGGCGATCTCCCGCTCTGCGGTTTTGAGCCGCGCCAGATACCACACCCCCGGCGTCGACAAGCCGAGATGCGGGTCGTTGGCGAGGAGCGGCTTGCCGCTTTCGCTGTGCGCGCCGTCGACGACCCAGTTGTTCGATGC
>Ga0136846_1221656_pt1 | contig 12174 bp, 11 predicted proteins | sample HopSoiMetagenom2_FD_96841 | JGI IMG/M metagenome (GOLD analysis project Ga0136846, IMG submission 96841) | Grasslands soil microbial communities from Hopland, California, USA - 2 Assembly 2016 (version 4) | ecosystem: Environmental > Terrestrial > Soil > Grasslands | place: USA: Hopland...
CAGAACGGCATCACCCTGCCCAGCACGCGACTGCCATCACTGCGCGCGAGCCGATATGCGTCGTCGGGCAGCCGATCGAAGATCGGATTGGTGAAGGCCGCGACGGCTATCTCGACGCCGACCATCGGACCAGTGATTGTCAGAGCGACGATGTTGACGATGTCTTCCACATCTTCGACCCTGGCCGTTATGCTGACACAAAACAAGGTACTGACAAATTAGTCAGTACAAGGAGGTCTCGATGGCAGTGTCGAAGAAGGAAATCAGCGAGTGCCCGATCGACACCGCGCTGACCGTCATCGACGGGCGCTGGAAGGGCACCATCCTCTGGCGGCTGATCGACGGCCCGATGCGCACCGCTGAATTGCGCCGCAGCATCCCGGACATTACCGAGCGCATGCTCATTCGCCACCTTCATGAACTCGTCGACAGCGGCATCCTCATTCGCCACGACGCCGGAACCGTCCCCCCGTGTGTGCACTATTCGATTTCCGAGTACGGCATGACGCTGGCTCCTGTGCTGCAGAGCCTGTGCGACTGGGGCCGAAAGCACATGGAGCGCAAGCCCCCTCAGGCGTCGAGGAGAGCGGCCGCCCCGACCAGGCCGGCGTCGCCGCCGAGTTCGGCGGGCAGCACCCGCAGCCCGCGCAGGAAGGTCAGCCGGGCGTAGGCCGTCAGCGCCTCACGAAGCGGGTCGAACAGCAGCGCACCGGATTTGGCCACGCCGCCGCCGATGACGACGAGATCGAGGTCGCACACCGCCCCCACCGACGCGATCATCGCCGCCACTGCCGTTGCGCCGCGGCGGTAGGCCCGCAATGCGACCGCGTCGCCGGCGTTCGCGTCGTCGGCGAGTTCCTTCGCGTCGGCCTCGGCCGGGGCATTCCAACCGTTCTCGCGGGCCCACTGCGCCATCCGCGGTCCCGCGGCGATCGTCTCGACGCAGCCACGGCCGCCACACGAGCACGGCCCGCCGTCCGGGTCGACGACGACGTGGCCGACATGCCCGGCGTTGCCGGTTCGCCCGTCGTAGGGCGCGCCGTCGAGCACGAGCCCACCGCCGACGCCGGTCGACACCACCATGCCGAGCAGAAACTGGGCACCGCGGCCCGCGCCGCGCCACCGCTCCCCCAGCGCCATGCACAACCCATCGCCGCCGAGCCGCACGGGCGCACCGGTCAGTGTCGAGACCCGCTCGACGATCGGAAAGCCTTGCCATTCAGTGATATTGATCGGGCTGACGGTGCCGGCCGGCAGGTCGATCGGGCCGGCGGACGAGATGCCGACCCCGCGCACGCGTCCGCCCGCCGCTGCGAGGGCCTCGGTGACCAACGTATCGACCACTGTCCATACCGCTTCGGCGTCGCCGTCGGGTGTCGGCAGCTTGGCATGATGCACCAGCGCGCCGTCGGCGTCGACGAGCCCGGCGGCGACCTTCGTACCGCCGATGTCGAGCGCAAGCGTGGGGTCCATCAATGCCTGTGGGTGTTGTCGGGCTGACGCGGGTCGCCGGGATGCTCGTAACCCGGTGCAAGCTCGACTAATTCGGCGCACCGTGCGTCCAGCCAGAGCCGGAACGCGCGGCGACGGGCGGCCCCACGGAGGTGGTCGGCGATCGCGGCGGTGCTACCGAAGCGCCGCGGGTTGCGCGCGAGGTAGCCGTGCACTTCGGCGTCGGTGATCTCAACGGCGGCCGTCACACTCACGAACAGCGCCCGGGCCAGCGGATGGGCCAGTACCGATGCCGCAATGCTGCCTATCTCGAGCCGAGTCGCCGTCTCCGGCAGCAGCTCATCCTCGCTCGGCGCGCCCTCGGCGGTCAATCCCCTCGTCGCCGCCTCCACCGCGACCACGCGCTCGGTCACCAGCAGCTGCGTCAGCCAGCGGCGCAACTGCCTGCCTTCGCTGGTGCCACGGCGCGGCAGCGACGACGCGAGCCGACAGGCGCGCAACCGCGCTTCGCGCGCGTCGATCTCATCCACCGACACCGGAACACCGTCGACCGTCGCCGCGATGCTCATCGCACCCTCACCTCGACTGCCGGCGAGTAGACAAGCCGGCCGGCGCAGCCGACCCGGATCAGCGCCCACCACTGGCCGGGCTCCACCCAGATCGGCGGCGCGACGTCGAAGCCGAGTTCCACCGTTCCGCGGGCGGGTATTTCGCGGCCGACGGCGGCGGGGCCGATCCATTCCCATGTTCCCCACGGGCTGATCAGATGCGCCTCGACCGCCAGGTCCGCACGCGCGTCGGTGCCGACGGTGACGGCCAGCCGAGCGGTCTCGCCTGCCAACACGTCCACCGGCTCGGGGTCGCTGATCAGTCGCAGCACGTCGATGTCGGCTGGGGCGTCGACCGACACCACGCACACGTCCTCGACCACCTGGCGCCACGCGGGCGGTATCGACGCTGCGTCGCTTCCTGTCACGGCCAGCTCGGCGCGCACCGGATACAACCCCGGCGGCGCATCGGGCGACATCGTCAACCCGACGTCGGTCTGAAGGTACTCGCCGGGCGGCAGGACAAACGACAGCTCGGCCGGGTCGGCGCTCCAACCGTCCGGGCACAGCAGACGCACCTTGCCGTGCAGTGCCGCGTCGCTGCTGTCGCTGGAAACGGTGAGCCGAAGCAGCACTTGCGAATTCGGCTCGACCGCCACGTGTTGTGGATGTAGGTGTGCGACAGCAGGCAGACCACCGAGCGCGGCGGGACCGCGGTTGTGCAGCCAGTATCGCGCGTAGAGCGGCTGCGCCGCTTCGGCGTCGGGCGCCAGCACCGTATGGTCCGCTTCGAGCACCTGTGGCATGTTGAGCCGGGTCAACACCGTGGCTATCTCATAGCCGTGCAGCATCAACGTGTCCGAGGCAAGTCCCTGAACCCGAGGCTGCTCGAGCAGGTCGACGCGCGATGCGGCGGAGATGCGACGCAACCCGGACCGGACCACGACATCGGTGCTGGCGCCGCATGTTTCGACCAGCCGCATCGCCACACCGTCGGCGGGATCGACGGGCTGACCGCTCCCCGCAGCCAGCGGGTTGCCCGCGGACTTGAGCGCGCCGAGAGCCACCTTGCCCGCCGGCTGGATCTCCAGCAGCGATCCCCACGCGGGCAATCCCCCTGCCGCCCTGGTATTTTCGGCGACAGCCAACAGCGGACGCGAGAACTCCGCGCTACGGACGGGGATATCCGCCTGTCGCCAGTCCCCGTCGCCGGAGACCAGCGCGTAGTCGAAGGTGTGCGTCCAGTGCTGCAATTGAAAATTCGAGCCGTCCGGCGCGTTGCGCCGCGGCGGGTCGATCCACGTACCGGACGGCCATCCCGTGCATGACCGCATCAACGACATGTGCAGGGTGCCGTCGGAATCCACGGCGAAGCCCGGCATCCCGCGGTTGAGCACCGCGACCGTCCGGAATTCGAACGGCTCCAGCTCCGACGCCGCATCCTGGGTGACGACGATCTCAAAGTCGGCGAGATCGTCGACGACGGAGGCCACCGCGGCATCGAGGTCTGCGCCCGCGACGATCAACACCGGTAGCGCGCGCACGCCGCGCAAGTCGGCGCCGGGCACCCATTGCACCGCCAACGGCGAAATCGACGGCACCCACACCCTTGCCGCGCCGCTCGTGTAGAGCTGTCGCTTCAGTTCCTCGGTGTAGACGGGGTCCGCCTCGGCGAGAACCGCTGCAGTGAAGTCGTTTTGGTCCGGGCCGCCGAGCGCGATCCGCGCGTCGGGCAGATTGGAGTCGACGGTCAGATCGCCGTACCGGGGCTTGTCGGCGCTGCTGCAGGTGGCGGTGACGCCGGCGCGGACGAGCGCGACCATGAGCTCACGCGCCAAGGATGCCGACGCCGATTCGCGCGGCGACACCACCTCGGCGACCGACACGGCGCGCACCGCGTCGCCGACGCGCACGCGTGCCGCCGCGGACAAACCGAACCAGCCATACGCCGGGTTGTCCAGCGTCCACGGGTGGTGCGTGGAGTCAACCACCGACCCATCGCCGTCGTGCATCAAACCGAAGCCGCGGCCGATGACCGCGTCGCCGACTTCGCTGACCGGCAGCGCACCCGGCACCGGGCAGGGCCAGCGTAGCCGCAGCAGACGGTCGGCACCGGTGAATTCGTCGACGGTGGTGCGGCAGTCGACGCGCGCCACGCCCGGCCACAGCGTCACGATCTGCGTGTAACGCAAGACATCACCGATGCGGCCGCGGATCACCAGCCGCTCGCCCAGCGGTCCGCGGTACGCCAGCACTGACGCAGGCTCCGCGGACGAGGTAACAACAGGCCCCTTGGGCAACAGGTGCCATGGGCCCTCGCCTGCCTGCGGATGCGCCGGGTACTCGTCGTAGATAGCCAACTCGTTGCCGACGCGGCCGTCGGCGATCAGCTCGCGCCCTGAGGCGACCTCGACCAGCGAGCTGACCCCGCCGCCACGCTGCGGGTCGACCCGCAGCCGGTAGTATTCGTTGGCGATTGCAGGGAAAGCATTGGCGTCCAATGGCTCCCAGCCGGCGGGCGCATCCGTGGAGGCCAGCCGGTAGGACTGCCAACCGATCGACGGCACAGCGCGGGCCAGCCAGCTGACCGACCTCCCGCCATGCTCGACATGCGCCGGCAGTTCGGCGCCGTCGCAGTCGAGGACCTGCACCCCGGGCCCCAGCGGCCGTGAGAGTCGTGCGGTCACCACATCGGTGCGCTTGTGCGCCAAGGCATTCCATACCACCACCGAGCCATCGACCGCACTGGACAGCAGCCGAAGCGCGTTGTCGCGGGCCGTGCTGCCCAGTTCCCATGCGTCACGCCAACCGGTGAGCAGGTCGAGGTACACCTGATCGGATTCCGATCCGGTGATCGCGTCGTGGTGTGCACCGTAGGCCAGTTGCACCCACGCCTTGGCCAGCGCCGCCTGCGGATACGTGGCACCGCCGAGCAGGCCCGCGAACACGGCGAATCGTTCGGCGTCGAGCACCGCGTCTTCGGCGGCGCGGTTGGCTTGCTTGGTGTCGATGTACGACACGTCCTTGCCGGTATAGATCGGGTTCATGTCCCGGGTCTGGGGCGATGCCGCGACACCACGATCCGAAAGTTCGGCGCGGACGGCGGCGAAGAACTCCCACGGCAGCGCGCACACGAACCGTGGCCAGGTATAGCGGGCGTTCCAATCGCGGTGAATGTCGGTGATCCACTTGTTCGGCGGCGTGTAGTCGGTGCCGACCGGCAGCAGGACATTGCGTGTCAGCGCAACGGTCTTCAGCGTCGCGAACAACTCGTAGGTGGCCTGCTCTGCCTCGGGCAGCGTCGCCGACGAGTCCATCCACCACCCAGCCGAGTAGTGCGCGGGCATGTAGTGCGTCAGCAGCCCACGTCCGGATGGCGCGATCCACTCGAACTCGCTGGAGAACTGCATGCGCCCGGGATCGCCGCCGCCTGCCACTGGTCCCCACTGGTGGTGCGGGCCGCGGGCCCACGAACTGGACGTCAGCCCGGCGTCGGCCGCCATCCCGGGAAACTGCGGGTCGTGGCCGAACACATCCAGTTGCCACGCCGTGCCCGGGTCGGCGCCGAGGATATCGCGCTGAAAACCCATGCCAGCCACGAAGTTTCGGATCGTCGTCTCGGGACTGGTCAGGTTGGTGTTGGGCTCGTTGTAGGCGCCGCCCATCACCTCGACGCGGCCGTCGGCGATGAACCGCCGCAGGTCGTCGCGGTCCTCGGGACGGGTGTCCCAGTACGGCTTGAGGTAGTCGACCTCGGCCAGCACGAATTTGTACTCCGGATCACGGCGCGCCATCTCGAGATGCGCGCGCACCAGATCGAAACCGTTGGTCTGACGGCACCGGCCCGGCGGATCCTCGCTCCACACGCTGGTGTAGGCGCCCTGGGTGTTCCACCAGACGGGGTCGTAGTGGAAGTGGCTGATCATGTACATGGTCCAGCCGGGTTCCGCGACGGTGAACACGAAGGGCGTTCGCGCATCGCCGGTCAGCACCCGCGCCGACCGCTGCTCGCCGACGACCGGACGCGAAACAGCCACGGGGACTTCGACTGTCCCGGCGGCGGCGTCAGCTATCGCGGGTGTCGGTGTGGTCAGACCGTCGCCCTCGACGCGGACCTCCGCCGCACCGCCGGTATGGGTGACCCGCACCAGCTGAAGTGGAGCGTCCGGCGGCCCGGTGAACAGCTCCGTCGACTCCGCGGAGATGACGTGCACGACACGAACACTACGGTGCGCTACAGACCATTTCGACGACCGACGACGAGGTCTTTGATTTAGGCAAGCTGTTCGTCTACCGAGCGGAATCGCTTATCCACAACCTCACGCCCTCGAGATGTCGACGACAAGCGCCCGATGGTCCGAAACCGGCAACCGCGGTGCCGAGCACGCTTCGACGCGCAACGCGCGGTCGTCGGTGAGGATGTGGTCCAGCTGATGGCAGGGTTCGTCCGCCGGGAACGTTGTCGCCTCACCCAGCGACCACATCCGACTCCAGCGGCGCGGCGACGGCGGCGTCATGTTGAGATCGCCCATCAATACCCGGGGGCCGGGGAAGCCGCGCAGGTCGCGGATCAGCCGCCGAAGTTGTACCCGGTTCCAGCCGGGCACGAACGACAGGTGGGTATTGGCGATAGTCAACGGGCCGAGCGGGGTGTCCAGCTCTCCGATCATCGCCGCCCTGGGCTCCTCGTGAACGACCATCACCCTGCGCGGCCCCGGCAGATACATGGGGAACCGCATTGGAATGCGCGGCAAGTGCACGACCTGCCACGTCGACGCTAAAAAACGCGACAACAAGGCGATGCCGTAGGCGGCGGAACCAGGCTGTTCGCGACCTGTCGCAGCCATCCAGGTCGCTCCAGGGGTGCCGTTGATCGCCGCGACGAATCGGTGGCTGACCGCACCCATCGCTTCGGCCGCAACCGCGGTCAGGTCCGCATTGCCCGAGCGCGGCTGGTCGCAGTCGACCTCCTGCAACGCGAGAATGTCGGGGTCGAGTTGCTTGATCGAGTCGACGAATCGGTCCGTGTGGACTGCCCCGTCGTGAACGCTGCGTCCGTGCAGGATGTTGAACGTGGCCATCCGGATCTCCATGGGTACTCCATACCCACGATGACCGATTCCGATGTACTTGCCCGAAATGATGGACTGCGCGACGCGCTCAAGCGTGCCGCGTCGGCCCTCAAGGCGCATGGGCCCGAGTTCGCCCTCGCGGGGAGTTATGCGCTGTGGGTGCACGGCGGCCCGGAACCCGTGCACGACGTCGATTTCGTCGTCGCCGAGGAGGACGCGGAGACGGCGGCCAAGACGCTCGAGGAGGCCGGCTTCCGGATCGACGACCCTCCGGAGGACTGGCTGTTCAAGGCCTGCATTCAAGACGTGGTCGTGGACGTGCTGCACCGGCTCAACGGCGTGCCGGTCGACCCGTCGACGGTCCGCGACGCCGATGTGGTCGAGGTGCTCGCGATCGCGATGCCGGTGTTGCCACCGACCCAAGTGGTGACCGAGAAGCTGTCGTCCCTGCACGAACATCACTGCGATTTCGGCGCCCTGCTGCCTGCCGTTCGCGCAGTGCGCGAGCAGGTGAACTGGAACAAGGTCCGCAACGACACGGCCGACAACGATTTCGCCGCGGCGTTCCTGTTCCTCACCGACCGCCTTGGGATCACCGCCTAACCTGCGGCGCGGCGCAACCGCTCGGCGAGCAATCCGATTGCCCGTACCACCTCCGGGGGCTCCAGCACCTCGAACTCGCACCCCGGCAGCGCCAGGTAGAACACCATGCGCTCCGGATCGTCGGCACCCGCGGTGACGATGCACGCGTCAGGGCCGTCCGCCTCGATGCCGACCGACGCGGCGGAAAAATGCTGCGCCACCACGTGTTCGGGCGCTTGGTAGCGAACCCGGGCGACGTAGCGGTAGGGCGACGCGCTGATCGCGTGCCGCACGTAGGCCGCCGCATCGGGCGCCTGTCGCGGTGTGAACGTGCTGCCGAGCGCCCGCACATCGGCCATCCGGTCCAGCCGCAGGCTGCGCCAGTCCTGGCGATCACGGTCATAGGCCAGCAGATACCAGCGCCGGCCCGTCGTCACCAGCTGATAGGGCTCCAGCCGCCGCTCGGTCGCGCTGCCTCCCCGGTCGACGTAACCGGCCGTGACGTGCTCGTGGTCGCGGCAGGCCCGCGCCAGCGTCATCAGCACCTCCGGCTCGACGGGTGAGTCCGAATAGTTCGACGGCAGCGTGACCGTCGCGCCGTGCACGGCGGCCACCTGCGACCGCAGCCGCGCGGGCATCACCTGGTCGAGCTTGCTCAGTGCGCGCAGCGCCGATTCGCCGACGCCTGCGACGCTGCCGCCCGCGGCCAGCCGCAGGCAGACCGCCATGGCGACCGCCTCGTCGGGGTCGAGCAGCAGCGGCGGCAACGCCGCGCCTGCGCCCAGCTGATAGCCGCCGCCGTGGCCCTTGCTGGCGTGTACCGGGTAGCCGAGGTCGCGCAGCCGTTCCACGTCGCGGCGCACGCTGCGTGTGGTCACAGCGAGCCGCTCGGCCAGCTCGTCACCCGTCCACACCCGGCGCGACTGCAGCAACCCGAGCAGCTGCAGCACCCGGCTCGTCGTTTCGGACACACCACCACCTTGACACAGTCATAGGACAGAACCTGTCCGCTGATGCTGTCAGGCTGTAGTCATGACCGATCTGATCACCCAACTGGCCGACCAAATCGACTATCACTGGACCAATCAGTTGCGCCCGCGGCTGGACGGTCTGACCGATGACGAGTACTTCTGGCAGCCGGTGCCGGACTGCTGGACGGTTCATCCCGACGGCACGATCGACTTCACGTTCCCGCAGCCGCAGCCGGCGCCGTTCACGACGATCGCGTGGCGCCTCGCCCACGTCATCGTCGGCGTGCTCGCGATGCGCAACCACTCCCACTTCGGCGGCCCGCCAGCGGACTACCAGTCCTGGAACTACGCCACCGACGCGAAGACGGCGCTGCGGCAGCTGGACGACGCATACGCGAACTGGATCGCCGGCGTGCGCGGACTCGACGTGGAGGCGCTAAAGCTGCCCATCGGACCCAGTGAAGGCCCGTGGGCGGAGCATTCGATGTTGGAACTTATCCTGCACATCAACCGCGAGTTCATTCACCACGGCGCCGAGATCGCCTGCATCCGCGATCTTTACGCACACACCACCAACAAGAAGGAGAAGTAGGTATGCCAGGACAAGCCCCGCTCGTCGGCGATGAGCGTGACGCGTTGCGAGTGTTCCTCGAATACCACCACAGCTCATATCCCGCCGTGGCGTTCGGGCTTTCCGACGAACAGGCCCGCTCGACTCCGACGGTGAGCACGCTGTCGATCGGCGGCCTCATCAAGCACGCTACGGGCGTACAGCGAGCGTGGATGGAGCGCGTCAAGTCCGCACCGGGCTTTCCGCCGCAGGACACCCGACCCTTCGAAGAGATCGTCGCCAGCTATCAAGACGAGTACGTCATGCGTGAGGACGAATCGCTCTCCGAGCTTCTCGACAAGTTCACGGCACAGAATGCCGAAACGTTGCGGATCCTGGCCTCGGCCGACCTCGATACGGCGGTGCCGGTGCCCCACGACGTGCCGTGGTTCCCCAAGGACATCGACAACTGGACGGTGCGCTGGGTGATCCACCACCTGATCAACGAACTCGCCCGGCATTCCGGCCAAGCCGACATCATCCGCGAATCCATCGACGGTGCAACGCTTTACGAGTTGGTCGCCGGGGTCGAAGGCTGGGAAGAGACGGAGTGGATCAAGCCATGGAAACCGGCAACGGTGTAGACAGACAGAGTGCAAACCCGAAGCGGGACCGCGGCGTGCGGCGAGGGCGTCGAGATCTTCTATGAAGACCTCGGCGATCCTGCCGCCCCGCCGGTCCTTCTGATCATGGGGGTCGGCGCGCAGCTACCGATGTGGCCCGACGGGTTTTGCGCGCAGCTGGTGCGCTGCGGCTATCGGGTGATCCGGTTCGACCACCGCGACACCGGTCTGTCGACCAAGATGAACGGACTGCGGGCCAAAGGCTCGGTCTACCCGCGAGTGTTGCGCTACGCCCTCGGCCGGACCAGCCCGGTGCCGTACACGCTGGTCGACCTGGCCGAGGACGTCAAGGGGTTGGTCGATCACCTCGGCATCGACCGCGCGCACGTCGTCGGCGCCTCGATGGGCGGGATGATCGCCCAGGTGCTGGCCGGCGCCCACCCCGACCGGATCCAATCGCTTGGCCTGATCATGACGAGCGCAGGCAAACCGATGTCGTCGATTCCAAAGTGGCGGGTGATAAGGCTGGCGTTCAGCGCACCGCCCAAGGACGCGCCCGTCGAGGACAAACTCGCCACCGAGGTGCGCAACATCTCGGTGATCAACGGCCCCAATTTCCTTCCGCCGGTTGATCAATTGCGCCGCCGCGTCGAGGAGCTGACGGCCCGCGGCGACTACCCGCAGGGCATGCTGCGCCAGTTCGACGCGATCCTCGGCACCGGCAGCCTGATGCGCTACACCCGGCGCATCACCGCGCCGACCGTCGTCATCCACGGCTCCGAGGATCCGATGGTGCGGCCCCGAAACGGCCGCAATGTCGCCCGCGCAATCGAGGGGGCACGCTACGTAGTGGTGGACGGAATGGGACATGATCTACCCGAGCCGGTGTGGCGGCCCGTCATCGAGGCGCTGGCGGAGAACTTCGCCGAAGTGTGACCCGGTCCACACGAATTTTTCCCGGCTACGCGCCATTTGAGACACTGGCACGATGAGTACGACCAAGCACCGCGAGGTAGCAAAGCTGGACCGGGTGCCATTGCCCGTCGAGGCTGCCCGCATCGGCGTTACGGGTTGGCAGATAACCCGGACCGGGGCGCGGGTCGTCAGCAAGCTCGCCGGCCGCGGCTCGTTGCAGCAAAAGATCATCAAGCAGATCCCGCAGACGTTCGCCGATCTGGGCCCCACCTACGTCAAGTTCGGCCAGATCATCGCGTCCAGCCCTGGCGCTTTCGGCGAGCCACTGAGCAGGGAGTTCCGCAGCCTGCTCGACGCCGTCCCGCCCGCCAACCCCGACGAGATCCACAAGCTGTTCTCCAAGGAGCTCGGCGACGAGCCCACCAAGCTGTTCAAGACATTCGAGGAGACGCCGTTCGCGTCGGCGTCGATCGCGCAGGTGCACTACGCGACCCTGCACAGCGGCGAGGAGGTGGTCGTCAAGATCCAGCGACCAGGCATTCGTCGTCGGGTCGCGGCAGACCTGCAGATTCTCAAGCGAGGGGCGCAGATCGTCGAGCTGGCCAAGCTCGGTCGGCGCCTTTCCGCCCAGGACGTCGTCGCCGACTTCGCCGACAACCTGGCCGAGGAGCTCGACTTCCGGCTCGAGGCGCAGTCGATGGACGCCTGGGTGTCGCACATGCACGCCTCGCCGCTGGGCCGCAACATCCGCGTCCCGCAGGTTTACTGGGACCTGACGAGCGAGCGCGTCCTGACGATGGAACGCATCCAGGGCATCCGCATCGACGACGCCGCCGCCATCCGCAAGGCTGGCTTCGACGGCACAGAACTCGTTAAAGCGTTGCTGTTCAGCGTCTTCGAGGGCGGCCTGCGGCACGGGCTGTTCCACGGCGACCTCCACGCCGGCAACCTGTATGTCGACCCCGACGGCAAGATCGTGTTCTTCGACTTCGGCATCATGGGCCGCGTCGATCCCCGCACGCGCTGGCTCCTCAGGGAGCTGGTTTACGCGCTGCTGGTCAAGAAGGACCACGCCACGGCGGGCAAGATCGTCGTCATGATGGGCGCAGTCGGGAACGTCAAGCCCGAGGCGCAGGCCGCGAAGGATCTAGAGAGGTTCGCGACCCCGTTGACGATGTCGACGCTGGGCGATATGAGCTACGCCGAAATCGGCAGGCAGCTCTCGACTTTGGCGGACGCTTACGACGTCAAGCTGCCCCGTGAGCTGGTGCTGATCGGCAAGCAGTTCCTCTACGTCGAGCGCTACATGAAACTGTTGGCGCCGAAGTGGCAGATGATGTCCGACCCGCAACTGACCGGGTACTTCGCCAACTTCATGGTCGAGGTCAGCCGCGAACATTCCGAAGAGGTCGAGGCCTAGTGGAGCGACGAGCGCTCGCGCGAGGAGCAATGTGATCAGCC
>Ga0136846_1219081_pt1 | contig 12173 bp, 10 predicted proteins | sample HopSoiMetagenom2_FD_96841 | JGI IMG/M metagenome (GOLD analysis project Ga0136846, IMG submission 96841) | Grasslands soil microbial communities from Hopland, California, USA - 2 Assembly 2016 (version 4) | ecosystem: Environmental > Terrestrial > Soil > Grasslands | place: USA: Hopland...
ACGAAAAGATCCTTCCCGTCGAGCTTTGTTGGCTGATCTTGCAGTCGTGCGTCGTCAACGCGGCAGTAACGGATGAGCCGAGCGTGTGGATCGACGCGAAGCTGCAGGGGTCGATGATCAACAGATGGAAGTCGACCGTTTGCGAGACTCCCGGCACGTGTGCCTGAACCAGCACGGTAGCGGGAGTCGTTCCCGCCGTGACATCGGTCGTCACGTGCCCGTTCACGTCCGAAGGCGTGGTGGCCGGCGCAAACGTCACGCGACCGCTCGGATTTGACGTCCAGGTGACGCTCACTCCTTGCACCGGCTGGCCGTTGGAGCCCAGCACCGTCAAGGAAAGTGGGAACGTCAGCGGCGCACCGGTTGGGGCGACCTGGCTGTCGCCCGCCACGCCAGTGACGGACGCCGCCTGCGCCCCCGGCCCGCTCGAATCACCGCACGCAATGGCGACGGTGGCGACCGTACCAAGCGCGACTACGACACACCAAGACGCTGTTCTCATCAGATCTCCCTGGTTACCGGGGAACGACCCGGTAGAGTACCTCGCCGTCGCGGATCATGCCGAACTGCTCGCGCGCGACGCGCTCCTGCACGGCGGGATTGGTTTCGAGGTCGTGGGCCAGCGTGGTGAGGGAATCGAGCTCGATGCGGAGCGCCGTCACCCTGGCCCGCTCATCGGCCAGCTGGCGGCGAATCGTGATCCAGTCCGCCGTCCCGTACTCGCCGCCCCACACGGCGAGCGCAAGCAGCCCGATGCCGCTCGCGATGCCGGCTACGCGGGTGCGCGTCACAGACCGTACAAATGGCGTCCGGGATAGTGCGCCACGTCGCCGAGCTCCTGGTTGATGCGCAACAGCTGATTGTACTTCGCCACGCGTTCGCTACGCGAGGCGCTGCCGGTCTTGATCTGGCCCACGCCCGTCGCGACAGCCAAATCCGCGATGAAGGTGTCTTCCGTCTCCCCCGAGCGATGCGAGATCACCGCGCCATAGCCGTTGCCACGCGCCAGCTCGATGCACTGCATCGTCTCGGTGAGCGTACCGATCTGATTCACCTTGATGAGAATCGCATTCGCCACCCCTTCTTCAATACCGCGCGCCAGCCGCTCGACATTGGTACAGAACAGGTCGTCTCCGACGAGCTGCACCCGCTCCTGCAACGACTCGGTCAGCTGCGCCCATCCCGCCCAGTCATCCTCGGCGAGGCCATCCTCGATGGAGACGATCGGGTAGCGATCGATCCATCCTTTATACAGCGCAATCATCTCTTCGGCACTCTTGGTTCCCCCCTTGCTCTTCTTGAACACGTACGCGTCGTTCTGGTAGAGCTCGGATGCCGCCACGTCGAGCGCGATCGCGATGTCCTTACCCGCTTCGAAGCCGGCGGCGTCGATCGCCGCCATGATCACTTCGAGCGCCGCTTCGTCGTTCGGCAAATCAGGGGCGAAGCCGCCTTCGTCCCCGACCGCGGTCGACAACCCCCGCTTGCCGAGCACCTTCTTCAGCGCATGGAACACCTCGACCCCCATGCGCAGGCCTTCCGGATACGTCTCCGCGCCGATCGGCACCACCATGAATTCCTGCGCATCGACTGTATTGGCGGCATGGGCCCCGCCGTTCAGGATGTTCATCATCGGCACCGGCAGGACGTGGGCCACCGGACCGCCGAGATAGCGATACAGCGGCAGGCCGGCGTCCTGCGCCGCCCCGCGGGCGACGGCGAGCGAGACCGCGAGAATCGCGTTCGCCCCCAGGTGTCCTTTGTTGGGCGTCCCGTCCAGATCCATCATCGCGTAGTCGATCGCGATCTGATCCTCGGCCGACATTCCCTCGAGCCGCGGGCCGATCACCTCGTTCACGTTCTTCACCGCTTCGAGCACGCCCTTGCCGCCGTAGCGCTTGGGGTCGCCGTCCCGCAGCTCGACAGCCTCGTGCTCACCGGTGGATGCCCCGCTGGGGACGGCCGCGGTGCCGACGGCGCCGCTCGCCAGGGTGACATCGGCCTCGACAGTGGGGTTCCCCCGACTGTCGAGAATTTCGCGCGCGTCGACTGAAATCACTGTGCTCATGGGTGGACCAACCCTACCGTACGTTGGACTGTAGGGCAACCATCGCCGCGCGCACGTCGTCCCGCAGCCGCTCACGATCCTCGGGACCGAGGCCCGTCGTCGCGATTGGCTTGCCGATGAGCAATCGAATGGGTTGGGACCGCAGCCGCCATGCACCTTTGGGCAATATTTCGAAGGTGTGGTGGACGTAGATGGGGATGATCGGCACCTGCGCCGCGATGGCAAGGCCAAACGGCGCGTTCTTGAATGGCAGGAGCTCGCCGGTCCGGCTCCGGGTGCCCTCGGGAAAAACGACCGGTGTCACGCCGCGCTTGATCGTGCGCGCGGCCTCATCATATGCCTCGAACGCCCTTTTGCGCGCCACCCGATCGATGGGGATGTGCCCGGCCGCCCGCATCGCGCGGCCCAGCAACGGGATCTTGAACAGCTCCCGCTTGGCGACGAAGCGCACCGAGTCCGGCAAGGTCGCGAACAGCGCCCAGATGTCGAACATCGAGGAATGATTGGAGGCGTACATCACCGGCTGGCTCCGCGGAATGTTGTCGAGACCTTCGACAAGCACGGGGGTGCCCGCGGCGCGGAGGACATCGCGCGCCCAGCCCGTTCCCGCCCAATCGTACACCCCGCCGCGGCGCAACGGGACACGCAACAGCCCGGCGATTGCGCTGCCCCCTGCATGCACGATTCCAGATACGACGAGGACTATGTAATACCAGAGCGTCCGGATCACTGGGGAGGAGCGAAGTGATCGTATCCTTGAGGCAGGGGAACGGGCTTATTGCGATCCATCAGCCGCACGCCACCCCGGCGTCCGCCGCTCGAGCGCAGGCAGGTACCGATGCGGCTCAGCTCGATCCCGGTATCGCCGCGGAACGCGGATGCGCTCGCGTCGGCGAATGTGGGCGGCATGGTGACGAGTAATTCGAATTCCTCGCCGCTCGCGATCGCGGCCATCGCCTCGACGCCATCCCAGCACGGAATGCGCTCGAGGTTGATTTCGATCCCCACACCGGACGCAGCGGAGAGGTGTTGGGCGTCGGAGCCGAGCCCGTCCGAAATATCGATCATCGCGGTCGCTCCATGATGCGCTAGCCACTGCCCGGCGGTAATGCGGGGCTCGGGGCACGCGTAGCGGTTGCGGAGCGGAGGCGGCATCTGCCGGCCCGCGCGCAGGCGCTCGAGCGCCTGCGCAGCACCTCCGAGGTACCCGGTGACCCAAAGCGCATCACCCTCGCGCGCCCCGGACCGGCGCACGGGGCGGTCCGCCATGCCGACGACGCATACGTCGACGAAGTACTTGTCGGACCGCGTTAGATCGCCGCCCAAGACTTTAGCCTCGAGGTTGTTCACCATTGTGGCGACCCCCGCCATGATCTCCGCCCCGGGGTCGCTTTCACTCGTCCCGTTCTCCGGGAGACCCAACGACACCAGCACGCCGATGGGCTTCGCCCCTTCGGCGGCGAGGTCGGACAACGCCGCTCCGGCGGCTCGAAACCCGATCTCCTTGAAGTCGAGCCAGTCGGTCCGGAAATGGATGCCTTCCACCGACGAGTCGATGCTGAGCGCGATCGTAGTGAGACCGAGCGGGATCAGCGCGCAATCGTCGCCGAGGTCAGAAGTGTCGCCCGTGATCTCCTCGACGCGCGCGAGGATGGCGCGGATACGGTCGAATTCCTTCCCGGAGCCGAGGTTCATTGGATCCGCATCAAGCCGCTGTCGGTTGCGGCCCACAGGTAGGAGCGGTCCACGGCGAGATCGCGGACGGCGGCGGGGATCTCGAACGGTACGGGATGCACGTGGATCAATCCGCTGGAGAGATCCGCCTGCGCAAGACCGAGCGTCCCGCCGACCCACAGCCCTTCGCCCGGCCGCCCCGTCAATGCGGTGGGCCGGCCGAGTGTCGCCGGCAGCACGAGGGCCGACCATTCGTGCGTTGCGGGGTCACGCCACAGGAGCTGCCGCTCGGTCGCCATGACGAGCGTGTCGTCGAGCTGCGCGAGCGCGTAGACGGGCACGTGCAGCGTGGCACGCTGCGCCAGCTCGGGAGGAATGGTGATGGCGGCCGTTCCCGGCAGAACCTGACCAAGGCCCACGCTCGTTCCGGCCCACAGTGTGTCACCCGCCGCGAGCAGGCAAAGCATGGGGATGCCGTTCGACGCGACATCATCGATCTGGTCGTCTTCTCTTATAATAGAAAGGCCGTGCGTCGTACCGACCCACATTCCCTCACTGGTGCGCGCGAGCGCGGTGGCATCCGGAAGATTCCACGTGCGCGACCGTCCGGTCGTTTGATCGATCCGCACCACGCCCTGCTCCGTCACTACCCAGAGCTGATCGCCGGAAAAGATGAGACGGCGGGAATAGAGAAACGAAAGATCATTGCTGCGTGTCACAGTGAGATCGCGTGTCACCAGGGTCACGCCGCGCCGTTGCGCAGTCCACACACCCTCCGGCGCCAACGCGAGAGCGCCGACATTCGGAGCGAGTAGTCCGTAGGTCAACACTTCCCATTCCCCTGTTTGCGCGTCCACCCGCACGAGGCCGAGACCGTTCGTTCCAAGGAAAATCTCCGGACGGTCTGGAGTCGCGGCCGCCGCCGTGAACTGATGAGTACGCAACCGCGCATCTGTGAGAATCGCGGCGCGCATCGCGTCCGCCAGCGGGGCACGCGCCAATGCTGCTTCCACTGTTAGGCTGCCGCTGTTCTGGTCTGAAGGTAATTGTCCGGTAGTCCACGTGCGTCCATCTATATCAAACCGGACGTAACCTCCGGACGTTCCGAGATCGAGCCAGACCGCATTGCCCGTTTGATCTGCAATTGCACGCCGCACCCTGCCCGCCGGATACCCATCCAGCGCGGTTATGGGCGGCCGGAAGCGATGAGCCACCCGATCGTAGATCACGAGCCCGTGCAGCGTCGCGCCAAACACCATCCATGGCGAGGCCGCGACCGCCTGCACGTCCAGGAAGTCCGATATGACGACGCGATTCTCTGATTCGAACACGAGGGGCGTGACACCGGATGGGCCGCCGCCGCCCGTCGCGCAGCCCAGTATACCCAGCATGGCTGTCGTGAGTGCCCGACGCTTTTTGGACGACATCAGGCCGCTTCCGGCGCCTCGAGCTGCTCCAGAACGGGAGGACCGAAGGGCTTCACGTCCCTCCATCGACGCCATACGTCAGGGAGAGCCGCGAGCACATCCGCCGGCCGGAGACTGCGAGCCGTCCATTGCTTCGCGCCCAGCTCCGCCGCGCGCCCGAGTGCGTGTGCGCCAAGCGCGGCCGCTTCGGCGGCCGGCGTGCTGCGCGCGAGAAACGCGCCGATGAAGCCCGCGAGCAAGTCGCCACTTCCGCCGGTCGCGAGACCGGGGTTGCCGCTCGCCACGACATGCTCGGGTCCCCGCAGATCGGCGATGACGGTCGGGACCCCTTTCAGCAGGACAGTGCACTTGAGCTTCGTGGCTGCGCGCGCCGCCGCGGACCAGCGATCGTTCGCCGCTTCGTCAGCGAGCGCGTCGCCGGCCAGCGCCCGGAACTCGCCCAGATGTGGAGTACACACGATTGCCCGGCTGCCCGTCGGCACGTCGGCACGAAACAGGTGCAACGCATCGGCATCGAGAACAGTCGGCACGGCACGCTGCGCGAGCACGTGGCGCAGGAACTGCTCCCGGACATCGCGTGGCTCACGACCGAGCCCTGGACCCAACACGAGCGCGTCCGCCCACTCGAGTGCCTCGACGACACCGGCCTCGAGCTGCTCACCAAGGGCAGATTCGACAGTGAGGAGATCCGGAAGGCTCGCCTGCGCGGCGGCGATTGTATCGCGCGCGGCGACGAGCTTCACCAACCCCGCACCGGCGGCAAGCGCGGCGCGCGCGGCATGAAGCGCGGCGCCGCTCATCCCCTCGGCGCCACCGATCACGCACACGCGACCCCGGTCACCTTTGTGCATCTGCGGCGCCAGGCGCGGCAGTCGCGCCGCCGCCCAGGCATCGGTGACGAGAATCGGCCACGCCGCATCGGATGTCGGTGGCGGGAATCCGATATCGACGACAATGATTTTCCCGCACCACTCACGCGCCAACAGGTGGCCTCGGCGCGGCGCACCGAAGGTCACCGTGAGACTGGCGCGAATGGGACCATGCGCTTCCCCGCTCGTCAGATCGAGGCCGGTCGGACCGTCGACCGCGATGACCGGCGCGCCACACGCCGCGAGCCGCTCCGCAAGCGCGAGCACCTCGCCTTTGACCGGCCCGGCGGCGCCAGTGCCTAACAGCGCGTCGACTGCCACGCCGACCTGCGGCCAGGATTCTTCGCGGCCCAATTCGCGCACGCCGCCCAGTCGCGCGAGTGCACGATTGTCGATCGCGTCGTCTGTCTTGGGATCGAGGGCGGCGACCCACACGGGAATGCCGGCGGCGTGCAGCGCCCGGGCCATCACCCAACCGTCGCCACCATTGTTGCCGGCGCCGGCGACGACGAGCACTCCTCGACCGTCGCTGCGTACGGCTGGCATCTGGGCCATCAGCACCTGAACCGCCGCGCGGCCCGCCGTTTCCATCAGCACGCGGCTCGGCACGCGATACTGCGTGCGCGCGGCGGCATCCCACGCCGCGGCCTCGCTCGCCGAGAGAACCGGAATCGGAATCACGGAATCGCCACCCCCGCGCCGCTCGGTCAGGTCTGTGGGATAGAACCGCCCGGCAACAGCAGGCGGTCGGGCACTCACTCCGAAGAGGGGACTCCCGGCCAGCGATAGCCTGACCCGGCCTTGAAGACTTGCTCGAACTCGTAGACCCGCTCGAAGTCCTCGATCCGGTCAGACGGTTGCCGCGCCAGCAACCCGACTTCGATGAGTATGAAAACGATCTGGCCGAAATCTTCCGTCGTCTGGATTCCCCAATGCGTGAGCACGGTGCCAGCGAGCATGCCGAACTGCTCGAGCGCGAAGTCGCGGCACGCCCACGCCAGCTCCATGCCCGTCAGGTGCCGCCGCGCGGGAAGACGCGTCTGCGCGTATTCGAGCGCCGCGAGCACGAAGACGTACGCGCGCTCGTTGTACTTGCCGTCGCGGCGGCGGATTTCGGCGAGGGCCGCCTCGAGCGTGCTGACGTCACTCATCGACGCGCGCCAGGCGGAGGTGCAGATGGCGGAGTGGGGAGCGTCCCGGGAGCCGGCAGCTGACCCACGACCCGAATACCGCCGGAACGCCGTTCCGTGCGCTCTTCAGCGGGCGGCACGTCGAGCAGCGCCAGGGCGAGCACATCATCGATCGTTTCCACGAGGCGAATATCAAGCAACTTCCGTACCTCTTCAGGCAAGTCGATCAGGTCGTTCTTATTGCGCTCCGGCACGAGCACGGACGTGACGCCCGCCCGGGCTGCCGCGGTCAGCTTTTCCTTGAGCCCACCGATCGGGAGCACGCGCCCCCGCAGCGTCAATTCACCGGTCATGGCGACATCATGACGGGCGGGCCTGCGGCAGAGCAGTGACGCAAGCGCTGCCGCGATCGTGATGCCGGCCGAGGGACCGTCTTTCGGGACGCCACCCGCGGGGACATGCAGGTGCACGTCGGATTGCACGAAGACGTCGAGCGGGATCCCGAGGGCTCCGGCGCGGGCTCGCAACAGGCTCCAGGCCGCCTGCGCCGATTCTTTCATGACGTCGCCTAGCTGTCCGGTGAGCGTGATCTGTCCCTTTCCGGGCATCCGGATCGCTTCGATGAACATGATGTCGCCGCCGACGGGCGTCCACGCCAATCCGGTCGCGACACCGATCTCGGGCGCCCGGCCCGCGACTTCGCTTTGCACCTTCGGCTGACCCGCGTATTTCTCGAGGTTTTTCGTCGAGATCTTCACGTTCGTCGATTTCTTCTCGACGACCTCGAGCGCGGCTTTGCGCAGGATTCCCTGAATCTCCCGCTCGAGCTGACGGACACCGGCCTCCCGCGTGTACTCGCCGATCAGGCGCTCCAGCGCGCCATCGGCCACGTGAGCGCGCTCGGTCTCTCCCGCGAGGCCCGTCTCTTTCATCTGGCGCGGCAGCAGATAGCGCTTCGCGATCTGCAGCTTCTCGGACGGCGTGTATCCCACGAGGTTGAGCTGCTCCATGCGATCGAGCAACGGATCAGGAATCGGCATGATGCTGTTCGCGGTCGCGATGAACATCACAGCCGACAAGTCGAACGGCACCTCGAGGTAGTGATCGACGAACGTCGAGTTCTGCGCCGGATCGAGCACCTCGAGCAGCGCCGCCGTGGGATCGCCGCGCACGTCGGCGCCCATTTTGTCCACTTCGTCGAGCATCAGCACCGGGCTCCGGGTCTCGCACCGCTGCAGCGCATGGAGGATGCGTCCGGGGATCGCGCCGACGTAGGTGCGCCGGTGACCGCGGATCTCCGCCTCATCGCGCACGCCGCCCAGCGAGACGCGCGTGAATTTCCGGCCCAGCGCTTCGGCGATGCTCTGCCCGAGCGACGTCTTCCCCACGCCGGGCGGGCCGACGAAACAGAGAATCGAGCCCCGCGCCGTGGGATTCAGCGTCCGCACCGCGAGGTACTCGAGAATCCGCTCTTTGACGGTCTTCAGATCGTAATGATCGCGATCGAGAATTTCGCGCGCGGCCTTGAGGTCGAGCCGGTCCTCCGTGACGCGGGCCCACGGCAGCGCGGCGAATACATCGAGATAGGTGCGGGCCACCTGGTATTCGGCCGACTGCGGCGACATCTGCCGCAGCCGCTTCAGCTCGCGCTCGGCGACCTTTTTCCCTTCCGGCGACAGCTGTGCCTCTTCGAGCTTCTTCGCGAGCTCCTCGAGCTCGTCGTCGCCGTCGCCTTCGCCCAGCTCCTGGCGGATCACCTGCAGCTGCTCGCGCAGCACGTACTCGCGCTGATTCTGGTCCAGCCGGTTCTTCACTTTTTCCTGGATCTGCGTCCCGACTTCCAGCACCTGGAGCTCCTGGACCAGGAACTCGCCCAGCCGCTCGAGACGGTGCGTGACGTCGTCGATCGCGAGCAGCTCGGCCTTTGCCGGCAACGCGAGGTCGAGATTCGCGGAGATGAAATCGGCGAGCTTTCCCGCTTCCGTGATGCCGGACAGCACTTCGTGCAGCTCGGCGCCGAGATAGGGCGCGATGTCGATGACGCGCGAGAACTGCGCGATCACGGTGCGCTTGAGCGCTTCGGTGCGCGCATCCTCGAGCAGGTTTTCCTGCAGCGGCTCGCCGTCCGCCATCAGCCACTTCTCGCCCTGCGCGATATTGGCGAGGCGCGCGCGCTCGAGGCCCTGCACCATCACGCGGACCGATCCGTCGCCGAGCTTGAGCATGCGGACGATGGTGCCGAGCGTGCCGACGTCGTAGAGCTGATGCGGCAGTGTGTTCATCACCGCACCTTCCGGCGGCTCCATACCGCCCATCGACTTCACGACGCCGAGCAGCAGGCGTTTTTCGCCCTGGATGATTTCGTCGATGAGCTGCACGGCCTTCGGGTCGGTCAGCGACAGCGGCAGCACGACGTGCGGATAGACGACGAGCTGGCCGAGGGGAAGGATCGGAAGCCGCTCCATTACGGGCTACCCACGCGCACCGACTGCGCACCGGAGGAGCGCGGCGGCTGTTTCGCGAGACGAATCTCGAGGAATCCGTGCTCGTACGTGGCGCGGATGGACGCCGGATCGACGACGACCGGCAAGCGGAAGCGCCGCTCGAACGGGCCGACCTGCACTTCCATCGCGTGATAGTGCCGCCTGCCCTGCTGCCGCGGCGTCCGCTCACCGGACACTTTGAGAATGCCTTCGTTCAGCTCGACGCTGAAGTCTTCCGCGCGCATCCCCGCGATATCCATGTGCACCACGAGCTCGTCATCGGTCTCGTAGACATCGGAACGGGGTTTCCACTTCGGGGAGGCGACGAACCCCACGGGACGGCCGTGGGCCACCTCATTGAAGTAGACGTCGAGCTCGTCGGCGAGGTGCACCGTGAGCGATCCGGAACCGCGGCCAGGGCGGCCAGGCGGTGTGCCACTGGAGCCAAACCAGCTGCTATCGACCATCCGCTAAGATAATGCGGGGCGCAATAACAGCTATTTCACGTACTTGGTCCAAATCAGGAGGACGCCGCAGCCGGTGGAGACGGACTGATATTGGATGGGGGCGAGGGTCGCGCGCGGGTACATCTCGACACCGGCGAGATCGGCGGGAGCGTAGTTCTGTAGCTGATCGTAATCCGAGAGAAAGCCGTCAATGTACAGCGTGGCCATGCAATAGCCGCGGCCGCCGACGCCCGGATTTGGCAACATCACGACGAAATCCTTGAGGCCGGAACCGCGGGCAAAGCGCACCGACGGCAGCGCGCCCAGCGCGCCGCGCAGCGTCCCCGCACTCGCCAGCTCTTCCTCGGTGCGAGCGTAGCCGAGCCCTGCGCGCCGGCGTTCCTCGAACTCCTGGAGCAGCCGCGAGGGTTTCGCCACGACGCGGACCGGTTTCAGCGTCACCGCAAGCGCGCCGAGGGCGACGTCGAACCAGGTCGTATCGCCCGGGCGCACGTCGATCGCCTGTCCGAACGGCCCGCGCCCGATCGCCTGCACACTGACCCACTGCGTGCCGGGCGCCACACCGCGGAGCGTGTAGCCGCCATCGGCCTCGACATTGGTGCTCGGACCCTCGCGGACCGACACACGGCCGCCGAACAACGGCGTCTGCTCTCTGGTCTGCGCGTTGCCGCGCAGCACCGCAGGCCGGCGCGCCGGAGCGAGCGCGATCGTCAGATCCTGTCGTGCGACTCCCCGCCCACCGAGCTGCAGATCGACCAACCCCGTCGAATCGGACGCCGCATAACCGCGCAGTGAGACGAGCATGTCGCGCGACACGCCGCACGCCCAATACGTGCCGGTCGAATCGGTCCGCGCCGTGACCGTGCGTTCCTGCGTGGTGACGCTGGTCGCGGCGGTCTGCGAGATGCGCAACCAGCGCAGCAATACGCCGGCGCCCTGAAGGCGCGCGCCCGTCGCCGCGTCCTGCATGTCGCCGAAGACCAGGCCGCTATCGACGCGTGTCGTGAGCTCCTCATCACAGCGTCGCGCCCAGAGCGTCCCGAGCGATGGCGTCGCCAGCCGCACGACCGCGCTCGTGTCGTGCGCGCGCACCGTCAGCGGCAATGCGAGCGTGTAGAGCCCGGCGGAATCGAGACCAGGATGCGAGAGCAGGACGATGTAGTTGCCGGTGACGACGCTGTCGAACGAGAATCGTCCGCTCGAGTCGCTGCGCGCGCGCCAATTCGTGCCGCGTAACCACAGGTCCGCGCCCGCCAGCGGCGCGCGCAGCAGGCTGTCGTATACCGTGCCGCGTACGACCTGCTGCGAGGCAGCGGCACCGGCGAGTGTCGCGAGCGCTCCGGCCAGCAGCGCCGCCCGCATCCACTCCCGGAGTCTCATGACTCGAAGAAACTACATCGTGATCTGATTCCGCCAGTGGATGGTGACAGCGGAGCCATCGGCGATCAGCGTCGAGATCGGCGTAATGAGCTGACGCGCGAGCTCCGCGCCGCACAACGGCGTGGCGTCGCAATCGATTCTCACGTCGATAGGACGCCACAGGCGCCAGCGTGGATGATCCACGCGGTACTCGAGGGTCTCCTTGCCGGGCTCCCCGTTGTAGCCCCAGGGGCGCTGCGTGAGGAATTCGTCGAGCGATCCGGGAGCGGGTTCCAAGCCTTCGCCGGCTCCGGCGCCCGCGAGCGAGCACCAGCGCCCACCGAGATTCCACTCGTACGCGACACGCGGCGGCGGCCCGACCTCCACCTCGCTACGCATGGGGACAACCAGATACGGTTCGCGGTACAGGAGGCGCGCCATCCCGCCCACGACCGGCCGGGGGACCAGCTCGCGCAAGAATACGACGCCGAGCCGGATCTCGTCGCCGACGACGCGTCGCACGTAAAAGCGCAGATTGACTTCTTCGAAATCCTGATGAAACGGAATGGGGGCGCCGAGCACCTTCGTGTCCTGAAACTGAAAGCCGAGCAGGCTGACGAAGGTCTTACCGTGCCAAGAATCCAGCGTCGTCCCGGTCGGCACGCGATCGATCAACCGGGTCGGGTCCACCGCATA
>Ga0136846_1230905_pt1 | contig 12173 bp, 8 predicted proteins | sample HopSoiMetagenom2_FD_96841 | JGI IMG/M metagenome (GOLD analysis project Ga0136846, IMG submission 96841) | Grasslands soil microbial communities from Hopland, California, USA - 2 Assembly 2016 (version 4) | ecosystem: Environmental > Terrestrial > Soil > Grasslands | place: USA: Hopland...
CGTATTTAATTATTCGTGCTTTTTTGGTTCTTGGTTCTTGTCATTTGGTTCTTTTTCTCACACGATCTTTCCGTCTTTCATGTGCAGTACCCGGTCGCTGAGTTGAGCTAGTTCCTCGTTGTGGGTTACAATTAAGAAAGTTTGGTTGAACTGCTTGCGCAGGTCGAAAAATAGCTGATGGAGTTCCCTGGCATTAGCCGAATCCAGGTTGCCGGTAGGTTCATCGGCCATGATTATGCCGGGCCTGTTGATCAACGCCCTGGCTACGGCGACTCTTTGCTGTTCGCCACCCGATAACTGGTTAGGCTTATTTTCCAGTCGCTGCGAAAGACCGAGCAGTTTCAGGAGCTTTTCGGCCTCCTCTTTCACTTCATTCTTTTTCCTGCCTGCCAGCCAGCCTGGTATACAGACATTTTCGAGGGCAGTGAATTCCGGGAGAAGGTGATGGAATTGAAAAACAAACCCGATATGTTTATTCCTGAAAGCGGCCATTTTTTTTGGCGACAACAGGCTGATCTCAGTATTATTCATGTTTATTGTCCCCGTGTCGGCCTGGTCAAGGGTCCCCAGGATATGCAGTAGGGTGCTTTTTCCCGATCCGGACGGGCCGGCAATCGATACTACCTCGGCTTTCTGAACATCAATATCCACTCCCTTCAACACCTGCACAGGTCCGAACCGCTTATGTATATTTCTTCCGCTTAGCATGCAACCAAATAAATGTTTGAGAAATCAAATATCCGCAAATAGCATTGATCATCAAAACGGTAAATAAGTGCCTAATTTAAGAAATACTTAAAAACCACCTTTGCAACTCTGTATTTGGAAAATTCGTTAATACAGCTACATTTGCGGAAAATTTGGAAGTTGCTTGATTTCCGTAAACCTGATTCCAGAAATCTTTAAACCATCGGAGTGATATGTTTTGGACGCTAGAACTGGCCTCGTACCTTGAAGACGCCCCATGGCCTGCCACCAAGGATGAATTGATCGATTATTCGATCCGATCCGGCGCACCCATTGAAGTAGTAGAAAATTTACAGGAGCTCGAAGATGAAGGCGATGTTTATGAAACCATCGAAGATATCTGGCCCGATTATCCTACACAGGATGATTTTCTTTTCAATGAAGATGAATACTAAAAACGCGTTATGCACCTATAAAAAAGAAGCCACGCAATTGCGTGGCTTCTTTTTTAATTTAATTTATCCGTGTGCATCGATACATGCTGCGGTATTGGCTACAACCTGAGTTCCTGTGTTGAGTCTGTTGCACAGGTTTATTTTTAGCTTTTGCTTTCAGGCTAAAAGGTATCCCAATCCTAAGGTTCCATGCTGAGACTGATGAGGAGAGACTGGTATTTACCAGTTTCCCGGATGAAACGGAAGAGAACGTTTTCTGGTCGAGGTTACCAATGCCTTTTACATAGTTGATCCCAACAGTAAACTGGCGCGTACTGCCTCTCCCGAATTCGAAGCCAGCTCCGGCGATAACTGCGGTATTCCAGTTACCGGCATTGTACTGGTAAGTTGTTTGCCCATTTTGTGTTTTGGTAAGCACGTCCGAAGGGATTCCAGGGACCCAGGCCATGCCCAACGATGGCTGAATACGTAACCATGAAGTTGCCCGGGAGCCTGACTGCGACTGGCTCTTGTTACCACCACGCGAACAGCAATGATGAGACCCACCGCAGCTTTTTTTGGCGGGAGTATTTGTCGTTGTTCGTTTTGATTGGCCGAGGGTTATTGGTTTGGTGTTGAACTGGTATCCCCCTTCGAGCCTGACCTGCATATTTCCGGCTGTAGCCGTATAATTATTCTGGCCTGTTTCCGCATCAGCAAAATTGTAGGAGATAATTGTGCGGCTAGTGGCTGCCCCTAGAAAGAGTCCGTGTCCTTTCCTGGAAGAATAAGTTAAACGAAGACTGGCCTGGGGAGAAAATCTCACGCCAAGCGGCGAGAAAGATTTGCCATCGTTGTAATTGATTTTTGTTTTTGAATTTTCAAACCCTACCTGTGGAAGTAAGCTGAATTTTTGTGACCTCGCTGCATATCCGAACGCAACGAAGCAGAGGAGTAACGCTGCATTTCTCATAACAAAGGTTTTTAGTACGCAGAAGGTAAGATTATTCGGCAGCGAAAAAAAATGAAATACACCAGCGGCTGCAGACCGAGATCGAAGCCGGGAGTACAGAGCCAAAAGTCGATAGTCGTTAACCAATACTCTATAGTAAGGAAATTGTCTAATTAAATGAGGATTTCAAACCGAGTACAGTGGCTATGGACTATAGACTAACGACTGCCTGCTAGCGACTATAGACTACACAGTTTTCTCTTATATTTGTTGTTATGAATCCTGCAATCGAGAAACAACCTTATACCGGGAAAGCTGCCGCCGCAGCATTCAATCCTGATAGACAACACACTTTAAATTCTGTGGTGAGTATTTCCGGTACGGGACTCCATACGGGTATAATGGCGGAGTTAACATTTAAACCGGCCAATCCCGGGTTTGGGTTGCAGGTTCAGAGGATCGATCTTCCCGATCAACCCATAATAAAAGCCGATTGCGACCTGGTAACTGACACCAGCCGTGGTACGACCCTGGAGGCCAATGGTGCAAAGATCAATACGGTGGAACATGTGCTGGCGGCGCTCGTTGGTATGGGCGTCGACAATTGCCTGATCCAGGTGAATGGGCCCGAAATGCCTATTATGGACGGCAGCTCCGAACCGTTCGTCGAGTTGATCAAAGAAGCCGGAGTGGTCGAGCAGGATGCAGATAAGATTTGGTATTCCATCGATGAAAATATTTATCACTATGATGAAGCAAAAAGAGTTGAGCTGATTGCCATGCCGGCAAAAGAATATAACATCACTACGCTAATCGATTTTAATTCGCCGGTTCTCGGCACCCAGCATGCCGGTCTGAAACATATAACTGATTTTAAATCGGAGATCGCACCCTGCCGCACATTTGTTTTTTTGCATGAACTGGAAATGCTCCTCGACAATAACCTGATCAAAGGGGGAGATATCAATAACGCGATCGTGATTGTAGACAAAGCGGTAGACGATAAGGAAATGAAGCGTCTTAACCAGATGTTCAGGAGAGATAATATCGAAGTAAAAAGCGAAGGCTACCTGAACAATGTTGAATTGCGTTTTCCCAACGAGCCGGCCAGGCACAAATTACTTGATGTCGTGGGCGACCTGGCACTGGTAGGATACCCGATCAAGGCCAGGATCATTGCAAATCGTCCCGGTCACAGCAGCAACGTAGAGTTTGCCAAAAAGATCAAGCAATACATCAAGAAAAGCAAACAAAACAGGGGTGTTCCGGTCTATAATCCCACGGTGCCCCCGATATACGATCAGCAATACATCGAAAAAGTGCTGCCTCATCGTTTTCCATTTGCGCTTGTGGACAAGATCATTGAAATGACAGATACTTACATTGTCGGGGTTAAGAACGTAACTTTTAACGAATGGTTTTTCCAGGGACATTTTCCCGGCAACCCGGTTATGCCAGGCGTTTTGCAGATAGAGGCGCTGGCCCAATGCGGTGGCATCCTCGCCATTCAACTTAACGGTGGGGGGCAGCATGATACTTATTTCATCAAAATAGATAATTGCAAATTCAAACAGATAGTCAGGCCGGGCGACACAATGCTTCTTAAGATGGAGCTGTCGGGCCCTATTCGTCGTGGTATTTGCGAAATGAGGGGAACGGTATATGTTGGCAACAAAGTGTGTGCGGAAGGCGATTTGGTAGCACAGATCGTCAAAAAATGAAGTGTAAAATCACCTAAGTAAAAAGCATATTAAAAGACCGGGAACTGCGTTGTTCCCGGTCTTTGTTTTTTATCCACTTACCAGCTTAAAAGTGCATAAAAAAACAGGAGTTATTTTAGCGTTTTAAAGCCTGTTAACCGGCCTATTTTTCGTACATTTGTAGGCATTCCATTTTTTACTTTTAACGACGATTTTTCCCCTAATTATGAGTACAGAAACTACAGAAAAAATGCCTGCTGTCAGCAATGTGTATGGCGCAGACAGTATCCAGGTTTTGGAAGGTTTGGAAGCGGTCAGGAAACGCCCGGCGATGTATATCGGTGACATTGGCGTGAAGGGGCTGCATCACCTGGTGTATGAAGTAGTGGACAATTCAATCGACGAAGCGCTTGCCGGCTATTGCAAAAACATAACGGTAAATATTCACGAAGACAATTCAGTTTCAGTAGAAGACGATGGCCGCGGTATTCCCACGGGTATGAACACAAAAGAAAAACGAAGCGCCCTTGAGATCGTTATGACCGTGCTACATGCCGGCGGTAAATTTGATAAAGATTCTTATAAAGTATCGGGCGGTTTGCACGGGGTAGGTGTAAGTTGTGTAAATGCATTGAGCAAAAAACTGCACGTAACTGTTAACCGGGAGGGAAAAACATTCGAACAGGAATATGCGATCGGTATCCCCCAGTATTCAGTAAGAGAAATTGGCAGCAGCCATACAACCGGTACCAGGGTGCATTTCTGGCCCGATGACAGTATATTCATTACAACAAAATATAATAAAGAAATACTGGAAAGCCGGTTGCGTGAACTGGCTTATCTCAACCGCGGCGTCCGCATCATTCTGAACGATCTGAGAGAAACTGAAGAAGATGGTAACACGTATAGCAAAAGTTTTTATAGTGAAGGAGGTATTGTCGAGTTTGTCGAAATGCTGGATTCGAATGCAGGCCGTATTTCACTGCTTCCCAAAGTTCTTTTTGTTGAAGGACGGGACAACAACACTAACGTTGTTGTGGAAGTCGCTTTAAACTATAATAATAGCTTCAATGAACATATTTATTCCTACGTTAATAACATCAATACAATAGAGGGAGGAACTCATGTCGCCGGTTTTCGCAGGGCTTTGACAAGAGTATTCAAAAGCTATGGAGATAAGAACAGCCTCTTTGAAAAAGCAAAAGTGGAAATCGAAGGCGATGATTTCCGGGAAGGTCTTAGTGCGATCATTTCGGTGAAAGTACCGGAACCGCAATTTGAAGGCCAGACAAAAACAAAGCTGGGAAATAACGAAGTGATGGGTGTGGTAGACAGTACGGTCTCAAAATCGCTAGAAGCTTTTCTCGAAGAAAATCCACGGGATGCAAAGAACATCATCAATAAAGTGATCCTTGCCGCCCAGGCAAGAGCTGCAGCCCGGAAAGCAAGAGAACTGGTCCAACGTAAATCGGTGCTGACAGGTGGCGGTTTACCTGGTAAACTGGCTGACTGTTCTGATCGCGATCCTGAACGTTGCGAGTTGTTTCTTGTTGAGGGTGATTCTGCGGGCGGTACAGCCAAGCAGGGAAGGTACCGGGCTTTCCAGGCCATCCTTCCATTGCGCGGAAAGATCCTGAACGTAGAAAAAGCTATGGAACATAAGATCTATGACAACGAGGAAATCAGGAATATGTTCACAGCGCTCGGAGTAAAAATGGGAACTGCCGAAGATCCCAAAGCTCTTGACCTAAGCAAGCTCCGGTATCATAAGCTGATCATCATGACCGATGCCGATGTGGATGGAAGCCATATTGCTACCCTGATCCTTACTTTTATCTATCGTTATATGACTGCGCTAGCTGAGCAGGGCTATGTTTATATCGCTCAACCACCCCTATACCTCGTTAAAAAAGGTAAAGAACAGCAATACGCGTACAACGAGGAAGAGTGCAAGATGCTGGTAGTAAAATTGGGAGGGGGGAAAGAAGACTCAGTAAATATCCAACGTTATAAAGGTTTGGGTGAAATGAATGCAGGCCAGTTATGGGATACAACGATGAACCCGGACACAAGAACATTAAAAAAAGTCACCATAGAAAGCGCAGCGGAAGCTGACCGTATATTCAGTATGCTGATGGGCGATGAGGTTGCACCCAGGCGCGAGTTTATCGAAAGCCATGCGAAATATGCAAGGCTTGATGTCTAAACCTCTTTTCCCGGTAGGTGGAAAACTTAGGGGCAAAAATATAACTATCTAAAAATTAGACAGTTATATTTCGGGACTACTCCTTTAACAATCTGTTCCTTAAAATCCGGACAGGGAAAACCCCTGAATTGCCTAATTTTACCCATCACTAACTCAAAAACTAATACCCATGTCTGAAGTAACACTTACAGCCTATAACGTAAAAACAAAGGAGAAAGGTGTTCCTATCCTGGACGCCGTAATCACTAAAACAGCTAAAGGCGCCTATATGGCCCAGGGCCATGATGGTAAAGGCAATAAATTAACGACTTTATTGAATGGAGAGAAAGCGCTTGCAGCTATTAAAGCAGGAATCGCCAAACAAGGGTGGGAATAACCAGATCGTCCATCTTCTAAAATAATCAACCCCGCCACAAGTGGCGGGGTTTCTTTATTATTCGGAAGGGTTAGCGATCTATTGCTTTACCAGCCTGAACACCTGTATTTTTTCACCGGCCGTCGCCTCCAACAGGTATAGTCCGGCTGCAAATTTTGCAGGCTGAAGATCAATGCTATGTTTTTGCACAAATCCATTCGCTGGCAAAATGTTTTGCTGAACCAGTTTTCCATTCGCATCGTACAGCTTCAATTTTACTGTCTCACCCTGGTTTGACTGGTAAACAAGATTGAATACTCCCTTTGAAGGATTAGGATACACCTGCCACTGGATCTCATCATCGAACACTACTGGCCGAACTGCGGAGTAGCTAAAGCCCCCATCGATATCTACAATCTTCAGCCGGTAATAGCGTACACCCGCTTTATGAGTTTCCACATCGGTAAAATTATACTGGAAGCCTGACGCAGAATTGCCCTGGCTGCTTACTTCCCCAATTTTTATAAAATGATTCTGGCTGAATTCACTATTTCCTTTTGCCAGTTCTATCTCAAATCGTGATACATTCATTTCAGCCGCCGTCTTCCATGTCACCAATACATTCGCACCGGCTTTTTTCGCTGTAAAACTAATAAGCTGTACCGGCAGCGACAGGGTATTGTTAAAACCGCCATTGTTCAGCCAAAATTCTGAGAAGTCTTTTACTTTGAACTCTGCATAATATCCCTTATCAAAAGGAACCTTTACCGCTTTAGCTGAGTTGATGAACAACCAGTCCGTTGAATTATTATCCGCCAGTGTACCATTTTCTTTCGACGTATCGGGATCATTATACTTTGAAACGCCCAATTCATAAGCCATGGATGGTTTGCTACATCCCGGGCAACCGGTGGCATTGATCAGCGCTTCGGTCTCTGTGTCCAGGAAATAGAACCGTACCGTAGCAGAGTCAGTGGGATGGGTCCGGTTCGTTGGTTTGATTGTAATGTTCCGGTTGTGATAATATTGCGAGCTATTGGTACGTACAGCCCCGGTATAGATATAAACACGGGCATCGGTACTGCCCAGATCGCGGCCATTTGGATTTACGGAAGCGATCAGTTTCCCGCCGTCGGTGAAATCGATCCAATTGCTGCCGTTAACGGTTGGTTGATTGACCGTGTTACTTGTATACGGTACACCGTCATATATTCCATATACATTATCATAAATATGAATGTCATCTATCGCGATCCCTTCGCGGTTTACAAAAGGATCGGAATTGACAACAAACCGCAGGCGCAAATGATCATAAGCAGGGCCAGTCGGCAAAGGAATGGTAGCCACATGCCAGCGGGTATAGTTTTGTACGCTCCAAAGATTGTTCCCTGCGTAATTTTTATTGTACCAGTTGGTTCCCTGGTTATAAGCACCGAGTCGTGTCCAACTGCTTCCATCCGTAGAATATTCCATATAAGCACCATCGCAAAAAGTGCCGCCACAGTCCTCGAGATCCAGTGCAATGCTTAAGCTTAAAGTAGGATTGGTCATCCCGGTGATATTAAAACAGGGCGAATAGAGATAAGAAAGTTGTTGATCCTTATAGGTACCGGCCAGGTTTGTTTTCCAGGCTCTGCTTCCGCTAGCCGCGCGCGAGATCTTGCTGGAAGAAGGAGTGCCATACTCCCAGGAATTATTCTTACCGGCGGTATACCAGTATCCATCGCCTGCTTCAAAGTTTTCCAGGTAAGGGAAAGAAGTAATGGTCGGTGAATTGCGAATGGCAACAGTGACGGTATCATTGTCCCGGAATGAATCACCGGGGTAGTCAACCCATACTTTCACAATATGAACACCCGGGGCTGAAAGATCGGCTGTACCAGTAAAAAGAAATGAAAGATTAGTATTGGCGGATATCGATGGAATGGTCTCAACGGTTTCAGCACCGCCATCGATGGTAAACTTAACCGGTATATTATTGACAGTAGTGTCCGCGCTATTACGAACTGTTACACGTACGGGCACCGTATTACTCAACCCACAACTGGCAACAACCGGGGTATCCAGTTTTATTGCCTGTATGTCATTATCGACTTTATACAAATGAATATTATCAAACGTATAACCTTCTGCCCCGTCATCGTCTGCTGTCATACTGGATCCGAACTGGCCAAAACGAACCTGGAAGCTGCTCGAAAAATCCTGTGAATTGGCCGCCAGTATATCACTTAGTTCGATACTGGATGATTTTTTATACAACCCAAGGTCAAGCTGGTTGTCATACAGATCGTATACTTCGATCCATAGTTTTTGATCATCGCCCCGTATCCATATTTTATTGGCATTGTCTGGTCCCTGCCCATGATTTTTATAAACAAAATCAAGACGGATATCATCAGGAGTATTAAAATGCGGCGATAAATTGAATGTAGCCTTCAGTGAATCGGCTGTACCGCCTCCATTGGCTATATAAGCATCTAGTGTCAGCGCTTTTTCGCCGGAATAGGCAATTCCTGAATTGATAAACGGTCTTACCCGTCCATAAACTGTTGAGCTGGTAAAATCATAACGATCGGCGCCACTCAAACCGATCTGGCCGTTATAATAAGTAGAGTCGTTGGCTGTTTCAAGATCGTCGAGAAAACCCGTAATATCGGTAACAGTGATCGGATCATTGGCCAATTGTTTAATGATGACCGTCATGGTATCATTTGCGCCTACCGGGTCTGTCGCGGATGTATTTGTTACAGCAACCCGCAGTATATAAACCCCAACAGCTGAAAAATCATAGGTAGCGGTAAAATTATGAGTTGAAGTACCGCCGGCAGCCACCGGTCCATCTGATTCGGCTGTTGTGAAAGGTCCGTTGTTTACTGAATATCTTACGTCATAAGTATTAACGACAGCATCATCCAGGTTTTTTATTCTTACGCTTATCGTTGTGGTTGCACCCAATTGAGACGACGTAAATAATCGCCCTGGCTTTGGCGCCAGTACCGCGTCGATTTTCAGGTCATTGTTGGAAATGGAGCCGGCACAGGTCCCATTGTTAGGTTGTCTTGAGATAGCAACCGATCTTCTGCCCGGGCTTCCGTTTATTCTCGCTCGTACAGAAACCCAGTATACCGAATCCTTCGATAGACCGGGAATCGTAAATGTTGTATCGGTTGTTGTGCCCATTGACACCATCTCATCTCCCCGAAGCATCATGGCTTCGTAGTCAGTAGCTCCGCTCACCGGGGTCCAATGAAAATAAATATATCCTTCGCATTGGGTACCGGAAAGGGAGGCCGTCGGTAACCCTACAATGGTAAATGCCTGGCTGGCAGAAATAAGAGCAGTACTATTCCGGGTAACCCTCACCATAGCCTGAGCTGTATTGACGGCCGGGACTGTCCATGATAGCTGTCGCAGATCTGCGGCAACATTTGTATTTATATCGGTCCAGTTGCTTCCGCCATCTGTCGAATATTGAACCGTAAAAGTATTCGCCGGGTTTCCATACGATTCCCATTGGATGACTATGTTTTCCCCGGGCAATAATCTTTCTCCACCAGAAGGATAAGTAATGACAGTCTGAATAGGTATTATATCATATGCAATAAAATACTCCTGTGGTGAATTCTGAGGCACTGCTGTACCCTTTACAGTTATTGTATAAGTACCGGATAATGGATTTGCAACGACAACCTGCTCGATATTATTAATATGATCAACTCCCGTTGTTGCATTGGCTGTAATATTCGCGGGCAGTGTATCCAATATATACGGCAGGGAAATAGTTGATGAAGGGTCCGACACCTCAAGATCGAGATCGTTTACAAGGGTGTGAGTGGCTAATAAAGCGGCGGCAGGATCATGCCAGTATAACATCACTTTTAATTGGGCTGTGTTGGCAGGCACAGTGATGTTATGTGTATTGTTTCCACTTGTTGTGATCGAAGAAATGATATAACGGTTATTCTCGAGCATGTCTACCGACCGCAACAGGTTCATCCAACCGAAGCCAAAAGTATAATCTGGTCCGGGATTGCCGAGATCGGTAGCACCATTACACAGTAGTGCTTTCATTAGCCCGCTTTTGGGATTGCTGTTATTACCGCTTAATTGTTTGTAGCGCTGGTATAAAAGTGTCAGCCCCCCGGCGACCGCCGGTGAAGCCATGCTGGTTCCCCAGGCAAAATCGTAACCGGTAGATGAAGGACCTACAGAAGAAACAACTCCATCTCCCAATGCACTTATTTCAGGTTTGATACGGCCGTCATTGACCGGACCGCGACTCGATGTATGGAAATTAGTTCCGTCGTTGGAAGTATTGCCAACAACTATATCGTTTTTTGCTGATTGATAACTTCCCAACACTGTATGAAATCGAAGAGGATATGGTGCACAGGTGAAATTGCCACTATTGCCGGAAGCAAATACATTTGACAGTTTAGGAAGATCAAAGGCCTGCTGGTCTATCACCCTGGAATAGAGATCATACAATCCAAAAGCTTTGCAGTCGTCTTCAATATTTCCATACGAATTATTCGTGACCATCATGCTGTCATCCTTCACGTATGTTGCAGCATTTTTTATTATTCCTGCCATGTTTTGGGTGATCACCCTTGCTTTCGGAGCATATCCTGTATACAGCTCATAACCGTTGCCGGCTCCGGCAGCCGTTCCTGTAACATGGGTACCATGACGGCTTCCCCCATTTACATACGGCAATGCTGAACGATTGATAAGCCTGTTCGCAAAATCGATGTGCGTTTGTGGATCATTGTTATCGCCCACTCCAAGAACCATACCCTGGCCCTTCAAATTCCGTTCACCCGGAAGCGAGGAATTGAGAATGGTCGCCCGTGAATCGGCTGTGCTATGATTATTGAGTTCTTTATCCGGCGCCGGCATAGCCTGCACGAATTCGATGCATGGAAGCGTGGCTAATTCTGCCAATCGTGCCTGGGCTATCCTTAACCCGATGATCCGGTAAGAAACAAGATCGGTGGCAATGATATCAAAGTTCATTTGTCTTACCACGGAGCTTACTTCCTGAAAGGAAAAAGTTTTGGGAAAGCTGATCAGCACATCAATAGTACCAGCGACCTTCACAGCCCAGCTGGGATACGTTCCACCCGCAAGACCGGGCTGCATTTTTTGTTCTGGTGTTAATGCGATCACTGCTCTCGCTCTCAACTGCAAGAGCAATGAAGGGTTCAGAGTTCCTTTGACGGTAGCTGTGTAAGCATTATTGGGTATATAGTCAAGCAGCTCAATTCCGGCCAGTGCTAATTGTTTCCGATCGGCATCCGACGGAATGGTCTCAAATTGTATGATCAAAAATGATTTGCCGTTTGTTTGTGGAGCTTTGCGATTTACTTCATCAATCTTACTGGCGATTATGTTTTTCTCGGGAGTGATGGGACCGGTCTTTAAAAATAATTGATAGCGGGTATCCTGCTGGGCGACAGCGGCAATAGATAATAGCAGCATAGCAGCTATCACAGGAACTGGATTCGGTCTCATATCAATCGGAATAAGGAATAAAAATATAACAAATATTGCCAAAAGACGAACGCGGAGAACGCGGATTTGAGCGCGGATGGAGCGGACTTTGAACACTGACGGCGCGGATTTTCGGGCCGGATCTCCCCGGAGGCGCTTCCCAAATAGATTTCGGGGATAAACATTAGAACACTTAATCCGCGGAATGCAGTGTTATCTGCCTTCCGTATCACCGCATAATCCTTAACAATCAGCGTCATCCGTGCTCTTTATCGAAGCAGAATTTGTGCAATCCTGACAGGAATCGATGCACTTCTTCCATGGAATTGACGGGTTCTACGACCAG
>Ga0136846_1221379_pt1 | contig 12172 bp, 13 predicted proteins | sample HopSoiMetagenom2_FD_96841 | JGI IMG/M metagenome (GOLD analysis project Ga0136846, IMG submission 96841) | Grasslands soil microbial communities from Hopland, California, USA - 2 Assembly 2016 (version 4) | ecosystem: Environmental > Terrestrial > Soil > Grasslands | place: USA: Hopland...
GGTGGAGGGGAGTATTCCTTCGCCGCGGTGTCGTCACCACGTCGGCCGTCATCGGACGACCGGTACTGCGGGCCGGCTGCGGATCGTCGTGGCGGTGGAAGAGACCTCCGGCGTTGGTCAACGACCGGAGGCTTCTACATGCAGGTATCCCAGCTCGAGTGGACCATCACGCTGGGCGTGACGATCGCTGTGCTGCTGTTCGACGTAATCGTGATCGGACGTCGGCCGCACGAACCGTCCAAGCGCGAGACAGCGACGTATCTGACGCTCTATGTCGGGCTCGCGGTGGCCTTCGGGATCTGGGTCTGGTTCCTCCACGGCGGCCAGTTCGGGCTGGAGTTCTTCGCCGGCTGGCTCACCGAATACAGCTTGTCCGTCGACAACCTGTTCATCTTCTTGATCATCATGGCCAGCTTCAAGGTGCCAAAGATCTACCAGCAGGAGGCGCTGCTCGTCGGCATCATCCTGGCGCTGGTGTTCCGGGGCATCTTCATCGCGCTGGGCGCGGTGGCCATCAGCGAGTTCTCGTGGGTGTTCTACATCTTCGGGGCGTTCCTGGTCTACACCGCGATCAACCTGGCCCGCGATACCGAGCACGACGACGACGCGGAGAACCTGGTGGTCCGGTTCGCCCGCAGCCATTTGAAACTCACCGACAGGTGGGAGGGCCTGCGGCTGTGGATCAAGGACAACGGCAAGCGGTTGATGACACCGATGTTCCTGGTCATCGTCGCGCTCGGCACCACCGACCTGCTATTCGCGCTGGACTCGATTCCCGCGATCTACGGCCTGACCCAGCAGCCCTACCTGGTGTTCACCGCCAATGTGTTCGCGCTGATGGGCCTGCGTCAGCTGTACTTCCTGCTTGGAGACCTGCTCAAAAGGCTGGTCTACCTGTCCCAGGGGCTGGCGTTCATCCTGGCCTTCATCGGAGCGAAACTCCTTCTGCACGCGCTGCACGAGAACGAGCTGCCGTTCATCAACGGCGGTGAGCACGTGCCGGTGCCGGAGATCCCGACGCTGCTGAGCCTCGGTGTGATCGTGGTTACGCTCGTCATCACCACCGCGGCCAGCCTCTACAAGACCCGGGTCCACGACGTCAAGAAGGAAACCGCAAAACAGACCTTGGATTCGGCCTGAGCACAACTATCGACAGCACTGGTCCGCGCTCCTAGCGTGGCGCCGTGCGGTTATTTGTGGCGGACGCGCCGACCGGCGACTGGAGCGAACTGACAGACGGTGACCAGCGCACGGTGCGGGTCGCCGCGTCCGATCTGCAGCAGGCGCGACGGGCCCGTGCGCGGATACGGGCCCGCGGCGAGGACGTGGCGGTGATCCTCGACATCACGGTGGCCGTGGCTGGCGATTTCCGTTCGGCGCGAAGCGTTCTCGGCCCGGCCGATCACACCGTGCACTACGCGGGCACGCTCGACGGGCTCGCGGGTCTGATCTCCGACATCGCCAGGGCCGACGTGGCCGACGGCGTCACGTTGATTTCGGCGTCACCACGGCAGGATCTGCGTGAGCTCGGGCGCGATGTGCTCCACCGGCTGATTTCGCGCGATCAGCCGAGGGCTTCGTAGATGAGCCGCGCGTATCGGTTGGTGCGCTCTGTGCCGGTGGTGCCGGGACCCATCCTGTTCATCACGTAGGTGCACGTGGCGCGGCGGTCCGGGTCCATCACCGCCATCGATCCGCCCCAGCCGCCCCAGAAGCAGATCTTCCCTTCGGGTATCGCGGGAACGCTTTCCGGACAAGGCAACCCGAAGCCGATACCGAATCGCAGCGGGATCATAAGCACGAGGTCTACGCCGTTGGACTGTTCTTCGAAGATCAGGTCGATGGTGTCCGGTCTGAGCACCTGAACGCCATTCACCTTGCCGCCCAATGAAATCGGCGAGAGTGCTCGTGCCAGTGCCCGGGCATTGCCGTGGCCATTGGCTGCGCCGATGTCTGCGTGACGCCACGCTGCGGTCTCCGCGATTGCGGCGCCATTGGAGTCAGGCGGGAAAGACGCGAAGGTCTTGATCATCGGATGCTCGGCCGGCATGGCGTCCAAGGGGAGTTCCAATGGTGGGGGTGCCATGAGCTCCGCGATGCGGTCGTAATCCTCGTCCTGCGCGCCGATCTGGACATCGGCGCCGAGCGGCGCCGCGATCTCGTCGCGCACGAACTCTTTGAGTGCCTTGCCGGCCGCCCGCCGGATCACCTCGCCGATCGGATGGCCGTAGTTGACCGCGTGATAGCCGGACGCAGTTCCGGGTGGCCACCACGGTGCCTGACGCGCGAGATGGCTGGTCGCCTTCTCCCAGTCATAGATGTCCTCGATGGAAAACGGTGGTTCCCAGCCGGAAACACCCGACGTGTGCGACAGGAGATGGCGCACCTCGATGTCCTGTTTGCCGTTGTCGGCGAATTCGGGCCAGTACTTCGCCACCGGCGCAAAGGCATCGACCAAGCCACGGTCGATCGCGATCAACGCGGCGAGGGCGGTTAGTGTCTTCGTGCAGGAGAAGAAGTTGACGATTGTGTTCCGCCCCCATGGGACAGTCCTTGCGCGGTCTGCGTGACCGCCCCAGATGTCGATGACGAGCTCGCCGTCGATGTCGAGGGCGATCGAGGCGCCCAGTTCCTCGCCTTTGGCGATCTCATCGGCCAGCGCGTCGGCGACCTTCTCGAATCGTGTATCGCAATGGCCATGCACGGCGTCGTTCATCGGGCCATCATGCGCCCAGCGGATCAAGTTCGGAGCCGCTTCCGTCGACTGGTTGCTGCCCACATTTCGCGAATCCGTCAAGCACCGAGAGCGCGCGGCGTACCGTTTGCCTTGCAATTTCTCAGAACACCGGGAGGAATCGGATGCGCAAAATCGGCATGGCCCTTGCAATCGCTGCGGTGATGTCGGGTTCGGTGGTCACCGCGCAGAACGCGTACGCCGCGCAGACCTCGCACGACACGAACGTGTACACCCAGCCCGCGGTGCCCATCGGGCCGAAGGTGCAGATGGTCGACTGCCACGGGACAACCGGCGGTATGGGCTGCGGACCCGGCTGGTTCTGGCGCGACGGCTGGCGCGGTTGGGCCTGCTATCCCTGCTGACCACCACCGATTGGAGCATGCCGTGATGAATATTCGCACAATGGCCGGTGGATTCGCGGCGGCCGCGGTATTGACGTTCGCCGGTTTCGGTTATGCCGCAGCACAACCCGGTGACTTCAGCACGCTACCGGTAGACCCGAATCTGATCACCGATTCGCTCGCCTACAACGCAGCGCCGCCGATCTTCAACCCGAATGGGCAGCCGGGCGTCCAGACTGTCTATACCCACCGCTACGGTAGTCGGCAGATCACCAGCACCATCCTTGTCCTGCCCGACGCTTCAGCGGCAACACCCGCACTTGATGCCGCGAAAGCAGAGCTGGCGGGCAAGGTCGCCAACGGCGCCACGCAGCCGGCCGTGGTCGGTGCAGGCGGGACGATGCTCTCCGGGATGTCGCCTGACGGAACGAAGTCCGTGACTGTGTTGTCGTTCACCCAGGGCAACACGGCGACGACGATCGAATTCGATGGTGCGCCAAAAGATCCGGCGCCCGCTGATCTGGTGCTCGAACTCGGACAGAAGCAGGACACCGCGATTCAAGACTGGCAGGCCGCCTCAGCGTAAGGTGCGCCCGAGAATCGCTAGCCGCTCGTGTTCCAGTTCTCGGCGGTCCGGCGCAACCCCTCGGGAGTCAGCCGGCCGAACAGCCGCAGCCGTGCCATGCCGCCGTCGGGGTGAACGTCCAACCTCGCCTCGGTGACCGGCCGGTCGTCGCCGATGAGGAAGCGATGCCTGGTGTCGGGCTGCAACTCTGTCCGCGGTAGCAGTTCCATCCATTCGCCGTCACTGTCACGCCCGGACAACCGGGCCGAGCCGGGCGCGTTGCCGATGAAGTACGACGTGTCCAGCTCCGCCGCCGCCAACACCCCATGGCCAGCCAAATGCACTTGCACCCAGTCGTTTCCGGCGTCGCGGCGCCGCGACGTCTCCCAGCCGTCACCCATCGTCCGGGCCGTTCCCGGCAGCAGCAAGTTGTTCGGCGAGCCGTAGAACATGTTGGAGCAGGACGTGATTCGCCCCCCGTTCTCCAGCGCCGCCAGGTCCAGCGGGAGCTCGGCGAACCGCGGGTCGAGCAGTCCTTCGCCATGCACCCGAAGCCGCGCCACACCGCCGTCCGGGTAGATCGACAGTCGCACATGCGACCACCGTCTAGACGAATTGACAGAGAACGGATTTCGGGTGTCCCCGTTGACGTCGCTGCGTTCGACGAGCGTGGTCCACTGCGTCTTCTCCACCAACTCCTCCACCGGAGGATAACCCTCGACGTATGCGGCCTCGACCGAGATCTGCGGGGGATAGTTGCCGGTGAACCACGCGGTGTCGACAACCACACCCCGCACCACCGCTGCCACACCCAGCCGGACAATCGCCGAATCGTGGGCGTGACGGGTGACGCCCCGGCGCCGCCGCGTCTCCCAGCCGTCGTACACCTGACCCTTGTGGCCGAATGTGGCCGGACGGTGTTCTGCCGGACCGGGTTTGATCAGATTCTCTTTCTCGGCGAACAGGTCGTCATTGGCCCACAACACCGCCCCGCCCGCCGGGCGTGCCGCGAGATCGGGCAGCGAGAGGAAGTGCGGTCCGGTCGGCGGGCTGCTGCTCATTCAGCAGAGCCTAGGGCTCACCAGTTGTCGTAACCGCCTTCGGGTCCGAGCATGCGCTCCAGCCGGGTGCGGTTGATCCGAGCCAGCTCGTTGCGCACCACCTTGCGCTCGGTTTCGGGGTCATTGAGCAGACGATCGGTCATGGCCGCGAGCACGTCCTGGGCGCAGTAGCCGTTGACGAACATCACGAAGCCGAAGCCGAAATGTTCCAGGTAGCGTTTCGAGGCCACGCCCAGCTGGTCCATCACTTCGGGCCGTTCATCCCATACCGCGCATTGCTCGGCCTGAGATTTCTCGCTGCCGGGACGCCGTCCCACGTCGGGATAGGCCTGCAGGATCGAGTCGATCGAATCCTCGGAGAGGCCGAACAGCAGCGCGTCGGCCTGCCGGAACAGCTGATCGTGGCTGTCATAAGGCCGGCCGCGGGCCAGATCGGCTGCCAGGGGCACGCTGTAGCAACACTCATAGACCGCGTGCACGGCCCGTCGCATCGGCATTGCGTCGAACCCGTCGAGGCCGATCCCCTGATGCATCAACACACCGCCATGATCGGGAACGCATGGCACGCCCGCGTTACGTCGTGTTACAGCCGCGCTAATTCCGGTGGCGCGCCGGGTCTCGACGGCCGAGCCGTCGATCAGCGATCAGTGGCTGGATGTCTTGAAGCGCTCCAGCGAACGCAACACCTCGGCCTCGGCCGCCTCGCGGCCCACCCAGTCGGCGGCCTTGACGAACTTGTTCGGCTCGAGGTCCTTGTAGTGCACGAAGAAGTGCTTGATGGCCTCCAGCTCGAACGGCGGCACATCCTCGATTTCCTTGATGTGGTCCCACCGGACATCGCCGGCGGGCACGCACAACACCTTGTCGTCGCCCCCCGCCTCGTCGGTCATCTGGAACATCCCAACCGGCCGGGCCTCGATCAGGCAGCCCGGGAACACGGGTTCGGGCAGCAACACCAGCGCGTCGAGCGGGTCGCCGTCCTCGCCGAGCGTGTCCTCGATGAACCCGTAATCGGTGGGATAGGCCATCGACGTGTACAGGTAACGGTCCAGTTTCACCCGGCCGGTGTCGTGGTCGACCTCGTACTTGTTGCGCGAACCCTTCGGGATCTCGATGACTACGTCGAACTCCACCGCCGCGGCTCCTTGCCCTGTGCACTGGTCTTTGGGACGGGCCTCACCCTAACGGAGCGATACGCTGCTGTGGGGGGGCGGTCAATCGAGCAGGAGAGTTATGCGGCCGACGCAGTGGCGACGATCCACGCATGTGGTGATCGGCGCGGCGGTGCTGTTGCTGGTCGGCGCCGTCGTCGCCGTGGCCGCGGTGCTCGGCACAGGCAACTCCACCAGCGACGCCAAGGCCGTCCAGCCGGCGCCTGCCGCGGCGACCGCTGTGCCCGGCATCGTGCCGGTCGCCGACTCCGCAACCAAGCCGACCCCCGACCGGCTGGCCGCGACGCTGGCGCCGTTGGTGGCCGACCCGAACCTCGGCGCGCTGACCGGCAGGATCACCGACGCGCTCAGCGGTGCGCAGCTGTGGGCGCAGGGGGCCGATGTGCCGATGCAGCCGGCGTCGACCAACAAGGTGCTCACCGCCGCCGCGGCGCTGCTTGCCCTGGACCGCGACGCCCGGCTGACCACCCGGGTGATGGCCAGCGGGCAGCCCGGCGTCGCCGTGCTCAAGGGTGGCGGCGACCCGACGCTGTCGGCGGCGCCGGCCGGCCAGGACACCTGGTACAAGCACGCGGCGCGGATCAGCGACCTGGCCGATCAGGTCCGCCGCAGCGGCATGGATGTGACCACCGTGCAGGTCGACGTCAGCGCCTACAGCGGACCGACCATGGCGCCGGGCTGGGATCCGGCCGACATCGACGGCGGCGACATCGCGCCGATGGAAGCGGTGATGCTCGACGGCGGCCGCACCCAGCCGGTGAGCGTCGAGTCGGGGCGGTCCATCACGCCCGCCCTGGACGCCGGCCGCGCGCTGGCCGTCGCACTGAAGATCGACCCCGTCACGGTGACGGTGCTGCCCTCGGGGTTGCGGGGCGGCCAGGAGGTCGCCTCGGTGCAGTCGCCGCCGCTGATCGAGCGGCTGCGGCAAATGATGAACGACTCGGACAATGTGGTGGCCGAGTCGATCGGCCGTGAGGTCGCCGCCGAACAGAACCGACCGCAGAGTTTCGACGGCGCCGTGCAGGCGGTGCTGACCCAACTCGACAAGGGCAAGATCGACACCGGCGGCGCGCGGCTGCTGGACTCCAGTGGGCTGTCCGTCGACGACCGGCTGACGGCCGAAACACTCGACGGCGTGGTGAACGCCGCGGCCGGAACCGACCAGCCCAAGCTGAGGCCGCTGCTGGACCTGCTGCCGATCGCGGGCGGCAGCGGCACGCTGTCCAACCGCTACCTCGACACCGACGCCGGCCGCGCCGCCCTGGGATATCTGCGGGCCAAGACCGGATCGTTGACCGCGACCAATTCGTTGGCCGGCATCGTCACCGATGCGAGCGGACGGGTGCTCACGTTCGCGTTCATCTCGAACAACGCCGGGCCAACGGGCCGCACGGCGATCGACGCGTTGGCGGCGGTGCTGCGGTCGTGTGGGTGCAGCACATGAGCCAGTCGACCAAGTCCAAGCTCACCGTCGGCCGCGCCGTCGACTGGCAATTTGCGGCGGCCGTCGGGGCGAAACTCGGCCGGCCCGGGCCCGCGGCCACCGACTACACGCGCGGTCAGGTCATCGATCAACTGGCGGAGGCGGCGCGCAGCGCCGAGCTGCCGGTGCGCGAGGTGACCGGACTCATCGAGGGCGGCGAGATCCCCGAGGCCCGCGTCGTCGACCGCATCGAGTGGATCCGCGCCGCAACGCAATCCATGCGCGTGATGACAGGCGGCGGCCCCAACGGTGACATACAGAACAGGGCTAAACCGCATTTCATCACGGGTCGCATCACCGGGGCCCAGATCGGCGCCGTGCTGGCGTTCGTATCGTCGGGCATCCTCGGCCAATACGACCCGTTCGGGCCGAACGGCGGTGAACTGCTGCTGGTGTACCCGAACGTGATCGCCGTCGAGCGTCAATTGAGGGTGCTGCCAGCCGATTTCCGGCTGTGGGTGTGCCTGCACGAGGTCACTCACCGGGTGCAGTTCCGGGCCAATCCGTGGTTGGCGGATCACATGTCGCAATCACTCGCGGTGCTGACCCAGGACGCGGGCGAGGATGTCACCGAGGTTATCGGGCGGCTGGCCGAATTGCTCCGCAATAGGCGCGACGGTGTTGCGCCGGAACCGAATTCGACCGGAGTGTTGGGATTGCTGCGGGCGGTACAGTCCGAACCGCAACGGCGTGCGCTCGATCAGCTGCTGGTACTGGGCACGCTCTTGGAGGGTCACGCCGACCACGTGATGGATGCGGTCGGTCCCGCAGTGGTGCCGTCGGTGACAACCATTCGGCGCCGGTTCAACGAGCGGCGCCAGCGCAAGCAGCCGCCGCTGCAACGGCTGGCGCGGGCTCTGCTGGGTTTCGACGCCAAGCTCAGCCAGTACACCCGCGGCAAGGCGTTCGTCGACCATGTCGTCGGGCGGGTTGGGATGGCGAGGTTCAACACCGTCTGGTCGAGCGCCGAAAACCTACCGCTGCCAACCGAAATCGATGAGCCGCAACGATGGATCGACAGGGTGCTGTAGCGACGCTGACGGCCGCCGTCGCCGCGTTCGCCAGCGATCATGCCGGCGGCGACGAACGCTGGTGCGTCGCGCTGTCGGGCGGCCCGGATTCGCTGGCGCTTACCGCCGTCGCGGCCGCGGCCAAGCCGACCACCGCGCTGATCGTCGACCACCGGCTGCAGCCGGACTCCGGCATGGTGGCGGCGACGGCACGGGATCAGGCGCTCTCGGTGGGATGCGTTGAGGCTCAGGTGCTTTGCGTCGACGTGGGTACAGCCGGCGGGCCGGAGGCGGCGGCCCGCACCGCCCGCTACCGCGCATTGGACGACGCCCGCGGCGGCGCCCCGGTACTACTCGCGCACACCCTCGACGACCAGGCCGAGACGGTGCTGCTCGGGTTGGGCCGTGGATCGGGCTCGCGGTCGATCGCAGGCATGCGGCCCTGCGATCCGCCGTGGTATCGGCCGCTGCTGGGCATCCGTCGTGCGCTCACCCACGCCGCGTGCGCGGAGTTGGGACTCACGCCGTGGCAGGACCCGCACAACGCCGATCGCCGGTTCACCCGAACGCGGCTGCGCACTGAGGTGCTGCCGCTGCTTGAGGAGGTGCTCGGCGGCGGGGTCGCCGAGGCGCTGGCGCGCACCGCGACCGCACTGCGCGAAGACACCGACACGCTCGACGAACTGGCCCGGCAGGCGTTGGCCGGGTTCGGTGCCGGCGGCATGCTGGACACCGCCCGGTTGGCGGGACTTCCGGAGGCGGTCCGGCGCAGGGTGATTCGTGGTTGGCTGTTGGCGGGCGGGGCCAGCGGGCTGACCGACAAGCAGATCCGCGGCGTGGACACCCTGGTCACGGCGTGGCGGGGGCAGGGCGGCGTGGCCGTCGGGTCGCCGCTGCGGAGCCAGCGTCTGATCGCCGGGCGCCGTGACGGGATGCTGACGCTGCACACCGAGCCGGTCTGAGGACGCCGCGTTGGTCGTTCGCGGTATCACATGGCACGCTGTGGACGTGGCCGAGCAACCTGCCGAGCTGTACCCGGGCGATATCAAGTCGGTGTTGCTCTCGTCAGATCAGATTCAAGGGCGCATCGCAGAGCTCGGCGCACAGGTGGGTGAGGACTACCGCGACACGCTCGGTCCGCAGGACCTGCTGCTGATCACCGTGCTCAAGGGCGCGGTCATGTTCGTCACCGATTTGTCCCGCGCGATCCCGCTGCCGACGCAGCTGGAGTTCATGGCGGTGAGCTCCTACGGCTCGTCGACGTCGTCGTCGGGCGTGGTGCGCATCCTCAAGGACCTCGACCGCGACATCAACGACCGCGACGTGCTGATCGTCGAGGACATCGTCGACTCCGGCCTGACGCTGTCGTGGCTGCTGCGCAACCTCGCGACGCGCCGGCCGCGGTCGCTGCGGGTTTGCGCGCTGCTGCGTAAACCCGACGCCGTGCGCGCCGATGTCGACATTTCCTACGTGGGGTTCGACATACCCAACGAGTTCGTCGTCGGCTACGGCCTTGACTACGCCGAGCGCTACCGCGACCTGCCCTACATCGGCACGCTGGACCCCAAGGTCTACGAAGAGGAGTAACGGGCGCAATGTTCAGCCGCTGCGGCGGCCGAGCACGCGCTCCTCGAAGAGGTCGGCGCCGCGGGCCGTCCCGCCGGTTGCTTCGAACCCGTCCGCCACCCGTTTAGCACCGTCAGTCATCGTCATCGCTTCTCGCACTTTTGTGCGCAGCTGAGATGGTGACAGTTTCTTGGCTGGTAGACGAGTGCCGCAGCGGGCTACTTCGACGCGCCGTGCGACCTCGAGTTGGTCGCGCCCATATGGCACCACGCACACCGGTACGCCATGGGCCAAGGCCTTTTGCGTCGCGCCCATCCCGCCGTGCGTCACAGCACACATCGCACGTTCGAGCACCACTTCATGTGGGACGAACCGGCACACTGTTGCGTTGGATGCCGCTCTGACTCCGTCTTGCCCGGTTGGCACGGTCGCCACAACGTGCACCGGCTCATCGGCCAATGCGGCCATCGCAGTGTGCACGAGGTTGGCGTCAGCCTGTTTCTCCGACGAGGTTGTGACGAGCACAATTGGCTCGTCGATCGCGGCCAACCAATCGGGGATCGAGTCCGGTTCGGGATCAACCACGCAAGGCCCGATCATTTGCACCGCGTCGCCCCAATCGGTATGCGGGTATTGGAACGGCTTGCCACTCGCAAGCAGCATCAGCGGCGCCCTCCGCAGAAATTCGTCCATCGATGCGACCGGCCGAACAGAGACATCGCCGCGAATCTTGTTGATCGATGGCAGCATTACCCGCTCGAGAGCGCCGATCACCACCGCGCGCACGGCCGCATCCCGCAACCGGCCCAACAGCCCCGACAGCGGTTTGAGACCCAGTCCAAACGGCGGCACACCGGGCGACCGCAGCGGCGGCGTGTACGGCGAAAAGCTCGCCCATGGAATGGCGCCGGCGTCGGCCGCCGACTGCGCTCCCCAGCAGTTCACGTCAATGAGCAATGCGTCCGGATGAAACTGTGCGATCGCATCCGCGAGATCGGAGACTTCGTAGCTCGCGCGCCGTCCGAATGCTGCGACCGATAGCTTCAGTGCGCCAAGAGGATTGGTTGCCGTCCAGTCATCCATCTCGATTTCCTCGATGCGTGGATCGATCGCGTCGGCAGTGAAGCCGAGCCGCTGTCCGATCTCGACACCAGAGGAGAGGGTGCGCAAATGGATCTGATGGCCACGGCTGTCCAGCTCCGACAGGAGCGCGCTGATCGGGAGCACATGGCCCAATGCCGGTGAGGTGTATGCAAGGACCGTCGCCATCGTCATCCGACCATCCGATGCGCTTGGGCGAGCCGGCCCCGGGCGTCAAGCTTCTCGCACAGTTCGAGATACCGTCTGGCGAGCTCGTCGTACTCGCGTGAGTTGTGTTGAGCGTCGGCTAACAACACGCGCGACTTCAACCACCACAAGTCAAGCGCGGCAATACCCGGCCGCTGCGCCAGCCACTGATCGAGGATTCTGCGCGCCTCGCTGAGGTCGTCTGTGGAACCGCGTTCGATGAGAAGGCCGACCAACGCCTCCCCGGCGCAACCGACGAGCACACGGGAACCTCCAGCCAAGTGTGAAGCAAACGTGGCACGAAGTTCATCGACAGCGTCGTCGATCCGTCCGTGGCGGGCAGCGTCGTTCGCCAGGTCGGCAGCGATGGCCGGCAGCGCGAACGTCAGTTGATTGTGCTTCCGCATGTTCGCGTGGGCGCTGCGGAGTAGGTCGATCGCGTCTTCGTGCGCCACATTGTCCACACGCAGCAACACCGTGCCGCAGGCCCATTGTGCGGTGATGATGCCGGCGATGTCGCCAAACGATTCGGCGCGCCGCAGCGCCTCGCGTACATCGTCGACCATTTCATCGGGTTGTTCCAAACCCAGTGCCGTGGCGACAGCCAAGTACATCAGAATCAACGCATAGCGAACGGATGGGAGCGCGCGCGCGTGTTCGATTTCCTCTCGGAGGTGCCGCCTGCCTTGCGCGCAGCGGCCTGCGCACGTCTCGATGGCGCCGAGTAGTGCATTGGCCGAGATGAGTTCGACGGCGGGTACACCGCCAGGTAGCGCGTGTATCGCTTCGATAGCGGCTAGCGCGGCATCAAATTCGCAGTTGGCGAATCGTACAAAGGCCAGAGCATTGAGGATGATGCTTCTGGGTTCTGCAATGCCATCGATCCGGCTGACCATGTCCTCGAGCTCGGACGCCAGTGCCACGGCCTCTGGAACGCGGTTGTCGTTGAC
>Ga0136846_1231142_pt1 | contig 12171 bp, 12 predicted proteins | sample HopSoiMetagenom2_FD_96841 | JGI IMG/M metagenome (GOLD analysis project Ga0136846, IMG submission 96841) | Grasslands soil microbial communities from Hopland, California, USA - 2 Assembly 2016 (version 4) | ecosystem: Environmental > Terrestrial > Soil > Grasslands | place: USA: Hopland...
AATCTCGGGCCGAAAAACGGGGTCAGAGTCGAATTCATCGTTCCAACGCCGGCGTTGGAACGATGAATTCGACTCTGACCCCGTTTTTCGGCCCGAGATTCGCGGGAACGGCTCGCTCCTGCACTCTCCGCACGTGGAGGTAAACAAATGCTGAAGGACAAAGATGTGACTGCGACGCTTGCCGTGAAGGACATCGACCGCGCGCAGAAGTTCTATCAGGATGTCGTCGGCCTAACGCCGCTCCCCGCCGAGGAGCAAGGCGTCAGGCCGTTCAAGACTGGTTCGAGCTCGATCCTGATCTACGAATCCGACTTCGCCGGGACGAACCGGGCGACGGCGGCGACGTGGATGCTGGATGACGAGCTGGATGACACGGTCAAGTCGCTCAAGTCAAAGGGCGTAACCTTCGAGCACTACGACATGCCGGGAGTGACCCGACAGGGTGATATCCATCTGACGGGCAAGTCGAAAGCCGCGTGGTTCAAGGATCCCGATGGCAACATCATCGCGCTCGTCGGACGGTAACACGCGACAATGGCGACGCTGAGGCGACCTGAGTAGCATGCGCACCGAGATCGAGCACGCGTTCGGACCGGTGGGCGTGCTCGCCGTCAATGCGCGTGATCGATGCCGTGATGGCCTAACGCCAGCGTTACAGCCCTGCCAGGCGGCTCAACAGGTAGATGGTCCCCGCGTCGCTGGCCAGTGTGCCCACCTCGAGCCGGACCGGTATGCCTAACGTTCGATCGTACGCGACCGACACGCTCCCGCCGCGCGTGCGCTCGTCGATCGCGGCGTCGAACAGCTTCGTGATCGTGGGGTAGGGCGAGAGGTCGGACACCGCCCTGCCCGTCGCGAGGTCCTCGACCTTCGTGATCTCGCCGGCGCGCACCTCGACCACCACGGGCCGCGTGATCTCAGCGCCGCAGAAGCAGCTGATCTGGAGCTGGAATCGATAGTCGCTGATGCTGCGCAACAGCCACGCCGCGCGATGCTGCTGGAGCTCGGAGAGCTGACCCGATCCGGTGACCGTGTCTCCGAGGACGAGGCTCGGCTGTGCGTTGATGTCGGCCGTCGGTGAATCATCGAAGCAGGCCACCACGCCGGCGATGGCGACACACGCTGTGGCGAATCGGGCAAGGAAGGGCGCGCGCATGCCTCGCCAAACCGGCGTCACGGGTCTGGGGTCACATTGGACTGGCGACGGGCGACGGAGCAAGGTGCGTGTCATTCCGAGCGAGCGGCAGCGAGTCGAGGAATCGCCGTCCTCCCGGTAGAGGGCCTCGGTTCCCGGCTCCCGGTTCCCAGCAGTCGCCAGTCGCCAGCCGTCCTCAGTCGCGCCCGCTCCCTAAACGCTCCGCAATCGGCATCGCGGCAATCCCCACAGCAAGGTGCAGCACGCGAATGATCCAATGCAGATCCCCGATCAGGATCCGCTGCTGTGTCATCCCGAGCGCCAGCACCACCACGCCCCAGATGAACCCGAACGCGACGAGACCGCTGGGCCGCTTGTGCGCGGCAGCGATTCCCGCGATCACCCAGAGCGCGATGACGAAGAGCGCGCCAATCGCCATGTGGACGTTCACGAGGCTGGTCCAGTGACCCGTCCAGAACCCGATCCCGAGAATCACCAGCACCGCCATCGCAGCCCGCATGAACACGAGCAGTATTCGCGAAACGCGCATCCTCGCCTCCGACGAAGCGGATTGACATGTTTGGATCGACAGTACGATGAAGTTAGACTGTCTGTCTAACGAAAATCAACCCATGGTCAGGCGTCGGTCGTACAAACCGGTGGAACGGCTGCGCTCCGTCGAGGCGGGTCGCGAACGCATCGTCGCGGCCGCTCGCGATCTCCTCGAGGACGACGACGCCGAGGGATTCTCGATCGACGCCGTGGCGCGCCGCGCGGGCGTGGCACGCATGACGATCTACAACCAGTTCGAGTCGAAGGCCGGCTTGCTCGAGGCGCTCTTCGACTCGCTGGCCGCCCGCGGCCCGCTCGCGGACATGGCTGAGATCTTCCAGCATCCGGACCCGCTCGTCGCGCTCGATGAGTACGTGGAAGTCTTCGGCCGGTTCTGGACGCTCAACCGCCGGGCGCACGGCCGGCTGCGCGCCGCGGCGCTGCATGACGAGGAGTTGGCCGCCGCGATGGCCGCGCGCAACGAGCGCCGCCGGAAGGGAGTGACCGAGCTGCTGCGCCGGCTCGGCGACAAGGCCCGCCCCGTTGTCTCGCGACCCGAGACGATCGACGTGATCTATCTGCTCCTGAGCTTCGACACGTTCAACGAGCTGGCAGGTGATGGCCGAACCCCGGAGGACGTGGTGCCCACCATGCGTCGCCTCATCCGCGCCGTGTTGGGAATCGTATCACGTTAGGTGACTGATAACTGCCGGCGACGGGCGACGGACGTGAGGGCGACAGGCGGCAGGCGGCAGCAACGGCTCGTTGGGCTCATAGCAGCAGCTTGCAGCAAGCGGCAGTAGCGCGCAGCACTCGGCTACCAGCTTGCAGCTTGCAGCTTGCAGCGGCAAGCAGCACGCAGCAAGCAGCAAGCAGCTATGCACATCCGAGGATTTGGAGTAGTATCTGACTGCCATGCCCGCCCCACAGCTGATCCTCCCGCCGCGTGGCTCGACGCCACCTGCGCTCGACTCGCAGGGCCGTCCCCGAACGCTGCCGCCCGACCTCCTTCGCGAGGCATCACAGCGGCTCGGCATTCTCGCGCTGCTCGGCGCCGTCCTCTGGTTCCTCGGCACAGTACTCGGCCATGTCTCGCTGCGCGCCCAGAGTCCGCCGGGCGACACGCGCTGGCAATCGTTTGTCTTTCCCATCGATGCGATTGCCGGCGTGAGCATCATCGCTTCACTCGCTGTCTACCGGTACACCCGCCGCCACCGGGAATCGAGGATCAGCCTTGACCTCGGCCTCGCGTACATGATCGCGAGCTCGTTCGGCATCGGACTGGTCTTCCACATCGGCATGGTCTACTTCGGCGGCCGCCCGCCGTCCGAGCGCGGCATGGCACCAGAGATCAGCTGGGTCGGAGTGGAGATCCTGCTCTTCGCGGCGCTCATCCCCACACACCCCCGCAAGACCGTCGTCGCATCGCTCATTGCCGCGTCGATGAATCCCATCGGGATGCTGATCGCGCGCGCCAATGGCGTGTGGGATTTTGGCAGCGCGTGGAACGTGATGCTCATGCATTATCCGGACTTCCTGATCGCCGGTGCAGCTGGCGTGATCTCGCACGTGGTGACACAGCTTGGCCGCCAGGTGACGCGAGCGCGGGAGATGGGCAGCTATCGGCTGGGCGAGCTCCTCGGACGTGGTGGGATGGGCGAGGTCTACAAGGCCACGCACACCATGCTCGCGCGGGCGGCCGCGATCAAGCTGATCCGGCCGGAGGCGTTAGGCGCCGCCAACAGCGACGGCGCCCAGCTCGCGGTGCGACGATTCACACGTGAGGCGGAAGCCGCGGCGAACCTGCGCTCGCCGCACACGGTCGAGGTCTACGACTTCGGCGTGACCGAGGATCAGACCCTGTACTTCGTGATGGAGATGCTCGAGGGCATGGACCTCGAGACCCTCATCAGGCAAAGCGGCCCGCTTCCAGCGGCGCGCGTGATTTATCTCATGCGTCAGGTGTGCGAATCGCTTGGCGAAGCACACGCGAAAGGGCTGGTGCATCGCGACATCAAGCCGGCGAACATCAACGTCGGCCAGGTGGGTCTCGAGTACGACTTCGTGAAGGTGCTGGACTTCGGGCTGGTGAAGGAGGTCAAGCGGCCGAGCGCCACCGACACGCGCCTCACGGTCGAGGGCATGACGGTCGGGACGCCGACCTACATGGCACCGGAGCTCGCGCTCGATGAGGCATTCGACGGTCGCGCCGACCTCTACGCGTTAGGCTGCGTGATGTACTTTCTGCTGACGGGACAGGTCGTGTTCGAGTCGGACAACGTGATGCGTCTCATGGTGAGGCACATCGAGGAGAAGCCTGTGCCCCCGTCGCGGCGAACCGACCGGCAGATCCCGCCGTCGCTCGACGACATCGTCCTGGCGTGCCTGGCGAAGGATCCCGCCGCGAGGCCGCCGAGCGCGGCGGCGGTGGCACATGCGCTGGCTGCCGCCGAGGCGGATGTCGAGCCGTGGACCCAGGAGCAGGCCGCCGTGTGGTGGACTTCCCGGGCGCGATCCGCGCCACGCGAGCCGGCCGTCGTGGCATGAGTCGCCCGCGCTGTTGTCTACGGCCGACCCACCACGCCAGTAAACGGCCCGATCTCGGTTCGACGCCACCACGCGCCGGTCTTCCGTTTCGTCGCGAGGTCGGTAAACCAGTACTGCCACAGCACGGTCCTAACGAGTGCTGGCCGTTTGCCCCCGAACGGGTCACGCTGGAACAGACGCAGCACGGAGGGGCTGCCCTCGATGAGGCGCTTCTGCGCCTGCACGACCCACGGCGACTGCTGCCAGGGGCCGAGCGACGCGAACCAGAGGTTCCACTCGAAGCGCGGTTGATACGGGGCGTAGATGCCAGGATGCTCGCGCGGGTCCTGTGGCTTGTACCGGAAGGGATAGGCGACCCAGAGCACTCCGTCGAGGCTTCCCTGGAACTCGATCTCGTACCGGGCCTCGGTCATGACGGCGAACAGTCCGTACGCGTTCGCGATGCGGAACGGATCCAGTACGCGGAACGGTCGCCCCCACGGAGAGAAGGCGCTCTGCACGAAGAACGCGACGATGGTCGCGCAGAACAGGTAGCCAAGCACGCCGCGCTCGGCCCATTGTGCGACGGGATGGCGAAGGGCTGGCAGGGTGGAATCGACCGCGGGCACCGGCAGCCAGCGCGCGAGGAACCGGTCGTCGAGGAGGAGCACTCCGAGCGCCAGCACGAGGTAGTTCAGGAACGCGTAGTTCGCGGTGGCGATGATGCCGATCTGGAGCGCCGTGACGATCGCCGCGCACGTTAGGCGGAACGGCCGCGGCAGGAACAGGGCCCAGACGATCAGCAGCTCGACGAGCAGCGTGAAGATCACCGTGCCGGCGTGATACCAGTGCGGCAGGTGCTGGACGTACCAGCCGATCCACGTGGGCAGCGGCCCGTTCTGGTAGTACTGGTCCATGGCGGTGAGGTCACGCCAGTGCGGGTCGCCGCTCGCGAGCTTGACGATGCCGGACTCGAAGTAGATCCGGAACCACTCCCAGCGCAGCATGAAGAGGCTGAGCGTCGAGGGCGGGTGGGCTGCACCGAGCTTCGGACGAAGGCCGCGTGGCGCGAAGAAGATCGAGAGAAATCCGGCCTCGAGCAGCATGCCGTCGGACTGGTACGACGAGAAGTCCTGGAGCGCCGCGATACACGAGAGAAACAGCAGCGTGCATAACGCGACGGTGAGCTTCGGCGCGATGTTGACGACGAGCAGCACCGAGCACAGAAACCCGGCCGCGACGATGAGCGTGAGGGCCGTATCGCCGGCGTTGAACCAGAGGAGCGTCGGCGCGTACCAGAACTGCCTGATGCCCGGAAGCTCGCGATGGACGAGGGCGAGGTACTCGCTGGCTGGAAGAATGCCGCGCTCGCCGATGAGCCCGTGGATCTGGAAGGCGAAGGAGTAGAACGCGGAGAGGAAGATGAGCCCGAGCGCACGAAGGAAGAGCCATCGCGGCCAGAGGTAACCGGGCGGGCTCGTCTCCGAAGCAGCGTTCACTTGTTAGGGTCGTCCGTCGACCAACTTTGGCACGACGTAGAAGTTGTCGTCCACCCTGAAGTCGGACGGATTCCCCAGGTGGACGGTTGCCGTTTGCCACGTCTCCGTCGGCTTGATGAGCGACCACGTCGGCCAATCGAGCGTCACACGGATCGGCATGTCGAACCCCGGCACGACGTTCGCCCACCGATACGACAGCGTGTCGCCCGAGATCCGGTACTCGAGCGTCGGCACCATCGTCGTGCGCAGGTATTGGTCGAACACCTTGGACAGGTTCATGCCCGCCTGGGCGCTGATGTAGTCCTCGACCTGCTTGCCCATCACGGTCTGGTGCCAGAAGGTCTTGTTCAGCCCGCGTAGAATGCCGCGCCACTTCTCGTCGTCGTTCACGAGCTGCCGAATCGTGTGCAGCATCTCGCCGCCCTTCGGGTACATGTCGCCCGATCCCTCGTCGTTCACGCCGTAGGCGGGGATGACGGGGCGGTCATTCCGGATGCCGCGTCGATTCCCGATGATGTACCGAGCACCCGCGTCCTTACCGAACAGGCACTCGGTGTAGAGACCCTCCGCGTAATTCGCGAAGCTCTCGTGCACCCACATGTCGGCGTTGTCCTTCGAGGTGATGTTGTTGCCGAACCACTCGTGCGCGCTCTCGTGGACGATGATGAAGTCCCACTCGAGCCCGAGACCGGTGCCTGACGACTCTCGCTTGCGGTAGCCGTTCTGGTACCAGTTGCCATACGCCACGGCGCTCTGATGCTCCATGCCCGTGTTCGGCACCTCGATCAGCTTGTAGCCGTCCTCGTACCACGGGTACGGGCCGAACCAGTACTCGAAGCACCTGAGCATCGACCTCGCCTGCGGGAATTGGCGCTTCGCGTTCTCCAGGTTGTAGTCGAGCGGGTAGAAGTCGAGCGTGAGCGTACCCTTCTCGCCGTTGAACTTCTCCGTGTAGTGCGTGTAGTGCCCGGCCGCCACGGCGATCGCGTAGTTGTTGATCGGGTTCTTGACGAACCATTCCCAGGTGTTGGGTCCACGCGAGGTTATCCTCGTTCCGCCACCGTCCGAGGACTTCGCGACGCTCACGGTCGACCCCAGGTTCTGCAGTCGACCATTCGAGACGTCGATGAGCGAGTCCGGAACGGTGATGTCGATGCGCTGTGAGTCAGGCTCATCGGCCTGCGTGTCCTTGTTCGGCCACCATACCGAGGCGCCCATGCCCTGATCCGTCGTCACGATCCACGGGCGACCAAGGCTGTCCTTCGCCCACGTGAATCCGCCTTGCCAGGGCGGATTCTTCGCGATCTGCGGGCGACCGTGGTAGTAGACGGTGATCGTCTTGCGATCGCCTGTGCGCTGCGGCGCGGCGAGCGTGGCGAAGAACGCTGCGCCCTCCCGCCGATAGCGGACCTTCCGGCCGTCCTGCGTCATGCTATCGACCACGAGCGGCTCCATGAGGTCGATCTGCATCTCCGTCGCCGGCTCGAGCACCCTGTAGGTGATGCCGTTGTAGCCGGCGATCGAGCTGTCGTTAGGCTGGATGGCGACGTGGAGGTCGTAGAACGTAACGTCCCACCACTTGCGGCCCGGCGTGGTGAACGAGCCGCGGAGCGTGTCGGCACGCGAGCGCTTGGGCACGTGCGCGGCGGTTTGACGCCGCGATGCGGAGTCCGGGCGTGCTGGTCTTGGGGTCACCTGACCAACGAGACCGGCCGACGAGGAAACGACGAGCGCGATGGCGGCTGCGAGGCGGCGCATGCGGCGGAACCTTACGGACGGATGGAGGACTCGGCGGAACGGCGTGAACGCCGCGGCCGTGCGAACTGGATACAATATACTGACGCTCGCACGCCACCGCGTCGCGCGCTCGACGCACATTGGACCCTTCGCCAATCGACGCGTTCACCCGGTGAAGCGCATGCTGTCGTGTCCTTCAACCGCGGAGCAAATGCATGAGTGTCGCCAAGATCACCGAGATCCAGGCCTCGTCGAAAAAGAGCTTCGACGATGCGATGCAGGCCGGGATCGACCGCGCCAACAAGACCCTGCGCGACGTCACCGGAGCTTGGATCAAGAGCCAGAAGGTGGTGGTCAACAATGGCAAGATCACCGAGTATCGGGTGCTGATGAAGGTCTCGTTCATCTTGCAGGACAAGTAATTACTCCATCGCCACCGGCATTGCCGCGTGCGTTAGGCATGCGAGCCGGTGAGCAATTCTCCCGCGCCCGTCCGTCTAACGTTGTAACACCGCCGGCGGGGACGCGACGTCGTAGCTCGCGGCGTGTGCCACGAGACGGTCTGCCATAGCGCGCCCCACGACCACCGGGCGCGCCGCGCACCGCTTTGCCTGCGCCGGCGGATACGCCTCCACCTCGCTCACCGCGAGTGCAAGACATCTGCGACCGACCGGCCATCACCACAGCGCCGAGCGGCCAGGAGCTCCACACGCTCAACCGCACATTCCCCGCCGCGCTGGCGCTGATCCTCGGCGCCTGCTCGGACGGGCCCACCGCCGACAAGCTGTCGAGTCAACCGACCGCCATCGTGGCCGAAAGCGGCGACGGGCAAACCCAGGTCGTCGACCAGGTGCTCGCGAACCCGATCGTCGCTCGAGTGACGGACGCGCGCGACCGACGCGTGCGCAATGCCAGAGTCTCGTTCGAGGTCGTGTCTGGCGGCGGCACAATCGGTCCTGACACCGTACGGACGGACTCCGCCGGCCTCGCGAAGGCCGTCTGGTGGCTAGGCACGTCCACCGCCGTCGAGCAGGCGGTGCGAGCCCGCGTGATTGCGTCCGGTGTCGCCGACGTCAGCGTCACGTTTCGCGCCACGAGTCGGCCGCGCCCCGCATCGACGGTCGAAGTCCAGGCTTCGGGCGAAAGGATCAACCCAGCACCCGAGCTGAGCCGAGTCGTCGTCGCCCGCGCGTACGACTCTTATCAAAATCCCGTCCCCGGCGCGACGGTGCTATGGTCGGCGCCGATGGCCGGCACGCTCCGCACCGACCAAACGGTCACCGGACCGGACGGCGCGACCGAGAACCATTGGACCCTTCGCGCCACCTCCAGCGCAACGGTCGGCGAGGGCGTGTATTGGATCACGGCGACCCTCGCGGGCGCGGCCATGCCCGGTTCATCGCCCACGCTATACGTCGTGACCGTCGGCGACGCCCGCCTGGCCGCGACGGCGCTGGCGGTAGGTGCATCGAATACCTGCGCGGTGGCCAAAGCAGGGCAGGTCTACTGCTGGGGCGATGACACTTCCGGCCACCTTGGCGATGCCTCGCGTCTCCCCTACGCCGCACCGGTATCCGTCGCCGCGCAATCCTTCACGCAGATCGTGGCGGGCCGTGCACACACCTGCGCACTGACGACAGCGGGAAAGGCATTCTGTTGGGGCGCGAACACCGAAGGCCAGCTCGGTGACGGCACACAGGCCTCGAGGTCCGGGGCAGTGGCCGTCGCGCAACGCGGAACGTTCGTTTCGCTGGTTGCCGGAGGAGATCACACCTGTGGTCTGACCGACGAGGGAGGCGCGCTCTGCTGGGGCAGCAATCGGGTCGGCCAGCTCGGCGATGGATCGCTGACGGCGCACCCCGCGCCTAACGAGGTCTCGGGTGGCGCACGCTTCACATCGTTGACGGCAGGCGTCTATCATACGTGCGGCCTGACCACGGGCGGTCGCACGGTGTGCTGGGGGAGCAACCAGTTCGGCCAGATCGGTACCCCGACGCCCGACGGACCCTGTCAGACCAGTTGCGCGACCATCCCGACTCCGGTCGACGGATCCTTCGTAGGCCTGAGCGCCGGCATGCAGTTCACCTGTGGCGTCGAGCGGGGCGGGGCCACCTCGTGCTGGGGTGCAAGTCTGGAGCGCGCGCAGGTGCGGAGCAGCGTACCGTTCGCCTTCCTCATCGGCAGCCGCGCGAGCGATGCCTGCGGTATGACGGACGGTGGTCGCACATACTGCTGGACAGTCGACGATGACCTTGCCAACTATTACGGGTACCAGACGGTACGGGTCGGCGGCGATCTCACGTTCTGGGGGTTTCGCCTCGGCGATTCGCGCGCGTGCGGGATAGAGCGAAGCAGCCCGGCGTGGGTCGTCTGTTGGAGTACCGTGTCGTCGGCGGTGTCGGAACCGCCAGGCTACGTTCTGCGCGTGGGACGGCTATGAGCCCGCCGTGATGCGGACGAGCGGTGGCTGTTGTCATCCGGAGCCGAGCGAGGGATCTTCATCGTCCCGATAGACACCTCTCTGTCGGGACGATGAAGATCCCTCGGCTGACGCCTCAGGATGACACACGGACGAATGGTACCCACCGTGACGAATCGCGCCACCGGCAGCTTCGACGTCAAGATCACACCGCTCGCCACCGATACCCCGGCCGAAGGCTCCCCACTCGGCCGCATGTCGATCGACAAGCAGTTCCACGGCGACCTCGAGGGCACGAGCACCGGACAGATGCTCACCGCCGGCACGGCGATCAAGAACTCCGCCGGCTACGTCGCGATCGAGCGCGTCACGGGTTCGCTGCACGGCCGGACCGGCACGTTCGCTCTGCAGCATAACGCCACCATGACCCGGGGCACGGGCGCCCTGAATATCGTCGTGGTGCCTGATTCCGGCACCGGAGAGCTCACCGGACTCTCCGGCACGCTTCGCATCGAGATCGCCGCCGGCAAACACGGCTACGTGTTCGAGTACGTCATCGACTGACATCACGTTAGGCACCGCGAGCCCTCGCCATGATCACCGGTATTCACGCCCTCCTATACTCGAAGGACGCTGACGCGACACGCGCGCTCTTTCGCGATGTCCTTGGCTTCTCCGCTATCGACGCTGGACGCGGGTGGCTGATCTTCGCGCTGCCGCCAGCGGAGCTCGGCATTCATCCCGAAGAAGAGAGTGGCCAGAACCGGGCCGAGCTTTACGCCATGTGTGACGACATCGACACCACGGTGTCCGACCTGCGAAAGAAAGGCGTGGACATCGTGCGACCGGTGAGCGACCAGGGGTGGGGCCGAGTGACCGCGATTCGACTCCCCGGAGGAGGTGCGCTCGGTTTATACGAGCCGCGCCATCCAACCGCGCTCGCGCTTGCGATCGAAAAGGCGATCGAGCAGGCACCAAGGCGATGACCAAGTCCCACCGCCCATTCGACCCCTCAATCCACGGAGATCCATGTCCCCGTTCCTCGCCGAGCTGTTTGGTACCGCGTTCTTGATCCTGCTGGGCGATGGTGTCGTTGCGAACGTCGTGCTCCGAGAGACGAGAGGCCACAACTCCGGCTGGATCGTGATTACGGCCGGCTGGGCGTGCGCAGTCACGATCGCGGTCTACTGCGTGAACAGCATCAGTGGCGCGCACCTCAATCCTGCCGTGACTATCGCACTGGCGGCGACCGGTGCCTTCCCATGGACGCAGGTGCTCCCGTACATCGTCGCGCAGGTGCTCGGCGGATTCCTCGGCGCCGTGATCGTCTGGCTGGCGTACCTCCCGCACTGGAGCGTCACGCCGGAAGCCGACAGAAAGCTTGCCGTGTTCTCGACGATACCGGCGATTCGCAAGCCCGGGCCGAATTTCCTTGCCGAGGCCATCGGAAGCTTTGCGCTGGTGTTTGGGATTCTTGCGGTGTTTTCGCCGGGCAACTTCGTTCCCGGCTCCGACCTCGCGAAGGGTTTCGGTCCCGTGCTCGTGGGCGCGATCGTGTGGGCGGTTGGACTGTCGTTAGGTGGTCCGACCGGGTACGCGATCAATCCGGCGCGCGACCTCGGTCCCCGGATTGCACACCTCGTGCTGCCGATCCCGGGGAAGGGAAGCTCGGACTGGGCCTACTCGTGGATCCCCATCCTCGGCCCGATCGTTGGTGGCGTGATCGCCGCATTCACCTATAAGCTCATCTGGAAGGCATGAAACACATCCTCGCGCTCGACCAGGGGACCACGAGCTCCCGCGCGATCCTCTTCGATCACGCGGGTTCCATCGTCGCCGTCGCCCAGAAGGAATTCCCGCAGATCTTCCCCAAGCCAGGGTGGGTGGAACACGACCCGCGCGACATCTGGTCGTCGCAAGCCGGTGTCGCCGCAGAAGCACTCACGAAGGCGCGCGTCCGTGCGGAGGACATCGCGGCCATCGGGATCACGAATCAGCGAGAGACCACACTCGTCTGGGATCGCGCGACGGGCGAGCCGATCATGAATGCGATCGTGTGGCAGGATCGACGCACGGCCGCAATCTGTGACCGGTTGCGCAAGCAGAAGCTCGAGCGCGTCATCCGCCGTAAGACGGGCCTCGTCATCGACGCGTACTTCTCGGCCACGAAAGTTCAGTGGATGCTGCAGAACGTGAAGGGTGCGAAGGCAAGGGCGAAAGCGGGCGAGCTCGCGTTCGGCACGGTGGACTCCTGGCTCGTGTGGAATCTCACGGGCGGGAAGGTGCACGTCACGGATGTCAGC
>Ga0136846_1235627_pt1 | contig 12170 bp, 10 predicted proteins | sample HopSoiMetagenom2_FD_96841 | JGI IMG/M metagenome (GOLD analysis project Ga0136846, IMG submission 96841) | Grasslands soil microbial communities from Hopland, California, USA - 2 Assembly 2016 (version 4) | ecosystem: Environmental > Terrestrial > Soil > Grasslands | place: USA: Hopland...
GCGTCCACGCTGTCGCCGAACGTGCCAACGCCCTGCTGAAGGTCACCTTCAAGGCCCTGCGCAGGGCCAGCCTCGACCCCGCGGCCATCACCCGCATCGCCGGAGCCGCCCTCGTCCTGCTCCAGCTCGAGCACGGCCGCACCACCTGAACGAAGATCACAAAACGTCACGAGACGTTACCGAGAAGAGTTCAATGTGTACCATCACACGCACTTCCCGGTCTCCGTTCAACTGCCCGGATATGGCAGTTGAGCACCCATGGTCAACCGAGCCATTGCTTGAAAAGAATGACACCACAATGGCTGTGTGACTTAAGCGAAGATGAACATCCCGTACCCCGGAACGGACAGGGGTGTGCCCGGAAGGCGCCTCGGCCGAGTCGAACACACCGTCCGGGTGAGGCGGTCGGTGAACAGCTCGGCCGTCACGGTCGGCTCCTCGGCGTCACTGACGAGGCACGCCGGCGAGCTGGTCAGCCGGGGTGTCAGCATACGTCCTTCACGGCGCCGAGGCTGTCGTCCGTGAGACCGGCGAGGCGCCGCTCGCCCAGGGCGTCGGAGGCGTTGGGGATCAGCTCACTCAGGAAGACATCCTGCAAGAGCTGCCGCGCCTCGGCCTGGAACTCCAACGTCTCGGTATTCATGTCACTCCGCCACGAATGTGCGGTGGGCCCACTCGAAGACCTTCAGTTCGCGGTCGCCGATGAGAGCCGTCTCGGAACTGGCCTCGAAGTGTTCGTAGCGATTGCCGCAGAGCACCTTGACCTTCTCCACGTCGAGATCGGCGACATAGCGCAGCCGTTCCTCATCAGAGAGGAACGTGCCTGAACCGCCACGAAGGAACACGTTGGGAGCGCTCTTGTCGTCCATGACTTTCCTTACTCTCTGGTTTTTCGTTTCCCGCACGTACCGCGCACGTGCGGCGCAGAGCCGCCCTGCTCGAAGTCGGCCACGACAGGGGCCGTTCCGGATTCGCGGCCATGGGCCTGGTCCCGCCCCGCCCGTCCATGTCGATCTGCTCGCCGGTCACACCGCGCATCACGTCCGTGAGCGCGGGCCCGTACGCGCCGCCGCCGGAGTGGACAACTCGGTCATGGCGATCCTCTTCTCGATGGAGTGACTGGCTCGTTCACGAGAACGGTGAACCTGCCGGGCTCCAGCTCGGCCGGTCAGGACACCGCCGATGACTCCGAAGGTCACCGGCATGGGAAGGGCCGGGGACTGTGAGGGGGCGCACCCGGCCCTGGTCTGCATACGGAAACGAGGGGCTTCCCCGTCAACTCCGGGACGGGGGACAGCAGAAGCCCTGTCACCCCGCCTACGTACTCAGGCGGGCCTAGCACATCGCGGTGGTTCCTGGACTTCGGGAAAAGCCGTATCCACGCATTTCGTCGAACCGGATCACGCGACCGATACTCATTACCAACCCCCGACACTCGGGCGCCTCACCCAATTTCTTGGGCTTGATCGTAACAACGCGCCCCCCAGCACACCGATGCAGTTGAACACCTCGAACGGCCGGGAATCCAACCCCTTTCCTAAAGGGATTCCAAAGGAACCCCAAAAACTTCCCCCAATTCGATCCCGGTCCTCCTTCACCTCGCAGCACCGGCCGCGCAGGGCTCAGAGTGCCGTCCAGGTGAACGCCACCGTGTCCCCCGCCTTCAGTTTGAACTGGCAGCCACCCACGGGGGTCGGGGTGCAGGGGGCGTTGCGTGATTGGGGTTCGTCCGGATCGCCGGGCTGGTTGGGCGTCGCGTGGGACGTCCCGGTTCGGGCAGGGGCGGGCGCAGTACAGGCACGGTCCCGGTGATCATGTGAGTGTCGAAGCCCCATGAACACTTGGTGAGTCCGTGCCTGCTCCTGCATCTTCCCCCCTATGCCCACTGCGCTGGACCGGCTGGACCGGGCTTCCGCGCCGGCCCCGCTGACGGACGCGGTCGCCCTGTCCGGCTTCTTGGGCCTGGTGCCCGACCCGAGAGGTGTTCGCGGGCGCCGCTACCAGCTGTCCGCCCTGGTCACCGCAGTCGCGGCAAGTGTGCTGGCCGGCGCCCGGTCACTCACCCCGATCACCGAGTGGATCACCGACGCCCCTGTCTGGGCCTGCCGGGCCCTCGGCTTTCCCCTGGACCCACTGACCGGTGCGGTGTCCGTCCCCCACCCCCATACCCTGCGCCGTCTCCTCGTCCAGTTGGACGGCGACGCCCTCGACCATGCAATCGGAGCCTTCCTGGCCGCCCGTACCACCCCAACCGGCCCCGGACTGCGAGCGATCGCCGGCGACGGCGAGGCCCTGCGCGGCTCACGCACCGCCACCACCCCGTATGTCACTCTGCTCGCCGCGATGGACCACGCCGGTCACGTCCTGGCCCAGCGCCAGGTCGCCGACAAGAGCAACGAGATCCCCGCCTTCCAGCCCCTGCTGGACAGCATCGACCTGACCAGCACGGTCATCACCGCCGATGCGCTGCATACCCAGCACGCCCACGGCATTTACCTCCGGACTCGTGGCGCCCACTACATCGCCCAGGTCAAGGCCAACCATCCCGGCCTGTTCGACCGCGTCCGCCACCTGCCCTGGCGCGAGATCACGCTCGACCACCACGACCGCACCCGAGCTCACCACCGCCTGGAGATCCGGCGGCTGAAGACCGTCGCCTTCGCCCACCTCGACTACCCCGACGCACGCCAGGCTCTACAAGTCGTGCGCTGGAGAAAGGACTTCACCAGCGGCAGGCTCACCATCGAGCGCGTCTACCTGATCACCAGCCTGCCGCCCGGCACAGCGACCGGCCCCCAGCTCGCGGCCTGGATCAGAGGGCACTGGAAGATTGAAAATCTCCTGCACCACGTCCGCGACCGCACTTTCCGCGAGGACGACTCCAAGATCCACGTCGGTCGCCTCCCACGCATCATGGCCAGCCTGCGCAACCTTGCCATCGGCGTCCACCGTCAGGACGGTCGCACCAACATCGCCGCCGCCCTCCGCCACACCGCCCGCGACTGTCGCAGATCCCTGACCGCCCTCGGTCAGTTCATCAGGCGCGCCCGACCGGCCTTCGCCCGCACTCCGGCAACTGTCTGAATCGACTCCGACCGGGTTCTACAGCCGCATGAAGACGACATGAAGGATGCGATGCCACGCTCATCGCGACAGTTCGCAACGGGGCAACGCCGCGCCGGCCCACGGCTCGACGACGATCACAAGTCGGTTCGACAGACCCGTCAACGTCGGGTTGATACGGGTGAACGGAGCGTCACATGTTGGTCAATGGGAGTGGGAACGAAGGAGTCGGCCAGGGAAGACGTGTCATGGAGAAGCGGGCGATCGAGTACATCCCGCTCCGCGAACGGCACGGAAAAACCTGGCACGTCACTCCGGTATGGATCAACAGCGTCATTTAGCTGAGGGCCGCGATGGTGCCCCAGCCGATCGCCTTGTCCACCGGGGCCTTGACCAGGCGGGCGATGCCGAATCCGATGAGACCGGCGAAGGTAGAACCCCAAGGTGCGCGCGATGGTGGCCGCCGCCAAGGAGTCCGCGCCCATCACCGGGATCGGCTCCGCCGGGCGGGTTATCTCAGTCGACCTGGACGCGGGGTCCCCATGCGTCCTGGTCAACGCCTCCACGGACGGCGGCAAGTCGGTGACTCTGCGGTGCATCGCCCCCTCTTGAGCCGCAGTCCCTCGCTTGGTTCCCTGTGACAGGGCTAGGCGCTACCGGGCGCGTCGGGTGGTGATGAGCTGGCCGTTGTGGAGGCGGTGGTTGAGATCGAGGCCGCTGTCGAGCATCGCGAGGACATCGAGGTGGCGGTCGGCCGGCACGGTCGCCACCCGGTGGCGGTCGCGGGTCAGGCGGATGGTCGGGGAGCGCTCGCTGGGCCGTGCGACGTTGACCGGGCCATCGGGTGTCCTTGCTACCAGCCGGGTGAGTGGAGTTGTGGCGGCGCGGTTGTCGAGGAGCTGGTTGATCGGGTCGGAGGGGGCGCGGACGTAGTCGAGGAGGTCCTGGACCTCGTAGTCGTTCGCCCCGTAGTGCTCCGTCCAGCCGTCGATGTGGTGCTGGGCGGTCCACTCCCGCAGGCCGGCCGACCGGTGTCCGAGACGGGCGGCGTCGCGGCCCAGGAGGTGGGCGATACGCCGGGAGGTGATACCGGAGGTGAGCAGAGTCAGGGCCTGCTCGGTATCGACGCCGTGACGGATGTGCCAGGCAGTGTGCGTGTTGAGCCGGGGCGCGCCGGGAGACAGCGCGGGGCTCGTGTTGACCAGGTTGATCAGGGCGCCGACGGTCCAGCTCAGGGCGTGCCCGAAGGCGGTGCTGATATTGCGTACCGCCTGTTCGAGCGCCCACCCGGCAGCGACACCGGGCTGCCAGGAACGCGCGAGGTCGGGGATCGCGCTGCCGGAGATCCACTCGCGGAGCGCGGAAGCGATCGGGATGCCCATCGGCGTGCCCCGCGTCTCCTTGTCTTTGAAGGTCCAGGTCTTGGTGACCTCCGGGACGTTGTCGAGCAGACGGTCGAAGACCTGGTGCTCGGTGAGGAAGTCGAGGGTGCGCTGCAGCGGCCATTCCTCCGGCTCGGCGGGCCGGTCACCCCCGGTCGTTCCGGTGGCGTCGTCCACCGTGTGCCGGTCGAGCAGCACGGCCAGCTGGTTCGCGAGCCAGTCGAGGTAGCGGGCCGACCCCAGGCTGGTGCCGGTGGCGGCCCACCGGCCGGCCTGGGCCGGGTCGGTGGTATCGAACACGGTGGCGACCTTGTCCGCGAGGGTGAGCCACCGGCTGGTGTGCCGCCCGTTGCCGGTCTGCGACAGGGCGAACAGCGCGTCCAAGGCGTCAATGGGGTTGCCCTGCGGCGCCGCCGAGGAGGCATGGAGCTGCAGGACGAGCCAGACGAACGAGGCGAAGTCCGCAGCGATGCTGTCCGCCAGCGCGAAGACTCCGTCAGCGTCCTGCCGCACGGCGTCCTCGGCGGCGGCGAGCTCGGCCAGCGCCTCGCCGGTAAGCAGCGCGGAGACGACGCGCAACTGGTCCGGGTCGGGGTTGAGGGAGTCGAACTCGGCGGGGCGGGGCGGGTACGGGCGGGTCAGGAAGATCCATCCCTCGCTCTCGCGGCCGGCCCGCCCGGCGCGGCCGATGGCGTTGAGGAGTTCGGCGGGGGACAGGGCGCGCTGACCGTCGTAGGTGAGCGGGTCGCCGTCGACCTTGTGGTGGACGATGACAGTGCGCACAGGCAGGTTGACGCCGTCGGTGAGGGTGCTGGTGCTGGCGATCGCCAGGAGCTCGTCGCGGCGCAGCGCGCCCTCGACAGCGTGGAGGACATCCTCGGGCAGGGCGCCGTGATGGTAGGCGACGCCGTGCCGTGTGCAGCGTACCAGCGGGTGCTCCGCGCCGAGGGTCTCGGCGAGGTAGTCGGTCAGGGCCGCGGCCTGGTGCCGCTCGGGCAGGCGTTCGGCGATGGCGAGTGCTGTGTCACGGGCTGCCCGCCGGGTGCCGACGACCATCAGGACGCTGCCGTTCGCGGTGAGTTCCGCGGCGCCGGCAGCGAAGACCTGGTAGTCGGCGATCCCGCCTTGCAGACGGGTCCGTGCGTTCCACCAGCCTGCGGTGCCAGCGAAGCGCCGCGTGCCCACCTCGCCGGTGGTCAGCCGGGCGATGGCGGAGGAGGCGGTCGGCCGGACTTCGAAGAGGGTCTCGACAGGCACGGTGGCGAGTACCGGTGAGGCGTGCTTCGCGGTTGGCCGCCGCTCCGTCAGCTCGGCCTGCTCCGCCAAGAGGTTCGGATACATGAGCCCGTGCATCCGGCGCGGACCACGCCAGGTGTCGGTGAAGTAGACCTCCCGTTCGGGGCGATGTGGGTCGAGCCACGAGGCGATGTCGCCCTTGTTGCCGACCGCCGCGGACAGCAGCACAAGTCGGATGTCGCTGCGGGCCCGCAGCAGCGTGAGCAGGCTCTCCAGCACGAAGCCGCGCCGCCCCTGGCCCAGGTGGTGGGCCTCGTCGACGACGACCAGCCCGACCTCCGCCAGTGCTTCGCCGGGGTTGTTGCGGATCATGTGCATGAGCCGCTCGGGGGTAACGATCTCCACGTCCCCGCCGTCCGGTCCGGCCGGGGAGGTCCAGGGGCCCAGCGGGAACTCCGGTTGCTCCGCGGCCAGGCGTCGCCCGAGCACCCGCAGTCGGCCTCGCAGCGTCCCGCGCATCTCCCGCCCCAGGCTGCGCATCGGCGACACGTACACCACGCGCCCGGGGCGCTGCGCCAGGTGCGAGCAGATCACCAGCTGGGCCATCAGCGTCTTGCCCGCGCTGGTCGGTACGCTGATCAGGCTTCGTGACGTCGCAGGGTCGAGCGGGTTGCCGCGCTCGAGCTTCAGGAGCTGGCGCTGCGGCGGCCACAGCGTCATCACCGGCGGTTTCGACAGTGCGAAGCTCCGTGCCACTGCCGGGGGAGTTCCTGGGGGCAGCAGGTGGTACAGACTGCTGGCCGCCATCTCTCCGCTCAGCTGGAACAGATGCGCGGCAACCCACCGCGCCAGCCGGTCGCCCCGGCCCGCCCTCTCCGTCATCACGTCTTGCAGCAGCCGCTGCGCCGCCAGCAGATCCCGCTCCTCGGCGAACGCCAGAAACTGGTCCAGGCGGAAGACGGCTTCCACGACGGCCTCTGCGGGCCCGTACATGGTGCCCGCCAGGGACTCGCGGCGCGTCACCGCCCGCACCCCGTGCAGCTGCCGCCGCCACGCACGCAGCGCCCGGCCCAGTTCCGGGCGGTCGAAGCCGAGGAAGACGACTCCGGCCTCCACCGCCAGGGTGCCGATGTGCCCGCGCAGTTCACCGGTGATGTCGACGAGAGCGCGCACCTGCCGGTAGACGGCGGTGGCGTTCGGGTCCTGCTCGCTCTGCCGGTACCCGGCTTGGGCAGCGAAGGCGATCTGGAGCCGCTCAGCCTCGGGTCTGCGTTCGTCGCCCAGGGCGAGGTCCATCAGGTGCGCGCTTGTGGCGAAGGCTTGCCGCACCCGCGCCGCATCGTAGCCAGGAGTCTCCGGGGCGAGCGCAGCCAGCCCGTGCAGGTACCACGCCGTGGCGAGGGTATCGTCCTCGATCTCCCGCTCACCGCGGAAGGCCGCGATCTCTAGCTCGGTCATCGCCTCCAGCAGGTCCTGTGCGCTGGGCAGCACCCCGCCCGCCCGGTGCTCGCCGAGCGCGGAGGCGAGCACCCCCGGGTCTAGAGTGCGCTCCACACGTACCTCCTCACGTCCTTCGCGAAATCTTCAAGATCCTCGATCGCCACCACCACGCCCTGTAGCGCGCCCGGGTGGGTGTGGGTGGTGAAGTGCTGGTGCGAGCGCTCGAAGGCCGTGTCCGGGGTGTACGCGGCGTCGAGCGCGATACTCACCCCGCCGTTCCCCGACGCCTTCGCGTCCACCCATTGCCGAGCCAATGAGGCGACGAACTCCCGGGTGTCTGGGGCCAGCTCCCGGCCTCCCCACGAGATCTGGCCCAGGTACCGCGCTCCCCAGGTGTTCAACTGCTGCCATGCCTTGCGGATCGTGTCGCTCGGCTTCGTCTTTTCCGCGGTGAACTTCTTTATCTCCCACAACCGGAAGACGAACCCCAGCTCGCTGCCGGCCACCCGGTGGATCACCAGCCCGTCCGGACCGCTGTCCGTCACCGTCGACGAGGGCGGGTCCACGATCTCCACGCTGCGCCCCGGCTCGGGAGGAAGGTCGCGGGTGGAGAGGTACCAGAGCCACTCGCCCACGTAGCCGGTGACGCCGGTGGTGTCATTGGCTTCGAATACCGGGCCGGCGTAGAGCAGGACGTGCGCACGATCGGGGCCGACCAACGGGGTGCCGGCCAGGACACTGTCGCGCCAGAGCTGGTATGCGAGGTCGTCCAGGTCGGTACGGGCCCGCATGATCTCGTCGGCAATGATCCATGCTGCTGCATCACGGTCCTCGGGCTCCGACCCAATGGATACCACCAAGTCCCACGGGCACACCTGTCCGACGCCGCGGCTATCCCGCTGAGTGAAGTCCACGAGGCGGCCTCCAGCGGCCCGGGCGCGCTCCATAGCCTGCAGTGCGGGTATCGACACCCGTCCCCACCCCCCGCTCCTGACTCGGTGCCGAGCCCTGCGGCAACACGGATCACCCTACCCAGCAAGATCTGGTCTGTGAGGGCGAGTTCCGCGTGAGCGTGGCCGTGGGCCTGCTGCGGGCGCGGCAGTCCGGGAGCCGGGCGCGGCAGCGGGCCTGGGCGCGGCGGCCACTGGCCGTACGACACAGCGACTGAACGGCCATGATCGGTGATGGCTACCCCTCGTACCACCGACTCCGGCCCAGAACTACATCTCGAACAGTTACAGCTGCCCTTCAGCAAGCCATTTTCAACCTGCTGAGCGGGTATGGCAGTTGGCGTCCTAGGCGAGTGAAGCCCCCGGTAGGCGGGTTCACGACCAAGATCACCCGCGTCACCAGAGGCTTCACGTGCTTGTCTACCCGCGCGGACTGGACCTGTCCAGCGCGCAACTTCGCTTCCTCACCACTCGTATCCGCGAACGCCGCCGTGCGATCGGCAGCCGGTGGCGCCGGTTGGGCCCCGGCCGACAGGCCCTGCTCGCCCTCGCCCAACTTTGCAACGGACATCCTTACGCCCAGCTCGCAGCCGGGTTCGCCATCGGCACGACCACGGCCTACCGATACATCACCGAAGCCGTCGACCTCTTGGCCACCCTGGCACCCACGCTCGAACAGGCAGTTCGAGAGGCGTCGAGTAAGGCGTTCGTCCTGGTCGGGCAAACACAAGAAGCACGGCATGAATGTCCAGGTCCTTGCCGACCCGGCCGGACGTCTCCTGTGGGTCTCACCCGCCCTACCCGGAGCCGTCCATGACATCCGCGCCGCACGCGAACACGGCATCCTCGACGGCCTCGTATCAGCAGACATCGACTGCTGGGCGGACAAGGGCTATCAGGGCGCCGGGCCGGCTGTGCGCGTGCCGTACCGAAGCTGCTGGGAGACCCTGTCCGAGGGGCAGCAGGCCGTGAACCGCCCGTGGGTTTCTGAGTCTTGTCGAGAGGCCACAGACCCTCGCCGTCGGCCTGGGCCTTGGGCGGGAGACGGCCAGTTGCTGGACGGCATTGCGCAGCGTGTGTGGGTGCTGTCGCCGGCGATGCTGTAGGCGGGCTCCAGGATCCCGGCGAGGGCGACCTGCGGCACGGACATCGTCAGCGGCGGCAGCAGGGACCACTGCATCTCCGCGGCCACACTCATCGGTTCCTGACGACGGGCCTGGAAAAACCGGTCGGTGTAGGCATGCTTGGTCACCAGCATGTCGGCAACCAGACCGGCGAGCCTGCGCAGCAGCCGCCGGTCGTCGTCATCGACCGTGTCCAGGGCTGGCGGGCGTCCTTCTGGGCCGTCACCGGCATCGGCGCGTTCTCGCCCTCGCCGGAATCGCCGCCCTGGTCCCTGCCTGGGCAGGTCAGCAGCGGTCCACCGGGAACGGGACGGTCCGGATCGCGGCGGCGCCCACCAGCCTGCGTGCCCAGTTCCGCGCCTTCCGCTCCACGCAGGTCTGGCTCACCCTGGCGGCCACCGCCCTCAGTTACGGCGGCATGTTCGGCGCGTTCAGCTACATCGCGTACACCTTCACCGAGGTCGCCGGTTTCTCCACCGGGGATGTCTCCTGGCTGTTGATGGTCTACGGCGTCGGCCTGGTCGTCGGCAACATGATCGGCGGTCGGGCCGCCGACATCGACCGCGACCGCGCCCTGCTGCTGGCGCTGGCCGGCCTCACCGTCACGTTGTTCGTCTTCGGCCTGCTGGCCACCAGCGCCACCGCGACAGTGATCCTGGTCTTCCTGATGGGCGTGTGCGGCTTCGCCAGCGTCCCCGGCATGATCACCCGAGTCACCGACGCCGCCCACGGCGCCGCCCTCGCCGCCGGCGCCAACGTCTCCGCGTCCAACGTCGGCAACGCCCTCGGCGCCTGGCTCGGCGGTCTCGCCATCGCTGAGGGCTACGGCTACGCGGCACCGCTCTACGTCGGTAGCGGCATCGCCCTGATCTCCGTCGCCATCATGGCCGTCGCCGCCCACCGGACCAGGTCACCCGGGCGACAGAGTTGACGCACCCGGTGACGGGATGTGGACGCTTCCGGCCGTGGTGGCGGGCGACTGCAGCCCTCCGAAGTTGACAACCGGGTAGCGGGTGACGGTCCGCGGAATGAGTTCGTGCTCGGTCCACATGAAGGGGCGTCATCACCGCGCTCGCACCGGAACTCGTCGCTCCCTACGCCACCGATATGTGCCGACGTGACGTCCGAAACGCACTCCGCTCACCGCACATGCACGACGATGCCACTCTCGGCGATGCTGTCCGGTTGGCCCAGTCGTTCGTCAGGAGTGTTCCCACCGATGTCCTCCAGTCGACCTGACTGAGCGTCTGGTCCGATGACGTGCGTGTGGTCCGACGTCGACGAGGTCGCAGCCCTGCCGGGAACGGTGGGTTGCTGAACACACAGGCCAGACGGCCGAGTGGCCCCAGGGGTCAGTTGAGGCCGAGCGTGGCGAGTGCGGTGGTCCAGTCGGTGACGATCGTCTGCTGCGCCTGCGCGAGGGTGACCTTGCCGGCGCAGACCGCGGTGTGCAGCTTCGTCTCCACCGGGTCCTTCGCGTTGTTGACGCCGCTGCCTTTCTTGTGGCCCGGGTCGGCCGGCTCCACCCACAGGTTGCGGTAGTCGTTGGGGTCGCCGCCCAGTTGCAGGCTGATCAAGTGGTCGTACTCGGCGTCGCGCATGTTGCCGGTGAAGCCGTAGGAGGCGGCGTTGAGCTTCTTCTCCTTGCCGGTTATGTATGTGGAGGGCCTTACGCCTGAGGTGTAGCCGCCCTTGCGGCATATCGTCGACTTCAGGTTCGTCTGCGTGACGGCCGGGGAGATCGCTCCCGGCGTGCACCTGGGGTCCTCCAACGGCTCCCCCTTCTCGTACCGGTAGTGACAGCTGCCCGCCGCGGGCTGCCGCTGCACCGTGTACTTCTTCTGCGGGCCGGCCCCCACCGCGATGGACTGGGCCCCGCCCGGGGCTCCCGACTCGGCGGCGCCGGACGACGACGGGTCCGACGTGCCCAGCGGGACGGACGAACAGCCCGCCAGGAACAGGCAGGACAACAGCACGGGCGAAGCGACCTGGCGGGTGAAGCGCATGATGACCCCTCACGGGTGGGCGATAACTGAGCAGATGCTGCCCTACCGGTAATTCCGCACGCTGGGCGGGGTACCCCGGGCTGGAGCATCCACGCCATCCGGCGGGGCGCGCGGCGGGCGCGCCAGGCCGTCCGCGACCAGGATGTCGCGGACCGGTCTCGTGCTGCCGGGTCGTGACCGGCAGCACGATGGGTCCATGACCGCGACCGCGTCGGGCAGTTCCTCGTCGGTGGCGGTCTTCAATCCTGTGAATCCGGTCCCGGGACCTGAACGGTGGCTTCGGCCGTGGCTTGTGGGGCGTTCAGCTACGGGTGTTCAGCGGCCTATGTCGTCCAGCTCGGTCAAGTCCTCATGCGAGAGGGCGAGTCCCGTGCCGGCGATGTTCTCGCGAAGATGCGCTTTCGATGACGTACCGGGGATGAGCAGGATGTTCGGTGATCGCTGCAGCAGCCAGGCCAGTGCGACGGACGTTCGTGTCGCCTTCAATCGAGCGGCGACCGCCGTCCTCGAGACGGGCGGGAGCTGCCGTGGGCGGGACCCCGGAGCCGCCGTCGGCCTTGCCGCGCCGTGCCGGCCATGGGTCGGGCGTGGTGGTGCCGTCGTCGAGCATCGGCATGAGCAGGATCTGGCGGGCGACCCGCGGGACGCCGCGCTCGCGGGCGAGGATCGTCAGGGCCGCTGCCCGTACGGATGCCGGACACGGCCAGGAAGGCGCGGTCGCCAGGGTGGGATTCCGCGCCGCGCGGGCGGGCTCGTCCCTCCATGACCTGTCGCTCACCGTGAGCGGTCGGCGCGCGAGGGTCGCTGCCCGGTGACACGCTTGGTTCATCAGGGATCCACCGAAGGGAATCATCGCAATGATCACCATGGACTTCGCCCCCGGCTCCCCCTGCATGCTCGACCTCGGCGCCCCCGACGTCCCGGCCACCGCGTCCTTCTACAGCGCGGTGCTCGGCTGGGACTACGAGC
>Ga0136846_1242289_pt1 | contig 12169 bp, 15 predicted proteins | sample HopSoiMetagenom2_FD_96841 | JGI IMG/M metagenome (GOLD analysis project Ga0136846, IMG submission 96841) | Grasslands soil microbial communities from Hopland, California, USA - 2 Assembly 2016 (version 4) | ecosystem: Environmental > Terrestrial > Soil > Grasslands | place: USA: Hopland...
CGCGATGGACCACGCGCGGCAGCGAGGCGGGCGACGTGATCGACTTGTCGTGTGCGGCGCTACCGGCCCCGCCCGACATACTCCCCGCCGCCGTCACCACGGCCGCGGGCCGACTCGCCCCGTACCTGCTCGGCGACGGCTACGAGCCGGCCGGGCTGCCCGTGCTGCGCGAGGCCGTCGCGGCCCGGTTCACCGCGCGCGGCGCCACCACCCGGCCGGACCAGATCCTGATCACCAACGGTTCCTTGCACGGGCTCGACCTGCTGCTGCGGTTGCTGATCGGTCCGGGCGACCGGGTGATCACCGAGTTGCCCACCTATCCCGGCGCGCTCGACGCGGTCCGAGCGAGCGGCGGCCGGGTGGTGCCGGTGCCGATGGCGGCCAAAGGCGGGTGGCAGGTGGACCAGATGCGCGCCACGCTGCGCCAGTCGGCGGCCCGCCTCGCCTACTTGACGCCGGACTTCCACAATCCGACCGGCGCGCTCGTCCCCGAGGCGGACCGGCGCGAGGTGCTCAAGATCGCCCGGCAGACCGGTACCACCGTCGTCGTCGACGAGTCGTTCGTCGACCTCGGCTTCACCGCCGTCGAGCGGCCGGCCGCGGCGGTCGACCCCGGTGTCGTGACGGTGGGCTCGCTGTCCAAACCGGTGTGGGGCGGCCTGCGGATCGGCTGGCTGCGTGCGTCCACCGACCTCGTGCACCGGCTCGCCGCACTGCGGACCTCCATCGACATGTCCGGGCCGGTGCTGGATCAGGTCGTCGCGGCCGACTTGTTCGGTGACCTCGATGCGATCGCGCACGCCCGGATCACCCAGCTACGGCCGCAGCGCGACGCGCTCATCACGGCCCTGGCCGATGCCTTGCCCGATTGGCGGGTGACCGTCCCGCAAGGCGGCCTGTCGCTGTGGGCGGAGCTGCCCGCTGCGCTGTCCACGCCGCTGACCATGCTCGCCGCTCAGGCCGGCGTGGTCGTCGTGCCCGGCTCCCGGTTCGGCGTGGACGGAACCCTCGAACGGTTCCTCCGGCTGCCGTACGCGCTGCCGGCGGATCGGCTGATCGAGGCGGTCGATCGGCTGGCCGGCGTCTGGACGCAATTGGCCGGCAGCGGGCTGTCCGCCCGCCAGCTCGTGGTGGCCTGACCAAGAACGAATCGGACGTTTTCACAGCTCGGCGCTTCCTTCGCGGTACACCTTCGCCCGCTTGATCAGCCCGCCCACGACCTCGAAGAAGACCGCGATCGAGAACTCCCGGAACTGCCCGTGAGCCAGCATCGACTCCCGCAACTGGGCCGCCGCCCGATCACCCTCGACGACGATCGTCAGCGGCTTGAGCTGCGGCTGCATCGACCACAGCCAGTCGTCGAAGAACTCCGCCAGCCCCCCACGTCCGGACACCGCATCTTCACCGGGGATCCACACAGCGTCCGGCGTGAATCCAGCGAGCAACCGTGCCGTGTCGTGTGCGTTGAAGGCCGCGACGTGCTCCTCGACGGCTGCCCGAACGCTCACGGTGACGTCGCGACGCCATCGGCCACCGCCTGCTGGGCGACCGCGGCGGCCACGCCGGCGCCACCCGCGAGTCGAACGGGGTCGGCACGATGTAGTGCGGCTGCAGCGCGTCCGACACGACGTCGCTGATCGCGGTGGCCGCGGCAAGCTTCATGCTCTCGGTCATCTCCCGCGCGCCGGCGTCGAACGCGCCGGCGAACACGCCCCGGAACGCGAGCACATTGTTGATCTGGTTCGGCAAGTCGCTGCGGCCGGTCGCGACGATCGCCGCATGTCGACGGGCGATCTCCGCATCGACCTCCGCATTCGGGTTCGCCAGGGCGAAAATGATCGCGTTCGCTGCCATCTTGCGCACTGCGTCCTCGTCGACGAACCCCGGCACTCAGGCCTAGGAAGACGTCGGCGCCGTCGAGAGCCGCGGCCAGCGATCCGGTCAGTCCGAGCTTGTTCGTGGCCCCGGCCAGTCCGGCCTTTACCGCGGTGAGCCCGGACCGGCCGGTGTGCAGGACGCCTTTGGAGTCCGCAAGCTGGTGCTGCGCAGCACGATGCCGCTCACTGACAGGCGGCTGCGCGAGCGGTTGCCTCCCTCGTGTACGCAGAACACGGCGCTGTCCGGATCGAACCTCACTGCCTGCCCCATCTCAGATCGGTCTGGCTCTGCCAGGCTACGGCGCAGGAAGTGACGGCTTCGGCGGTTCGCCCGCGACGCCCGGTCTCCGGCGAGCGGAACCCGGATTCGGCCGACCCCTCGGCCGACCCGTCGCGTGATGCGATACAGAACACCCGTGCGGCTCGAACGTCGTGGGTGATCGGTGCAAGTGTCGATCCAACCGCCAGCCGCTCGTCGGGACCCTGACGGACCGACCACCGAGAACGGAGTTCGCGATGAAGTACCTCATGCTCGTGTGCTGGGACGCCGAGGCGATGAACGCGCAACCGGACCCGACGCCGGCCGACCTCGCCAACCTCGACGCGGAGAAATTCCCGTGGCTGGACGACGTTCAGTCGCGCGGCGTGCGGCTCGACGGCGACATGCTGGCGCCGCCGCGCAAGGGCGCGACCGTGCGGGTGCGGCGTGGTGAGTTGAACGTGACGGAGGGCCCGTTCGCCGAGACCAAGGAAGCGATCGGCGGCTTCGACATCCTTGAGTGCGCATCGCTGCAGGAGGCGGTGGAGATCGCGGCGGCCCATCCTGTGGCGCAATCCGGCACGATCGAGGTGCGTCCCTTCTACGGCGGCTGACGCTTACCGCACTCGCCTCGGCACGCCCGGCGCGACGCGCAGCACGACACGTCCCTGAACGTCGGCCACCCCGTGCACCTCGCTGTCCCCGCCGGCGCACGGGTTGTCCGAGGTGACCCACCAACCGGCGTCGAGCGCCCGCTCCGCACGCTTGATGACCAGCCGGTCCGGCAGCGCCCGAAACCGGGCCAGGACCACGTCGCCCGGACGGACGCATGCGCCGTGCCGGACGAGCACCGCGTCCCCGTGTCGCAACGTCGGCGCCATCGACGGACCGACGATCCGGACCCACTGAAGGGGGAAGAGAACGCGCTCACTCATCGGCTGGTCGGTGCCTCCGGGCCGGGTCGTGCTGGGTAGTAAGGTCCAAATCGGGTTGTCTGCCGACGTCCACCCTCGATGCAGGAGGTCCCACAATATGCGTCTGTTCCGCCCGTCGACCGTTGCGTTCGCGCACTGCGACCTGCCGTGCGGTGTGTACGACCCAGCGCAGGCCCGCATCGAAGCCGAGTCCGTCAAGGCGATCATGGAGAAGTACCAGTCCAACGAGGACCCGGTCTTCCGCACCCGCGCGCTCATGATCAAGGAGCAGCGCGCCGATCTGGTGAAGCACCACCTGTGGGTCCTCTGGACCGACTACTTCAAGCCCCCACACTTCGAGAAGTACCCGCAGTTGCACGAGCTGTTCAACAAGGCCACCAAGGCGGCCGGGGCGGCCGGCGGCAAGGGGGAGGTGGATCCAGCCAAGGGCCAGGAACTGCTCGGCCTGATCGCGGAGATCGACGCGATCTTCTGGGAGACCAAGAACGCCGCCTGATCGGCCCACGAGCATGTCCACATCGGAGGCCGGTTCCCCGCCGGGACCGGCCTCCGGCACGCCGAAGCTGACCGACGACGTCGAGATCTGGTTGGTCCGTCACGGTGAGACCGAGTGGAGCGCGGCCGGCAAGCACACCAGCACGACCGATCTGCCGCTCACCGATGCCGGGGAGCGGCAGGCCCGGGCACTCGCGCCGCTGCTCGCCGGCCTCGCCCCCTCGCTGGTGCTGTGCAGCCCGCGCCGGCGCGCGGTGGACACTGCCCGGCTCGCCGGCCTCACGGTCGAGGAGACCAGCGAGGATCTCGTCGAGTGGGCGTACGGCCGCTACGAGGGACGCACGACCCACGAGATCCGCACCGAACACCCGGGTTGGTCCATCTGGGCCGACGGCGTCCCCGACGGGGAATCTCACGAACAGGTCACCAAACGCGCCGACCGGGTGCTCGGCCGTGCCGCGCTCGCGCTGGACGACGGACCGGTCGTCCTCGTCGGCCACGGGCATTTCAGCCGGGTGCTCGGCGCGCGCTGGCTGGGCTTGCCGGCCGCCGGCGGCGCACACCTGTTGCTCGGCACGGCGGCACCCTCGATCCTGGGTGCCCAGTACGGCGCACCCGCGATCAAACGGTGGAATCTGCCCAACCCGGCCGCATAGCGGCGCACAATTCATCCGACGACGGAGGTCGCATGACAAGTACCGACAAGGAGCGCCCCGACGGTGACACGGTCGAGGTGCGGATCCCGGCCGCCGTCGTGTACGTCTCGACGCTGCGGCTCACTGCAGCGAGCCTCGCCGCGCGTTGTGACCTGACGATCGACGACATCGAGGATCTCCGGCTCGCCGTCGACGAGGCCTGCGCGCTGCTGCTGCCGCATGCGCGCGAAGGGTCGCCGCTGGACGCCCGCTTCGAACTCGCGATGGGCAGGCTGGCGGTCGAGACCTCGGTCCGCACCGACGACGCGGCCGAGCCTGATCGCAACGGTTTCGCGTGGACGGTGCTCGGCGCCCTTGCCTCGTCGGTGCAGGTACGGCAGGAAGCCGGCCGGCTCGTCATCGTCGTGACGAAGAGCCGCGAAGCAGCCGCAACGTGATCGAGCGTGCGAGGTCGTATATCAGCAACGCACGTGGAGCGCCGGCCACAAGCGTCAGCAGGGAGCCGACGTGACGGACGCCCATCGACCGGACCGGGACGAGCGGGCCCAGGCCAGCGAGTTACTGGCCGAGTTGCACGACCTAGCCGAGGACGACCCGCGCCGCCGGAAGCTGCGCGATCAGCTCGTCGAGCTGCACATGCCCCTCGTCGTCTACCTCGCGCGCCGCTTTTCCGGCCGCAACGAGCCGATGAACGATCTCGTGCAGGTGGGCGCTATCGGTCTGATCAAGGCCATCGACCGGTTCGACCCGTCGCGCAACCTGGAGTTCTCCACCTATGCCACCCCCACGATCCTCGGCGAGATCAAGCGGCACTTCCGGGACACGGGCTGGCTCATCCACGTCCCCCGCCGGGCCCAGGAGATGCAGACCACGCTCAACGCGGCGCGCGCCGACCTGAGCCAGGAGCTCGGCCGGGCGCCGACGGTGGGCGAACTGTCCGAGCGCATCGAGGTCGACGAGGACACCGTTCTGGAGGCGCTGGACGCCGCGCGGGCCTACTCCGGCGTGCCACTCGACGTGCTGGCGGCGCCGGGCGAGACGGTGCCCGAACACCCGATGCTTGGCACCATCGACGAGGGCTTCGAGCAGGTCGAGCAGCGCGCACTGCTACGCGAGGCGATCACCAAATTGCCGGAGGCAGAGCGGGAGATCCTGCTGCTGCGGTTCATCGCGAACAAAACGCAGACCGAGATCGCGGCAATCGTCGGGGTGTCACAGATGCAGGTTTCGCGCCTGGTTGCGCGCGGACTCAAGCGGCTGCGCGAGACGCTCGGGGCGCCAGAACCAGCCGTCGAGCAGCGGCGCCGCAAGTCCTGACGATCAGGGGACGCGGTCGAGCACGGCGCGCACGGGCGGCGTGAACAGCAGGTACAGCACACCCAGTGCGCTGAGCATGATCGGCGCCCCGTAGCCGACCCGACCGGCCTGGAAGGCGAGGCTGTACGACACCGGCAGCGCGAGTACCTCGATGACGACGGCCGGCGTGCGTGCGGCCGGGCGGACGTGCAGCAATCCGCGCGCGCAGAGCCCGAGGACCGCAGCACCGGTCAGCGTGATGGCCGCGAGCAACAGCGCGCCGGTGAGGTTCGTCGAACTCTGCGTCGCCGCCTTCGCCAGCACGACCCCCGCCACGGCGACCAGCGCCAGAGCCTGGACCGCCAGAACGCCGCAGGCGACGACGAGTGGGCGCGGCGGGCGCGGCCGGTCCACGTGCTCGCTCACGGCAGGAAGACTATCGACGGCCCTTGCCGCCGCCCGGTCGGGCGGGCGAGCCCGTAGGCCTCCGGGCGGGCGAGCCCGTAGGCTGCCGGGCGTGCGGGCGCTAGTCGTGGTGAATCCTCGCGCGACGGCCATGACCGCGCGGGAGCGGGACGTGCTCGCGCACGCACTGGGCAGCGAGACCGATCTCGAGGTCGCCGAAACCGCCAACCGCGGCCACGCTGCCGCGATCGCGTGCCGGGCCATGCGCAATGGCACCGACGTCGTGGTCGCCCTCGGCGGCGACGGCACGGTCAACGAAGTCATCAACGGACTGCTCACCGACGGCGTGCACCCCGGCGTCCCCGCGCTCGGCGTCGTCCCGGCCGGTTCGACCAACGTTTTCGTGCGGGCCCTGGGCATCCCGAACAACCCGATCGAGGCGACCGGGGCGCTGCTCGAGGGGTTGCGAACCGGTACGCGCCGCTCGGTGAGCATGGGGCTTGCCGACGACCGGTACTTTTGCTTCGCCGCCGGCCTTGGCTTCGACGCCCAGGTCGTGCACGGCGTCGAACGCAAGCGGCGCCAGGGCCGCCGGTCGACGCACGTCCTCTATACCCGGGTAGGAGTCGCCGAATACTTCACGGCCGACCGCCGCCATCCGAGGCTGCGGGTCGAGCTGCCGGACGGGACGCAACTGGAAGACGTCTTCTTCGCGATCGTGGCCAACGCCGACCCGTGGACCTACCTGGGAAATCGGCCGCTCCGCCCGACGCCGGAAGTGACGTTCGACACCGGCCTGGCTGTCTATGCCCGTCGCCGGATGGGCGTCATCGGGATGCTCTACAGCCTCGCCCAGCTCTCCGGGAATCGGCCGCGAATCGGCAACCGGGGCGCCCATGTGGTAAACAACCTGGACCGCCTCACGCTGGTTGCCGACGAGCCGCTGCCCTTCCAGCTCGACGGCGACGCTCTGGATTTCCGGGAAAAAGTGACCTTCCGGTCGGTCCCCGACGCCGTCCAGGTGGTGGGGGTGCCAGGAGAAATTCCTTAAATCGGCTGAATCGGCCTTCGCTTCCCCTCGACCGATCGGCCGATCCCGCGTAGCGTCGCGAGAAGGTCGTTGCTTCCGGCGGAGGTCGAAACCCGACGACGCTGTCGGACGCCGTGAACAGCCAGTCAGTGACGCGGCCACCGAACCCCCGGTGACGAGTCGTGCAGGACAATTTAAGCCCTTGAAACCGTAAACTAGCTCGTGAAAGCATTCACAAGCGCTACCGGGCAGCTAAGTCCCCGAGCAGCCGAGCGAGGAGAGATCGACGCGATGGACTGGCGGCACCGCGCCATATGCCGTGACGAGGACCCGGAACTGTTCTTCCCCATCGGGAACACCGGGCCGGCGTTGCTGCAGATCGAGCAGGCGAAGGCGGTCTGCCGACGCTGCCCGGTCATGCAGGAGTGCCTGACCTGGGCGCTCGAGTCCGGGCAGGATGCCGGCGTCTGGGGCGGCCTTTCCGAAGACGAGCGCCGCGCCTTGAAGCGCCGCAACGCACGGACGCGAGCCAGACTCGGCTAGCCCCCGACGCGCGAACGGCGGCCGACGGGCATCACGACCACCGCGGCCGTCCCACCGGAGCCGTCGTGACGGCGGAACTCCACGGTCCCGTTCAGCTCTGCCGAAACCAGCGTCCGGACGATCTGTAGCCCCAGCCGTTCGGCGCGGTCGGCCGTGAAGTCGTCCGGCAGCCCGATCCCGTCGTCGACGATCGTCACGGTCAACTCGCCGCGTCGGCGGTGAGCGCGCACCGACACGGTGCCCGGCCGGTCGTCGGGGAACGCGTGCTCGATGGCGTTCTGGACGAGTTCGGTGAGTACCAGGACAAGCGCGGTGGCCACTTCGGCGGCCACGATGCCGAAACTGCCCTGCCGATCGACGGTGATCCGCGAGGCCGACCCCATCACATCGCTCAGCATCACCAGGAGCCGGTCGACGACTTCGTCGAAGTCCACCGATTCGTCGATCGACACCGAAAGCGTCTCGTGCACGAGCGCAATCGACTGCACTCGCCGCATCGACTCCTCGAGAGCCGCGCGGGCGCCCGGCACCGAAACCCGCCGGGCCTGAAGGCGAAGCAGCGCCGCTACGGTCTGCAAGTTGTTCTTCACCCGGTGATGGATCTCGCGGATCGTGGCGTCCTTACTCAGGATCTGCCGGTCCCGGCGGCGTAGCTCGGTGACGTCCTGAAGAAGCAGCAACGCGCCCAGCGTCTCGCCACGCGGGCGCAGCGGCAGAGCGCGGAAGCGGATCACCGCGCCGCCGCCTTCCAGCTCCACCGAAGCCGGGTGCCCGCCGTCGATCGCCTCGGCCACCGCGCCGGCGAGATCCGTGGCGTCGAACGGGTCGTCGACCACCGTGCTGGTGAGCGCGTCGACCGGTTCGGACAGCACATTGCCCGTGACCCCGAGCCGGTTGAACGCGGACAACGCATTCGGGCTCGCGTAGATGATCGTGCCGTCCGGCTCCAGCCGGACGAGCCCGTCGCCGGCCCGCGGGCCGGAGCCTTCTTCGGCGCCGGAGTCAGACGCCGGAAAGGTCCCGTCCGCGACCATCGCGGCGAGATCCGCGGCGCTCTGCAGGTAGACGAGTTCAAGCTGGCTAGGCGTCCGCACGCTCGCCAGGTTGGCGTCGCGGCCGATGACCGCGATGACCTGATGCTTGTGCCGGACCGGGATCGCCTCCCGCCGGATGGGCAGATCGCCCTCCCAGTCGGGGTCTACTTCGCGGAAGATCCGGCCCTCCGAGTACGCGGTGCGTAATGCCGCCACCCGCTGGCCGCGCAGTACCACCCCCACCTGATCGTGCTGGTAGGCGGTGGGGCCGGTCGTCGGCCGGCACTGCGCCACGCACAGAAAGGCCGGTACGCTGCCGGCCTCCGCCGCCGGGACAGCCACTGGCACCCACAGCAGCAGGTCCGCAAACGCAAGGTCGGAGAGTAGCTGCCACTCGCCCACCAGCCGGGCGATGTGGTCCACCTGCACATCGGTCAGGGAGGTGCGCGCGGCGAGCGTCTCGGTCAATGCGGACATGGCAGGAGCAGCTTTCCATCCGTTCGGCGCAGCGGCGCAGCCAGGGGTGACGGCTCGCTTCGCCCTACAAAGTGCATTTAGACGCTGCCAAATGGGTATCCATGTATCGAATGTGACCCGGGTCACCACCCGGCCGACGTTTGGAGACCGCCATGTCGACGTCGAACCCGTCGGCGCAGGTGCCACCACCAACGGGCCGCCCCGCCCGGCTCCCGGCGCGGACCGTCGTCGCGGTGGCCGTCCTGCTGCTCATCCCGTGCGCCGCGCTCGCCGCTGTCCCGATGTACTCCCGCGAGACTCCGGAGCTCTGGGGCTGGCCGTTCTTCTACTGGTTCCAGGTCCTCTGGGTGGTGCTGACCCCGATCGCGACCTACGCCGCGTACCTGCTGATCAACCGCGCGCGGGGGCACCGATGAGCGCCGCCGCCGACACGGGCATCAACGGGGTCGAACTCACTGTGGTGCTGTTCTTCTTCGTGATCGTCACCTTCGGCGGGTTCCTCGCGGCACGCTGGCGGCGCGGCGAATCAATGCACAGCCTGGACGAGTGGGGCCTGGGCGGGCGCGGCTTCGGCACCGTGGTCACCTGGTTCCTGCTCGGCGGCGACCTCTACACCGCGTACACCTTCGTTGCGGTGCCCGCGGCAATGTTCGCAACCGGTGCGGTGAGCGGCTTCTTCGCGGTGCCGTACACGATCGTCGCCTACCCGATCGTCTTCGTCTTCCTGCCGCGCCTGTGGAGCGTCGCGCATCGACGGGGGTACGTCACGCCGGCCGACTTCATCCGGGGACGGTACGGCAGCCGCGGGCTCGCGCTGGCCGTGGCGCTGACCGGGATCCTGGCCACGATGCCCTACATCGCCCTGCAACTGGTCGGCATCCAGGCCGTGCTCGACACGATGGGGCTCGGCGGTTCCGGGAACACGTTCGTGCGCGACCTGCCGCTGATCATCGCCTTCGCGGTGCTCGCCGCCTACACCTACTCCTCCGGTCTGCGCGCGCCGGCGCTGATCGCGTTCGTGAAGGACACCTTGATCTACGTCGTCATCGTGGTGGCGATCATCTACGTCGCGACCAAGATCGGCTTCGGCCCGATGTTCGACGGCGCGAAGACGCAGATGGCGAAGACCAACCCGACGACGAACGCGCCGACCGGGACGTTCATCGCCGGCGACACGACGTACTGGGCGTACGCGACGCTGGCGTTCGGCTCGGCACTCGCCCTGTTCATGTACCCGCATGCCATCACCGCCGTACTGTCGAGCCGGCGGCGATCAGTGATCCGGCGCAACACCGCGATCCTGCCCGCCTACTCGCTGATGCTGGCGATGCTGGCGCTGCTCGGCTTCGCCGCGATCTACGAAGTCGCCGCGGGGAAGATGGACGTCTTCGGCCAGGACGGCAAGGCCAACGCGCAACTCGCGGTGCCGCACTTCTTCCAGGCGGTCTTCCCGTCCTGGTTCGCCGGTGTGGCGTTCGCGGCGATCGCGATCGGCGCCCTCGTGCCGGCCGCCATCATGTCCATCGCGGCCGCCAACCTGTTCACCCGCAACGTGTACCGCGAATTCCTGAAGCGGGACGCGACGCCGAAACACGAGGCGCAGGTCTCCAAGATCGTGTCGTTGATCGTGAAGTTCGGGGCGCTGCTGTTCGTCCTTGGCCTGGACCGGCAGAACGCGCTGAACATGCAGCTGCTGGGCGGCGTCTGGATCCTGCAGACATTCGTCTCGATCGTCGCCGGGCTCTACACCCGGTGGTTCCATCGCTGGGCGCTGTTGGCCGGGTGGGCAGCCGGGATGATCTACGGCACGGTGGCGGCCTATCGCCAGGAGGTGCCGGTCGTCGTCACCAAACTGGTCAACGGCGAGGCGGCCACCTCGGTCACCGGCACCCGGCACTTCGGCTCCCCGTTGGGCAATTTCCCGTTCACCGACACCAAGGTCTACATCGCGGCGACGGCGTTGCTCATCAACGTCCTGGTCGCCATTGTCGTCACGCTGGTGCTGCGGGCGGTCAAGGCGCCCGCCGGGGCCGACGAGACCGAGCCGACGGACTACCACGCGGATGCGCCGTCGACCACGGTCGTCGCGGCTGTCGAACGCGAGCTCGCGGCAACGGAGGGCGAGGTGACCTCTACCTCGGGTCCGGGCCGCGACGCGCAACCGTGATGATCTCCCGGCTGGCCGGGGTCATCAGGCTGCGGTCCCAGTCGCCGTAGCGCTCATCCACGACGAACCCGGCCGCTGCGAGCACGTGGTCGAGCGCTTCGGCCGGCAGGAAGCGCAGCGTCTCCCGGCCGACCACCGGCTCCGGCCAGGCGTCGCTGGCATAGGTCTCGGTGACTGTGACGTACTCGCCGCGGACCTCCGCCACGTCGTGCCACACCCGGACGGTGCGGCCGCGGTCGTCGCACACCTCGACGACGTCGTCCGGGGTCCAGCCCTCCCACGCCCGGTGGCGAGGATTTCGGGTCTCGAATGCGAAATGGCCGCCCGGCACGAGTGCCCGGTGCGCCGCGGCGAGAAAGGCGCGCACGTCGTCGTCAGTCAGCAGCGTCTGGAAGGCGTGCCCGGTCATCACCAGAAGGTCGAACTCCGCAAGGAAGCCGGCTTCCGGCAGGGTGCTCTGCACCCACTCGATGTCCGGGTGGCGGCGGGCTTGCGCCAGCATCGCCGCGGCCGGGTCGATGCCGCACAGCCGGCCGGTGTGCCCGGCCAGCCGGGCGCGGTGCAACAGCGTGCCGGTGCCGCAGCCGACATCGAGCACGCGCGGTGCCGACGCCATGAGCTGCACGTAGTACTGCTCGTCGCCGCGGTCCACGGACAACCGGTCGTAGAGGGAAGCGAGGTAGTAGTCGTCGAAGAGCCGGTCCGCCACCGACCTACCGTGGCACGCCGGCACCGTAGGGTGAACCGTGTTTCACGTTGTGTTCGTCGAACCGCGGATTCCACCCAACACCGGCAATGCGATCCGGCTGGTCGCCGCCACCGGTGCCCACTTGCACCTGGTGGAACCGCTGGGCTTCACGATGACGGATGCGCAACTGCGGCGTGCGGGGCTGGACTACCACGACCTGGCGACGGTCAGCGTGCACACCGACCTCGACGAGCTCTGGGCGGCGGTGCTCCCGGCGCGGGCCTTCGCCTTCACCACCGCGGGGCGC
>Ga0136846_1209747_pt1 | contig 12168 bp, 11 predicted proteins | sample HopSoiMetagenom2_FD_96841 | JGI IMG/M metagenome (GOLD analysis project Ga0136846, IMG submission 96841) | Grasslands soil microbial communities from Hopland, California, USA - 2 Assembly 2016 (version 4) | ecosystem: Environmental > Terrestrial > Soil > Grasslands | place: USA: Hopland...
CGACCTCGGGCGGGCCTACCTCGAGCACCTGAAGCGCTCCTATGCGGGCCCGCCGCTCACGGGCATGCACCTCGTGGTGGACTGCGCGAACGGCGCGACCTCGTTCCTGGCCCGCCGCGTGTTCGAGGAGCTGGGCGCGCGCGTGACCGCGATCAACGACCAGCCGGACGGCCGAAACATCAACCGCGAGTGCGGCGCCACCCATCCGGAGTGCGTGGCCGCGCGGGTGAAAGCGGAGGGCGCGGACCTCGGGCTGGCCTTCGACGGCGACGGGGACCGCTGCATCCTGGCCGACGGCACCGGCCGCGTCGTGGACGGGGATCACGTGTTGTTCCTGGCCGCGCGGCACCTGCAGTCCCAGGGCGGGCTCAAGGGGGGGGCGGTGGTGGCGACGGTGATGAGCAACGTGGGCCTCGAGGTGGCGCTGGGCAAGGCGGGCATCCCGCTCGTGCGCACCGCCGTCGGCGACCGCAACGTGCTCGAGGAGATGGAGCGCCGCGGCGCCAACCTCGGCGGCGAGCAGAGCGGGCACGTCATCTTCCTGGACCACGAGCCGACGGGCGACGGCCTGCTCACCGGCCTCAAGGTCCTGGAGGTCGTGAAGGCGGCGGGCCGCCCGCTGCACGAGCTGGCCGCCGACCTCGTCGTCTACCCGCAGGTGCTGATGAACGTGCGCGTGCGCGAGCGGGCGGAGATCGAGGCCATCCCCGAGATCAAGACGCGGCTGGACGAGGCGCGGTCCGCCCTGGACGGACGGGGCCGGCTGGTCGTGCGCTACTCGGGGACGGAGCCGCTGCTGCGCGTGATGGCGGAGGGGCCGGACGAAAGAGAAGTGCGCTCGCTCGCGCAGTCGATCGTGGACGCGGTCACGGCGCGCCTGGGCTAGCGCCCGTCCCAGTTCCCTGCGATCGGCAGGTCCCCGCTGGCGCCGAAGACGATGGGGGCCATGTCGTTGACGCCCGTCGTGTTGGCGTTGCGCAGGTAGAAGGTCAGGTTGGACGGGCGGTACACACCGACGGTCGACAGGCCATCCCCGTCCCAATCGCCGATCACGGGGACGTCGCCGGCAAGGGCGGTCGAATAGGTGAAGTTGAGGTCGGGCGCGCCCGGTGTGTTCGAGTTCCGCAGCAGGAAATTGTGCGCGGACGGGTCGTAGACGCCGATGGTGTCCACGCCGTCGCCGTTCCAGTCCCCCACCACCGGGATCCAGGGCGGGGCGCCATAGTTGATCGTGATGTCAGGAGGACCCGAGGTGTTCGAGTTGCGGAGGTAGAAGGTCGCGTTCGACGGCCGGTACACGCCGACCGTGTCCACGCCGTCGCCGTTCCAATCTCCGGCCAGCGGGATGTCGCCGGCCTGGCCGAAGAGGATCGGGCCGATGTCCGCCGGACCCTGCGAATTCGTGTTCCGGAAGTAGAACGCGCCTTCCGAGGGGCGGAAGAAGCCGACGGTGTCCACGCCGTCGCCGTTCCAGTCGCCCGCAATCGGTTCGTCGCCGTCGTTGCCGAACACGAAGCTCACGTCCGCCGTCCCCGTCGTATTCGTGTTCCGCAGGAAGAACGTGTCGAGGTTGGGCCGGCGCACGCCGATGGTGTCGTGGTTCGGGTAGCGCACGTGGAAGACGGCGCCCTGGCCGGCGCCCCGGCCCGCTCCGCGCAGGTAGTACAGGCTGCCGTCGGAGGCCACGTCGATGTCCACGGGAGCGGCGATCCCCGTCGCGAATCCCGTCACCGTGGAGGTCGCGGCGTCGAAGCGCTGGATCCAGCCCGCGCACAGGTCGGCGAAGAAATACGTGCCCACGAAGGCGGCCGGGAACTGCGCCGTCTTCGGGTTGTAGAACGACCCGCCGGTGATCGCGCAGGCCGGGCTGTGCGGGTAGTAGTAGAGCGGGCCCGTGTACTGTGGGAACGTCGGCGGCACCGGACCCTCCGTATTCGGCCAACCGTAGTTGGCTCCGGGCAGGCCGTCGTCGATCTCCTCGTAGGTGTTCTCGCCGACGTCGTTGATGAAGAGGCGGCCGGTCCCGGGCTGGAACTCGAACGTGTACGGGTTGCGCAGGCCGAGGGCCCAGATCGCCTTGTTCCTGCCGATGGTCTGGGCGTCGAAGGGATTGACGGGGATGGTCCCGTCGGAGTTGATGCGCAGCAGCTTGCCGAGGAGATTGTTCGTCGTCTGCGAGTTGGTGCCGTTCGCGTTCTCGCCGACGCTCGCGTAGAGCTTTCCGTCCGCCCCGAAGTGAAGGGCGCCGCCGTTGTGGTTGGTGGCGGTGCTGAGGTTGTCGATGTCGAGAAGGACCACCTCCGACCCCGGCACCACGACGTTCCCGTTGGCGGTGAACCGGCTGATCCGGTTGTGGGCCGGGCTCGGCACCGTGTAGTAGACGTAGACGAACTGGTTCGTCTTGAACGCGGGGTCGAAGGCAAGGCCCAGCAGCCCGCGCTCGCCCGCGGAGTCGACGGTGAGGCTCAGGAACGGCGTCGGCAGCATCTTGCCCGTCGCGGTCTTGATCACGCGGACGGTCCCGCCCTGCTCGGTGACGAAGATGCGGTTCCCCTTGCCGGGCACGATGGCCATGGAGGTCGGGTTGGTGAGCGCGCCCCCCACTTGCGATTCCACGAAGCCGGTGGGCAGCGTGGCCGCCAATGCCGCGGGAGCGGGGGCGAGCAGCGCGGCCGCGCCGGCCACGGCGAGGATCAGGGTCCGGCGGGAGACGGGGAACTTCATGGTGACCCTCTCGCGGAAGCGGGGACGCCACGCACTCGCGTGCAGGCTCTCGACCATCATACGGGTCGGCGGCGGCCCGGGTGTGCTCGGTGACACCGAAGTGTCGCGGCGCACACCGGCCCTGCCCGGCGCCCCGCGGCTATACTCGTGCGCAATGGTCCGCCTGGGCGTCAACATCGACCACGTCGCGACCGTGCGCCAGGCCCGCCGCGCCCCGGAGCCGGACCCCGTCCACGCCGCCGTCCTGGCCGAGCTCGGAGGGGCGGACGGGATCACCGTCCACCTCCGCAGCGACCGCCGCCACATCCAGGACCGGGACGTCGAGATCCTGCGCCAGGTGGTCAAGACCCGCCTCAACGTCGAGATGGCCTCCACCCAGGAGATGGTCAAGATCGCGCTCACCGTCAAGCCGGACCAGGTCACGCTCGTCCCCGAGCGGCGCGAGGAGCTCACCACCGAGGGCGGGCTCGACGTCGTCCTCAACTCCGTCCAGCTCAAGCCGTCGGTGAAGATGCTCGAGGAGGGCGGCATCCACGTGAGCCTCTTCGTGGACCCCGACCTCGAGCAGGTCAAGGAAGCGCACCGCATCGACGCCCGCGCCATCGAGATCAACACCGCCGCCTACGCCGACGCGCGCGAGACCCGCTCGCGCGACGCCGCCCTGCGCAAGGTGGTGGACGCGGCCCGCCTCGGAGTCAAGCTCGGCCTGGCCGTGCACGCCGGCCACGGCCTGACCTACCAGAACGTCTCTCCGCTGGCGCGGCTGCCCGAGATGACCGAGCTCAACATCGGGCACAACATCGTCGCTCGCGCGCTGCTCGTGGGGATGGAACGTGCCGTGCGCGAGATGGTGGACGTGTTGCGCCGGTGAGACGAACCCCGCTATCCTAGGCCCACACCACGACAAGACCGCCGCGGCAGGCCCGCGGCCGTGCCGGGAGAAGAGATGCCGCTGGAGGCCTTCGGCCAGACCGACGTCGGACGGCGCCGCAAGCTCAACGAGGACAACTTCCTCGTCAACCTCGAGACGAACCTCTACGCGGTCTGCGACGGCATGGGCGGTCACAACGCGGGCGAAGTCGCGTCCAAGATGGCCATCGAGACGCTCGAGGCCTTCATCCGCAAGAGCGCGGGCGAGGAGAAGGACATCACCTGGCCCTACGGCCTGGAGGCCCACCTCACCTTCGAGGCCAACCGCCTCAAGACGGCGGTCAAGCTCGCCAACAAGAAGGTGTGGAAGGCCGCGGACAACCGCGAGGACTACACGGGCATGGGGACGACGCTGGTGGCCGCGCTCGTCTCCGGCAAGGTCGTCACCGTGGGCTCGGCCGGGGACAGCCGCTGCTACCTGTTCCGGGGCGGCGAGATCAAGCAGCTCACCCGTGACGACTCCTGGGTCTCGGCGGCCTGGGCGGAGGGGATCCTCAGTCACGACGAGATCGACAAGCACCCCTTGCGGAACGTGATCACGAAGGCGGTCGGAGCCAAGGAGGAGATCGACCTCGACACCGTCGAGCACCATCTCCAGAAGGGCGACGTGCTGCTGCTGTGCTCGGACGGCCTGCACTCGATGATCAACGACCAGGCCATCCTGAAGACGGTGAGCCCGTTCCCCGCCACCCTGACCGAGGCCGCGCAGAAGCTCATCGACGCCGCCAACGAGGCGGGGGGGAAGGACAACGTCTCCGTCGTCCTGCTGCGATATACGGAGTAGCCTCCGGGCGCTCTAGCGCTCATGGCGACCTTCGGCCGGTACGAGATCCTCGGCAAGCTCGGCGAAGGCGCGATGGGTGTCGTCTACCGGGCCCGTGACACCGCCATCGGCCGCGTGGTCGCCCTGAAGATGCTGTCCGCGGAGCTGGGGGCGGAGGACGAGTTGCACGCGCGGTTCCGCCGTGAAGCGGAGGCCATCGGCCGCCTCAGCCACCCCAACATCGTCACCGTGTACGACCTCGGCGAGTCGGAGGGGCAGCTCTACATGGCCATGGAGCTGCTCGAAGGGGATGACCTGCGCGCGCTCATCGAGCGGCGGGTGGACATCCCGCTCGCCGACCGCGTCCGCATCCTCGTCCAGATCTGCGAAGCCATCGCCTACGCCCACTCCCGCGGCGTGGTCCACCGCGACATCAAGCCCGCCAACATCGTCGTCACCTCCGCCGCCCGCGTGAAGATCCTGGATTTCGGCCTGGCCCGCGTGGCCACGCGCGCGACCATCACGCGCAAGGGGATGATCCTGGGCACCCCCGACTACATGGCGCCGGAGCAGGCCATGGGCAAGGCGGTGGACCGGCGCTCGGACGTGTTCTCGTCCGGCTCCGTGTTCTACGAGTTCCTGACCGGCGAGAAGCCGTTCAAGGGCAAGACGCTGCACGCGGTGCTCTTCCAGATCATCCAGGAGGAGCCGGACCCGGTGCTGACCCTGAACCCGGAGCTGCCGACGAGGCTGGCCGCCCTCGTGCACCGAATGCTGGTCAAGGACCCGGAGAAGCGCTACCAGTCGATGGACGAGGTAGGACGCGACCTGCAGGACATCCATGTCGCCCTCCGCCGCAGCCGGTCCCGATCCGTGCTGCCGCAGCCGGTGCCACCCGGAGGCGAGGAGGTGCGGGCGCGGGTGCGCGAGCACGTGATACGCGGCCGCGGCCATTTCGAGGCGGGGCGGGCGGAGGCGGCGGCGGAGGCCATGACGGAGGCGCTCGTCCTCGACCCCGGCTGCGAGGACGCGGCCGAGGTCCTCTGGGTCATGCTGAAGAGCCGCCACGCCGGCCGCGCGGAGCCGGCGCCCCTGGACCCCGCGACCGAGGAGCGCGTCCAGGCCCTCCTGGCCAGGGCCGCCCCCGGCACGCCGGAGACGCAGGCGCGCGGCGCCCTGGCCGAGCTGGCCCTCATCGCGCCCGACGACGGCCGGCTGGTCGAGCTGCTGAGGGAGAGGTCCACGAAGGGCTAGGTCGGCGACGGACGACTACGACTACGTGTTGACTCCCCCGTCGCGCGGGGCCTAGGATCCGCGCGGACTCCACGCATGCCTACCATCGTCGAGCGTGAGAAGCGCCGCTTCCTGCAGCTCGTCCTCAACGTCTCCGGGCGGGACGAGCGCGGGGCGCCCTTCGCGGAGCGCGCCCAGACCGTCAACATCAGCGGGGGAGGCATCTGCTTCGAGGGCGTCCGGCGCATCCCGGTGGGCGCCCGCGTGGACCTGCGCATCCAGGTGCCGCCGTCCCTGCAGCGGCATTTCGGCGGCAAGGCCAATTACGGGGTCCGGGCCGTCGTGTGCCGGATGGAGCCGGTGGAAGGGCGCGCCACCTTCCGCATCGGCGCGCGCTTCACCGGCGAGCTGGAGGCCTGAACCGCCGGCCCGACGCTGATATACTCCACAAGTTTGGGAGATTCCCGATCAGAGCATGGCCGCGCCCCGTCTGGAGGGGACGATCGCCGTCGTCACCGGTGGCGGGACGGGTCTCGGACGGGCGCTGGTGATCGCGCTGGCCGAGCGCGGCGCCGACGTCGCCTTCTCCTTCCGCGAGAGCGGGCGGGGGGCGGCGGAGGTGTCGGAGCGCGTTCGGACAGAGGGGCGGAGGGCCTTCAGCGCGCGCGCGGATGCGCGCACGCCGGGGGAGGTCGCGTCCTTCGTCGAGCGGGCGGCGGCGGAGATGGGCGGGCTCGACCTCCTCGTCAACAACGTCGGGGTCTTCCGCAAGGTGCCGCTCGCCGTCCTGACCGACGACGTGCTCGACGAGGCCTTCGCGGTCAACGTCAAGGCGGCGGTCATGGCCTCCCGTGCGGCCGCGCCGCACATGAAGCGCCGCGGTCGCGGGTCGATCGTGAACGTGGCCAGCCTGGGTGGCCTCCGGCCCTGGCCGTCCTATCTGGCCTACTGCGCGACCAAGGCGGCGTTGATCATGGCCACGGAGTGCCTGGCCCTGGCCCTGGCCCCGGACATCCGCGTGAACGCGGTGGCGCCGGGGATCCTCGATCCGCCGGGGGCGGGCGAGGGCGTACGGTCGCGCATCCCGCAGCGTCGCTTCGGGACGACGGCGGAGGTCGTGGACGCCGTCCTGTTCCTGGCCGCCGCGGAGTACACGACGGGCGAAACCGTCCGAGTGGACGGAGGCCGCTCCCTCAAGTGAGGGTGGCCCGGTGGAGAGACTTTCATTGTGAGGAAGGAGAGAATCGAGGTGAACATGGCGTCGACGCGTGAGGACGAGAAGCCGTGGAAGACGGACCTGGCCCGCAAGTCCGCCCTGCGGCGCGAGAACGCGCTGCACGAGGTGGAGGAGGCGATCAAGAAGGCCTCGTCGTTCGAGGACGCGCTGAAGCAGGCGGTCGAGATCATGAAGAACCGCTTCGGCCGCTACTCGGCGATCACGGCCTACGTGGCCGATGGTGAGGACCTGGCCGTGCACACGTCATTGGAGCGGCCGGGCGGCCCGGACCGCGTCTGGTCGGGCGGCGGCCCGCTGGCGGAGGCCGCGCATGGCCACGCCGCCACCATCGTCTCCGACCTGTCCGCGCATCCGGCCTGGGCCGGCGTGGGACTGGCCACCGGCAGCGTGATGGTCGGGCCGGTACGGACCGAGGCTGGGCTGTGGGCGATCGTGGAGGTCTGGAGCGACTTCCGCGACGCGTTCACGTCGCACGACGTGAAACTGCTGGACAAGGTGGTGGCCGCCCTCGCCCGCAAGACCCCCGCGGCCTGAGCGGCCCGTGCGCCCCCTGAAGGGCATCCTTCCCCCGGTCGTCACCCCCTTCGACGCAGGCGGCACCCTCGACCTCGCCGCCTTCGAGGCCAACCTCGAGGCCTGGGCGGCGGAGGACCTCGAGGGCTACGTCGTCCTCGGCTCCAACGGCGAGGCGGCGAGCCTCGAGGAGGACGAGAAGCTCCGCCTGGTGCGCGCGGCGCGCGCGCGCGCGGGCGGACGCACCCTGCTCGTGGGGACGGGCATGGATTCGACCCGGGCCACGATCGCCCTGACGCGCCGCGTGGCCGACCTCGGCGCGGACGGGGTGCTCGTCCTCACCCCCCACTACTACAAGCCGCAGATGACGGCGGAGGCGCTCCGCCGCCATTACACCGCGGTGGCGGACGCCTCTCCGGTGCCCGTGTACCTCTATTCGATGACCCTCTTCACGGGCGTCCCCTGGCCACCGGGACTGGCCGCGGAGCTCGCCGCCCATCCGCGCATCGCCGGACTCAAGGAGTCGAGCAGCGACCTCGGCCTGCTCGGGCGCATCCTGGCCTCGGTGCCCGCGCGCTTCGAGGTCTGCTGCGGGTCCGCTCCCGTCCTCTATCCGGCTCTTTGCCTGGGCGCGCGCGCCGGCATCCTGGCCGTCGCCAACTGCGCGCCCGCCCTCACCACGGCGGTGTATCGCGCGTTCGCGGCCGGCGATCACGACCGCGCGCGCTCACTGCAGTCGGCGCTCACGCCCTTGGCGGTGGCGGTGACCGCCACCTATGGGATCGCCGGCCTCAAGGCCGCTACCGAACTTGCCGGCTACCGTGGCGGGCACGTCCGGGCGCCGCTGCTGCCGCTGCCCGCCGCCGCGCGCGACGAGATCGCGCGGCTCGTCTCCTCCGCGCGCCAGGCCGCCGCCTAGCTCGAGGGGCTCTGACCGTCCGGGGGCAGGAACGGGCCGGAAGGGTCGTCCGCGGTGGCACGGGGGACGAGGATCCGCAGCGCCTTCGGCGTGACCGTGGCCTCGATACGCAGCCCGGCCGGCTCCGGCTCGCCGTCGCGGTGGTGGGGCACCGGCCCGTCCGCGGTCAGCACCACGCGTGATGCCGGCAGGTGCCGATAGCGGCGGTAGCTCTCGATGGTGCCCGTGAAGAGGCGCGTCGCGTTCCAGGCCAGCTCGAGGGCGGAGGCCTCCTCGATGACGACGACGTCGAGCAGCCCATCGTCGAGGCGCGCGCCCGGCACCAGGATCGCTCCCCCTCCGTACTGCCGCCCGTTCACGAACGCGACGAGCAGCGCGCGTCCCTCGAACCGGCCATCGCCGGCCTCGAGCGTCCACGACGACGCGCGGTAGTTGAGCGTCCGGGCCAGGCCCAGACGCACGTAGGTGAAGACGCCCCGCCGGCCGCCACGCTGGCCGTGCTCGTGGAAGTCGACCCCGACCTGCGCGTCGAAGCCGGCGCCGGCAACGTTCAGGAAGGGCCGGCCGTTGATGAGGCCGATGTCCATCGCCCGCGGCACGCCTTCCGCCAGCGCGGCCAGCGCGCGGTCGGGAGCGAGCGGGATGCGGAGCGTGCGCGCGAGCCCGTTGCCCGATCCGCGTGGCACGAGCCCGAGCGCGGTGGACGTCCCGAGCAGGCCCCAGGCCACCTCGTTCGCGGTCCCGTCGCCCCCGATGGCGAGCACCGTCTCCGCTCCCGCCGCCGCCGCCGCCGCCGCCAGGCGCCGCGCGTCCCCGGGTCCGGTGGTGAGACGGACCTCGACCTCGCGCCAGCGGGGGCTCCGCAGCAGGGCCGCGCGCGCCCGGGCCGCCGCCAGTCCGGCGCGCGGGTTGAGGATGGCGACGGCGTTCACGCGACCTCTCCGTAGACGCCGAGCGTCCCCGCCACCATCCGTTCGTCGGTGAAGGTCTCCAGGAACCGCCGGCGTCCGGCCGCTCCCATGGCCTCGCGTCGGCCGCGATCGCGCAGCATCTCCAGGAGCGCGCGCGCGAGCGCGCCCGGATCCCCGGGCGGCACCAGCCGTCCGGTCACGCCATCCTGGACCGCCTCCGCGATGCCGCCCGCCGCCGTCGCCACCACCGCCCGGCCGTGGCACATCGCGTCGAGCAGGCTCGTCCCGAGTCCCTCCATCCTCGAGGACAGGCAGAAGACGTCCATGGCCGGGAAGAGGAGGTCGATGTCGTCGCGGAAGCCGGCGAACACGACGGTGTCGGACAGCCCGAGCCGCCGCGCCCGCTCGCGCAGCGCAGACTCGAGCTCGCCCCGGCCGGCGATCACGAACCGCGCCTCCGGGATCTCCGTCCGCACGCGCGCGGCCGCCTCCAGGAGGGTCGCGTGATCCTTGTGGGCGGTGAGCGCGGCCACGTTGCCCACCACCGGCGTCCCCGCCGCGATGCCGAGCATGTGCAGCGCGTCCGTTCCGTCCGTCCGCGCCGTACGGTCGGGGACGCCTTCGTACACGACGCGCACGCGATCGCTGCCCAGGCCGTCGGCCCGGAGCACGTCCGCCACCGCGCGGCTGACCGCGATCACGCGCGCGCAGCGGCCGTACTTCCGACGCGACCACCGGCCGCGAAAGGGAAAGTCGACGCGCCGGGAGGCGACGAGGGGGGTGGGCGCGGGCACGGCGAGCGCGGCCGCGGTCGCGTGCGGATCGTGGGCATGGACGACGTGCGGGCGGAAGGCGCGAACGAGCCGCCACAGGCCGAGCATGGCCGCGGGCGCGAAGTCGCCCGTGAAGAGGAGCTCGCGCACCTCCAGGCCGGCGGCACGGGCGCGGCCGGCGAGGGTCCCTCCCGTGCGCGCGGCGACGAGCACGTCATGCCCTTGCCGCGCCATGCCCTTCGCCGTCAGCACGACCTGGTTCTGGCCGCCCCGCCACCCCCGGGCGCTGTCGACGTGCAGGACCCTCACGCGGGCGGCGGGCCGCCGTTGCGCCTCTCGCGGAGCTTGGCCAGCTTTACGTACGTGTAGTACGAGTTGAGGGCGGAGACGGTGAGCCCCGCCTCTCCGAGCAGAGCGCCGCGCCGCACGACGTAGTTCCGGAAGAAGGCCCACAGCGCCGCCGCCGTCGCATCGAGGGGCCCGGAGCGCCGTCCTTCCTGCTGCGCCTGCTCCGCCCACAGCGTCGTATAGCGGTCGATGGTGGCCAGGTGGTCGCTGATGTCCTCGTAGGTGAAGTGCTCCATGCGCGCGCGCAGGCGGCCGACGCTGCCCTCCACCCGCACCGACTCGTGGATCAGCCCGCCGTGCCAGCGGCCCTTCCGGCGGTCGAAGAGGCGGAGCTGCGGGTCCGGCCACCAGTCGGTGCCCCGGATCCAGCGGCCGAGGTAGAAGGCGAGACGGGGAATGCGATATCCGGAGTGAGCGAAGCCGCGCGCCGCCTCCCGCCGGATCTCCTCGCGCAGCTCGTCCGTCACCCGCTCATCGGCGTCGATGGCGAGTACCCAGTCGTGCTTCGCGGCCGCCACCGCGCGGTTGCGCTGCTCGACGAACCCGGGCCAGGGACTGCTCGCCTGCACGCGCGCGCCCGCCGCGCGCGCGATCTCGCAGGTCCGGTCGTGCGAGCCGCCGTCCAGCACCACCACCTCGTCGCAGAAGCCGACGCTGGCCAGCGCCCGCGGCAGGTTCCGCTCCTCGTCGCAGGTGATGAGGACGGCGGAGAGCGGCGTCACCGCGGCAGTATAGACGGGCAGCGATTGACCGCGGGACCGGCCTTCGGGTAGCTTACGGCCCTCCAACGACGACAGCCACCAGGGTCCCTCCCGGGCGCGAACCTGTGAAACAGGAGTGTGTATGGCGCGCTATGGCGTCCTCGTGCTGATATTCCTGTCCGCGGCTCCGCTCGCGGGAGCCTCCACCGTCGCGGTCACTGATTGCGGTGACAACGGCGGGCCCGGACAGCTCCGTCAGGTGATCGCCGCGGCCGCGCCGGGCGACATGATCTCGATCCCCGCCTGCACGATCGTGGTGACGGCGGGCGAGATCTCAATCACCAAGAGCCTGACCGTTCACGGGGTCAGCGCGGCGGCGACCGTGATCGACGGCAACGCCAGTACGCGGATCTTCCACGCGACGCTGCCCGCCAGCGCGAGTCTGCTGCTCGCGCGGGTGACGCTGCGCAACGGCATGGGCGCTCTCTTCAACGACGGGTTTGCCACGCCCCCGTCCTCGGTCGCAGTGACGGACGCGGTGGTCACCACCAATGACATGGGCGCCATCACCTCGTCCTCGAACGGCACCCTGTCCCTGACCAACGTCGTCGTGAGCCACAACCGCAGCACAGTCGGCGGTGGCCTCTCCCTGGGCGGGAAGGGCATTCTCACGAACGTCACCTTCAGCGACAACGCGGCCACCCTCGACGGCGGCGGCATCGCGCTCATCCCGGGATCGCCACCCCAGCTCACCGTGAACGGTGGCACCTTCACCGGCAACCGTGCCGGTCGCCACGGCGGCGGAATCACCACCTATCCCATCACCGCCTGCGCGATCAGCGAGACCCTGACCAACGTCACGTTCACCGGCAACAGCGCGGGAACGGTGGACGCCACGGGTCTCGGTGGCGCGATGACGGCCTCCACCACCGTGCTCACCAACGTCACCTTCTCCGGCAACGCGGCTCCCGCCGGCAACGGCGGCGGCATCGGCTACTCGCCGAACTGCGTGTCCGCGATGGGCACGATCCTCCTCAACACGATCGTGGCCGGCAGCACCTCCGGCGGCAACTGCTCCCACGTGCTCTTCACCGACGGCCACAACATCTCCAGCGA
>Ga0136846_1220003_pt1 | contig 12168 bp, 8 predicted proteins | sample HopSoiMetagenom2_FD_96841 | JGI IMG/M metagenome (GOLD analysis project Ga0136846, IMG submission 96841) | Grasslands soil microbial communities from Hopland, California, USA - 2 Assembly 2016 (version 4) | ecosystem: Environmental > Terrestrial > Soil > Grasslands | place: USA: Hopland...
AGCCGCGCCATCTGCAGCACCTGCGTGCGGGCATTCGCCTCGAGCAACTCGCGCGCAACGTAAGCAATCCCTGCCAGCACCAGTGCGAGCAGCGGCAGAAAGACCAGATTGAATTTTAAAAGTTTCATAGTTCAGCGCATTCCAGCATCGCTCGAGATCACACAGCGGAAGCCGACATTGTCTTCCCGGAAATTGGGGTCCAGATCCCGGCGGTAAGACGAGAGCATTTCCTCCGGCCGCGAGGTCGCCCACGAGCCGCCACGCAGCACGCCCCAGCGCGTGTTGCTTTTGCCAAAGGAATCCTGGCACCACTGCCACACATTGCCGCCGAGGTCGTAAATACCACGCTCGTTGGGCGATGAAACGGGCACCGGGCCAGTGCGCGGAAACGGGTCTTGATAAAAGGGAACGACTGGCCACTTCGCCGGTGCACCGGCGGATGACTCGGAACCCGCGTAATTGCCGGCATTTTCCGGAGGAGGAAAAGTGCGGCCCCACGGATACACGTTCTTGATCTTGCCGCTGCGCTCCTCGGGCGTGCCACCCGTCTCGCCGGTGAGTCCCACGGCATCGCTCCACTCACGGTCCGTCGGCAGCCGGTAAAATTGCGCGGCGGTGAGCGCACCGGCGGCCCGCTCTTTGTCCGTGAGCCATTTGCAAAAATAGTTCGCGTCCTCGCGCGAGATGCCCACCACAGGATGCTCCGGCGATTGTTTGAAACCGGGATCTTTCCAACTGTGGCCGTGATCCTTGTAGCCGTCCTTTTGTAACGAATCCATGCCGCCGACGGCGTCGTAATTCGTCTCCTCGACGAAAGCTGTAAAGTCCCGCACACGCGTCTCGGTGGCCGCAAACCAAATATCGCCCAACGGCACATACGTCATTCCGAGGCTGTTCTTCCACGGCCTCCCTCTTTGCGGTGGCTGGCGGGGCGCCGTGGCCACAGGGCTCACCGTGGGCTTGCCAGTTGGCGTGTGGAGCAGTTTTTTCGGCACGGAATCGCTGCCGGAGAAAACCAGGATACCCACCACGAGCAACACCACGGCCGCCACAACACCGCCGATGATCGGCACGTAATTGCGCGGATTGCGCACCCGGGCGGTATCCGCATCGCTAAGGCGATTTGCCGGCTTTGGAGTCGTGGATGCCACCGGCGCGGAAGGAGGCGGCGGGCTCTTCGCCGGCGGCTTCGCGGCGGAGGAGCGCGGCACGGGCACCGACGCAGCGGCGGCGGCCGGATCCTGCGCCGACATCACCTGCGTAGGGCGGAGCGTGGTGTCACTGGCTGCCTCGCTGAGGGCGGAAACGAATGCCTGCGCCGAGGAGAAATGATCGCGCCCGCTCAAAGCGCGACGCAGGACGACATTGCCTTGCTCGGAAACATTGGCCAGCGGGCCGGAGGAGCCCGGCTTGCCACCGAGCAGGTCGTAGGCGATCCCGGCGAGTTGCGCGATGGCCAACGGGCGGCACGCATCGCGCGCCCCCACCATCGTCCGGTCGGCACCAGCGCAAAGTTCGTCGATCTCATCGAGCCCCCCGAGCGGATCGAGCTTCACGACGAAGACGGGCCACTCCGCAATCGGGCAACGGAGGACGAGCTGTTCGTCCGGCTCCTCAAAGCCCTCTGGAAAATGAATGAGCACATCGCGCAGTTCCAGTGCGAGGCGCACACCGAGTTCGCGCGCTGCATCGATTGCCGGCGCAATCTGGCCGAGCAGCGAAAGCGTCTCGCGCAGCGTGAGTTCGCGCCGTGCGCGGAGTAACTCCAGCAGCGAGAATCCCTCGAGCCACTCGGACACGACGTAAGCGAGGCTTCCCGTGCGCTCGGTGGCGAGCACAGACACGAAATTCGAATGTGCGGCCGATTCCACCTGCGCGGCCTGCTCGCGCACTGCGGCAAAGGCCGCCGTGTTGCACTGCATGATTTTCACCCGCACGCGGCGCTTGTGGGCGATGTCCTCGGCGTGAAAAGTTCGGCCGGGATTCGTGGGATCGAGATCTTCGATCAACTGATAGCGCGAGCTCAGCACCGAGCCCACACGCGGCAGCGGCTGGGGCGCAGCCGTGGAGGCGCTCAGGCCAATCGTCTGCGAGGCTTGGTCGAAGCTCATCGTGGCTGGCTCGTGTCCGGGCAGGAGGTCTCCGTCCTCGAGAATGTCGATACAACGCTTCAGCTCCGCACGCAGCTCCTGCGGCGACTGGATCCGCGACTCCACATCTTTCTCGAGCATCTTGCGCAGCACATTCACCACCGGCGTGGGCAGCACGGCGAGGGACTCGAAAGCCGGTGGCTTGTCGAGATGCTGGGCGATGACGCTGGCCACCGAACCCATAAAGGTGGGCTTGCCCGTGAGCATGAACCAGAGCGTGACGCCGAGCGAATAGATATCCGACCGGATATCCTCCGAACGCTGATCGAGTTGCTCGGGGCTGGCGAAATATGGTGTGCCGACGAAACCGGTGGAAGTGAGCGCCCCGGCGGTGGAACCGATGAGCGCCGATTTCACGAGGCCGAAGTCGATGACCTTCACGATCAATTCACCATCGTCCTCCCGGATCAGCATGAGATTCGAGGGCTTGATGTCGCGATGGACGAGTCCCTGCTTCACCGCTGCACTGAGGGCTGCGGCCACCTGGCTGGCGATATCCATGGCAACCAGAGGCGAAAGCGGCCCGTCGCGTTTCACGCGGGCATCGACCGTCTCGCCCTCGATGAATTCCATCGCGTAGAAATAAGAGTCCCCACAGTTACCGAGGTGAAAGACCGACGCCACGTTGCGATGGCGGAGCTGCGCGGCGCCGCGAGCCTCCCGGAGGAAACGCTCTGCGGCTGTGGGATCATTGAGATAGGCCGAGCTGATCACCTTCAGGGCCACATTGCAGCGCAGATTGGTGTCAAACGCCTTGTACGTCACCCCCATGGCTCCGTGGCCCAACTCCATGAAGGAGCCATCCTGATGTTTCAGGAGCTCGTAGTGCTCGAATTTCTCCGGGTGCGGCATCTTGTGGGCGAATAGGCCGGGCGGGAAGGTAAGGCCTTCTCTGTATTCCGGCAATCTTTCAGCGGGTAGGTGTAACGACTGACAATCTCGCTCTAGAGGCCGAATTGACGAGTCTCGATACCAAAAATAAAATCATGGCTCAAGATGGAATCGCGGGCGGCCTGCCACGCCACTCGCTCTCCCGGGATCTTCCCCTGCTCCGATTCGAACTGCCTCTGCATGCCCTCTTTATAGCCAATCTCACCGCCCACGCAAACGCCGAATCCACACTGGGTTCAAACTGGCTCCAGCAGGTCAATAACGAGCACTCTGCGTCTTCGGAAATCCCACAGCGTTCAGCCAGCGGATACCTACCTGTGGTGAATGCTCCCCGCTCCGGTCACCTGGCGCTCCAAAGATTTCGGCTCGCCGGAATAGGTCAGCGAGCCGGCACCAGTCACGGTGGCATCGAGCGCATCCGTCACCGAGACATCGCCGGAAGACGCACCGACCAGCGTGACCTTGGCGGTTTTCGCCTGCAATCCTGTCGCATGGAGCCGACTGGCGCCGGTCAGGTTCACAGCGAGACTGGTTGTAGTGCCGTCGATCTCGATCGTCGTGGCGCCGGCGCTTGAGATGGAAAACGTGCTCGCGGAAACTTTGGTCGCCACCAGGTGCACCGCACCAGTGAGATCGAGCCGATCCAGCACCGCGCTCGAGATCACGACCTGCACGCCCTTGGTCGGCGCGATCGATTTATCGGAATAGATCTTCAATGTCTGGCCGGAGACTTCCGTATGGATGTGCGCGAGGATGTTTTCGTCGGTCTTGATCGTCAATATCGGCGCACCGCTCGCCCATTGGATTTCAAACGCGCCCGCGGCATCGATCGAGGTGATCTCTGCGATCGTACGGTGCTCTGTTGTAATCTTACCGTCGCCCTTCACGGATTGCGTGTTGACGGTGCAACCGCCGAGGAACGCGGCTGTCGCGAAATGCCGGAAGAAGTGGGTGAGGTTCATACACCGGAATAAACGGAGTATCGACCCTACCGTGCGGCGATCAACACTTTCGTAATATGGGTGACCACACCCTCTGCATCGCCCTCTCCCCGCGCCTACTCGAAGCGAATCGCCGCGGAGCGGCCGTGGGCGTCCAGGCCTTCGATCTCGCTGAATTTCGCGATCGTCTGCAGCGATTTCTTCAGCGACTTGGCGTCGAAATTCACAAGGCTCGTGCGGCGCTGGAACATATCGACCGTCAGGCCGGGGAACGCCTTGCCCGCACCGCCAGTGGGCAGCGTGTGGCTTGGGCCGGCGACGAAATCGCCCGCGGCCACCGGCGAATAACCGCCGAGGAAAATGGCGCCCGCGGTATGAATGCGCGAAGCGATCTTATCCTCATCCTTGGCGATGATGGCGATGTGCTCGGGCGCGAAATCGTTCGCGATCTCGATGCCGTCGTTGAGCGATTTCACGAGGATGAGCGTGCAGCCATTTTCCAGCACACCGGCAAGGTGGTCCTGCCGGCTGAGCGTCTCGAGCTGCTCCTGGATTTTCTTTTCCACGTCCTTGAGGAGCTTGGAGGAATTGGTAACGAAAAGGATGGCGCTGCCCTTGCCGTGCTCGGCTTGGGCGAGCAGGTCGGCGGCGATCCACGCAGGGTTCGCGCTGGCATCGGCCAGGACGATGATTTCGCTCGGCCCAGGCAGGAGATCGATGGCCACGTGGCCGAAGACCTGGCGCTTGGCCTCGACGACATACGCATTGCCGGGACCGAAGATTTTCTGCACGGGCTTGATCGTCTCCGTGCCGTGCGCGAGCACGCCGATCGCCTGCGCGCCGCCCACGCGATAGATCTCCGTCGCGCCGCAATACTGCAGGGCGTAGTGCAGGGCTTCATTCACTTTGCCCTCGGCATCGGAAGGCGTGGTCACCACGATCTCCGGCACACCCGCGGCCGCGGCAAGCGTCACCGTCATCACCGCCGTCGACACGAGCGGTGCGGTGCCACCGGGCACATAGATGCCCACACGGCGGAAGGGATCGAAGCGTTCGCCGACCACGCCGCCCTGGGCGTTTTTCATCGTCCAGTTTTCGCGAAGGCTTTTGCGGGCAAAGGCAAGCACGTTGGCGTGTGCCGTGGCGATGGCTTCCTTTGTCTCGGCATCCACCTTCGGCTTGCCGGTCACGCGCAAATCTTTTGCCGTAAGACGAGGGCCGCCGAAGCGCTCGGTAAATTCGATGAGCGCGGAGTCACCTTCGTGGCGGATGGCCTCGATGACGTCCTGCACCGTCTTGCGCACCTGCGGATGCGCCTCGGCGCTGCGTTTGAGTGAATTGAGCGAATCGGCGAAGCCGGGGCTATTGTGACGGAGGGTGCGCATAGACTTGGGGGAACACGTTCTAGATTCGTCGCGAGATTTTTGCAAAGCCGCATCTCGACGGCGTCGGGGATTACCCCACATCAACCACCACACTGGCCGATTCATTAGATTTAGTCCGAAGCAACCCGCCCGTCGCCTACAACGCTAGAGAGCCTCGATGAGTCCAAGAAGCCGCGAACGAGTTTGCGCGAGTACAACACACTTGCGGTGTAGGGCGCGTGTCCCCACGCGCCAAACAAGCCAGCACGCCGGAGGCGTCTCTCTTTCGGAAAAGCGGGCGCTGCGCGCGTTCGGGGCTGACGCGTGAGGACACGCATCCTACACCGCAAGCGTTTGCCCGATACCAACCGCTTCCACGTCACTCAAATTTCCAGAGGACCGCAATCGGCACCCCCTTTCACCCTTTCCTTTACGGCTGGCCGTCGAACTTGAAGAGGAACGCCTCAGCGGCGTTGTCCTGCGGATAGTAGAGCTTCAGCGCGCCATCCCGGTTGGGCACATCCTGCGGCACAGCCTTGCTGGCCTTGCGGCTGTGGACCTGGTGAATGCCGAGGTGATCGCGCGCGTAGAGTTCGCCCCAGATTTCCGCGCGAATGGCCAACTTCATCTTCGTCACGAGCATCTCCGTCAGTGCCGCCTGCTCGTAAACCTCGTACTGCACCCCGTGCTTCTCATCCTGCTTCGCGTAGTCCAGCCCATTGCACTCCTCCAGACTCGGTTGCGGCTTTTCCGTATAGGTGGACTTGATGATTCCCACCCGCACCCGCGGGTCGCACCCGGCCTCCCGGCTAATGCGCGATAGAGTATTGATCGCCACGCGCAGCCGGCCAAAAGGCGGCACCTCCACATTGAGGAAAACGTGATCGATCTTGGCCGGGTCCTCGTTCTGCTCGACTGCGACCGTGTAAGGCACGCCGCGCACATGGACGAACTTCGGTGGCGAAGTGCGGATGCGCTCGAAGAGCAGCGCGCGGGCGTCAGGTCGTCTTGCCATTACGAGAGGTTCCTACCACCGAGCGTCCGGAGCGGCCGCGCTTCGGCTTGGTGAGGTCGGTGCGATGTTCGATCTTCTCCACTTTTCCGTGCTTGAAGTATTGCTTGCGCAGCTCCGCGTAGAGCGCGTCGCGCTGGTGGTAGAGGCGCTTCAGCTTGCGCGGCTTGGCCTTGCTCAGCGCATACGAAGTAATCAGCGGCAGCGTGATCGTGGAGTCCGCATAGCAGACCACGCAGTCCGGCAGATTCTCGGGATCGATCTTGCCCCAGCTCACGGCTTCGCCCGGCGTGGCCCCACTCAGGCCGCCGGTGTCGGGCCGCGCGTCGGTGCACTGCAGGAAGTAATCGTGCCCGCGTTCCTCGATGCCCATTACTTCCTGAATCTGCGGCTCAGTCTGCAGCATGAAATTTTTCGGCGAACCGCCGCCGAGGATGAATACGCTGGAGGTCGAGCCACTGGACTTCGCGGCGTAAACGATGGCCGCGGTCTGGTTCACGTCGCGGTTCACATCGATGAGCAGTTTCGAGTCCCGCAATGCCATGGCGGCGACATTCATGCCGATGGAACTATCGCCGGGTGAACTGGTGAAAATGGGCACGCCATATTGATACGCGGCGCTCAGCACGCTGGTCTCCTTGATACCCAACTTTTTCTCCCGCTCGTGCACATACTTGCCGAGCAGGTAGTGAAATTCGTCCGTCGCCATGGTGTGCTGGAACTCCGGCCCCTGAATGGCCTGGCGCACGAAGGCATCGGTATCGAGCAGCACGTCGTAATCGAAGAGCACGTCGTAGATGCGGATGACGCCGTCGCGGCGGAGGTCCACGTCATTGAGGAACGGCGAGCCGGCGAAAAGATTCATGCCCAGACCGAAGTGCAGGTCGTGGTAGAGATTTGCGCCCGTGGAAATGATCCAGCGCACGAAGCCGGCTTGCATGAGCGGCACGATCGCCGCGCGACCGAGACCCGCGGGGGTGAGCGCGCCGGTGAGCGACATGCCCACGGTGCCATCGCCTGCGATCATCTTTTGCGTGAAGAGGCGGCAAGCCTCGGCGAGGCGGCCACCGTTGTATGCTTTGAAAGCCGTGTCGATCAGGTCGGCGACCTTCATGCCCTTGCGGATCGGCTCAGGCAGCAGGCGCGGAAACTTCTTATTCAGCGAACTCATGGAACGCACGAGGTTAGCGCCCCAGCCTGACCGGTCAACGCCCAATCGACGGCGGATGCCCAATTTGCGAGGCTCGGCGGCGTACTGGCGTACTCGACATGGCAATGCGGCAAATCACAACGACGCCAAAATGGGGGGCGTTCGCGCCACAAAGCGCACCGCGCCTACTGGGTCGCCACCGTCGCTAGCCAGCCTGTCCACCCATCATCCGCTGGAATGATGGCATGTGTTGCGACATCCACGCGATCATCACCATCGTGGTGGCATCGAAGAGACCGTGGGCGACCACGCTCGGCCAGATGGAGCGGTGCAGCGACATGATGACGCCCAGGAGAAAACCGACCACCGTCACCAATCCCACGGCGAGCACGCCTTGCGGAATATGCCCCACACCGAAAAATAGCGCCGCCACCCCGGCACCCGCAATGCCGCCGCCCTGCGAGCCAAACGCGCGCGGCCACAGCGAGCGTAACCCAGCGAGGAAGGAGGAGCGCCAGAGTTCCTCGCGCAACCCGCCCACAACGAGACTGACGACGATGACGCTCAACCAAAAATAGAGCGGGTCATTCGTGAGCGCCTGCAGATCGACCAGCGCTTCGATCTTTGGACGATGATCCTGCACATACTTTTGCGAATCGCCTCCACGGAAGGCGAAGACGACCCCCATGCAAACCACCACAGCGACCACCGCCAGAACTCGAATCGCCACCGAATACAAGGCGCCAAGCGGCAACACCCAAAACCCAGGCCGCCAGCGCAGCAAGAGATCATCCTTGCTAGCGCGGGAAAACAGCCAGGCAAGCACGAGGAAAGCGGCAAAGAAAAGCATCTCGTAAGCCGATACGATCAACAGCCCGCGGGCGTTGCCTGTGAGCGCCGGCCCCTGCCGGTTCGTAACCGTGCCACTCAAGCCGGCGATGACCGGCAGCGCCGCCATAATGGCGAGGTGGATCGCCCAGCGCAGTTTCGATTTCGAGTGAGGGCCCGGTGCAGAAGCCTCCAAGGCCGGAAGTTCCGGCGTGAGAACAGGACTCGATTGTTCGGACATCAAAGAGAAGGATTAAGCCCCGCGGGGCGAGGGACAATGCCGCACTCGGTGAGAAATGCAAAGGCCGTCGCAATCCTGCCTTGCGCCCGCGACGTCTTCTGGCCTTTGCCGTTGCCAACCGCTAGAAATCGTCGCGGCCTCTATGAACGACTCCCCTCCCCAACTCCCGCCGCCGGCGTTCGACATCGTCAAGTTCGCCAGCGCCACTCGTTTCGCTCTCGTCGCGGTCGTCTTCTGCCTTTCGTATTTCGGCGTCAGCTCCAGCCTCTCGATAGGCCACTTCGATCAGGTCTTTCACGACATGCTAGGCGGGAAGCCGCTGCCCACGGTGACCCAATGGGTTCTCCATTTTCGGCTGCTGATTCTGCTCATCAGCCTGCTCGTCCCGCTCACCGCTCTCGCCACGCTTTTCCTCAGCAACCTGGCACGCGCAGTTACCATCCTCGGCTGGCTGGTGATCACCTCCTTCGTGTTGTGCCTTACGATTTACCAAGGGCTGGTGACGCCGCTGATCGAGATCATCAAGGCACTGGGAGGGCCATGAAGCGACGCACCTTTATTCAAGGCACGCTGGCGACTTGTCTCGCTAGTCCGGTGCTGGCAGCGCTTCGGAAGGAGCGGCTGGACGACGCCGCTACGGTGCTCACCCGCGCGATCGGTGACGGCCTGGTGACCTCGGCCGTGCTGCACGTCCGTCAGCGCGAGGCGGTCTTCACGCGCGCCTTCGGCAAGGCGCATAACGAAGACGCGATGTTCCTGCTTCGCTCCATCTCGAAACCGATCGCGGTGGTCGCGCTGATGTCGCTCTACGAGAGGGAGCCTTCCGTCTCGATGATTGCAAAACGCTTCGCGTAACGCAGTCGAACCCGCGGCATATCGCTGCTTCGCCTTATTCCAAGCGCGATTGGTGCGCACGGTCGACCATTGTTTAAAATGGTCGGGCTGGCGGGATTCGAACCCGCGGCCTCTTCGTCCCGAACGAAGCGCTCTACCAAGCTGAGCCACAGCCCGTCACTGAAGGGGCGGCACACTAGGGGCGGGGGCAGAGGGGGTCAAGCGAAAGCTTCAGCGTTCTTTTCTGCCGGTTCTTTTAGGCGCCGGCTGGGAACGTTGCCCTGCGTCAGGGCCTGATGTAGGGCTCCAGCGTTTTCACTGGATGCCCGGCGTCCAGGATGGACTGCAGTTTGCCGTAGAGCGTCTCCGACTTGAAGGGCTTTTGCAGGAAGCCGGCGAGGCCCTTGCCGGCGAAACGGGCCACGGCGTCCTGTTCGTTGAAGCCGCTCATCAGCAGCACGCGGACTTCGGGATCCAGGCGGCGCAGTTCGGTGAAGGTGGCGTTGCCATCGAGCTGCGGCATGGTGAGATCAAGGAGCACACCCACGATGCGCGAGCCTTCGCGATGGAAAATCGACAACGCCTCCACGCCGTCGACTGCGACGAGCACTTCGAAGCCGATTCGCTCCAGCATGCGCCGGGAGGTGTTGCGCACGGTAACTTCGTCATCCACGACCAGCACGGTGCCGGAGCCCCGCCAGGCGGGCGGTGCGGCGGGCTGCTCGGGCGCGGCATCCACCGGGCCTTCCGCACACGGCAGCAGGAGCTTGAAGGTCGTCCCCCGCCCCGGTTCCGAGTAAACTTTCATTGCGCCGCTATGGCCGCGCACGATACCCAGCACTGCGGCGAGCCCGAGACCGCGCCCGGTGAATTTCGTGGTGAAGAAGGGATCGAAAATCCGCTCGCGCGTTTCCGGGCTCATGCCAACGCCATCGTCGCTCACTTCGAGGAAGACGTACTCGCCCTCGGGGATATTCGGCGAGAGGTGCGCCTCAGCGAGGTAGGCGCGGTCGGCCTCCATGACTCCGGTGGCGATGCTGATCACGCCCCCCCTGTCACCGATCGCCTCGGAAGCATTGATCACCAGGTTCATGATGATCTGCCGGATCTGCGTGGCATCCGCACTGATCGCCGGCAGGTCGGTGGCGAGCGCGTATTTCAGCACGCTGTTCTTGCTGATCGAGACCTGCAGCAGGTCGCCCGTCTCACGGACCAATGAACTGAGGTCGAGTTGCTGGACCACGAAGCGCCCCTTGCCGGAATAAGCGAGCATTTGTTTGCAGAGCTCGGCTGCACGCTGGGCGGCGAGTTCCACCTGCTCGAGCGAGGTCTGGGCGGGCGAATTCGCGGGAATGTCCAGGCGGGCAAAGCTCGCATTCCCGAGGATGCCCGTGAGCAGATTATTGAAATCGTGCGCGATACCGCCCGCGAGCACACCGAGGCTCTCGAGCTTCTGCGATTCCTGCAGCTTGCGCTCCATGCGCACCCGCTCCTCCTCCACGAGGTGCTGATGCGTAATATCCATCACCGTGCCGAGCATGCGCACGGGTTTGCCGAGCACATCGCGCAGCACTGCACCCCGCGCCACCAGCCAGCGCGTGGTGCCGTCGGGGCGGCGGATGTGCAGCTCGTAGTCCGTGCCCGTCTCGCCAGGAGTTTCAAGGGCATGGCGGATGATAATCCCGACACGCTCGCGATCCTCGGGATAGAGAAAGCTCATGTAGGTCTCCAGCTTGCCATCGAAGGTGCCGGGCTCGAGGCCGAACATCCGCTCCGTTTCCGGCGACCAGATGACGCGTTGCGCAGCCAGGTCCCAATCCCACGTACCCAAGCTGGCCGCGGAAACGGCCAGGCGCAAGCGGGTGGCCTGCTGGGCCTGCAACTCGGCCTCGCGTTTGCGCTCGGTGATGTCGCGCCGCGTGCCCCACACGCGCTTGAGCAGGTCTTCCTCGACGATGCCGGTTTGGTTGCTGAGGTAGAAGCGGACGTTCCCATCCTTGTCCACTTCGCGCGTTTCCCATTCCGTCACGCGGTAGCCCTTTTCGATGAAGGCGCGGAGGAAGGCGGTGTTCTGCGGATCCTCGCGCGGGAGGAGCGCCTTGAGATGCGCGCCAATGATCTGCTCGGAACGTTCGTGGCCATACATCCGCGCCATCACGTCGTTGCACTCCGCGAGGCGGGCGTCGCGATACATGAGATCGATCTGCTCATCCACCGGCAGATGCCGGGAGATCGGTTGCTCATTCTCAAAACACCAGATGCCCTCGGTGCTCTGCCCTACGAACGCACGATAGCGATCTTCGCTTTTGCGCAAGGCTCTCTCCACGAATTCGCGCCGGCGAATATCTTCGCGCAATGTCTCCTGGGCCGCGTGCAATTCCGCCGTGCGCTTTTCCACCAATCGACGGACCACCTGCGCGCGCCGCTGGATGTGGCGCACGAGGAAAGCCACCAGGCCGGTGATTAGTAGCACGACGACTAGCGCGGCGTAGGAATAGGGCGTGACCTGACTGGTGAGCCAGGCTGACGACGGACGCAGCCGCACGATCCATTCGCGCCCGCCGACGCGGAGCTTCCCGACACGCTCGAGGTATCCGCTGAATTCATCCACCCGACGGGGTGCCACGGTGCTGACGACTCCGCCGGCATAGGATACGAGAAAGGGATCAGCGCTGCCGGGGGTATCATCGATGATGAGCGCTTCCACTGCGGGCTTCTTCGACTCGGGGAAGCTGCTCGCCACCCAATCCGTGAGGC
>Ga0136846_1221502_pt1 | contig 12168 bp, 15 predicted proteins | sample HopSoiMetagenom2_FD_96841 | JGI IMG/M metagenome (GOLD analysis project Ga0136846, IMG submission 96841) | Grasslands soil microbial communities from Hopland, California, USA - 2 Assembly 2016 (version 4) | ecosystem: Environmental > Terrestrial > Soil > Grasslands | place: USA: Hopland...
CTAATCGAAAGGAATGGTACTATGGGCGTCTGGTTCATCCCTGGTGCTTCCCGTGGCTTCGGCGCGGAGATCGTCGAGAAGGCGCTTACCGCAGGGCATTCCGTCGTCGCGACCGCGCGCGATCCGCATGCTGTCGCCGCCCGGTTCCCGGACGCGGGTGATCACCTCCTGCCGGTGGCGCTCGACGTGCTGGACGAGGCGCAGGCCGCCGCGGCGGTCGAAGCGGCCGTGCAGCGGTTCGGCCGCATCGACGTGGTGGTCAACAACGCGGGTCGCGGCTTGCTGTCGGCGGTTGAGGAAGCCAGTGACAATGCGGCCCGGGCGGTCTTCGACACCAACGTCTTCGGCATCCTCAATGTCCTGCGTGCGGTCCTCCCGACGCTACGGGCGCAGCGGTCCGGGCGCATCATCAACCTGTCCTCGGTCGGTGGTTTCATCGGCTCGGCCGGCTGGGGCATCTACTGCGCCACGAAGTTCGCCGTCGAGGGTTTCTCGGAAGCGCTTGCACGCGAAGTCGGCCCGCTCGGCATCGACGTCGTCATCGTGGAGCCAGGCTATTTCCGCACCGACTTCCTCGATGCCTCCAGCCTGAGCACCGAGGGCACGGTCATCGACGACTACGCCGAAACCGCGGGCGCCACCCGGCGACACGCCACCGACGTCAACCACGCCCAGCCCGGCGACCCGGTGAAGGCCGCCGCGGCAATCGTCGAGATAGGTTCAGCCGAGGGGCCGCCGTTGCGCATCCAGCTGGGCCGCGACTCGTTCAGTTTGGTTGCCGACAAACTCACCTTTGTCGCCGAGGAGCAACAGGCCTGGCGCGACCTGTCGGTCTCAACGGATCACGACGACGTCGCGGTTTAGGATCCCGGCCGAACGTGAGCTTGTGTGCGAGATTTTCGCGATCCTTCCACATAGCTTCACGTTCGGTTGCTAGACCGGCGCTCCGGCGGCGCGCAGCGCCGTGCGGGTGCGCGCGACGATGGTGGCTTGTCGGTAGCGCAGCATGTCGGCGCTGACGCGGACGATGCGCCAACCGAGCTCTTCCACTTCGGCCTGCCAGTCGATATCGCGGTTGCGTACGTCAGGGTCGGTCCAATGTTGGATGCCGTCGTATTCGACGCCGACCCGCCACTCGTCCCAGCCCATATCGATGCGGTGCACGAAACCGCCGAAGTCGTCGAACACCTCGATTTGCGTGCGCTGTGGCCGTAAACCGGCCGACGTCAGGAGAAGCCGCGTGCGTGTCTCCTGGGGCGACTCCGCGCCTGCATCGGCCAAGCTCAACGCCTCGCGCAAGTGCAACGTCCCCCGCGCACCGCGGTGGCGGTCGGCGATCGACACCACCTCGGTTGGCTTGACATTGGTGGCCTGCATGAGCGCATCGAGGCGGATGACCGCCGTCGTCAGGCCACGCCTGCGGCCGAGGTCGAACGCCGTTCGCGCCGCGGTCGTGACGGGAACGCTCCTTACGAAACAGCTTTCGTCGTCCCACAATTCGTCGCTATGCAGGACGATGCCCTTCGTCTTGTGTCGACTCGGATGATTCAGTTCAGCTGGCCGCTTCGCGTCGATCCACCGGGTACCCAGCAATGCGGCCGCCGACAGTCCTGCCACCGTCGCGCGGCGTCCCGACCACAGCCACGCGGCGATCGCTTTGTCGGCAGCGGTCAATGTTTGCCCTTTCGGGACGTACACGTTGCGAAACACCGCGTCGTAGCGCGAGCTCAGTTGATAGCGGTTGACGACGCCGCGCGCCAACGCCTCGGTTCCCAGGAACGGCCAGTCGAGTGCCACATCGATACGACGACGCGCCGCTCGCCGAGGTTCCGCAGGCGAGCGTGAGGTTGTGTACGAAATTCCGCCGATTCTTCGTACATAGGTTCACGTTGGACGAATTAGTGCTTGGCGATCGCCAGCACTTCCGCGTTCGGCAGTGAGGCCAGCACCTCAGAGGTGGCCAGCAGTTTCGAACCGCGAATGCCGCTTCCAATGACCACGCGTGCCTGATCAATCACGTTCAGGTCGATCAGTATTGGCCAGTCCGCGGGCAAACCGACGGGTGTGATGCCGCCGTATTCCATACCGGTGAGCGCGACCGCGCGGTCCATCGGGGCGAATGAAATCTTGCGTGCGCCAAGGTGTTTGCGGACGACGCCGTTCACGTCGGCGCGCGTGGTGGCGAGCACGAGACAGGCCGCGAACCAGACCCGGTCGGCGCGGCGCGCCTCAACGACGACGCAGTTGGCCGAGATGTCCAGACCGATGTCATAGTGCTCGCAGAACGCCGCGGTGTCGGCGAGATCGGGATCGATCGAGCTGACCCAGAGCCCATCTTGCAGATGTGACCGCGCGGGTTCGGCGACGAGCTCGGGCGCTGCGCTCGCCGGTACAAACGTCAGCTTCCCCAGCTCCACTGTCATTCCTCGCTCGTCAACCGGTCGCCGATGAACGACAGCAGGCGCGGATCGTCCGACGTGAACCGGTCGACCTCCTCACCGCCGTCGCAGCGCAACAGAGCCACCGTCACGCGGCTGGCGCTCCGGGAGATCACCTCCCACACCGCTCCCGAGTCCTGCCAACGCTGCAATTCTGCGGCCCGATCGACGTTCATGCTTTTACGATTCCACTCCATGAGTGCCCGTCGACGCATCAGGGTCGCGCGCGTCTACGAGGATCCTGGTCCCGACGATGGTGAGCGGGTGCTGGTCGACCGGTTGTGGCCGCGGGGCTTCCGCAAGGGTGATCCACGGGTCGGCCGGTGGATACCGAAGGTCGCGCCGTCCACCGAACTTCGCAAGTGGTACTCACACGAGCCCGCGCGGTTCGACGAATTCACCGCGCGCTACGCCGCAGAGCTCGAGACCGAGGAGGGGGCTGCCGCACTCGCCGAACTGCGCGACGTGTTGCGCGGCGGCCCGGTCACCCTGGTCACCGCCGCCGGGGATCTGGACATCAGCCACGTCGCGGTTCTCGCCCGACTGCTCTCGTAGGCTCTCCAGCCGTGGATACAGCTGTGGCAATCGCTGTTGCCGCGGTGTTCGTGTGGCTGGGCATGGTGCTGGCGATCTCCTTCATCGAGACCCCGCTGAAATTCCGCGCTCCGGGCGTCACGCTGCAGATCGGCCTTGGCATCGGCCGCTTGGTCTTTCGTGCGCTCAACGCCTGCGAGCTCGCGCTGGCGGCCATTGTTGTCGCGTGCTTTGCGATCACGCCGCCGACGACGGGCATCGCGGCCGCGACAGGCGTCGCCGTCGTCACCCTGTTGGCGCAGGTGCTGGCAGTGCGGCCGCGGCTCACCCGTCGGTCCGACACCGTGCTCGCCGGCGGCGAAGGGCCAAGGTCACGCGCGCACTGGGCGTACGTCGGTCTCGAAATCGTCAAGGTGATCGCGCTGCTCGTCGCGGGTGTCTCGCCGCTCGCGACGTGAGACGATCGCCCGATGCGGCTGGGATTGCACGCCCTCGGGATCGGTTCGGGCGCTACGCGCGCCGTTATCGACGCGGTCGCGGCCGCTGCTGAGAGGTCTGGTTTCGCGACGTTGTGGGCGGGCGAGCATGTCGTGATGGTGGATCGGCCGGCGTCGCGCTATCCGTACTCCGACGACGGACAGATCGCCGTGCCGGCCACCGCCGATTGGATCGACCCGTTGATCGGGCTGAGCTTCGCCGCCGCGGCCACATCGACGATCGGCATCGCGACGGGCGTGCTGCTCCTGCCCGAGCACAATCCGGTGCTGGTGGCCAAGCAGGCGGCCACATTGGACACCCTGTCCGGCGGCAGGCTCACGCTCGGCGTGGGCGTCGGCTGGTCGCGTGAGGAGTTCGACGCACTCGGTGTTCCCTTCGAGCGGCGCGCGGCGCGCGCGGCAGAGTACGTCGCGGCGATGCGGACGCTGTGGCGCGAGGACGTCGCGTCCTTCGACGGTGAATTCGCGCGGTTCGATTCGGTACGGGTCAACCCCAAACCCGTTGCTGACGGGCGTATTCCGGTCGTGCTCGGTGGCAACAGTGACGCTGCGCTGCGCCGAGTGGTCGCGTTTGGCGACGGTTGGTACGGGTTCAATCTCGACGGAGTGCGCGAAGTCGCCCAACGGATCGATTTTCTCAACCGGCTGTGCGGCGACAGTGGGCGCGACCGCGCGGAACTGCGGCTGGCCGTGGCGCTACGCGATCTCAACGTCGACGACGTCCGACCGCTCGCGGATCTCGGCGTCGACGAACTGGTCATCGTCGAAGGTCCGCCGGACGACGCGGCTATGGCCGGCGACTGGGTATCGGCGCTGGCCGACAAGTGGATGTCGGCGGTGCTCTAGCCCACCAGATCCTGCACTCGCCTGCGCGCGGTCTCGGCGGCCTGCTGCTCGCGGGCCAACAGCAGCCCGTAGGTGAAGCCGTTCTCGCCGGCCGTCGTCCCAGCCGTGATCGCCAGCCGTCGCAGCGTGGCCATTGCGACCACGCTGTCCTGGTGGTCACCGAGCAGCCGCTGAAACTGCTTGTAGTGCTTGGCCGTTTCCTTTGCACGCTTGTCGATGGGCGCGCGCAGTTCGCCGGCGTATCGGGCGCGCTTGGCTGCCTTGCGGGCACGGTGCAGCAGTGCGTCGTCGCCCGCCTCAATCGCCTGGGCCAGCCGCCGATCGGCCTTGCGCTCACCGCGGCGGGCGCGCTTGGTCACCGCCTTCAGGCTCGGTGGTTCGGTCAGCGGTGGCACCGTGCGCCATCGCTGCAGCGTCACGAGCAAGTCGAGGTATCGCTGCGAGTTCATCGCCTCGGAAACGACCGAGCGGGCCTGAAGTTGCTCCGACTGCAGATCGGTGTTGATTCTGTTCGCGACCGGTCCGAGCACCAGCTCGGCGGGCAACTGTGCCAGTGCTTCCTGGAAGCGGCGGCGTTGCACCTGACAATCTCGGACATCGCCGAGAAGCCCGGCGAACCACTTGAGTTCGTCGTCGACGCCTCCGACCGACCGCTCCAGCAGCTTGCCGAACACCCGCAAGGTGCTGCGCAGCCGGCGGATCGCCACCCGAGTGTCGTGAATAGGGTCGCTGCCGCGACGCAGGGCAAGGTCACCGTCGAAGATGTTGTCGATCTGGTTCGTCAGGTAACTCGCCATCGCCCGGCCCGCGGCCGATCCGCCGGCCGGTTCGGGACGTGTCACAGGCGAGACGCGGGCGAGTTTCGACGGGTATCGCGACGGGGTGGCCCCCGCCTTGGTGAGCCGTTCGGTGAGCCGACGCGGCACCGAGCGCGCGGCGGGACCAAGCTCGACCTCGATCTCCCGCCACGCCAGCAGCCGATGACCGATCGACGCCCGGACATGGTCGTCGGCCACCTCGGCGCAGAGCCGATCACGCCGGGGGTCGGTGATCTGATACCGGTCGCGGGTTGTGCGGATCGTCGCCACGTTCAGCAACGGCTTGCCCAGCCGCATGCCGGTGAGGGCATCGGTCAACTCCGACGGCGGTGCGTCGGACAGCCCGGTCCGGATCTCGACGCGTCCCTCGGCGTCGGGCACCTTGAGCTGCCAGCCCGTGTCGTCGTCGCCGTCGCGCCGCCGCAGCAGCACTCCATGAGTCTGCAGGTCGCCGTCGGCGGTGTCGTAGTAGGCGCTGCTGAGGCTGACAGTGATGCGTTCCACGCCGGCTCCAGCGACGATGTCGTCGAGGCGGGGAAGCGCGAAATGCTCGTCGACCTCCCACTTGAGTTCGCGTTCTAGCACGTCATCCATGGTGGAAGGCTCCCCGCAACGGGCGTCGACAAAACATCACCAGACATCCGGAGGAAAGTAAACCTACCCTTACTTGCTGCGGTAGGCTCGGGGCTCAAATGACTGATGTTGACGAGGCGCCAACCCCCGTTCTCCCGCGCGAACTCACGGATATTTCCGATGCCGTCCGTGAGGTGGCCGCGCCGCCGACGCCGGCGCTCGCCGAGCCGTACCGCATCCGCCTCGTGGATCCCGATGCCGACGCCGTGATGATCTCGGAGTGGATGAACCGCCCGCATCTGGTGGAGGCGTGGGAGTACGCCTGGCCGCCGGCACGCTGGCAGCAATACCTGCGCGCCCAGCTGGAGGGCGAGTACGCTCGGCCGTTCATCTGCAGCTTCCGCGGCGGCGATTTCGGTTATATCGAGTTGTATCGGGCGGCAAAGGATTCCATCGCGCCGCGCTATGACGCCGATCCTCATGACGTCGGAATGCACGCCGCCATCGCGGAGCTGAAATTCGTCAACCGGGGGATCGGGCCGATGCTGTTGCCGCGCCTTGTCGCCAGTGTCTTCGAGCTCGAGCCCCTATGCCGGCGAATCATGTTCGACCCCGATCTCCGCAACAGCGGTGCGCGCCGGCTGTGCGAATACTGCGGCTGCGACTTCCTCGGCGAGCACGACATGTCGAATCGCCGGATGGCGCTTTACGCGTTGCGGCGCGACCCGCAGAACGTTCGGCCGCCAGAGACCAGGGCAGCTGATTGAATTCGGTGGCCAGTGCACGGTGAGCAGGTCGGCGCCGAGCGCGCGCACGTTGATCGCGTTGAGCGCGCGCAGCGGGTGCCAGGCAATGATCCGTCGTTGTCGAGCGAGGGGGTCGTCGTCCGGCAGGACGGTGGCAATGCCAGGCATCCAGAGGTAGCGCAGGCCGATGCGTAGCCGCACCCGCACGTGGGGGTCGTGCCGGATGTTGCGCACGTAGCCGGCGCGGCTGCCGTGCTCAGCGATGATCCAGAATGACGCACCTCTACGCCCGTTGCCGACGGGTACCCGCCTCGGCTTACCTGACGTATGTCCGCGGGTCTCCAGGATCGCCAGCCCCAGCGGGTTGACGCCAATGGTGAGGAGCAGGCGTATCAGCGGGTTGATCGTGCACCGCTGCACGGTACGGACCAGCGCAACCTTGGCCCGAGGGCTTCGTGCGGTGAGCACGAGCAGCCCGATATAGACGGCGGTCTGCACGCCGGCGGATGCGGCGCTCCGGCCCGGGGTGAGCGCAAACACCCCCAGACCATGGCCACAGCCGCGGCGGTGCCGGCGACGAGCCCACGTGGCAGTGTCATACGACTGTATTGGTTCATACGACTGTATGGTCGCTACTCATGACCGAAGAGTCAAGCCCCGTACCGAAACGGGCGGCCGTCACCGACGCGCTGCTGCACATCGTGGCCGAGCGTGGTCTGGACCAGGTAAGCGTCCGCGAGGTCGCCGCGGCCGCAAACGTCTCCATTGGCACCGTCCAGCACTACTTCCCGACTAAAGACGCGATGCTGACGGCCGCCTACGACGAGGTCATAGCGCGGATCCGGTTGCGGCTTCAGGCCGTAGCGTTCGGCACCGACACGCGCAGGAACCTGTCGGCCCTGCTCGCCGAACTGCTCCCACTCGACGAGCATCGCGCGGTCGAGTCCCGCATACACCTCGCCTTTGCCGCCCGCGCCGCGACAATGCCCCAGCTCGCCAGGACGCAGCGCACAGCCCTCGCCGACCTCCATCAGGCCGTGACGCAAGCCTTTGCGACTGTTTGGGGGGATCGCGCCTCGCGTGCTACCTGCTCGCTCGCCGCACATGCTGCGATCGCCGCTGCCGACGGCCTAGCTCTGCACGCAATCAGCTCACGAGGATGGCTCTCGCGCCGCCGACAAACCGCGACAATCGAATTTGCTCTGGATGCGCTCATGGCCATCCACGGCACGCCGAAATTGGGGCCTGATTCGGTGCGTGAAAATCAGCGCTAAGCCGGCGGCGCCGTCGTCGTGAGCATTGAATGACGTTGCCCGAGAGGATTTTCTGTTCTCTTTCGGCAAAGTCAACCGACCATGAGCGAATTGCCCGCGCGAGCGTTATGCCAAATTGTCCACCGCCAACAGCACAACTTGCTGGGAACCACGTCGATTTCCACCGGGATGTCGCCGCGTGTGCTACCAACAGGCCATGCATCGACACCCGGGCCTGTCGAACACCGCGGTACTGGGATCAACGGTCAGGAACCGGGACGCGTTGACCGCGTGGCGAACCCGTCAGGCGGCGGAGCTGAGCCATGCCGTGCGCACGCTGGCTCGTTCGCGCCTCGCCGGGACAAACTGGTGACTCCCGACGTCACGGCGTCGGTACGCGCGATCACCGACGAGGCGCAACGAGCCTGGGAGGCGGCGCTGCCGACCACCGCGGGTCGGGCCGACCAGATGACGCGGGTCAACCGCGACATTGCGCACGCGGCCGATCAAGCGCTGCGGCGGGAGGTGCCTGAGTACGCGGCCATCACGGCGTTGGAGCAGGAGTACCGAGCTGCGTTCCGCAAGCTCATCGACGAGCACAGCGGTCGCTTTGACAGCGCCGCCATCCAGGCCCCGGGATGGGTGGAGGCTAACGTCGACAGCTTCGGATTAGCCGGATTCGAGCCGCCGTTCGACGTCTTCGATCTGTTTACCTCCGATGTCGACAACCACATCATTTCGAATTTCTCGACCGTGCTGCCGTCGCAGGGGTTCGTCGTCAATGACATCACCTACCGTCATCAAAACACTTGGTCCGACATCGCCCGGTACAACCCGTTTGCGTTCTCCGACGCCTCGGTCGGCGTTGACTTCACTGCGCCGCACTCGGGCGTCCTCAAGGTTGCGGTCAGCATGCGCAACTTCTACCAACACGTTCACATGTCTGGCGGCAACGATTGGGGATTCTCCTCGGCGGACCTGCGAGGGGTGGTCAGCGCGATGATCGTGGTGTTGCGCGACGACACGCGCATCTACACGTTCCACACGACCATCGAAGAGCACTGGGTGAACCCGGGCGGGGTCAGCTTCAATTAAACGTTCTCCGAATTCCCGCCCGGTCCAGCGGTTTTCGTCGCCTCCGTGGACGAGGCTCTGCAACAGGGAGATCAGGTCCAGATTCTGGGCGGATGCCACACCTACGTGTACTCCGAAGTCAAGAACATGAAATGCCGGGTCAGCGCGACTCAATGGTGGCAGGTCGACAAGCTGTGGGTATGGCTCGAATCACCGCAGGTCCGCGTCGCCCCTGCGTCCCCGCGGTGAGGACGGCCAGACGAGACGGCTGACCTCGGCCTACCTCTACGACGGTCAGTAGTGGTAACGCGCCAGCGCGGTGCCGCCCACGCGCTCGCCGCCGTCGATCGATGCCAGTGCGGGCACCAGCTCACTGGTGACCAGGCCGTGCCGTTCCGTCACGGTGTCGATGATGTCGAAGCTCGCCGCGATGCGTTCCGGGCTGTCGACGACGATGGTGGTCACGGGCACCTGCCGGGTGAGCTGAATCACCTTGTCGCCGTGCGGTTTGTGGTCGCCGTGAAATCCCCAGATGCCACGCAGCACGGTTGCACCTGTCGCCGCGCCCGAATCGAAGAGCCGGCGGACGATCGCCCGGTGGATCGGCACGCCATCGTGCAGTGTGGCCTCCGACGTATAGACCATCAGCTTCTGCCAGAGCGCCCGCCCTTGGTCGTCGGCTTCCGGCAGCGAGGCGGGTCTGGCGATGCGTTGGCCGTCGCGTTTGCACAGTTGCACGCGTTCCAGGGTCAGCGGAGGTTGGCGCAGCATCGCCTCCAGCTCCGGGATCGCCTCGGCGGCCTGATCGCCGGCGCCGATCGCGATGATCATCACGGGCACGTCGACGTTGCGACCGAAGAAGCTGGCACGCCGCCGGGTTCCGTTCTTGGTGCCGTCGACGCCGAGAAAGACTGCGGCCCCTGCGAATCCATGTCGGTACAGCACCTCGCACACGGCGTGGTGGGCGGGTCGTCCCGACACCCGGTCCTGACGCCCGACGTAGGCGGTCAGTTTGACAATGCCCGGCAGTGCCGACGTATCCGACCCGATGAGCAGACGTGCGCGCTCGAGCGTGACCAGCCCGCGGGGCGTCATCGCGACAGCACGGTCGGCGAGCGGAGCGATCTTGTCGGCGCGGTCGACCGCGGCGATCGCGATCGGCGAATCCTCCGACATGCTCAACGACTGGTCGCTGCGTAACTCATGGTGCGGGCCGAAGCTGGCGATGCCTCGCAATACGACGCTGGTGGCCACCGCACTCTCGCCGTACAGATCGAGCAGCGCATCGGCGAGAAAGCGGCCGTCACAGCGCAGACGTTCGGCGAAGTAGGTGGTCAGCTTGAGGTACTGGTCGTTCACAATCGGCCTCCGATCGACAGGCCGAGCCAGGCGGCGGCCAGACCCAGCACCAGGCTGACGACGATGTTGGCGACGGCTGGCCGCATCTGGCGCTCCTCGCCGAGTCGCTGGGTCTCCAGCATCCAGGTCGAGAAAGTCGTGTAAGAGCCGACGAATGCGGTGCCTACCAGCAGCGCGAGGTGCGGGCTGAGCGCAAGACCCGACAGCAAACCAAGCAGCAGGGCACCGCTGAGATTGACCGCTAATGTGCCGTACGGAAACGACCCATCCACCCGGCCCGACACCGTACGGTCCACGAAGAATCGCAGCACCGCGCCGACGCCGCCGATCACAATGACGCCGGCCCAGACCGCGACCGTCATGCGCGGATCCGGGCGCGTCGCACCAGTGCGGTGGCGAGGTAGAGGGCGAGCAGTCCGGCGGCGATGCTCGCGGCGGTGTAGCCGACGGCCAGGGCGTAATGGTGGTGCTCGAGCATCTTGATTATCTCGACCTGCATCGTCGAGAACGTTGTCAGGCCACCGCAGAGTCCGGTGCCGAGCAGCGGGCGTCGATAACTCGACACCGGCAAACGTTCCAGTAGCCGGGTGGTGAAGTACCCCAATAGGAATGCGCCGACGATGTTGACGGTGAAGGTCGGCCAGGGCCACCGCCCCGGGTCCGACGCGGCGAACGTCTCCAATGCTGCGCGGGCCAGCGTGCCGAGCGCACCGCCGACGAAGACCGCGGCCAGTTCGCGGCCGTCGAAACTGAACATGAGCCAAAGTATCGTCATCCAGCTTTCGGACGGGCCAACGACGCGATTCGCATAGGAGCAGAATCAGGGACATGGCTGCGAATCCACGTGCCGGCCAGCCGGCACAACCAGAAGATCTCATCGATGTGGCCCAGGTGGTGACGGCCTACTACACCGTCGAACCGGACCCGGACAACGTGGATCAGCAGGTGGTGTTCGGCACGTCGGGGCACCGCGGGTCAAGTCTGGACGCGGCGTTCAACGAGGCGCACATCCTGGCCACTACCCAGGCCATCGTCGAGTATCGGGCGGGGCAGGGCACCACCGGACCGCTGTTCATCGGACGCGACACCCATGCGCTCTCGGAGCCGGCCTGGGCCTCGGCGCTGGAGGTGCTGGCGGCCAATGACGTTGTCGCGATGATCGATTCGGCCGACCGCTACACCCCGACGCCTGCGGTCAGCCACGCGATCCTGACGTTCAACCGGGACCGCGACGGCGACCTGGGCGACGGCATCGTCGTCACGCCGTCACACACCCCACCGCGTGACGGCGGCTTCAAGTACAACCCGCCCAACGGCGGACCCGCCGACACCGACGCGACCGGAGCCATCGCCAAACGGGCCAACGAGATTCTGCGCGACGGGCTCAAGGGCGTGAAGCGGGTGCCGCTGGCCCGTGCGCTGCAGAGCGCACAGCACCACGACTACATGGACGCCTACGTCGAGGACCTGCCGAACGTCGTCGACATGCATGTGATCCGCGCGGAGGGCGTCCGCATCGGCGCGGACCCGCTGGGCGGCGCCAGTGTCGACTACTGGGGCGCCATCGCCGAACGCCATGGCCTGCAGTTGACGGTGGTCAATCCGCTCGTCGACGCGACATGGCGATTCATGACGCTGGACACGGACGGCAAGATCCGGATGGACTGCAGCTCGCCCAACGCGATGGCGTCGCTGATCGCCAACCGCGATAAGTACCAGATCGCCACCGGCAACGACGCCGACTCCGACCGGCACGGCATCGTCACCCCAGACGGCGGTCTGCTCAACCCAAACCACTACCTCGCGGTGGCGATCGAGTACCTGTACACCAACCGGCCGGAGTGGTCCGGTTCGACCGCGGTGGGCAAGACGGCCGTCAGCTCGTCGATCATTGACCGGGTGGTGGCGGGGTTGGGCCGCAAGTTGCTCGAGGTTCCGGTCGGGTTCAAGTGGTTCGTCGACGGATTGATCAGCGGCACCATCGGTTTCGGCGGCGAGGAGAGCGCAGGCGCGTCCTTCCTGCGCCGTGA
>Ga0136846_1243664_pt1 | contig 12167 bp, 14 predicted proteins | sample HopSoiMetagenom2_FD_96841 | JGI IMG/M metagenome (GOLD analysis project Ga0136846, IMG submission 96841) | Grasslands soil microbial communities from Hopland, California, USA - 2 Assembly 2016 (version 4) | ecosystem: Environmental > Terrestrial > Soil > Grasslands | place: USA: Hopland...
CCACGCCCATGAAGCGGTTCTTCTCCCACTTTCCGGATTGGGTCGACTGGTCGGCCTGCGGAATTTCGCGGGCGAGCGCGAACAGCATCGCGATCGCATGCTCGGCAGTGGTGATCGAATTGCCGAACGGCGTGTTCATCACCACGATCCCGCGTGCCGAGGCGGCGGGCACGTCGATCGTGTCAACGCCGATCCCGGCTCGGCCGATGACCTTGAGGCGCGGCAGCGCGGCATCCATCGCCGCCGCATTCACCTTCGTCGAGCTCCGCACCGCGAGGCCGTCATAGTCGCCGATGACCGCGTTCAATTCTTCCGGTGACAGGCCCGGCTTGTCGTCGACGACGATGCCGCGGTCGCGAAAGATCGCCGTCGCCCGCGGATCCATTTTATCGGCAATGAGGACTTTGACTGGCTCGGTCACGCCGTGGCCTCCCACGCCCAGTCGAGCCAGGGCCCAAGCGCCTCGATGTCCGCGGTGTCGACCGTCGCCCCGCACCAGATGCGAAGCCCGGGGGGAGCGTCGCGATAGGCGCCCACATCATATGCGGCGTCCTCAGCCTCGAGCAGCTTGGTCATGGCTTTTTGCCGCGTCCTATTTTCCGCGGCATCGGCACGCTCGGCGAACTGCAGGCATACCGAGGTGTTCGAGCGGACCGCGGGATCGGCAGCAAGATGCTCGATCCAGTCAGCCGATTGAACCCAGCGATCCAGCGCCGCGGCATTGGCGTCCGCGCGCCCGATCAGCGCGTCGAGCCCGCCGACACGCTCCGCCCAGTCCAGCGCAAACAGCCAATCCTCGACGCACAGCATCGAGGGAGTGTTGATCGTCTCGCCCCGGAAAATACCGTCGAGCAGCTTGCCACCTTTGGTCAGGCGAAAGATCTTCGGAAGCGGGCGTGGCGCGGGTTCACTCTCAAGCCGTTCGATCGCTCGCGGCGACAGCACGAGCATGCCGTGCGCGGCTTCTCCGCCCAGCGCCTTCTGCCAACTGAAGGTGCCGACGTCGATTTTTGTCCAGTCGATGGCCTGCGCAAAGGCAGCCGAGGTCGCATCGCAAATGGAAAGCCCGGTTCGGTGGTCAGCGATCCAATCCCCGCTGGGGACCCGAACGCCGCTCGTCGTCCCGTTCCAGGTGAAAACAACATCGCTGCCCGGATCGATACCCTCGAAGCTGCAGATGTCGCCGTAGTCAGCCGTCCGAATCTCGGCATCGAGCTTCAGCTGCTTGGCAACGTCGGTCACCCAACCCGCGCCGAAGCTCTCCCATGCCAGCATCGTCACCGGCCGCGAACCGAGCAAGGACCAGATCGCCATCTCCATCGCGCCGGTGTCAGACGCGGGGACAATGCCGAGCCGATAATCGGCTGGCAGGCGCAGCAGCGCATGGGTTCGCTCGATTGCGGCTTGCAGCTTGGCTTTGCCGATGGTGCCGCGGTGCGACCGGCCGAGCGCGGAGACGTCCAACGACTGTGGGCTCCAGCCGGGCGGCTTGGCGCAGGGACCGGAAGAGAAATGAGGACGTTTGGGTCGGCTATCAGGTAGTGCGAGGCGCGCGTTCGCACCTGCGGTAACGGTATCGATCATGTCACTCTCCTCGCAGAGAGCTCGCGCCGCGTTGGGACGGCGTGGCCCGGAGCCGATTGTAAGCGTGATTGCGGCACTCGCAAGGCGCCGCGAAAGATTCGCTTGTTGCACTGCACAAAGGTTTGATTTTGCTCGAATCTGCCCCGGCGCTGTGGCGATTCAACCGTTCACCGCGCCCATCGGACGATTCGTCCCGCCCCACGGATCCAAAGGTTGAATTTGTTAACCATCCGAAAGCAGTGTGACTGACGCCAACGCGTGGCGGGGCAATCCGCGCATCGGCTGGGGGCTGGGGAGCTCCTTAAAATTTGGGACTTCGGCAGCGCGTTTTTGCGTGCCTGACCGGTTGGTGGAGCGGGATCAAATGACTCAAGTGTTGGCCGTAACGGCGGGCCTGTTTCGCGATCGCGACCTGTTCGTCCATGACGGCTCCAAGCTTCGTCGCTTCCGTATTTCGGCACCGCTCCAGGCGGTGTTTTTTCTGGCGCTACTCGGGCTCGTCGCCTGGGCCAGCTATGCCACCACCCGGCTCATCGCCCGTCCCCGCGCCGCTGTTGCAGCCGCCACGCTCCCCGCCGCAACCGAAGCCCGCGCCCGGATGATCGAACAACGCCAAGCGATTATCGAAGCGGCCCTTGCCGGCCAGAAGATCGATCCGGAGCTTCTCGCGGCCGCCACTGCGGATGGCCGTCTCGCCAATGAGGGCCCCCTCGCTCGTGTCGAGCAACAGCAACTCGCTCAAGCGGCCCTCGTCGCCAAGGCGCTCGACGTTCGCTACCAGGTCACCGCCGCCGAGCTGAAGCGCCTGGGCATCAGCCCGGCGCGTGTCGGCAGCAGCGATGGCGTGGGCGGTCCGTTCGAGCGTGTCGCCAACCCCAGCTTCAAGGCGCTGTTCGACAGCTGGAAGAAGCTCGATCAGCTGCAGGACGGCGTGATTGCGGTTCCGTCGGACAAGCCGGTCAAGATGAACGTAGAGTTCACCAGTGGCTTCGGTGTCCGCTCCGATCCGTTCCATGCCGGCGCTGCCATGCACCCGGGTATCGACCTTGCCGGCACCTACGGCACCCCGATCTACGCGACCGCCGATGGCACCGTTCTTCGTGCTGGCTGGAATAGCGGCGGCTACGGCAACCTCGTTGAAGTCGATCACGGCCGCGGCATCACCACCCGCTATGGCCATATGTCCGCAATCCTCGTGTCGGCCGGAGACCATGTCACCCGCGGCCAGCAGATCGGACGCATGGGCTCGACCGGCCGTTCGACTGGCAACCATCTCCATTATGAGGTTCGCATCGATGGCCGTGCGGTGAACCCGATCCCGTTCATGAAATCGACCGATTATGTCCTGGCCATGCAGCGTCGCTCGGGCGCAGCTTCGATGGACGCCGTGGCGATCGGCGGACCCAACGGCGGCCAACACTAATCGACGTTCGGTTGCCGGGCGCTCCGGTGCTCCCTATCTTCTGTCTGTGAACGAGCCTCTCATCAGCTTGACCGAGAGCGCCGCTAAGCGCGTCGCCTGGATTGCGCAGCGCCAGAAAAAGCCGGCAATCCTGCGCCTGGCGGTCGATGGCGGCGGCTGCGCAGGCTTCACCTACAAGTTCGAACTCGCGGCTGCGGCCGAGACGGGCGATGAAATTGCCGAATTGGACGGCGTGAAGCTGGTTGTCGACCCGGTCAGCCTCGATCTGGTCAAAGGCTCGGCGGTCGATTTCGTCGAAGATCTGGGCGGCGCGGCTTTTCGGGTAACCAACCCGAACGCGCAGTCGGGCTGCGGCTGCGGATCCAGCTTCTCGGTCTAGCGCTCGCCGACTTTCGCCAGCGATGCCTGGTGCGCCGAGCAACTCACTTTGGGGTTGAACTGCGCGAACATGCCGTTCGGATTGTCGCGGAAGATCCACACATGCCGGTCGTAATGCGGCTCAAACATATGGGCTTCGTCGACCTTGGTGCGGGGATCGTCCTGCATCAGGTCGTAAGCGACACCGTGGAAACGCGGCGGCTGCGTGTTCCCGGCCTCCCGCCAAGCCCAGCGGAACACGAGGTTTTCGACGGCCACCAGTGCGAGCGTCCCATCGGGCTGGGGCTCGTAGATCAGGACGCTGGGCTGCAGGAAGTCGGTATGGGTCCCGCTGCCGTTCACTCGCGGCTTGGGCGGTCCCTTGATGCCGAGCAGGTCAGGCCGGAAATAATGGACGCCCATGCCGCCAAGGCTGGCGGGCTTGCCCATCATTTCGGCCGTATCGCACATATCCATCGGATCGCTGACATACCCTTCGGCGATCGCTACTTTTACGTCCTGGAAGCGCGCCGTGGCGGCCTTGACCGCCGCCAAATCGGGTTCCGCGCTCGTCGTCTTCGCCGGATGCGAAAAGACGAGCGCGAGCGCCAGCGCGGCACTGCTGAGCTTGGGCAGCATTGGACAACTTTCGGGTTAGAGCGCGTAGCTCGAGACGCGGGGATGAAGCACGCGCCGCACTGAGCGGTTGTTCGCTGTCGAACGAGGTGGCGACAGCGGTTTGACCTTTGCCCCGTCGACCGAATCATACTCTTCGGCCTTGGCCCAGGCGGCGCGTGCTAGCGCCATATCCGACCACAGCGGGCTCATAGCGGAAACGCCTGAACGCCGGTGATGAACTGCATCGCAAGCAGGACCACACTGACGGTGATCATGCCGCTGAATCCTGTTTTTGCGCGACTGCTAAGCACGGCCACGTTCCCTTTGAGCTTCGCCATTGAAGCGTGGGTTGTCATATGTTCCTCATAAGGTTCACCCGCCACGAGAAAGACTTGGAAATCCACGTTTCGGGCCGCATGGGCGCTGCAGCCCATTGACGAAATGTGCGGAAATGTGCGGAGATGTGCGCATGGAGGGGCAACGACTCATGCATGGTGAGCTGACGCTGGAGGGCAGTGAATCGGTGGCGCTCGTCGTCCGCGAGGAGCTCGCCCGCCGCCGCCTGTCGCGCCAGTGGCTCGCCGACGAGGCCAGGGTCAGTCTTTCGACGTTGGAGAAGGCATTGGCCGGACGCCGCCCGTTCACGCTGGCGACGGTGGTCAGGCTCGAAGACGCCCTCGGCACCGCATTGAGGTCGCGGCCGGTTCATGAGGAACCGAAGCTGTTCGCGCCGGAATCGATGGGCAATTATTCGCGTCCCGCGGTACAATGGCTCGAAGGGACTTACCTCACATTGCGGCCCTCGTTCAGCGAGGCGGGCGCGATTTTCGCCTACCTGACATCGATCGGATGGGACGAAGAGAACGGCCACCTCGTCTTCAGCGAAGCCTCCCGGACCGACAGCGAATATGAGCAGAAGGGGTTCGTTTCCTTCCCCAATATTTCGGGCGCAATCTACCTCGTCACCATCTGGCAGGGCCAGTATCGAGTCGCCTTGCTCAACCGTCCGTCCGGCCGCTGGCTGAGCGGAATCTTGCTGACCCTGGCAGCGGGCGAGGGCGCTCAGCTGACTCCGGCATCGCTTCCCATCGTCCTCCTTCCGACCACGGCCGAGGAAAACAAGACGGTCGGTGTCGTGCGCGCAGGCGACGATGCGTTTGAGGAGTATCGAACCTGCGTCGATCGCGTCACCGAGCGAGGCTACGCGCGCTTTCCTGTGTGAGGCTCGGGCGCTAAGCCCAGCGCCGTGAAAATCGCCACCTACAACCTAAACGGCATCCGCGCGCGCCTGCCGCGCCTCATCGAATGGCTCGAGCGTGAAAAGCCCGACGTCGTCTGTCTGCAGGAACTGAAATGCGCGGACGAGGCGCTGCCGATCACCGATATCGAGGGCGCGGGGTATGGCGCGGTTTGGCACGGCCAGAAGGGTTTCAATGGCGTCGCCGTGCTCGCCAGAGGCGACTCTCCCGAACTGCGGCGCGTGGGATTGCCCGGCGACCCGGACGACACGCACAGCCGTTACATCGAAGCGGAAGCCAAGGGCGTGGTGATTGGCTCGCTTTATCTGCCCAACGGCAATCCGGTTGGCACCGAAAAGTTCGACTACAAGATCAGGTGGATGGAGCGGTTGGCGGAGCGTGCCGTCGAACTGCTGGCGGAAGAACGGCCCACGATTCTGTGCGGTGACTGGAACGTCGTTCCTGAAGATCGCGACGTGTTCTCGGTCCGCGCGACCCAGCATGACGCGGTCATGCAGCCGCGGGCCCGCGAGCTATGGCGCCAAATCGTCCACCAGGGCTGGACCGACGCGCTCCGCACCTTCCATCCGCGCGAGGAAAAGCTCTACACTTTCTGGGATTACACGGCGGGCTGCTGGCAGCGCGACCTCGGTTTCCGGCTCGATCATTTGCTCTGTTCACCAGAAGCCGCGGACCGGTTGCAAGGCGCTGACGTCGACAAGTGGGCGCGCGGCGAGGAGAAGGCCTCCGATCACGCGCCGACCTGGGTCGAACTGGCTGACTAGAGAGACTTTTCGTAAATCCGATAGCGGTGGTTGATCTCTGCGCCCGGCAGTTGGGCGATCGACAGCATCCCCTTGTTGTCCTCCAGGATCCAGCCGAACTCGCCGTGGGTCGCGCCATATTTCGTAACCGCGTCACGGCGCGTGAACTCGATCATCATGAAGGCGAGCTGGCTCGCGAGCCGTGACCCGTGGAGCTTCTTGGCGACGCCCATCAACGGAACGCGGAGCCGCCGCGTGCGCGGTTTCCGCAAGCGCCACAGCAGCTTGATAAAGTTGAACGGGAAGAGCTCACCGTTGAGGTCTGCCGTCAGCTCGTTGATGTCGGGAATGGTGAGCATGAAGGCGACCGGCTCCCCGTCGACCTCGGCAATGCGGACCAGCTCGCCGAAGATAATCGGCTTGAGCTTCTTGCCGGCATATTTGATCTCGGCCTCGGTCAGCGGGACATAGCCCCAATTGGTCGACCAGGCGTCGTTGAGCAGGTTGAGGATCAGCCGCGCTTCCTCGTCGAACTTCGACTTGTCGACCATGCGAATGCGGATGTGCGGGTTGCGCTCACCCATCGCGATCAGCCGGTCGATCATCGGGTCCGCCCACTTGGTGATGTCGAGCTCGTAGGTGATCAGGTCCTTTGCCTTGCCGTAGCCGGCGGCCTCGATCCACGCCTGATATTCGGGACGATGGTGGCCCATCATCGCTGTCGGCGGCTCAGCGAAGCCTTCGATTTCCAGGCCAGGTTCATCCCAAATCGAAAGGCTGATCGGGCCGAGGGAACTCTTCATGCCCTGCTTGCGAAGCCAGCCCTCGGCGGTCTCGATCAGCGCGGCGGCGGCTTCATCGTCGAGCGCGTCGAAGAAACCCCACTGGCCGGTTCCGGGGCCCATATGTTCCTGCACCAACTCGTCGATCTGGGCGCTGATCCGCCCGACAACCTTGCCGCCGCGTTCGGCCAGCCACAATTGTGCCCTGGCATGCTCGAACCACGGGTTCTTGCCGGGTGTGATGAGGCCATGGACCTCGTCCTTTAGCGGCGGCACCCAGGCGGGGTCGTCCTTGTAAACCTCCCATGCAAAGTCGACGAAGGCCTTGCGGTCCTTCTTGGTCTGGACGGGGCGGATCGTTACGGAAGCGCTGTTCATGGCGAACGGCTAGCGGCTGTTTGAGCGCAGCGCCAGTTAAGGTTGAGACGCCTAAGTCCCGCCACTATGTCATGCCAAACGTCAGCGTTCCGCAAAGACTTATGAGCAATACGGCGACCCTCGAGCGCAATCGCAGCGGCGCGGCTTCACAGCCGCGAACGACCGCGCACGCCAAGGACGATGCGGTGATGCTCAAAGCAGCCGCCAACCTGACGCGCGACCTCAATGTGCCGAAGTCGGCGATCTACTGGGCCGACATGCTCGGCTCGGCGGTACTTGGCTATGCGGCACTGTTCGGAGCAATGTTCATGCGTCCGGCTTGGGTGGCCGTTGGCTCGGGCTTGATCGCGATCCTCGCGCTCTACCGAGCTGGTTCGTTCATCCACGAGCTGACCCACATCAAGAAGGGAGCGGTCAAGGGCTTCCGCTTCACTTGGAACCTCGTCGTCGGCGTACCGCTGATGGTGCCGAGTTTCATGTACGAGGGCGTCCATAACCAGCACCACGCCAAGCGTTATTACGGGACGGTCGACGATCCTGAGTATCTGCCTTTGGCGCTGATGCACCCGTGGACCCTGCCGTTGTTCCTGGTCGCAGCGGCACTGGCGCCGATCGGCATGCTCATCCGCTTCGGGATTCTCGCGCCGCTGTCACTGTTCTGGCCGAAGCTGCGGGACATCGTGGTCGGCCGCTATTCCGGACTGCAGATCAATCCCAGGTTCGTTCGCCCTAAACCTGAGGGCGAGTTCGCACGTGACTGGGCGTGGCAGGAGGTTGCTGCCAGCATCTGGGCGGTCGCGCTGCTGGCGATGGTCGCGACCGGCCTCATCCCGCTCCGCGACTTCGTGATTTTCCTGAGCGTCGCCGCGGGCGTGATGTTCCTCAACCAGGTGCGCACGCTCGTCGCACACCTGTGGGAGAATGGGGGCGAGCCGATGAGCGTCACCGACCAGTTCCTGGACAGCGTCAACGTGCCGCCGCCCGCGACGCTACCCGCGCTCTGGGCACCGGTGGGCCTTCGCTACCACGCGCTCCATCACATGCTGCCGGGCTTGCCGTACCATGCCTTGGGCGAAGCGCACCGCCGTCTGTGCAAGGAACTGGACCAGCGTTCCGTCTACCATGATTCGACCCATCGGCATCTTTCGGCGCTGGTCACGCGGCTTGCAGCGCAAACCTTGACTAACCGCGCCAAATCCGCTTGAGGCAGCGCGTCCGGCGGGCCGTTGAGCTCGCCGTTGTTGTTTGGGTGTGGGGCGACCACCCGAAGCGTCGCCTGGCCGGAGCTACCTCGTACGGGCTCCAGACGAACGAAAGGAATGACCTATGCGCCATCGTGTTGGCGGCCGTAAGCTTCAGCGCACCTCAAGCCACCGCGCGGCCCTGTTTCGCAACATGGCCGCCGCGCTCATCAAGCATGAGCAGATCACCACGACGACGGCCAAGGCGAAGGAGCTTCGTCCCTACGTCGAAAAGCTGGTGACGCTCGCCAAGCGGGGCGGGCTCAGCAATCGCCGCCTCGCCCAGTCGCGCCTGATGGACGACGCTCAGCTCAACAAGCTCTTCGACATTATCGCCAAGCGTTATGCCGACCGTGACGGCGGTTACACCCGGGTCATCAAGGCCGGTATCCGATCGTCGGACGCAGCGCCGATCGCGGTGATCGAATTCGTCGACCGTGACACTGCCGCGAAGGGTCAGGATTCTGGCCCGGTCATGACCGAGGAAGAATTCGAAGCCGCTTAAGGCGGTTCGTCGAACTCCCGCTTGAAACAAGGGGCGCCGCTGCTAGCCAGTGAGCGCCTTTTGTTTTTGGGATGAGCTTATGCGTGGTGTCCTGGCCGTTTTCCTGTTTTCGTCGATTCCCGCGTTGACGGTCCCGGTCGCGTCGAGCGCGTTTGCGCAAGGCGCGCTCTCGTATCCCCAGCCCAAGCGGTCTGATGTTGTCGAAACCCAGTTCGGCGTGCCGGTCGCGGATCCTTACCGTTGGCTTGAGAACGACGTTCGCACCGACGCCGACGTGAAGAACTGGGTCGATTCGGAGAACCGGGTCACCGACGCGTTCCTCGCCAAGCTGCCGCTTCGTAGCTGGTTCAAGGAGCGCATGACCGCGCTCTACGATTACGAACGCTTTGGACTGCCCGTGAAAAAGGGCGCGAGCTACTTCTACACGCACAACAGCGGGCTTCAGAACCAGTCCGTGCTGTTCGTCCGCGACGGCGTCAACGGCGAGCCGAGGCAGCTGATCGACCCCAACGGCTGGTCAGCCGACGGCGCCACCGCGCTGGCCGAATGGACCCCGAGCGAGGATGGCAAGTTGCTGGCCTATTCGGTGCAGGACGGCGGCACGGACTGGCGAACCGTCAAGTTGATGGACGTCGCCACCGGCAAGATCATGAGCGACGAGCTCAAGTGGCTGAAATACGGCGGCAACGTCGCCTGGGCAAAGGACGGCAGCGGTTTCTTCTACTCGCGCTATCCTGCGCCCGCGGCCAACAAGACTTACCAGAATGCGACGCTCAACCACCGCGTCTATTTCCATAAGCTCGGCACCACGCAGGCCGCGGACCGGTTGATTTACGCGACCTCGGCCAACCCGAAGCTCAGCCATTATGCTGAGGTCAGCGACGATGGCCGCTGGCTGGTCATCTCCACCAGCCTCGCCGGCGACGAGAACGACGTTCACGTGTTCGACCTGCGCAAGCCCGGATCGAAGCCGGTTGCACTGGCCACCGGGCTTGCGCACCAATGGAACTATGTCGGCAACGAGGGCAGCCGCTTCTATTTCTCGACCGACAAGGACGCGCCGCTGAAACAGGTGGTTGCGGTGGACGCAAGTCGCCGGATTGCACCTGTCACCGTGATCCCGGAAGCCAAGGAGGCGCTCGACGGGGTCGACCTCGTCGGCGGCAAGCTGATTGCCAGCTATCTCGTCGATGCAAAATCGGAGGTTCGCGTCTTCGGGCTCAACGGCCAACGCCACTCCACTATCGCGCTGCCGGGTATCGGGACCGTTTCCGGCTTTGGCGGTAAGATTTCCGATCCGGAGACCTTCTTTGCCTTCACCAGCTTCAACCGGCCGACGACCGTGTACCGCTATGACGCCTCGACCGGCCACGCGAGCGAATGGGCCGTGCCCAAGCTCACGTTCGACCCCGACACGATTTCAGTCGAGCAGCGCTTCTATCCGTCGAAAGACGGCACGCGCGTGCCGATGTTCATCGTCCGCAAGAAAGGAACCAGCGGACCCGCACCGACCCTTCTTTACGGTTATGGCGGATTCAACATCTCGGTGACGCCCAGCTTCAATCCCGCCAATGTCGCCTGGATCGAGCGCGGCGGCGTCTTCGTCGTTGCCAACATCCGTGGCGGCTCCGAATATGGCAATGCGTGGCACGATGCCGGGCGCCTGGCTCACAAGCAGAACGTGTTCGACGACTTCATCGCCGCCGGTGAATATCTGAAGGCCAACGGCATTGCCGCGCCCAAGGGCCTGGCGGCGATCGGCCGCTCCAACGGCGGCTTGCTGGTCGGCGCGGTCACCAACGAGCGGCCCGACCTGTTTGACGCGGTCAGCCCGGGGGTCGGCGTGATGGACATGCTCCGCTTCGACAAGTTCACGGCGGGCCGCTATTGGGTCGACGATTACGGCCATCCCGATCAGGCGGCGGATTTCAAGACGCTGTTGGCCTATTCACCCTATCACAACATCAAGGGCGGCAAGGCTTATCCGCCGTTGATTGCGGTCACCGCCGACACGGATGACCGCGTCGTCCCCGGGCATAGCTTCAAGTATATCGCCAAGCTGCAGAGCACGCCGGACGTCGGGACCGCGCCGCACTTGATCCGGATTGATACTCGGTCGGGTCACGGCAGCGGCAAGCCGATCACCAAGATCATCGAGGAATATTCCGACGTCTATTCGTTCCTCGGTTATTTCACCGGTCTCAAGCCTTAATCTGCTTAAGTCGCCTCACCGTGGATTAGTGGTAATGCGCTGCTCCGCACCGGGGGGTGTCGGGGCATGCGTTATTACCGGCTCTATTTCATGGACCGCTTCAGCGGGCACATCGATCACTTCCGCGAGTTCGAAGCGGTGGACGATGAGGCCGCGCTCGCGATCGCCGAAGGCTGGCGCGATGCGCAGCCGATGGAGCTGTGGAATCGCCACCGCAAGCTGAAGCACTGGGCCGACGCTTCGTCGGAAGACTAGCAGCTTAACCGCAGCAAACAGCCGGTTCAGCGGCGATGCAACAGCGTAACGATAAGCAGCCGAAATGGGTCGCCGTGCGTTGTTGCCGGCGAGTCGGGAACGAGAGAACAGGAGACACGGCCATGACGGCTATCACGAAGTTTTTGGCGGGCGGCGCGGCGATTGCCGCGCTGGCCAGCGCAGCCCCGGCTGCGGCGCAATATTATCCGGGTTACGGCTACGGAAATCCCTACGGCGGCAACGTCGTCGGCCAGGTGCTTAACCAGGTGCTCGGCGGCGGTTACGGTTACAATGGCTACGGCGCCAACAGCCAGGTCGCCGTCAACCAGTGCGCGGCGGCGGTCCAGCAGCGCCTTGGCGGCGGTTATGGCGGGTATGGCTATAACGGCAATGGTTATGGCGGCGGCCGGGTGCTCGGCATCAGCCGGGTTGAGCCGCGCAGTAACGGCGGCCTTACCGTCCGGGGCGTCGCCAGCAGCGGCCGTTATGCCGGCGGCTACGGCTACAACGGCCAGTCGCAGGTCGACCTGACCTGGAAGTGCAAGGTCGATTATCGCGGTTATGTCAGCGATATCGACATCGACCGCGCCGGTTCCAACTACAGTTACGGCAATTACTCGCCGTACGATTATTCGCAGTACGGTTACCGCCGCTACTAGGCGCTAGCTAAAGGCGAAACGGATGCGCCGGGGTCGAAAGGCTCCGGCGCATTTGCGTTTGACGTGCCGGTTTGGATCCGAGAGTCTGTTTTCGACCCATTGTGGACATTAGCTACAGATGCGACCACGGATGAATGGAGCCTTGGTTCGA
>Ga0136846_1231219_pt1 | contig 12165 bp, 8 predicted proteins | sample HopSoiMetagenom2_FD_96841 | JGI IMG/M metagenome (GOLD analysis project Ga0136846, IMG submission 96841) | Grasslands soil microbial communities from Hopland, California, USA - 2 Assembly 2016 (version 4) | ecosystem: Environmental > Terrestrial > Soil > Grasslands | place: USA: Hopland...
CTCGCGGTCGCGTGCGGCGTGGCTGGCACTCGTGGTGGGCGGTGCGCTCATGGTGCTGCTCTCGTGGCGAATGCGAGACGTGTGGTCGGACGCCACGCGGCACCGCCGCCTTCTCGTGTTAGGCGGTGCCTTGGTCGTCGCGGTGATCGGAGCACTCACACTCCCGAATACGCTCGAGTGGAAGAGCGAGTCGCCTTATCTCGATTCAGTCCGCGGTGTCGTCAACTATAAGGAAGGGAGTGGGGCAGGGCGTCTCGTGCAGTATCGCAACTCCCTTCGGATGGCGGCAGCGCACCCGTTGCTGGGCGTTGGCCCGGGCAACTGGGCAGTGGACTACCCGAAGTTCGCGTCGCGCAACGACCCGTCGCTCAACGACGAGGGCATGACCTCCAACCCGTGGCCGAGTAGCGATTGGGTCGCGTTCGTTGCCGAACGCGGTGTTGTGGCGGTCGTGGTCTACGCGCTCGGGCTGCTCGCTCTGCTCCTGGGCGCGTGGGTTCGTGCGCAGGCCGGGACGACGGCGCATGACCGATTCGGTGCCATCGCGCTCGCCGCGACGGTTGTGATCGCGGCGATCGTCGGTGCCTTCGATGCGGTGCTCATGATCGCGATCCCAAGTCTCTTCTTCTGGTCGATCGTCGGGGCGTTGTCGCCAGCGGGGAAGACTCGCGCGACACTCCCGGCGACTGTTCGCGGCCCGTTGTTAGGCACGGCGATTGTCGCCGCGCTGCTCGTGGTCCTTCGTTCCGGCGGGCAGATCGCCGCGATGGCCGTGTACACCTCCGCCACGACGACCGGCCAGGCGGCGCGGGCGGCGCTCTTCGATCCGGGCAGCTTCCGCATCAGCATGCGGCTCGCCGAGACCTATGTGGCGCGAGGCGACTGCAAGCACGTGCGTCAGTACGCCGGCTCGGCGCGAGAGCTGTACCCGAATGCGGCGGGGCCGAAGCGGCTTTTGAAGCGATGCGGAGTCGGCAATCGGGAATAGAGGGACTTGGGGAACCTGGAACTGGGAACTGGGAACCGAAACCCTCTACCGGGACGACGGCGATTCCTCGCTGCGCTCGGAATGACCGGCGCCTTTTCCCCGTCGCCCGTCGTCCGTCGTCCGTCCCCGTCCCCGGCAGTCACCTGTCGCCTGTCGCCTCATTTTCCAGCACTCGACTTCTCCAGCTGAGTGAGCTCCCGGCGAACCGCCTCGACTTGCGGTCTCAGTGCGGGATCGACGTCGGTGCGGAACGCGAGGTAGTGTCGATACGCTCTGATCGCCTCCTCGCGCTCGCCGGCGAGCGCAGCGAGGCGGCCCTGCTCATGCAGCTGCGTCGCGAGGTACGGGTTGTTCTGCACCCAGGCATCCGTGCGTCGGCGCGCGGCAGCGAGTGCGGCGCGCGTGTCGCCCACCTTCTCGAGCAACCGCGCCGCAATGAGATTCTCGAACGACGTACGGCCCGGGCTCGCGCTCGCGTAGTCGAGCACGCGGAGCAGCGAGTCCAGATGCAGCGTGATGGCGCGGAGGTCCGGGCTGTGCGCGACGTCCGCGTGCATCGCTTCGATCGCCGCGATCTCGACGTCGGCCTCGGTCTTTCGCGCGCCGGTGAGTGGGCGCGCAATCGCGCGAAGGCGATCGATGCTGCGGCGCGTCTGCGACGTATCCCCGTGCGCGAGACGCCACGGCTCGAGCACGCGCGTCGCCGCGCGTTGGTTGGCGCGACGTGCGGAGTCGCTCGCGACGGGACCGGCTTCCCAACGCGCAAGCGCACGCACAGCGTCCCGCGCGGCCGTCGTGTCGCCGTCGGCTATGAGCGCGTCCCGGACTTCGAGAATCGGGATGTTCGCGTCGGTCGCGCTGTCTCCGGACGCCAGCAAATGAGCCAGTGCCGACGACGGGCGTCCCGACACGAGCTCGAAATCGTGCGCGAGCCGCTCGATCGCGCGCCGCGACTGGTCGCTGTTCTCCTTCTTGAGCGCCGTATCGATCCCGCGTCTCACGTCAGAAGTTCCGGTGCCGTCGTAGAACGCGACCTGATCCATCCCGTAGACGTACTGCGACAGGTCGATCGAATCGGCGATCGCGTGGGCGCGCGCGGAATCGCCAAGCACGTACGCCTTCTGCCACCGATGCAGCACGTACCAGTAGCGCGAGGTGTCCGCTGCGAGTCGCAGTCGCTCGAAGCGGCGAGCGTCCGCCGTGTCGCCGAGCGAGAGCGAGAGTGGCAGCGCGTGGACGTAACCGACCACGTACGTCGAGTCGATCTCGGATGCACGGCGGAACGACTCGAGCGCACGCTCTTCCGGATTGGGCACGTTGAGTACCCATCCGTAGTGGAAGATGTGGTCGCCTAACAAGTACCAGGCGTCGGCGCGGTCCGGCGCCATCGCGAGGTATCGCTCGCGCGCCTGGAGAAGCTCCTGCGCGGTCGGCGCTTCCGGATAGCGAGGCCCTGCCACGGCCAGCAGCAGCGCCTGATCGCGTTGGCTGAGTCGGGGCCGCTCGCGCCAGGCGATGTCGAGCCCGCGCTGCTGCAGCGTCGCGTCGCCGTACCAGGACGACGCCATGCGCAGCCCGAGCGCGGCGAGCGCGAACGTCGAGTCGGCATCCAGCGCCCGCTCGAAGTCCTTCGCCGCGCCCATCACATCCACTCGGCGCATCTTGGCCTGACCATCCAGGTAGGCGCGCAGGGCGGGGAGCGATGTGCTCGTTAGGCTGGCGCGCGCGGCGGCGCCCTCCGACGACGTTTCGGCGAGCAGTCGGGCGGCGAGGCGATCCACGAGCCACGCCAGGCTGTCGGGCGGGCCCTCGACACTCAGCTTCGCGATGGAATCGCCACGACTCGAGCCGAGCAGCGATGCCGTGAGCACGAGGCGGTTCGGCGTGCCCACCACGTCGCCGAGCAGGAGTCGCCCCGCACCGAGGCGACGGGCGAGGGCCAGGTCATCGTCGCGCGACAACTCCGCCGATTCCGACCCGCCGGCCTTTCGCCACGCGTCGAGTAATTGTCGTGGATCCGTCGCGCGAAGCCCGCCTTCGCCGGTCAACTTCGCCGCGAGCAGGTCGAGCATGCCTTCGCGCAGGTAATACAGCGCGGGATCGGCGGACGCGACGCGGAACGGTACCACCGCGACCGTCGACGGGTCGGGCGCCGGCCCACGGCTTCGGAATCGCTCCCAGATTGCCCATCCGCCTCCGGCCACCGCGATGAGGACCGCGGCGACGATGGCGATCGTGCGCCCGCGGCTGGCCTTCGGAGTGGGAGTCGGCGCGCTCCCGTCACTCGAGAGGTCGATGCGGTCGAGCGCGCGGACGATCTCGTCGGCGGTTTGCGGACGATCGGCGGGGTTCTTCGCCAGACACTTCATCACCAGCGCCGCCAGTGCCGGCGGGACATCCGGCGCCCGCGTCTGAAGCGGCAGGGGCTGTTCGGTCAGCTGCGCGGAAAGAACTTCGTGTGGCGGTCTCCCGCCGAACGGCGGACTCCCGGTGAGAAGCTCGTACGCCATCGCCCCGAACGAGTAGATATCGATGCGATGGTCGGCGTTGGGATCGGCGGCAACCTGCTCGGGCGCCATATACGCCGGTGTTCCGAGCGAGTTGCCGACGCGCGTGAGATGCTCGCCGCCGAACGTCCGTGAAGACGACAGTGCTTTCGCGATGCCGAAGTCCGTAACCGCTGCGGATCCGCCGGCGACGAGAACATTGTCGGGCTTGATGTCTCGGTGGACGACCCCGTGCTCGTGCGCGTACGCCAGTGCGCGGGCAACGTCGCGCAGCACAGCAACGGTATCGACCACGGGAAGCGGCGTTCCGCCGTCGAGTCGGCGGCGAAGAGACTCGCCAGCGACGTATGGCATGGTGAAGTACGGCAGCCCGTCGGTTTCGCCGGCGGCGAGCACGGGGACGATCTGTGGATGCTGCAGCTGCGCCGCGACGAGGATCTCGCGGTGGAACCGGTCGCTGTTGACGCCCGCGGCGAGGTCGGGCGAAAGAACCTTCACGACGACTTCGCGGCCAAGTCGCGTGTCGTGGGCGACGAACACACGCGACATACCGCCGCCGGTAAGCTCACGATCGAGCCGGTAGCTCTCGCCGAGACTGGCCTGAAGGCGGTCCCGCAGATCGGTCATCGCAGTCGAAGTCGCATGCCGATCGGAATGTAGGGGGGGCTACGGCGTATCGGGAATCAGCGCGGAAAGCGGGAGACGGGAGACCGCTTCCCATCTCCCGATCGCCGGCGGCCTACGGCCGCCGGCGATCATCGTCGATCATGGCCTTGGTTCGCGCATCGAGGGCAGACGCCGCAGAGCGGCCACCCACGAGATCGCGTTCCACGTTCTGTCGGAATGACAAGAGCGACCCGTCCGAGACGTTGCGCGCGACGAGCTCGTTCACCGACGCCGCCGCCATGGCGGGCGGGACGCCGCGCGTTGCCAGGTCCGCGAGCACGACGAGCGCGACCGTGAGCGGATGATCCGGCCGCCGGCCACGCGACTCCCGCAGGCGCGAGAGGTCGGTGGGACGTACGCCCGCGCGCAGCGCATTCGCGCCCGCCGCGATCTCCTCGGCGCCTGCGCTGTCGCCTAACGCCGAGTAGGCGTCGGCGAGGTCGCGCGTTAGGCGCCGGACGGCGGCGAGGACGCGGGGCTCGTCCGCCCCGCGAAAGACGCCCTCCCGTACCTTCGAGTACAGCGGATCCACCGGCAGGCCGGCGACGCGCGCCGAATCGATCAGGCGCTCGAGCGTCGCGCGAGTCGGTGCGGAGAGCTGCGACGGCAGCGTCCGGTCGACCTCCTGCGCGCGCATCGTGGCGGTCGACATCGCGAACGCCAGGGCCAGAGCGAAGAGCCTAACGATCATGTGCGCGGGGAGGCAACGAGCACGACCGAGTTCGGCGAGCCGAAATCATCGTCCGCGGCCCGCGGCGCGGACGGGTCGGCGGTGACGTCGCCGTCCACCACGAAGGCGTACACGTGGCGGCCCGGCGGGAGACGAAGCGACACGACCCATTTCCCGCTCGCCGGATCTCGCGAGAGCGGTGTGGCCACCGGGTTCCATTCATTGAAGCTGCCGACGAGGGCGACGTGCGAAGCGCGTGGAGCGGAGAGCTCGAATCGCACGACCTCTCGGTCGGTGGCCGTGGGGGTGCGGGAGACGAGTTGTGGGGATGCGGCACTCGGTCCGTCGTGCGCGGCACGCTGGCTCTCGTCTGCTCCGGCGCGCGACGACATCGCCACGTACATCACGCCCGCGCCCAGCGCCACGAGCAGCGACGCGGCCGCGAGACCCGTGAGCGGGGCGACCGTGATCGACCAGCGTCGCCGACCTCTGTCGAGTGCAGGCTCGTCGTCGCCGAACACGTCATCGGCGATGTCCCGCACGGATGGCTTGGGGGCGCGTGCGACGTCGTCGAGCAGTCGCGCGCGCCACGCTGGTCGCACGGGTACTTCCCGGCGCAGCTCTCCCGCAACGTCATCCAGCCAGCGTGGGTCGTCAGGTTCCGACATCGCTTGCCTCGCCCTCCCGCAGCATCCACTGCATTCGGTCGCACGCACGCTTGACTCGCATCTTGAGCGCCGACACGCCGACTCCTGTCGCTGCCGCCATCTCATCGTAGCTGAGCTGTTCGACGTGCTTCAAGAGAAACGCCTCGCGCTGGTCCGGGTCGAGCGCGTCGATCGCCCGCTTGAGCTCCGCCCGCAGATCACCGGCGTCGACCGCCGGTCGCACGCTCGCCGCCGCGATCGCGGTGTCGTCCACGAGGAACATACGGTGCCGGCGCTGGCGCCGGACGGCGGCGGTGCGGCATCGATTGATCAGAATCTGGAACAGCCATGTTCGAAAGGTCTGGCGTTCCTCGTATCGTGCGATCGACCGGTACGCGCGGAGGAAGGTCTCCTGCGTGGCGTCTTCCGCGTCTTCCCGGTTGCCGAGCATCCGCGTCGCAAACCGTGTGCATGCCGCGGCGTGCCGGTCCACGAGCGTCGTGAACGCGGCCGTGTCGCCATCGAGCACTCGGCGCACGAGCATGGCATCCGTCATCGTCGCCAGGTTGAACCCCGGGACGTCGGGCTGCGTCACGCCCATCTACCGGACCACGATGACTCCGACCGTTCCCTGGAACTCGTCCGCCACGGTGACAACGCCGGGGGGTGTCGTCCAGCGATCGCCGTCGATGCGGATGACCAGGCGGTGGACGCCGGGGGCTATCGGGAGCGTCACTTCCCACTCGTCCGTGTCGCCCTGTTTGAGCGCGATCGGCTGCCAGTTCGTGAAGTCGCCGGCCAGATCGACCGAACGGGCGCTGGGGACGCGGACGCGGAGGCGGCGGCCGCCGTGGTCGTCGTCGACCTGAAATGCCGCGGCGGTGGGTCGGACTCCGCGCGGCAATCGCGGCCGCCTGAGCGTGCCCGGCGAGACGCGCGCGCCGAGCTCCATGAAACGGGAGCGGCCGATCCCGTACGCGGCACTTGACGGGCGCACGCCGGCGGACGCGATGAGCGCGATGGTCGGTGCCACGGCGACAGCGCTCTGCACGCTCGCCCACGACTCGTTAGGTTGGTTGGTTGCCGCGTACCGCGTTCCGAATACGCCGTCGAGCGCGAGTCGGCCGGCGCTCCAGTGGAGTCCCAGCTCCGCGTCGCGCCAGTCGTGCTGCCGTCCGGCGCTGCCACTGTCGACGACGGTGATGGTGTCGAGCGACTGGAAGTTGCGCCCGGTGTCGATGGGAGCGAGCGGGCCGCTCGTTATGGGTCGCACGATTTGACGCGTCGTCGCGGCTCGGGCGCCTTCCTGAGAGCCGAATGACGAGACTGATACCGTGACGATCACGCTCCGCCATTGCCGCCACCCGCCCACCGAGTAGTGCGCCACCGGCGACCCCGGCGTCGACTGGTTGTCGCGCGCCACCCCTCGGCCAAGCCATGCGCCGGAGCTTCCGAGGCGATAGGAGAGGCGTGCATCCGCACCGATCCGCGAGACCGCGAACGATTCGTCCAGCAATGTCCGGTCGCCGAAGCCGGCGAGCGAGAACTGCAGGCCCGCTCGTGTTCGGGAGAAATACGTTGCTGCGAACTCGCCGAACCCGTCGAGGCGCTGACCGTCTCCACCCAGCGCGGTCCAGCGCGCATCGAGGGCGAGGCTGGGGTGGTCGAACCGCATGAAGGGAGAGACGGCAAACTGGCCGCGCCACTCACTTGCGGTGCGCTGGCTGCTGACGGACGAAAGGTCTACCGCCGACGCGAATTGCGCGGACGCGGATCGGCCAATCAGCGCCGCGCCTGCGAGGCACGCAGCGACTTTCAGGAACCGGGGCGACACGATCGAGTGCGTCTCGTCTGACATCGCGTTCTCCGACGATGCGGCGTGCGACGACCGAAGCGGCGTTCCCAGCCAGGAGCGGCGCGCCTCATGTTCATCGCCGAACCCTCGCGATGCAATGTCTGGTCACCCGATACCGGTCTGGCTGGGACGAACCGAACACCCAGCGGGGCCGGACCACTTGATGGCTGCTGATCCCGTCCCGCGATGCTGCCTAACGATGGCCGAGGGGGACAATCTGCGGGCTTCGAGCAGCCCGTGAGACGCCCGTCGCGCGACTCCTGGAAAACGCGACCAGCCTGCCACACCGGTCATGTGATTTGCATCACAACCGCTGCTGCCCTACGCATGTCGACGAACGAACTCAACGCTGTGGGGTCCTGATGGTGTGGTTGGTGCAAGTACGAACCTTCCCAAGATTGGAGAACCGGTTGCGATGAGAGCAGGCACACGTATTTCGGGAGCGGCGCTCGGCGTCGCGTTGGCTGGTCTCGCGGCGGCCGCAGCGCCGCTTGCGGCGCAGAAGGCTGGGCTCGGATTCGGCGCGTCGATTGGCGCGAACGTACCTAACGGGAAGTTCGCCGACGGAGCGCAGACGGGACTCGTCGTCAATGGCTTCGCCGGATATGGTACGGGCAAGTTCGGGCTGCGGGGCGAGCTCTTCTGGAGCCGCAGCGATCTGAACAACGCGTTCATCAAGAAGTTGGGCAACGAGGTCCTGCCGTCGGATTTGCCCGGTGACGTGTCCGGAAACGTCGACCTCGTCGGCGCCGTGGCGAACCTCGTGATGCCGTTGTCCCAATCGGTCATCAAGCCATACCTGATCGGTGGCCTGGGGGTCTACCATCGCCGTGTCGCGCAGGACATCAGCGGGACGGTCGACGAGTTCCGGAGCCTCGAGGACAAGCAGACAGACCTCGGCTACAACGGTGGCGTGGGTATCTCGATCGGCGGCCTGGGCCCGTCGCTGTTTCTCGAAGCGCGCTACGTGTCCGTGGGGACGTCGCCGGATCGGACGAAGTTCGTGCCGGTGGTGATTGGGTTTACGTTCTAAGAGCAGGGGGAAGGGAGACGGAAGGAACGGCGGCTGGTGGCTGGCTGCTCGTGCTGGTGGCTGGCTGACGCTGGCTGACAAAAACCCTCGGGAGGCTTCTTCTGGTGAAGAAGAGCATCCCGAGGGTTCTACGTCTCCCGTCGCCCGCTTCCCGTTTCCCGGTCATTCTCGTCTCAGTACTTCCACCGGATCAACCTTCGTCGCCCTTCTCGCCGGCGCGTAGGCGGCGAGCGCGCCAAGCATCACGAGAACGATCGTGACACCGCCGAGCGTCACGGGGTCCGTGGGGCTCACGCCGAAGAGAAGTGACTGTAGGACCCGCGTGGTCGCGAAGGCGCCAAGCAGGCCGATGGCGATTCCCGCCGCGGCGACGCGCAGCGACTGGGCAACGACCATCCGGCCGACCTGCGCGGCCTGCGCGCCTAACGCCATCCGCACGCCGATCTCGGGGCGCCGCTGCGCGACCGTGTACGAGATGACGCCGTAGATGCCCACGGCGCTCAGCACGAGCGCCATGCCGCCCGCGACCGCCAGCAGGAGCATCGCGAACGTTGTCCGGGCCGTGGATTGCTCGACGATGGTCTGCATCGTCTGCACGTTTGCCACGGGAACCTCACGGTCGAGCGCCGTCACGATGCGACGCGCCGCCGGGGCAAGTGACAACGGGTCCGTGGCGCGCGTACGGATCGCGACGGTCATGTGCGTGGGCGGAGACCAGAGCGGCGCGCCTTCCATTGGGACCATCGGGTAGTACACGATCTCGCTGGGCGGCTGGTCGAGCCCATGCGTCAGCACGTCGCCGGTGACACCCACCACGTGATACCACGGTGGATTGTTCCCGTTGGGCCTCAACTCCTTCCCGATCGCGTCATCGCCGGGCCACATACGCTCAGCGAGTGCTTTGCTCACCACGACGGCGCCGGACTGGTCATCGACGTCCGCCCACGTCGGAACGCGACCGCGCACGGGGATGCCTAACGTCGCGAAGTAACCCGGCCCGGCGACCACGGTTCCCACGCATGGCGGGTTTCCCCGACTGTAGTCCTTGCCTTTGATGAACACCGAGGCGCAGCCATCCCCGTCCTTCATCGCGAGCGCCTGCGTCATGCCGACACTCGTCACGCCCGGAAGTGCGGCGAGTTGCTGCGCCAGGTCACGGTGGTACCGGAACACGGGCAAGTACGCCGCCGGGCCCCGAACATATGGTGCGTAGCGCGAATACGGCAGCGAGACCTCGAAGGTCAGCACACCCGAGGCGTCGAACCCTGGCTGAACGGTTCGAATCCGCTGGAAGCTGCGCACCATGAGTCCCGCCGCGGCGAGCAGCACGACCGCGAGCGCCATTTGCGCGACGACGAGCGCGGAGCGCGCGCTGAGCTGGCCGCGCGACGCGGTCTGCGTGCGGCCGCCCTCGCGCAGCGTGGACACGCGGTCGCGTCCGAGCGCCCGGCGGGTCAGTGGCAGAAGGCCGAGCACAGTGCCGGCACCTAACGACAGCACCAACGCTACGACGCCAGCCTGCCAGCCGAGCGAGACCTCGGCGAGCCGCGGGACGGATGACGGGTTGAGCACGAGTAGACACTGGATTGCACCGTACGCGAGACCGACGGCGAGCATGCCGCCGATCAACGACAGTAGCAGGCTCTCCGCGATGTAGTGACCGGCGAGGTGCAGGCGGTCGGCGCCGAGCGCGAGCCGGATGTCGGTCTCGCGCCGGCGAGCTTCCGCGCGCACGAGGAACAGATTGGCGACGTTCGCGAAAGCGATCAGCATGACGATCGCGACGGCACCGAGCAGGATCCACAGCGTGTGGCTCATGGTACCGATTACCACGTCGCGCAGCGGACTCACGAGGACGCCGAAACGAGACTCCCGCATGAAGCCAGCGGTGTACGCGCCGGGAAATTCTTCGGGAAGGTGACTCGTCAGGCGAGCCGCGTCAGCCTGCGCGGCGGCCACCGTGACGCCCGGTCGAAGCCGGCCGATCGCGTCCAGGTAGTGCGAGTTGACTGCCGGCGCGTTGGGATCGAGCTCGAGCGGGATCCACACCTGCGTCTGATAGTCCGGCAAGTCGAGCGTTGCCGGCGCCACGCCGACGATCGTGACGGGCACGGAGCCGAGACTGACGCTTGTCCCTACCACGCGCGGGTCGCCGTTGAAGCGCTGCCGCCAGAAGGCGTAGCCGAGCATCGCGACCGGCGTGGCGTTAGGCCGGTTGTCGGCATCGGTGAAGGTGCGCCCGAGCAGCGGCCGTGCGCCGACAACCTCGAAGAAATTTCCGCTCACTGCGGCGGCACGCACCCGCTCGGCTTCATCCGGCGTGACGAGACTGGCTTCCGTCTTGTTGAAGAGCGCGATGTCCTCGAGTGCCTTGGAGTTCTTGCGGAAGAAAAAGTAGCCCGCCTGGGACATCCGCCACTTCGCGTTCGTCTCGACGCCCGGCACCGGGTGCTCGATGTAGACGAGGCGGGAGGCGTTCGGGTAGGGAAGCGGCCGCAATACGACGGCGTCGAGGAGCGCATAGATGGCGGTCGTTGCTCCGATGCCCAATCCGAGCGTAAGCACCACGACCGCGGCAAACGCGGGACGAAGCACGAGACCGCGGAAGGCCTGTCCGAAATCGCGGGTCAGTGCACTCCGCCACTCGCCGAATTCGTGCCTGCGATGGGTCCTGGTGTCGATCTCCTCCAGCTGGTCGCGGACGACCGCCATGTCGCCGAACCGTTGGGTCACCTCGCGCTCCGCCTGTTCGCGCGTTAGGCCCGAGGCGACCAGCTCTTCGATCCTGCCTTCGATGTGGAAGTGAAGCTCGCGGTCGATGTCGCGGCGGAGTCGCCGGCGCGATGTCGGCAGGCGGAAGAGTCTGGGTCGCTTCTCGTCGCGTCCGTTGCTCATCGTGCCCCCTGAGCTGCGATGAGGAGGTTCACCGCCTCGGTGTAACGCGACCACTTCGAGAGCTCGGCGGTGAGCTGCCGGCGGCCGGCGGCGGTGAGCTTGTAGAACTTCGCCTCGCGATTCCGATCCGAGTAACCCCAATCCGCGCCGAGCCAGCCCTTTTGTTCCATGCGGTGGAGCGCTGGATACAGCGCGCCCTCCGTGATCTGGAGGCGCTGCTCCGTCACCTGTTCGATCCAACGGAGCACCGCCAGCCCGTGCATCGGACCCCAGCTCAGTGTCTTGAGAATGAGGAGGTCGAGGGTGCCGCGTAGCAGGTCGAGTTCAGTGTCGGGCATAGTCGGAAACCGGGAACGAGGAACCGGGAACCGGAACTCGACGAGATATAAGGTTCTTAGGTAAGAACCGCGAGGTTCACCTAAGGTTTCAAGGTAAGACAGGGCGAGAGGCAAGAAGGTTCAGCATCGACAGCCGCCGTTCGTCCGTCGCCCGTCGCCGTGCCCGTCGCCCGTCCCCGCCCGTCGCAAGTCGCCAGTCGGCGCTGTTCCCGCCGTGTTTCCCACCGTAGACTCAAGCTTCCCTTTCCCGCATTGCCGCCAATGCTCAGCGTCCGCAACCTCGTGAAGGTTTATCCCGGCCCGGTCACCGCACTCCAGGGCGTCTCTCTCGACATTGGCACCGGCATGTTTGGGCTGCTCGGCCCCAACGGGGCAGGGAAGTCCACGTTCATGCGCATTCTCGCCGGCGTGCTCGAGCCGACGTCGGGGTCGGTCACGCTCGACGGTCGCGACGTGCTCGCCGACCCCAACGCACTATGGTCCGTGCTGGGCTACCTGCCGCAGGACTTCGGCTTCTTCCCGCATCTGAGCGGGCAGGCGATGCTCGAGTATCTCCTCGAGCTCAA
>Ga0136846_1209929_pt1 | contig 12164 bp, 1 predicted proteins | sample HopSoiMetagenom2_FD_96841 | JGI IMG/M metagenome (GOLD analysis project Ga0136846, IMG submission 96841) | Grasslands soil microbial communities from Hopland, California, USA - 2 Assembly 2016 (version 4) | ecosystem: Environmental > Terrestrial > Soil > Grasslands | place: USA: Hopland...
AGGGGCGCGACGACTACGGGCGCTTCATGCTCAGCCTTCCCCTCGCCGCGCGCGTCAACGGCTGGTTCTTCGCCCATGCCGGCTCCACCTCGCACCTCAGCCTCGACACGCTCGGCTCGAGCTTCCGCGCGGTCGTGGACAGCGGGAAGTGGAAGAACCCGTTCCTCATCGGCGACGACTCCCTGCTCGAGGCACGCAAGTGGTGGAAGGGGGGCGAGGAGGACAAGGACCTGTCCGCGTTGCCCGCCCGCCACATCGTGTTCGGCCACGACCCCGGCGCCTTCCGCGACAAGGGCACCATCCAGCAGAAGGACGACGGCAAGCTCTTCCTCATCGACGTCGGCATGACCCCCGTCTTCGACTACTCGAAGGGCGCGCTGCTCCTCATCGACACCACGGACGGGATGGAGGTGGCGACCTCCCTCGATCCCTCCGGCGCGCGCCGCGAGGTGTGGCGGGGACGGGCGGCGCCGGCGGCCGGCCGGTGAGGATCGAAGCCCTCATCCTGGACTTCGACGGGCTCATCCTCGACACCGAGAGCCCGATCTTCGAGGAATGGCAGGCGACCTTCCGCGCGCGCGGCCACGAGCTCGGCCTCGACGTCTGGCAGCACGCCCTGGGAACGCACGGGACCTACGACCCCTGCGCGCACCTGGCGGAGCTGACGGGCGAGTCCTTCGACCAGGAGGCGCTGCGCGAGGAGGTGAGGGCGCGGAACCTCGTGCGCTGCGAAGCGCAGCCGCTCCTGCCCGGAGTGCGCGACCGGGTCGAGGAGGGCCGCGCGGCGGGGATGAAGACGGCGGTGGCCTCGAGCAGCAGCTCCATGTGGGTGGAAGGCTGGCTGGAGCGGCACGGGATCCGCCACCTGTTCGACACCGTCTGCTCGCGCGACCACGTGGAACGGGTGAAGCCGGCCCCCGACCTGTTCCTCCTCGCCGCCATGCGGCTCGAAGTCGCCCCCGAGCGGTGCGTCGTGTTCGAGGACTCACCCAACGGGATCCGCGCCGCGCGGGCGGCGGGGATGCGCTGCGTGGCCGTGCCCAACCCGGTCACGCGCACGCTCCCGCTCGAGGACGCGGACCTCGTCCTCGTCTCCCTGGCCGAGCGGCCCCTCGCCTTCATCCTGGCCGCGCTCGAAACGGCGCCCTGAGAGCCCTCCGCCTCAGAAGAAGATCTCGACCACCTTGTCTCCGATCGCGGAGACTCCCTCCCATTGCTCGCAGGAGTCGTCGGACGAGGGATTCTCGAGAGCCTTCGCGTAGGCCGTGAGCCAGTCCTCGAGCTTCTTGTAGAACTCGAGGATCTTCTGGCGACGCTCGTCCAGGGTAAGGGTCGGATCGATGAGCGAGGAGGCGTCCGCGCCCGTGAGCTTCTTGATCAACTCGGGGATCAGGCCCTTCACCTTCAACTTGGCCGCTCCCAGGTCCCCCAGCGACTTCGCGAAGTCCTGTCCGGCGACGGAGATCTTGCGTACGCCGTTCTGGATGAGGGTCTCGGCCGCATCGTAGACGACGTCGCCGCCCGGCGCGTCGTCCGCGATCATCAGGAGGCCCGCTTCCCGGAGCTTGAACGCGGGCTTGAGCTCGCACATGGCGATCTTCCCTACCGGGAGGAAGAACTTGGTGAGCAGCTTGTTGTTGAACGAGGACCGGATGGAATCGGCGCTGACCTCCGCCACCTCGATCTCGAGGAGGCTGTAGCGGCCGGTGGGGTCGGTGCGATTCACGGGATCGGCCTCCGCGTAGAGGAACGGGTGCTGCGAGGGCGGATCGCTGGCCATCCCCGGCGCGGGATCACGGCCGAGGAAGCGGCCGGTGCCGGGGTCGTAGTTCCGCGCCCGCAGGTCGTAGAGGCCGGTGGAGGGCTCGAGCCGCTCGCCGGCGAAGAGGTACGGGTTGTCCGTCGAGCCGGCGGATGAGGCCAGGCCGCCGTAGCCCTCGTACCCGTAGGCGTCCGTCGCCTTCCCGGCGGCGTCGGTGAGGAGGCGCGTGCTGCCGAGCGCGTCGTGCTCGTAGAACGCGGTCGTGCCCGCGCGCGTCATCTCCAGGAGGTCCTTGCCGTAGGTGAACTGCGCCCTCACGTGCCCGAGGCCGTCGCGCTCTTCCAGGACCTCGGGGAGGCCGGTGGGGCCGAAGGTGTCGGGCAGGAATCGCGTGACCTCTCCGCCCGCCCGCCGCTCCACACGATTGCCGTCCGCGTCGTAGGCGAAGTCGGCCTCGCCGGCGGGGCCGGCCACGCGGGCCAGCCGCCGCTCGGCGTCCCAGGCGTAGGTCCGGACCGACCCGCCCGTCGTCTGCGAGACGAGATTCCCGCTCGCGTCGTAGCCGTAGCTGGTCGCGCCGTCGCTCAGGAGGCGGTCGTCCGCATCGTAGCTGTACAGGGTCTCGCCGCCGTCGCGGACCATCCGCGTTCGATTGCCGACCGCGTCGTAGTCGTAGGCGACGGAGCGCGCGTGCGAGCCGGCGCGGGCCTCGGACCGCAGCCGGTCGAGCGCATCGTAGGTGTAGCTCTCGACGGCACCGTCGCCTTCGGTCACCTGCAGCCGGCGCCCGGTGGGCGAGAGGTCGTAGGCGAAGGAGGCGAGAGGGGTCCCGCCCGCGAGGTGGGTGATCCCGGTGACGCGGTTGCGGGCGTCGTGGCGGCGCCGCGTCGAGACGCCGTTGGGGGCGACCGTCTCCACGAGGTTGCCGGCGTCGTCGTAGTGATAGGCGGTCGCGCCCGCGGGGCTCGAGACCTGGCGCAGGCGATCCCGCGCGTCGTAGTCGTACTGGACGGTGGAGGCCGGACTCGTCAGCTTCTGCAGCCGGCCCCCCGCCTCGTAGGCGTGCTCCACGACCTCGCCGCCGGGATGGACGACGCGCAGCAGCCGGTCACTCGCATCGTACTCGTACCGGGTCGTCCCGCGCGCATCGGTGACGCTGCGGCGGCGGCCGGAGGGCGTGTAGGTGAAGGTGACCGCCGCCCCGCCGGGAAGGACCTTCCGGACCTGGCGGTCCAGGGCGTCGTACTCGTAGGCGATGGTGGTGCCGTCGAAGTCGCGATGCGACGTGACGTTGCCCACCGCGTCGTAGGTGAAGGCCTCCCGGGCCCCGCTGGGCAGCGTCTTCTCGACCAGCCGATCCAGCGCATCGTAGGCGTAACGGGTGATCCGGCCCTGCGCATCCGTCTGCACGGTCAGGTTCCCGGTCTCGTCGTAGGCGTAGCTCGTCCGTCCGCCCGCGGCGTCGATCACGGCGCTCAAGCGGCCGAGGCCGTCGTATTCGAAGCCGGTCTTGCGTCCGGACTCGTCCCGGCGTTCCACCACGCGGCCGTCCGGGTTGTAGTGCTCCTCGCGCACGGTCCCGTCCGCATACGTGGTGCGCACCCGGCGGCCGACGGCGTCGTAGGTCATCTCCGTCCGGTGTCCGGCCCCGTCCACGGTGGCCTGGACGCGGCCGGCGGCGTCCCACTCCGTGGCCGTCTCCGCGCGACGCGTCGTCCCGCTCACCGCGTCGAAGGCCTCCGGAAGGATGGTGCGGACGCGGCGCCCCGCCGTGTCGTACCCGAAGTCGGTGCGATTGCCCCGGGCGTCGATGGTGGCGAGGACGCGGCCGCCGGCGCTGAGCACGGTCGTCCGCGACGTCCCGTCGGGGGCGGTCGTGCGCACCAGGCGGTTGAGCTCGTCGTAGTCGTAGCTCGTCACCGCGCCGCCACGGTCCGTCTGCCGCACGAGGTTCCCGACCGCGTCGTAATCCCTCGTCTCGAAGGTCCCGTCCGGGAAGTCGGTGCGCACGAGCGCGCCGACCTCGTCGTAGGTGTAGGCGGTACGCCTTCCCAGGGCGTCGATGCGCGCGCTCTCCTTGCCGATCGCGTTGTACTCGACGCGCGAGGTGTGGCCGAGAGGGTCGGTGGTGGCCACGCGCCTCCCCGCCGCGTCATAGGCGAAACGCGTGGTGAGGGGCACGAGCGCGCCCGCCGCCGTGCGGAAGACGGTGTCGGTGACGCGGTTGCCGCGGGAGTCGTAGGTGTACTCGCGGCGGGCGAGCAGGGTGCCGGCTCCGTCGCGGCGCTCCTCCTGCAGCAGGTTCCCGGCGGAATCGTAGGCGAAGGTCGTGACCATGCCGGTGGGATCGACGAGGCGGACGGCCTGGCCCTGCTCGTCGTTCTCGAACGCGGTCGCGTTACCGAGGGCGTCGGTGACGAGGGTCGGCGCGCCGCCGCGGTCGTAGGCGAAGGAGGTCGTGGCCCCGCTGGGATCGGTCTGGCTCAGGGGCCGGTGGCGGGCGTCGAAGGTCCCGGTGGTCCGCAGCGCCAAGCCGCCCGGGTCCACCACCGACGAGATCAGGTCCGGCCCGGTGAAGGTGGATTCAGTACGACGGCCGTCGGCGTCCACCGCCGCCACCATGTTTCCTTGCGCGTCGAACTCGAAGGCGCGGCGCGCCGGCACCGTCGTTCCATCCACGGTCACCGCGGCCTCGCTGGACACGACGTTGCCGGCCTCGTCGTACACGAAGCGGGTGGCGTGGCCGCGGGCGTCCGTGATCGTCTCCTCCCTGGCCGCGAGGTCGTGGGAGAGCTCGACGCGGGCTCCCTTGGCATCGCTGCGAGCGATGAGGCGGCCGTCGGCGTCGTACTCGGCCTGGAGGGTGCGGTGTCCGAGCGGATCGTGGATCTCGCGCAGGTCGTGGCGGTCTCCGTAAACGAAGGTGGTGCGGCTGTCCGCCTGGTCGCGGAACTCCACGAGATCGCCGCGCTCGTCGTAGGCGTAGCTCAGGGCCGCTCCCGCGGGGTCGGTGATGCGGGTGATGTGTCCTCGCTCGTCGCGGGTGAAGGCGATGCTCTTGCCGGACGTGTGCACGATCCCGCCGGCGGTGATGGTGATTGCGTTGCCACTGCTGTCCTGCGTGCGCGTGACGCCCGCCCCGCGCTCGAAATCGATCACGCGGCCGTCGATCGTGGTCAGGCGCACCTTGGGCGCGTCGAAGACGGCCCCCGTCTCTCCGCTGCCGTCGAACTGGGTGACCACGTCGCCGGCGGTGTAGAGGACCTGCGAAGGCCCGACCACTTCCAGGGTGGCCCCGGGCAGGGTGCCGTCCACGAAGTCGAAGGCGACCGTCCCCACGCACCCGCCCACGAGGGCGGCGAGGTCCTTGAGCTTGGGACGGAACCGATAGGACTCACGGTCGGACAGGCGCAGCTCCGTCAGGTGGGAGCGCACCTCCGTCACCACCGCGCAGGGCAGTCCGAAGGAGCCGCCGGCCGTGGTCACCGTCCATCCGTCGCCGGGGCGGCGGCTGTCCTGGTACGTGCCTGCCTTCACCTGAAGGCTCCAGCCCACCCCGAAGTCCCGGTCCGCCTTGACGCGGCTGTCATAGGTCCGGATGACGGTGATCGGGATGCCGGCCACGGGGACGCGCAGGTCCACGAAGGAGAGGGCGAGAACACCGACCTTGGCCTCGCCCGTCACCCGGTAGACGCGCTCGCTGAGAGCGCGCTGGCCGTTGACGTCCTCCACCACGAGCCGCACGCGATAGAGGCCGTTCTCGAGCAGCGTGGGGTCGAGCCGTCCGAGCACGCCGCCCGCCACTGGAGAAGAGCCCGACGCGAGGGTCGTGAAGCGCTCCTCGTTCGCCGCCGCCATCTCCAGCGTGTAGCGGAGGAAGTTGAGGTCGGTGGCGGTACCGACGATCTCCACCGGGATCGTGATCGCCGCCTCCGCGTCCGGACTCGCGATCTCCGCGGTGGGCGGGGTGTCGTCGCCGGCGATGGCGTCCCGCCCGTTGCAGTCCTCATCGATCCCGTTGCCGGGAATGTCCAGCGCGCCGGGATGGGTGGCGGGGTTGGCATCGTCGCAATCTCCGGCATCCGGAGTGAACCCGTCACCGTCCTGGTCGACGTCACCGGGCGGGGGACCGAGGGAGACGACGAGGCTCACGCCGGAGCCGGGAGTGGCCAGGGTGTCGGCGGCAGGATCCTGGGCGAGGACGACACCGAAAGGCGCGGTCGCGCTGCTCTGGCCGCCGACCGCTCCCACCACGAAGCCGGCGGCAACGATGTCCGCCGCGGCGCGGGCCTGGGGCAGCCCCGTGACCCGGGGAACGGTGCCCACCGGCGCCGGACCCGAGGAGACGACGAGGCTCACCGCGGAGCCGCGCGCCAGCAGCGTTCCCGCGTCGGGGACCTGGTCGAGGACGGAGCCCGCCGCGGCCGTGGGGCTGTTGCGGGTCGCGACCGCGCCGAGGACCAGGGACGCGGACGTGATCGCGGCCTGGGCCGCGTCCTGCGCTTGGCCGACCACGTCGGGGACGCTGACCGCGGTGGCGACCTGCACGGTGTAGGCCTGGAGCGCGAAGGCCCCGCGCACGTCCCGGACCTTGACCACGACGGCCTGCGGTCCGACCTGATCCGCGGCGGGCGTCCATCGGACGAGGCCGAACCCGGGATCGATCGTCATCCCCGCCGGCGCGGTGGGCAGGGAGAAGGTGAGGACGGACCCGGGATCCGGATCGGCGGCCTGTGCCCCGTAGAGATAGCGCAGGCCGGGAGCGGCGGTGGACACGGGAGTCGAGGTGATCCGCGGAGGGCTGTTGGGCGCGCGGACGGCGATGCGCACGCTGGCCGGGCCCGACTCGAGGGTGCCGTCGGTCGCGACGTACGTGAACTGGTCGGAGGCATCCGAGGCCTCGCCGGGCGGCACGGCGTTGATGCGGAAGCCGTTCAGCCCGGGCAGCAGCCAATGAGGGGCTTCGAGGGGGGGGATCGACCCGTCCTCGCCCACGTTGGTGACGTGGTAGCCGTGCTCATTCCAGATGCGGCGGGTCCGCGTCCACTTGTTGGCGACGTCCTGCAGGACGAGGAGGCCGGTGTCCCCCGCCTGCTGGCGGAAGAGGTCGGAGGTGACCACGATGTCCGCGTGTCCGTCGTCGTCCACGTCCACGACGACGGGCTGCTCGGCCCACGTGCTGGACCCGACGGCGACCTTCGCCAGCAGCATCCCGTCCGTTCCGCGGAAGACGCGGAGGAAGGACTCGTCGCGGTAGATGATCTCGAGCGTCCCGTCGCCGTCGAGGTCGAAGGCGACCGAGCCCGTCGAGTTCGAGCTGCGGTCGCTGATGGCGGCCGACCAGCGCACCGACCCGTCGCGGTTGAAGAGCACGTAGTGGAGGGAGGCGGCCACGCCGATCTCGGGAACGCCGTCGCCGTCCACGTCCGCGACCAGGGGCGCCCCACCCTGGCCGCCGCCGGGCAGCGCGACCGGCGCGTGCGTGGGCGCGTTCCACACCGCGGCGTCGGTGCCGTCGTGGTTGAGCATGTATACGACGCCGTTCGCCACCACCACGACCTCGGGGAAGGGATCGTCGTCGAAGTTGGCGACGGCCACATAGCCGTCCGGCCGGTCCGCCCGCTGCCAGACCTTGGTGAGTTGGCCGCCGGACAGGCGGTAGGCGGTGGGGCCGGCGATCACCTCCGGCACGCCGTCGAGGTCGAGGTCCGCCACCGCCGAGATCGCCGAGCGCAGGCCGGTGCCGCCGGTGGTGCCCCCCAGGGACCGCCCGTCGCCCAGGAGCTTGCCGTCGGCATCGAACACGGAAGCGCCCACCACGATGTTCGGGCGCCCGCTGCCGGTGAGGTTCGCGATGGAGACGGCCCCCCCGACGAGAGCGCTCTGGCCGACGAAGAACCGGGGCATCGCGTTTGCGTCGCTGAGCCACCGCACGGCGCCGGTGTCGTCGAAGGCGACCAGGTGATTTCCGTCCGCGTGCACGGCCACGATCGACCGCCGGCCGCTGCCGTCGAGGTCCCCGATGGCGGCCTCCGCCCATGGCGACACCATCCCCGGCGCGCCCGCGGTGAAGAGCTCGCGTCCGTCGTCGCCGCTCACGACCTTGATCTCTCCCGTGAGCTGGTTGCCGACCGTCTCCACGGGGACGACGACGTCCGGCACGTCCCGGGTATCGACGACGCCGTCTCCGTTGTCGTCGGTGAGGTTCGCGACCAGCGGCGTCGAGTGCGCCTCGCGGCCGGCGAGGGCCTGGAGCTTCTTCACGACCTGGAAGGCGGGGCCGTCCACCGGCGCCGATCCGATCACGCGCAGCTCCGAGAAGCCGGGCGGGAAGGAGCTGCCCGCGCAGGAGGCGGAGGTGTACCGCACGCGCCGCACTCCGGCCAGCGAGGGGACGGGCAGGCTGAAGAGCGAAGGGCCGATCCCCCGGTCGTTGAACGGCGTCTTCACCACCCCGGTGTCGAACAGAACGGCGCCCGCGGTGTCGAAGAGCTGGAAGGCGCCCGTACACAGGATCGGATCCGAGCTGCCGAACCCGTCCGGACGCGCGGACGGGTTGAGGGTCTCGATGCCGGTCACGGTGACGTCCACCGGGAATGTGACCTCGATGAACTCGCCGGCCGCGAAGGAGCCCGCGTACCAGTTCGTCGCCGTGTTGTCGTCGGCGACGCTGTCCGCGTCGTTGGGCGGGGCGACGCTGCTCGCGCGTACGGAGACGGGCAGGAGCTGGAGCAGGTTCGGCTCCACCACGCGCTGCCGGCGCATCAGGGTCGAGCCGATGACCTTGAGCTCGGCGAAGCCGACGAAGCCCAGGTCGTTGTCGCCGGCGGTGGCGGTGAAGCGCACGCGGCGCACGCCGCCGAGGGCGGAGAGGATCAGGGTTCCGTCGCGGTGCGGTCCGACCAGCTCCACCGGCCCGGTGTCGTGGCGCACGCTGCCATCGGCGGCCAGGAGCTGGAAGGTGCCGGCAGTGATGCGCCCGCCGGCGCTGGCGTTGCCCAGGAGCTGCACACGCTCGACGGTCACGTCCTGCGGGAACTCGATCTCCAGGAACACGGGTGAATCGCCACGCCCGGAGGTCCATGAGGTCGCGGGGTTCTCGTCGACGGCGGACTGGGGTGGGAAGCCCGGGAAGAAGCCGCTGGCATGGACGGTGACGCCGGTGAGGCGATGGGCCAGATTGACGTGCTCGGCGAGCACGAGCTCGCCCTCCCGCATCGTGTGCGGCGTATAGGTGAACGAGCCATCGGAGTTGAAGTCGAGCGCTCCGCTCGTGGGCTGGGTCCGGAGCACCGCGCGCAGCGGCCCACCGTCGGGATCCACATCGTTGGCGAGCACGCCCGGCGCGTCGATGCCGAGGGACTCGCCGAGGCGGACCGCGTAGGCGTCGTCCGCGGCCCGGGGAGCGGACTCCGCGGGCGAGGACACCTGGACCTGGAACGATTGGACGGCGAACCGTCCGCGGAGGTCCTGGACGCGTACGGTGACGGGCCGCGGCCCGCCCTGCCCGTCCGCCGGCGTCCACACGATCGCGCCGCTCGCAGGGTTGATCTCCATGCCCGCGGGCGCGACGGTGAGCGAGAAGGCGAGCACGTCGCCTGGGTCAGGGTCGGCCGCCTTCACTGCGTAGCCGTAGGTGTGGCCCACGGCGGCGGAGGTGACGGGCGTGGAGGTGATCGCCGGCGAATGATCGTCCTCGACCGCGGAAATGGTGACGCGGCTCGGCGGCCCGGCGGCGCCGCGGCTGTCGGTCACGGTCAGTTGCGCGACGTAGGTGCCGCCGAGGTCGGGGACGAAGGACGGCGCCGCGGTGGTGGCGCCGCTCAGGGTGGCCGCGCTGTTCACCGGGCGCAGGACGAACGTCCAGGCGAAGCTCAGCGCGTCGCCATCGGCGTCGCCGGAGGCGCTGCCGTCGAGCACGAACGGCGAGGCGACGCTGGCCGATCGATCGGTCCCGGCATTCGCGACGGGCGGCCGGTTGGGTCCCGGCGCCGTCACCGTGTTGTTCGTGAGGTCGGGATCGGGCGCCGCGCTCGCGGAAACGGACGCGAGGAGGCCGACCGGGCCCGTGGGGTTGACGCTCGCGCCCAGGATCAGCCGGGCAAGGCTTCCCGAACCGAGCGTGCCGATCGTCCAGTCGCCGGTGGCGGCGTCGTAGGTGCCGACCTGCGGGCCACCGTTGACCACGGTGTAGCCCGCGGGCACCTTGAACGACGCATGCACCCCGTTCGCGGCGGCGGGACCGCCGTTGTCGACCTCCAGGAACAGGACCGCCTGGGCCGTCGGGCCCGGAACCATCGTCCCGCTGGGTGGATTGAAGAAGAAGAGGCGCAGGTCCGCGTTCGCGTTCGGCGTCACCGTGGCCGCCGCCCGGTTGTTCGTGAGGTCGGGGTCGGGCGAGCCGCTGCCGGTGATGGTGGCCGCGAGGTCGTAGGGTCCGGCGGGGTTGACGGTGGCGCTGAAGATCAGGTGGGTGGCGAGGCCCGAGAACATCGTGCCGATGGTCCAGTCGCCGGTCGCGGCATCGTAGGTCCCCGCGTCGGCTCCGCCGCCCGTGATCGTGTAGCCCGCCGGCACCTGGAACCGGGCGGCCACGCCGGCGGCGGTAGCGGGCCCGGTGTTCCTCAGCGTCACGAAGAGGAGCACGCTCGACCCGACGGGCGGGGTCGTGGGCGGCGAGAAGAACGCAATGTCGAGGTCGGCGTTGCGGTTCGGCGTCACGAGCACGGCCGCGCTGTCGTTGGCGTGATCGGGATCCGGTGTGCTGTTGGCAGCGACACTCGCGAGAAGGTCGTACGGTCCCGTCATGTTCACGGTGGTGCCGAGCGTCAGCCGGGCCGTGATGCCGGGAACGAGTGACCCGATCGTCCACAGGCCCGTCCCGGGATCGTAGCTGCCCACGTCCGGCCCGCCGTTGAGCACGGTGTAGCCGGCGGGGACGAGGAAGTGGACGGCGAGGTCGCTCGGGGTGCGCGGTCCGGAGTTGCGGACCTCGAGCAGGAGCAGCGAGCCCGATCCGATGACGGGAGACGACAGCGGATTGAAGAAATCGAGGGCCACGTCGGCCCCGTCCTGCACATGGATCGTGACCGTGGCGGGGTCGCTGTCGAGACCGCCACCGTCGCGGACGACCAGCCGCGCCACGTAGTCTCCGGCTCGGTCGGCCACGAACGTGGGAGCGGGGGAGTCGGGGCCGGACAGGGCGGCGGCGGAGCCGTCCGGCCGGGCGACCAGCGCCCAGGAGAAGACGAGCGGAGTCGCGCCGTCCGGATCGGAGGAGGCGCTCCCGTCGAGATGGACGGTGGCGCCCGTGGCCTGGACCTGGTCGGGGCCGGCGTCGGCGTGAGGCCTCTGGTTCGAGGAGGTCACGATGACGACGGTGGTGTCCGCCTCGCTGTCCATGGTGCCGTCGTTCACGATGAGCTGGGCCACGTACGTGCCCGGGAGCAGGGCGGCGAACGTGGGTTGCGCGGCGGCGGGGTCCGAGAGCTCGGCCGCGCTGCCCTCCGGCCGGCTCGTGAACGACCACCGGAAGGTCAAGGCGTCGCCGTCCGGGTCGCTGGAGGCGCTCCCGTCCAGCGACACCGTGGCTCCCGCCACCGCCGTGCCGTCCGGCCCCGCGTCGGCGTGCGGCCGGGAGTTCAGGGTGTCGATGGCCACCGTGTCCGCCGCGCTGTCGAGGACGCCATCGTTGACGACCAGGGAGACGACGTAGTGCCCGGCCAGGTCGGCCGTGAAGGCCGGCCCCATGGAGGCCGGGTCGGTGAGGACGGCGTGGCTGCCCGGCGGCAGGGACACGAGCGTCCAGCGCAACGTCAACGCGTCGCCGTCCGCGTCGTGGGACGCGGAGCCATCGAGCGTGACGAGGGAGCCGACGGCGACGGTCTGGTCGCCTCCCGCCTCCGCCACCGGCCGCGAGTTCGTCGTGTCGACCTGCACCGTGTCCGGCGCGCTGTCCGCCCGCCCGTCGTTGACGATGAGCTGCGCGACGTAGGTGCCCTTGCGGTCGATCGTGAACGCGGGCCGCACCGCCGAAGGATCGGACAGGACGGCCGTGCTGCCCGCGGGCACCGAGAGAAGGGACCACCGGAAGCGGAGGGAGTCGCCGTCGAGGTCGGTGGACCCGCTGCCGTCGAGGTGAACGGTTGCGGACACGGGCGCGGTCTGATCGGGACCGGCGTCGGCGGTGGGCGTCGAGTTCTTCGTGCTCACCACGACCATGTCCGCCGCGCTGTCGGCGCGGCCGTCGCTGACGACCAGGCGGACCACGTAATCGCCGAGGACGTCGGCCACGAACGTCGGCCGGACGGCGTGGACGTCGCTCAGGGCCGCGGCGCTGCCGGTGGGAAGCGTCACCATGGCCCAGGAGTACGTGAGCCGATCCCCGTCCACGTCGGAGGAG
>Ga0136846_1207790_pt1 | contig 12162 bp, 13 predicted proteins | sample HopSoiMetagenom2_FD_96841 | JGI IMG/M metagenome (GOLD analysis project Ga0136846, IMG submission 96841) | Grasslands soil microbial communities from Hopland, California, USA - 2 Assembly 2016 (version 4) | ecosystem: Environmental > Terrestrial > Soil > Grasslands | place: USA: Hopland...
GCCGATCCTTCCCCGTCGGAAAGCCTTGGCAGGTGGCGGCTGACCGGCGAGATCTGCGATGGGAAGTGCGGTGGCGGCGCAATGAAGCCTGGCACCGGCCTCGCTCATAAGGCCTGCGCCAATCTCTGCATCAGCGGCGGTGTCCCACCCGTCTTTGTTTCGACCGCGCCTGTCGAAGGGCATGTCTTCTTTTTGCTCTCATCCGGGAACGGCGGGCCGATGCCGGCAGGCCTTCTCGACAAAACGGGCGTCCCCGTCGTCCTTGAGGGTGCGATCGAGCGACGCGACGATTTGCTGATCTTCAAAGTGGATGGATTCGTCAATGGAGCGGGCGCGTGAGTGATGAGAGGAACACGGACGCCAAGCATCATTTCATCGGACTTGCCGCTACGGCCCTTTCGGTTGGTCTGATCGTGTTGTTGTGGAGCTATGGCCTGGATTATCTTAACGGCACACCGTTCGAAGAACTGCGGTATGTGATCTTCGCAGTCGTTATTGTCGGTCTGCTGTCCGGCCTGCAAAGCATCTTCTCCCGATTCACGCGTTGAGCAGCCGATCCCAGCAATAGGTCGCCGGCAAGCCTTGGCAATGCCCGCGATGCTGCTATTGGCCGTCGGCGTGCCGGCCTGATGTAACAATATCGCTAATTTGAACGAATTTGATGTGAGGATCGCCAAACAGCCATCCTAGCCGCAGTCTGCGTGGCGCGGCTAACGAAAAACACAGGAACGAGTCATGGAAGAAGCAAGCCAACCGACGAAAGAATTGGACGAAAACCATATCCGCCATCGCGCTTATATGCTTTGGCTGGAGGACGGTCAGCCGGACGGCATGGCCGACGAGCACTGGCATCAGGCGCGTGCTGTTACGGAGGCAGAGCGGGAAAAATCCGTACCTGCAGCGAAGCCTATCCGCAAAAGAAAATGATAGAGCTGGATTTCAGGGTTAGACAGGCACCTGATTGTCTCATTTATCGGTAATTGTCATGCGCGCAAAAACAGGATCGCTTCTGGATACGGCGGAGGGGCGGCGGCTCCTCGAACCAGGCGACGCGTGGCGGCGGTGGGGACCGTTTCTTGCCGAACGTCAATGGGGAACGGTTCGCGAAGATTATAGCGCGGACGGTGACGCCTGGAATGCCTTTTCTTTTGAACATGCGCGAAGCCGTGCCTATCGCTGGGGCGAGGACGGGATTGGCGGGTTCTGCGACAACAGTATGCGCTGGTGTCTGTCGCTGGCCCTTTGGAATGGAAGAGATGAAATCCTAAAAGAGCGGCTCTTCGGCCTGAGTAATGAGCAGGGCAACCACGGAGAAGATGTCAAGGAAGTCTATCATTATGTGGATGCGACGCCGACGCACTCCTATCAGAAGATGGTCTACCGCTATCCGCAGGATGCATTCCCTTACGACGAGTTGGTGCGTGTCAACGGCGAACGTTCGCGGTTCGAGCGAGAATACGAAATCGGCCACACGGGCGTGTTTGACGATAATCGATTCTTCGATGTGATCATCGAATACGCGAAGGCGGCGCCGGACGACATTCTTATGCGGATCACCGTAAAGAATGCCAATGCCACGGCAGCGTCCATCCATCTGCTGCCGCAGATCTGGGCGAGGAACACCTGGTCCTGGAAAGACGGAAGCGAGCGCCCCGTTCTCGAACGTACAGCCGATGGAGACGTACTGGCGCTACGAACAGGGAAGAAGGCTTGGCGGTGGAGCGCCGACCGGAATGGCGAGCGACTGTTTTGCGAGAATGAAACCAATGCTCCGCTGCTCTTCGAATCAGCCGGACTGGGACCGTTCAAGGACGGTATCAACGACTATGTGGTCGATGGCAACACGGAGGCCGTGAGTGCTCGCGGCCGCGGCAGCAAAGCGGCAGCTCACATTCGTCTTGAGGTTCCTGCAGCCGCAAGCCTTGAAACCCGGCTGCGGTGGCGACCGGACGGTGTTGCGATGCTACCTTTCGCCGATTTCAACGCAGTGTTCCGGCAGCGGATCGAAGAAGCAGATGAGTTTTACAGCGCCCTTCAAGGCGGAATGACGAACGAGGATGCGCGCAGGGTACAGCGGCAGGCAATCGCCGGCATGTTGTGGTCGAAGCAAGTCTATTATTTTGATGTACCCACTTGGCTGAACGGCGACCCGTCCCAACCCGAGCCGCCGACGCAGCGGCGTAGCGGTCGCAACGCCGACTGGCACCATCTCAACAACGCAGACGTCATCTCGATGCCGGACACCTGGGAGTACCCGTGGTATGCGGCTTGGGACCTTGCTTTTCATTGCGTGTCGCTGGCGCTCGTCGATCCCGCCTTTGCCAAGAACCAACTCATCCTGTTTACACGCGAGTGGTTCATGCATCCCAACGGGCAGTTGCCGGCCTATGAGTGGGAGTTCGGCGACGTCAATCCGCCGGTTCATGCATGGGCGGCGCTGAAGGTCTATCAAATGGACCTTGAGCGTACCGGCGCGGCCGACACGGATTTCCTGAAGCGGATTTTCCACAAGCTTATGCTGAATTTCACCTGGTGGGTCAACCGCAAGGACAATGACGGACGCAACATCTTTCAGGGGGGCTTCCTCGGTTTGGACAATATCAGCCCGTTCAACCGGTCGGAAGTCCTGCCCGAAGGTGCCTCCATCGATCAGGCAGACGGTACAGCCTGGATGGGCATGTATGCGCTGAACCTGATGCGCATTGCGCTCGAACTTGCGATGACCGACCCGGTCTACGAAGACATCGCGACGAAATTTTTCGAGCATTTTCTGGCCATCGCCGGTGCGATGGCAGACGTAGCGGGCAGTGGGCAGGGTCTGTGGAATGAAGCCGACGGCTTTTTCTATGACGTCTTGCACAATCGCGACGGCCGGGTCGAGCCGATACGCGCCAGATCGATGGTGGGGCTCATCCCCATTTTTGCGGTGGAGGTGCTCGATCAGGACGTCTTCGACAGGTTACCGGAATTCTCCAGGCGGCTTCGCTGGTTTTTAAAGCACCGGCCGCAACTGGCCAATCTTGTTCCGCGTTGGACGGAGCCAGGGACAGGCGAACGATCGTTGCTCTCGCTGCTTCACGGGGATCGGCTCAAAAAGCTTCTGCGACGGATGCTCGACGAGAATGAGTTCCTATCCGCATTCGGAGTGCGGTCGATGTCGAAAGTTCATCTCGAAGAGCCGTGCAGCCTGAACTTTGCAGGCATGCAAGTAGACGCTGGGTACACCCCCGGAGAAGCTGAGACTGGCCTCTTTGGTGGCAACTCGAACTGGCGCGGCCCGATCTGGATGCCCGTCAATTTCCTTCTGATTGATTCCCTGCGAAAGTTTCACGCTTATTTTGGTGACGACTACCGCGTCGAGTGCCCGGTAGGTTCCGGTGTTATGTTCAATCTTGAAGAGGTCGCGCACGAACTGAGCAGACGACTGCAGAGCCTCTTCCTCAAGGACGAAAACGGGCGACGTCCCTCGGTAAAATCTGTGAGCAGCGTCGACGACCATGTGCTGTTCCACGAGTATTTCCACGGTGACACAGGCGAAGGTCTCGGGGCGTCACATCAGACGGGGTGGACCGGGCTTATCGCCAACCTTCTCGACGATGGCGGATAGCCTTCACGTCCCCTTCTTCCAGAGCGAACCGCTGCTGAGATCAAGGATTCTGCACCGTGGACGGTTGCCCTGACTTCTTTCAGCGCGTCTTCTTTCCTCGACAGCTCTATGCCCATGGTCATCATCGCTGCCATATGGCCGACCGGCAGCTTCCAGAGGGCGTATGTGCGTATGCGGAGCTGGCCTATCGGGTCCTCAGAGTGACGTATGATTTCGCTTATTTAGGAGGATGGCTTGAAGCGTCTCTTAGTCTGTCGTCCTCAGCCTTTTTGAGGCTCCCTTTTCCTTGAGAGGAATTTTTCCCGGTCGATGTAACAAGCCGGGTCGCGCGTGCGTATCGGCAGGGACAACCAGATTCTTTGCGGGAACGCTTTTTCATGACGATAGAAACCTCGGAACTCGCCTTGGCTGAGGCTCGGAAGTCTTTGAGCGAGGCCATGAAGTTTCATTCGCAAGGCAAGCTCGAAGATGCCGAAGAGCATTACCGCCGGGTGCTCGATTGCCATTATCGGGTGTCAGACGTTCTACCGCTCCTTGCGGGGGTGGCAGCTCTCAGAGGGCGCCTCGAAGCAGCACTTGTCTATTGGAACGACCTTCTGGCCATGAAGCCGAACCATGTTGTCGGTCTTTTGGAGAAGGGTGGAATCCTGCTGAAGATTGGCGATGCCAAAGGAGCAGTCGAATGCTTCGAAAAGGCGCTCCATGCCTCGCCGCAAAATCCAGTGGCGCTTAACAATCTGGCGGTCGCTCTCGTTCAGGCAAACCGACAGAACGAAGCGCTGGAGGCCTTTCGCACATTGGCGAGCATTCAGCCCGAAAATGTGCTGGCGCAACATCAGATTCGTCGCCTGACGACGAGGATCGTTCCCTTCTGGCACATACCGATGTTGAATGACGTCCGACGCAACGATGCCTTTGAGGCAGCAATCGCCAAGGTCGTTCGAGAGCGTGGTACGGCTGCGCCCGTTCTCGATATCGGAGCAGGCAGCGGGTTGCTCTCGATGATGGCAGCGAGGGCGGGCGCGACAAACATCGTCACCTGCGAAGCGGTTCCTCTCATCGCCGAACTTGCCGGTCGGATTGTCACGCGGAATGGATTTGGCAATAGCGTCACCGTTGTCAACAAAATGTCGACCGAGCTTGCCGTCGGCCTGGATCTGGAAACACGGGCCGATATCCTGGTGTCGGAGATCCTCTCAAGCGACCTTCTTGCAGAGGACGTTCTCAATACCTTCGAGGATGCCCATGCGCGCTTGTTGAACGAGGGAGCGACGGTCATTCCGCGGTCGGCGACGGCGGTTGGTTGTGTTGTCGAGAGTGAGGTCTTGAGTAAATACGCATTTGTGGATGACGTGTCGGGGTTCGACGTCTCGGAATTCGCGCCGCTTGCCGCCAATCGATTGCCCATACACGGCACAATGACTGATTGGAAGCGATTGTCACCGGACATCGAATTGCAGACGATCGACCTTACGCGCGCGAAGCACAGAGAGGAGATTCGCGTCATCGAAATTCCTGTAATCTCCGATGGCATCGCAGCGGGTATCGTGCAGTGGATGAAGATCGATCTTGCTGATGGCATCGAGTTCGAAAATCATCCAGACGATTATTCTGACGGTGGGTGGCTGCAGGTCCTGCACCCATTTGCCAAGCCTGTCGCGGTCAAGGCAGGGTCGCTGTTAAGGATCGTCGCCGGCCACGACCGCAGCAGTCTTATCTTGATGGCCGCGCCTCTTGCGAGTTGAGCGGCGGGCAGAGATCTTCGAACTTCGAAAAGGAGACAGAGGTGAACCAGAACTTCAAGGCCTTCGTCTTCGACGCCTACGGCACGCTTTATGACGTCCGATCTGTCGAAGCGACGGTGGAGGCGACGTTTCCAGGCAAGGGAAGCCTAATCACCAGCGTCTGGCGAATGAAGCAGCTCGAATATTCGTGGCTGGTGACGCTGATGGAGCGATATGAGGACTTCTGGTCGCTGACGTTGCGGTCTCTCGACTATACGCTTCGTTCGCTTGGTTTAAGCGCTGATAGCCGATTGGTTCAGGATCTTTCTGCTGCCTATCTCGATCTCAAGCCTTACGACGACGCCCCATCTTGCCTTGAGCGGCTTCAGCCCCGTCTACGGGCGATTCTTTCGAATGGGAGCCAATCGATGCTGTCCAGTCTGACTGCAAACTCAGGCCTGCATCAGCTTCTCGACAATATTTTAAGTGTCGATTCGGCACGGGTCTACAAGCCCGCTCCAAATGCCTACAGGCTGGTGGAGGAGGAGTTGAGCATGTTGCGCGATGAGGTCGTCTTCGTGTCCTCCAATGGATTTGATATCTGCGGCGCGAAGAGCTTCGGCTTCACCGTCGTTCGGGTGGCGCGCTTCGATGTCGAGAACATCACGGAGCAAGTGGCCCGCTCAGGAATGGACGAGCGCGTTCTTTACGGCCTTATGCGCGGCAATGCCGAAGGGTTAGATTATCCAGCAGATTTTACCGTTCGTTCGCTGTCGGAGATCCCCGACCTCTTTAGCGATCAGGAACGCGAACGCTGATGTATCTCTACGTCAAGGCGCTTCACGTCTTTGCCGTCGTCACCCTGATCGCAGGCATGCTGGTAATGGCATTGTCTTTGCGGATCGCGATAGCTGCACCGGACAGAATGGACGTCCGTCGTATCGGCCAATCCGTCCTACGTTGGGATGGCCTGGTCACGACACCTGCGCTTGCGACCGTGTGGGTGGCCGGCTTTACGATGGCCTTCGGTGCGGGTTGGGGCGGTTCACCCTGGCTGCTTCTGAAGATGGTCCCTGCAGTCCTTCTCAGCGGCCTGCACAGTCTCGAAGGCTTGGCGCTGAAAAGGTTGCTTCGAGAAGGAAAGCCTGTCCACCGGCTGTTCAAAGTCGCTCCGTCTGCCATCCTTGCGACATTCGCAATCATTGCATGGCTTGCAATCGTCAAACCCTTTTAAGCTGGCGAGCCGACAGACCAGACATAGTTGGCGCGGACGGAGCGTGATCGCAATCGGGGCCGGCAAGGCCATATCTTGCGCCTCAACCGCGTGGAAAGGCGCTGTTGAGAAAAGCCATGACATGCTTCCAGTTTTCGGCGGCCCCTTTCGGGTCCTCATCGGTGCGCAACGTCGCCGAGCCATGCACGCCGTGCTGCGGGATATATTGAACTGCTCTGTGGCCGGGCACGGCTTTTGCCAGCGCCTCACCGCTCGATATCTCACCGCCGTCGGGCGCCGATGTGATGAAAACGGGAATGGTGAGCTTTACCGCCTGCTTCTCGATCGAATAACCTTGGATGTATTCGGCAGGGGAGAAGGCGAGGAGCGCCTTTACCTCGGGATGGCGAGCAGCGGCAATGAACACGAGCGCTGAAGAATAGCTCGACCCCCAAACTGCGATCGGCCCGGACCTCTGCATGCTGCTATAGGCGATCGCAGCGTCAAGGTCAGGAAGCGCGTCGGCGAAATCCGCACTACCTCTTGCGTTCGCAGCCGTCTCGTTGACGTCGCCCCAGAGTTCGCCGCCCGACCGTTGATCGATGGCCAACGTATTAAATCCGGCTTTGTTGAGGATAGGCGCAAGGGGCGCATACTCACTCTTGTTGGAACCTGCCATGTGAAACAGCAGAATGGTAGCGCGCGGCTGTCCTTCGGACCGGCGAAAGTCTCCATAAATCTTCACGCCATCCTTCGCGTCGAAGGAGACCGGTTCCGCAAGTGCCGGAATAGCCAAGGCCGGGCCGAGCGCTATAGGGGCGGCAAGGAACATGGATCGAAGCGGAATCATGATTTCTCCCATTACCGTTCGTTGTGGCCTTCCCAATACGCAAGAGAATGGTCCGCTGTTACATCGGTGCGGTCCAAAATCGGAAGCCAGCGTCCCACCGCTCTGGCGATCACATGGTCGTGAGGCTGTAACGATAATCATCGCGCGGGCGAATTTCCGCTGACCGCCCGGATTTTCCGGCGCGGCCTCGATCGGGAGTCGCATCATGAAATACCCAGGCAGGATTGGCCGCTTTATGCTTTTTTCGTCATTGGCAGCAGTTGCGGCCATGCCAGTGGCGGCGGCGGCGGACCGGCAGCTCACGGTCGTGGAACTGTTCACCAGCCAAGGCTGCTCGTCATGTCCGCCGGCAAACGCCAATCTCATCAAGATCAGCAACCGGAAGAACGTTCTCGCGCTGAGTTTCTCCGTGACCTATTGGGATTACCTGGGCTGGAAAGACACGTACGGGAAGCCGGAATTCACCGAGCGTCAGGTTGCCTATGAACCGGCCTTGAGACAGCCCGGTCCCTATACCCCCCAGATGGTCTTCAACGGCACGGCAACCGCCGTCGGGAACAGCCTTCCCGAAGTCGAATCCCTGCTGGCGCAAACGCCTTCGCTCAGGGGGCCAGCGCTGGCCTTTAGCAATGACCATATCGAAGTCGGCGCCAGCTCTACCACCGGGAACGCTGATGTCTGGCTGGTGCGCTACGATCCGCGGATCGAAGACGTGCCGGTTGCGCGAGGGGAAAACAGCGGCGCGACATTGCAGCACACACATGTCGTCCGGCGTCTGGCCCGGCTTGGCACCTGGGATGGGAGTAAAACCTCGTTTTCCTTGCCCCAGGCCGATAAGGACTTGAAGACAGCGGTACTGATACAACGAGCAAATGGCGGGGCGATCCTCTCCGCCATCACCGACTGATCGAAAAGCCGTTACTTCGCAATCAGCCAAAACCGGCCTGAACACGTCAGGTCGGAGCCACACACGAAGCCGTTGGAGCAAGCCGAGACCGAAGCTGCCGCTAGTTCTGAACTTGGGCGGCAGTCAGTTTGTCTTGCGTCCTGATCTCGAAATCGCTGGCATCGTGGCGTTCGCGCAGTTGTTCGGACGGATGGCCCGTCATGCGATTGACCATGCGGCCACGCTTGACGGCAGGACGCGCGTAGATTTGCTCGGCCCAGCGCTGAACGTTCTTGTAATCTTGCACCTGCAGGAATTCGGCCGCACCGTATTGCCATCCCTTGGCGAAGCCACCATACCATGGCCAGATGGCAATATCGGCGATCGTGTAATCGCTGCCGGCAATATATTCGCTTTCGGCCAAACGACGATCGAGAACGTCGAGCTGGCGCTTCACCTCCATGGCAAATCGATCGATCGCATATTCGATCTTGGTCGGCGCATAGGCGTAGAAATGCCCAAAGCCGCCGCCGAGATAGGGCGCGCTGCCCATCTGCCAGAACAGCCAGGAGATGCATTGGGCTCGAGCCGGCTGCTCGGTCGGCAGGAAGGTTCCGAATTTCTCGGCGAGATACATCAAAATCGAGGCCGATTCGAAAACACGGACCGGCTTTTCGCCACCGCGGTCGAGCAGAGCCGGAATCTTCGAATTGGGATTGATGTCAACGAAACCGCTGGCGAATTGATCGCCATCGCCGATCTTGATCAGCCAGGCGTCATATTCGGCACCGCTGTGGCCGAGTGCCAGCAGCTCTTCCAGCATGGTGGTGACCTTCACACCGTTCGGGGTTCCGAGCGAATAGAGCTGGAAGGGGTGGCGGCCGACCGGCAACTCCTTTTCATGCGTCGCACCTGCGATTGGCCGGTTGATGCTTGCGAAAGCGCCGCCGCTCGGCTTGTTCCAGGTCCAGATCTTTGGAGGATTGTATTCCGCTGCCTCTGACATCTCGTTCTCCATTATCGACCGCTCCTGCTTATGCCGCGGGCGGATAGTTCGACGGGAAAAGCGCACGCTTGGTTTCTTCGTCGTTGACGCGCTTGAAGGAATGATCTTTGCCAACTTGCCTGGCGCGAGAAACGGCGGGACGATCATTGACGGTTTCAAAGAGCCGCTTCAGGTTCGGATATCCGGCGAGCGGATCCTCAAGCCCCTTGAGCACGCGCGAGGCCCGATCCAACCATCCCCACGCGGACATGTCGGCAATCGTGTAAGTATCTCCGACGATGAAGTTTCGGCCTTCAAGATGGCTGTTGAGGACCTGATAATGACGCTCGGCCTCGCGGCGATAGCGGTTGACGGCATAGTCCAGGCCTTCTGGCGCCGCGTGCTGAAAATGGACCGCCTGGCCTGAGAATGGCCCCAGGCCGGACGCGAGAAACAGCAGCCATGAGAGAAGCTCAGGGCGATCTTCGGGCGAGCCAAGAAACTTGCCGGCTTTTTCCGCGAGATAGATCAGGATGGCGGTGGAATCGAAGACGCGCGTCTCTTTTCCGCCAGGGCCGTCGGTGTCGACAATCGCCGGTACCTTGCCATTCGGATTGATGGCTCGGAACGCCGGCATATGCTGCTCGCCCTTGCTGGTGTCGACCGGAACCGTCTCATAAGGCAGCCCTGTCTCTTCCAGGAAGAGGGCAACTTTTGCTGGATTGGGTGTCGGATGAAAATAAAAGCGGATCATGAGGGTTCCGTCGGGGATGGTGGTCAAAGGGCGGTACTGACGCATCCGGAGCCGGACTTCGCCCGGCTCCGGATTGATTTTTTGTCAGCCGGGAAGGCGGTCGGCGAGGACTTCCGGCTGCTTAATGTCGAGCGGTCCCTCAAATAGTTCGTCATATTTCGCCATCAGGGCGGCGGCGATCTGACCCTGGAGGTGGGCCTGGCGACCTTCTTCCCCATCGAAAGCATCGAAGATGCCGAACGTGGACTTATCGAAGCGAACCGCAAACCATGCGACGGTGAGCGGTTCCTGGGCGAGCAGGGCTTGCGCGCTTTTAAGGAAATCTGCGACCTCCTCTTCCTTTCCGAGCTTTGCCTTCAATTGTACGAACAACGCAACTTTGGTCATCATCATCTCCTCGGTTCTAGAGCGCTGAATGGTCGCTGACCGCCTCTTCGAGCGCAGCTTTCATTGTCAGAAAACGTTCATCGATCGCGGCCGGATCATCCCTGTTGGTTGCGATCATCTTGGCGCGAGCCTCGCCGCCGCGGATCACCTCAAGGGAATTGGTTTCAATTCCTTCGATCAGCGCATCGGCAACCGCTTCGGGCGGCTCGCGCGTGAATCCAAGTTCGGGGCCGGCCTTCGAGGACTGCATCATCGGGGTATCCGTCGCGCCCGGATAGAGCGTCAAGACGCGGACACCTTCGCCCTTCAGTTCCCGGCGCAGTGCCTCGCTGAACCGTGAGAGCCCCGCCTTAACCGCGGCGTAGGTCGCGTAGAATGGAGCACCGATCAACGCGATGCCGGAGGTGACGTTGACGACAAGCCCGTCGCCGGACGCGCGCAGGTGGGGAAGAGCAGCCTGCGTCAAGAGAATAGGAGCAACAAGGTCGACCTCGACCATCGTCCTTATTTCTGCCTCCGTCGTCTTCTCAAGGCGACCGGCGCGAACTCCGCCCGCGTTATTGACGAGAACATCGAGCCCGCCAAGTGCCGCAATTGCCTGGTCCAGAGACCGGGACCGACCCTCCGGGGTAGCCACATCCGCCTGAACGCCGCTGATCGGCAACCCATTCTCCTGGAGATCCTTGACAGCCTGAGCCAGCCGCTCAGAGTTTCGCCCGGTAACGATGACCCGAGCTCCTTTCGCCAGCATGGCACGTGCAATGGCGAAGCCGATGCCACTGGAGCCACCGGTGATGAGAACGCGCTTACCTTCGAGATTCATGGTTCTACCTCGCTTCTTCTTTAGGGCATTCTGCCTACGCAGTTTCAGCTGCCCTTAGGGCCGCTACTATTGCTTCAGGTGCGAGACGCTTGCGGTAATCTGCTTCGGCGTGGGCAAGTTGCACACGGCCGTTTCGGCCGATCACGAACGTTGCGGGTATCGGCAACTCCCAGCTGTCATCTCCATTGATCGCTGCGAGATCGATGCCAAAGGAGGAATAAGCTGCCTTGAGATCCTCGGGCAATGTGTAGACGAGGCCGAATTTCCGTGCGATCACATTGCCAGTGTCGCTGAGGACGTCGAAAGTGAGACTGTTCTTCTCGGCCATAGACAGTGAGCCATCGGGCGTTTGCGGCGAAATGGCGATAAGAGAGCCACTGGCCTCCGCAATAGCGGGTAAGGCATGCTCGTAGGCGGCGAGCTGAATGTTGCAGTACGGGCACCAGGCGCCACGATAGAAGGTGAGAACAACCGGACCACTGGCCAGTGTCTCCAGCAACGAGATCGTTTCGCCCGTCGCACCAGGCAAGGAGAAGTCGGGCGCGAGATCACCTGGTTTGGGAACGCGATCGAACGGAAAGCCGGAGGTGAGCTCTTCGATCTTTGTGTTCAAAAACGCTGCTGCACCGGGAGGCGCGCTTGCCTCGAACTTCGCGTTAAATTCAGCAAGCTCTTGCTCAAGACCCATTTCGTTTGTCTCCCTGTATGTTGAGCCCGGCCCAACCATGCAAAAAAGCGTGTGTGGGCTGACATGCGATTGCGTTTTAAATCACTCGTTATAAAATGTATCGCAGAAAGTTCCCGGCCGTCACGGAGCCGTAATCACGTTATCGAGAGACAAACAGATGGCCCGGCCCAGAGAATTCGACGAAGAAAAAGTGCTGGAGCTCGCCGTGGAGCAGTTTTGGGAACGGGGATATGAAACAACCTCGA
>Ga0136846_1208522_pt1 | contig 12161 bp, 26 predicted proteins | sample HopSoiMetagenom2_FD_96841 | JGI IMG/M metagenome (GOLD analysis project Ga0136846, IMG submission 96841) | Grasslands soil microbial communities from Hopland, California, USA - 2 Assembly 2016 (version 4) | ecosystem: Environmental > Terrestrial > Soil > Grasslands | place: USA: Hopland...
AGCATGAGTGCCGGGGATGTCGTTCGCGATCATTCAACCGGCAAACACTTTGTAGCAGCCCCGATGGGGTTCAGGGAGATCAAATGACCAAAGAAAAAACTACCATCACCCGAAAGTGTGCGGGTTGTTACACGATCTCGCGCGGACGGTACGAAGTCGAGGTTGTGCAACACGATGAGTTTAATGGCCCAGATAAGTGGATGGCACGGGCTTTGTGGGATCGGGGCCGATACACAGACTTGCTGCCAACTTACCGGGACGCGAAGAAGAGCGCGCTCCTGATGCTGGATACCGCTGAAGACCCGGCCTACCGCTTCTAGGAGAAATGGCATGGCAAACATGAAGTACTTCAGTGACTACAACGGTGAGACCGTTGAATTGGTCGCTCTTTCGAACCTGCGCGATGCAGAGTTCGAAAGTCTGTTCCCCGGTCTTAGGGGAAAACGCTGCGACAGCTTCTCCAAATGGGTTGGCTACGCAGCCGGTAGTAGAGACCCGCTGCCGCTAACGCGGCGGGTTTCCTACAAATCAAACCCATCCTTACACAAGTGCGATGCACGGTGCATGCACGCCAAAGGGCGCAGCATGGACTGCCAGTGCTCTTGTGGCGGTAAAAATCATGGTGTTGGAGGCTAACATTATTATCAACGTGAACGGACGCACCGTTTTCACTCAGCGGGTGACCAAGGTCACTAAGGTGCGGCCCGGCCATTACGTCATCGAAACATCGCAGCTTGGTCAGTGGCGCTTACAAGGTGGTAAGCACGCTGGTGGTGCTGCGAATGAATGGTACTTAGACGAGGGTGAGAACGATACACGCCGGCCGATGACATGCCGATCAGTGTGTGAGGCGATCAACCTCATAGAGACAATGTGAAGAAGGAAGGTTAACAATGACTGTTTCAGTGCTGATCGGTACGAGCGCACCGTACAAATCACATACCGTTTACGACGATTTGGAGATGGCGGCTGCTTTGGTCGCTTATCTCTCCGATCGGGATGAGGACGGTTGGAACTATGTACTCACGAAAACATCGGACGGTAAGTCCGCTGTGGTCGAGATCTATGACGAGACCGGGTACTTCCTGGGCCTCTTGTAGAAGATTGTGGTTTGCCTCTCTACGGAGAGGCAAGACACAATATTCTAATCCTAGACGTTGTACCCAGGAGTCAGCGATGTTTACAAACGTGAATGACATCAAGAATTTTGTGCTGGCAGGCAATGCCACGGTAACACTGGAGTCGATGGTAACGGAAGCGCACCTTACCTACAAAGTCACGCAGGCCAAGGACAAGGTAACTGGAGAGTTGCGGGACTTCTACTTCGTCGCGTTGCTAAACGGTCCCGATAACGAGAGTGATTATGCCTACATGGGCATGATCAACGGTAAGGGCGAGTTCCACCTAACCAAGAACTCCAGGTTCACAGAAGATGTGAAGAGCGTGAAAGCCTTCAAGTTCTTCTGGCGGTACGTTAGCGAGGATATGTTTCCGCCGCAGATGAAAGTCCACCATGAAGGTAAGTGTGGACGTTGTGGGCGGAAACTTACCGTTCCTTCCAGTATAGAGAACGGTCTCGGCCCAGAGTGTTTTTCTAAGATGGGTCTGTAAGTCTTGTGGTTAGCCCCGGCTCTATGCCGGGGCATCCCACAACACTTAGAGTGAGTGTTGTTCCCAGGAGTATGCTATGAACACGAAGTCAAAGAGCTTTGACATTGCCCAGCATATCACTGACCAGATCGTGAAAGCGATCGAAGCGGGTGCCGGGGAGTGGAAAATGCCGTGGCACAAAGTTGGTGGTGCGATGGTTGCGCCGGTCAACGTTACCTCTGGTAAGCCTTATCGCGGCATGAACACTTGGTTGCTGATGGCTGCCGCGCAGGAGCTTGGCTTTTCCTCCAATGTGTGGGGGACTTACAAAGCCTGGGGTGCCAAAGGCGCACAGGTTAAGAAGGGCGAGAAGAGCACGATGGTGATCTTCTGGAAACGATCGGACTACAAAGTTACTAACGAGGCTGGGGAGAAAGAAGACAAGAAGGGGTTGTTGCTGCGTTACTATAACGTCTTCAACGCTTCCCAGGTTGAAGGGTACGAGCCGAAAGCGGTTCCGGTTCTTTCAACCGAGCAGCGGATCGAGAACGCCGAGGCGTTCTTCAACGGTCTCGATACGGTTGTTAAGCACGGCGGTAATCGCGCCTTCTACATCCCTTCCCAGGATTATGTGCAACTGCCCGAGTTCGTGCAGTTCAAAACCCCGGAAGGATACTACGCAACGCGCGGCCATGAGACTATTCACTGGACCGGACACGAAACCCGGAACGATCGATCGTTGAACACCACCCGGTTTGGTAATGAAGCCTATGCGTTTGAGGAATTGATTGCCGAGTTGGGCAGTGCATTCCTCTGCGCACACTTGGGGATCACCAATGATCCAAGGCCGGATCACGCGCAGTACATTCAGGGCTGGTTGAAGGCTTTGAAGGGCGACAAAAAAGCCGTCTTCCATGCTGCTTCCAAAGCTCAGGCTGCGCTGGATTTCCTCACCAAGCAGGAAGAGGAAGTTGAAATGGAGGAAGCCGCCTAACGGCGGCTTCACCTCGCAACACTTAGGGGAAAATCAGTATGGACCCGAATGCGACGTGGAAGCTCTTTCTCGATTGTCTGGTCGAGGAGGAGTTCAGCGAGGCCAAGCAACACTTAGCCGATCTGCGAGAGTGGTTGTTTAAGGGCGGGCATCCGCCCGATGGTTTCACCGATGCCGAAGCATGGGCTTTGGTTGTGTATATGCGTAAGTAAAGGAGAAAGATCATGCTGCGAGTTAAAACAGGCCACTACCGTGATAGCTTTCGTCGCCGCACTTTCGACGTGTTCCGCGATAAGCTCATCGGTGGCACTCATACCGAGAAAGGCTGGCGCTATCAGTTGTATGGCGGGTACTGGTCGAAACTCTATGAAAAGAAAGAGCAAGCTGCCTTAGCCGCTCGCTGCGCAATCAATGACGAGTTGGGTGCGCCATAAACCAGCAATCCCAGGAGTTAGGGTATGAAACAGCGTATCGTTGTGGTAAACAAGCACATTATCCGTAGCAACGCTAAGAGCGGTGAGCGCAAAGAACCTCTGCGGATGTCGAACGGTAAGCACGGCAAACCGACTTACAGCAATCTGGTCGAGTTTCCTGGTGGTAGGTTGATCTACGATCCCGACCACCCGCTGCCTTGTGGCGCATCGGTTTGGTTGGAACTGGATGAAGCCTCATGAAATACGACAATGTGAGTTGCAGCCAATGTGGCCGTTCATTCGGTCCCGGCGATCATGGTTTCTCTCACTGCGAGAACCATCCTGGTTATGTGCAAGACATGAAGGATTGGCAAGAGCGGTTGTTAAAGATCGCCGGCATGCTCTTAGGCGAAGCCAATGAGATGGACTACCGTTTGGATGACCCACGGGTTCTAGCACAAACCTTACGATATAATATCGATGAACTTCGCGATGTCGTAAGAGAGATGGACCCACCTCGTAAACGGAGTAAGAAGGCATGAATGCCGATGCGAATGAATTTCTACGACGCCGTTTGGATGCCATCCAACGAGATATGCGGGAAATGCGCCTGCGTGACGAACAACGCGAGGCTATGGAACAAACACTGGTCCGCACTCTGACAATTCAGATGGTGGAACTCGCAAGCGAGGTCGATGAAAAGCTTCGCACAATGTCAGAGCGACTCGATTTAATCGAGGACCGCCTCGATGGGATCGCGCAACGCCTCGATCAAATCCTGCAAATCTTACAAGGAACCAAACCATGATTGAGTATCTGACCCCGGATCACCCGGATGCGTTTGTGGACTCGTTCGAACAGCAGCCGCAGCCGCAAATTGGCTTCACTCACAAATGCCCTAAGTGCAAAGGGCATGGCGGGTGGAACCTGAGACTTAACGCCTACGGTCTGCCGCCGGGTTATAAGAACGACATAACAAACCGGCACAAATACTCTCACTTCCGCGCCCATTGTGATCAGTGCAATGGTTGGGGATACACGGCGGAACCGTCAACCTGCATACACCAGTTTATACATGAACTGGGGCGGGAAGAGTGTAAGGAACGCGGTATCTACCATGCCGGTCGCTGCTGGCATGTGTATGAATGCGGTAAGTGTGGTAAGACAATCTCGCAAGACAGCAGCGACTAACAGGAGAGTATGTATGAAACGGATCAATGTCGAGAAGAAGGGCAATGAATGGCTTGCCCGTTTCGACTTCGACTATGAGACCAAGGATTTTGTTAAGTCTCTTGGTTTCTGGTTCGATGCTTCCAGGAAGCTCTGGTATACGACAGACGCAACGGTTGCTGCCAAGCTCGATCCCAATGCGGCGGGGCATTTCGCTAAACAGGTGGAAGCCTCGAAAGCGGTTGATGCCAATGTTGATATCCCGCGACCGGCAGGTTGTGAATATCTCGGTTATCAGAAAGCCGGCATCTCTTACGCGATGCAGCGTCCTTCGACCCTGATTGCCGATGAGATTGCGCTTGGTAAGACCATCCAGGCGATTGGTGTTATCAACGCCGATCCCAGCGTGAAGTCGGTCTGTATCGTTTGCCCCGCTACGATCAAGTTGAATTGGAAGAGGGAGCTACAGAAATGGCTCGTTCGTCCGATGAGCATCGCGATCTTAGAGAGCGGTGTTAACGAACTCCCAAATACCGATATCATAATCCTGAATTATGATATCTTGAAGAAGTGGCACCCGGTACTATCCACAAAGAAGTTCGATCTACTGATCGTGGATGAGTGCCATCGGGTAAAGAACCCGAAAGCGCAGCGCACCCAGTTCCTGCTTGGTAAGATGGCGAAAGAGGAGAAGGACCGGATCGCACCAATCAGTGCAACCCGCAAACTTTATCTTACCGGAACCCCGATCGTTAATCGGCCTATCGAGTTGTGGCCGATACTACAAGCTATCGATCCCAGCGGGATTGGTAAGAACTTTATGGGGTTTGCCCGCCGCTACTGCAATGCCCATCAGAATGGGTATGGCTGGGATTTTACGGGTGCGTCGAACTTAGGCGAACTGCAAATGAAGCTGCGTACCTCTTGCATGGTGCGCCGGCTGAAACAGGATGTTCTGACCGAGCTTCCTGCCAAGCGTCGCCAGATTGTTGTTATCCCTCCGACCGGATCGGCTGCAAAAGTGGTACAAGCCGAGAAGGACGCATTCACCAAGTTGAATGTCCCGTATGAGGAAGCCGCAGAAGAGCTTACTTCGCGCACGGTCGCTTTCGAGTTCATCTCGAAAGTGCGCCATGCTACAGCGGTTGCCAAAATCCCGTATGTGATATCCTTCCTGGAAGATGCGATGGAGGATAACGACAACAAGATCGTGTTGATGCTCCACCATCACGATGTCGCGCATGCGATTGCCGATGCGTTCCCTGGATCGGCAATTCTTACCGGCGAAACCAACATCAACAAGCGGGACGCAGAGGTTGTTCGTTTCCAGAACGATCCCAAGTGCCGCTTGTTTATCGGCAGCATTCAAGCAGCCGGCGTTGGTATCACGTTGACCGCATCCTCTCACGTTGTTTTCTGTGAGTTGGATTGGGTGCCGGGTAATGTTTCGCAGGCTGAAGATCGGTGCCATCGTATCGGCCAGACCGATAGCGTGCTGGTTCAGCATCTGGTTTTTGACGATAGCATCGATGCCCGTATGGCTGAGATCATCGTGCAGAAGCAGGCACTGATCGACAGCGCGCTCGACAAGGGGATGGTAACCCCCAAGGTTGAGACTGTGACAGCGCAGCCGCAAACACTTAGGGGAAAACCGGAGCCGGTGCAGAGCGGGCTTACTACAGCGCAGGTTCAGGCGGTTCATACCGCATTGAAGCTGTTGTCCGCTATGTGCGACGGCGCACGCGAGTTGGATGGTGCCGGGTTTAATAAGATGGATACGCTGTTTGGTCATAGCTTGGCCGAGCGTACCTTCTTAACAAACAATCAGGCAGAGGCTGGTAAGCGGCTGGTGTTGAAATATCATCGCCAGTTGCCGGCGGATTTGCTGGTTGCCATCCGGGGCGCGTAAACACTTAGGGGCGGTTCATCGGGAGCCGCCCCAAACTTATGGAGTATCATTATCATGAAACGTACTGAATTGTTACGAGCGATCGAGGCAGACTCCATGCGTTTCTTCCAATTGCGCGCGGCTGCGTATCACGAAGCTGGGCATACCACAATGGTATATTATGTCGGCTGGATACTAAACCCGGAAGGAGTAAGCATTGATCCCGAAAATTGGGTAGGTAACACAGGACATCGTTGCCGGGTATATGAATACACCCAACACAATGAACTTCTTGTTACTCTCGCAGGTTGGTTGTCCGAGCACAAATATCACGGCAAAGGAAACTTGCGCTTAGATGAAGATTTGGAATGGACTGTCGATCATTGCCGTGAACGCCTAGAATATCCCGACGATTGGATTGATGAACCGAGCGATGATGATTTTATCTTCTTCTCTCTGCTTCTCCGAGACAATCCCAATATCACTGATGCGGAGATGATCACAAAATACCGCGACTATCAAAAACAAGTGCAGCACATTCTGAACAATCCCGATTTGTGGAAGATTGTAGAAGCGATAGCACAGGCGCTTGTGGAAAAACATCAACTCTACCACGGTGAAGTAGTCAAAATGTACAATACCATCTATCTGGGTTATGATGGTGATGAGCATTTTGACATCAACGATTAAGGCTTGAGTCCATCTTACGAACAAACGCTAGGAGTTAATCATGAACTACGATGAAGCGATCCAGGTGTATGACACCATGGACAATTTGCAACGCTCTGGTGTCAGCATACGCTTGTATGCCATTGCCAAACGTGTTCCTGGAGATACGCCGGCAAAAGAAGTGCTACGTCTTGCTATCGTTGAAGAGGTGGAGCGGTTCCCGTTACCATAGCTGGAGAGAGGAGAAACAAATGAACAAATATGAACACTATCTGCTGGAATGGTTGGGAGAAAGCGATTACAGCCAATACAGGGAATGCCGGGGTAGACATCTCGACGCATTGATCAAACGGGGCTTTGTGCAAATCCACGATCCCGGCGAGCATCAATCGGGGTTTATCACTCAAGGCACTGATATGGACTACCGGGCAGTGTCCCTGACCGAGAGCGGCAGGGAAGCACTGAAGGCTCTCAAAAATGGAGTTGAGCTATGAAGAAGATCGAAAACACTTACGGGCTTTTGCTGCGACGCTACTGCGAGCACGGGTTTGAATGTCTCACTGCTTCAGTGGTACGGCGCGAGGGAGAGCACCATGCGCCGCGCAATGTGTCGGATAGCTGGAGCGATGATAGCGAGCGGCCAAAACACTTAATAGGGTTGGCGTTGGAAGGTTTGGCTCTCGACGGTCATCTTAGCAATGTGAGCCGGGACACCTTCGTTCTCGGTCCTCCCGTGTTTAAGGGTGTTCACCTTGTCGATGAGCGGGAGGCCCGCCGCATGGTAAAAACACTTAAGCGGGTGAATGCCAAGATCGAGGCTGACGCAGCCTATTCCCCAGAGGATAAGCTGGTAAGCTTATGCAACGCGCTTAAGCTGTCCTTTGTAGTCGAGTGCCGCGATACTAATCAGCGGTCGAGCTACGATGACAATCGCTGGAATTGGATGACAATCGGCCAGGGACGCAACCGCTATCGTAGTCTGATCGCCGAGATGGTGGGGCAGAAGGAGGCTGCGGTGTGAGTGATTCCCGAATAACCATCCCGGACGAGCTTCAACTCTACATACGCGAGCAACTGGCGCGGATCGATCAATTGCACTCCGATGCTGATCGGAAGCGGCAAGAGTTGGACTTAGCACCAAAGCTCTGGCGTATCGAAGTTTGGAAGGTGGTTATTGCCGGGTTTGCCGCATTTGGAATTATCTGCGGCACGCTTGGTTACAAGCTTGGCACAACAACACCCACGCCTATAGTCATTCAACTTCCCCCAGCAAAATGACGGAACCAATGTGATGACTAACCTTGACAGCGCCCTGGAGTTTCTCCGGGGCGTACATTTTACCGGCAATCACTGCATATTCACCAGTCTCGCGGTGCGCGACTTTCTGCGGCGGATCGGTATCAAGGCTGATGTTAAATCGGTGGCGTTACTTGTTGCTGCCTCGCACGAAGGTCTGCCATTGCACACTGTCGGGATCGGAATGAACAAGCTGTGGAATGAACCATACGAAGGCGATAAATGGGACGGACATCTGATCGTAACGGTTCCCGGTTTTATCATCGATCCAACATTTCATGTGGTTCGCCGATCTGCCTGGGATTGGACGCCAGATATCGTGGTTGCAAAGCGCGGTAGTAAGCCCCGGTTTAATTCCAACATACACCCTGACTTGCCCGTGATTGCGGCGGTAAACGAGGAATCGCCTGAACACAGTTACAGGTTTCAGGCAGTGTGGTTTTCTTACTCGCGTAACGACGGTTGGAGAAGTACCCCTGACGGTCGCGATCCAATCCGCCGCCAGGACATAATAAATGAAATGCTGAATGCATGGAAGGAAAGTGTGAAATGACCAATCTCGACTATGGTATGTACTCGAAAGCTGGCAACCAACGGATTGCTAGTATCATAACCGGCGCATTGAAACTACCGATCGCTACCACCAATGCGCAGTTGTACAGCTATCTAAAAGCGCGTATGAGTAAGGTAGCCGAAAAGTACCCTGAAGTGTGGGACAGCGATGTTCGCAGTGCGCTCATCAGCGTCCTTGAGCGTAAGCTTCACCGCGAACTATCGATGTATTTCTAGGAGCGTACAATGGACAACAATGTGCTTCTCGGTAAATTCGTAAGCTGGCCTAACATTGGCGATCCAGAAGGCGATACGTTTGTATCGTGCGGGCGCGGCGAGATTGTTGCTGTGCTCGATGATTCGATGATCCTGGTCCGCAAAATTCCTCGTAAGGGTGACCCGGAACCCTCTTACATGCTGTCGCTGCCGGCGGCTATCCCTAACCTGCACTTCTTCGACACACTTAAGGAGGAGGAGAAGTGGTTCAACTGGGTAATGAGTGAGAGCACCAGCAACGTCCTCAAGATCGTGAAGTAAGTTCTGTCGGCCTATCCCTGCACAACAACAACAAGCAGGGATAGTGGACAGCACTTATACCGAGTGTTATGTCCCAGGAGCACACTATGGCTAAGACAGTCGAAAAGCGCAGCCCGACCTTAGCGGATTTGTTTATCACCCATGCCGAAAACAATAAGGTTATGCAGGATACGACAGGGATGGAGCAGTTCACAAAAGCAACCAAACGAAAGGTGCAACTAGCGGAGAAGTTTATATTTGATCGAGAAGCGAGCGAACGGGTAGGAATTGTTTTGCGCGATGTCCCGGAACTCCTGGTCGAACAAATTCAATTCGCCAGACCACCATTCGATCTCTGCTGGATTGAATATGATGCAGACATCATATTCGACATACTCAACCCCGGCAGACAAGATATACACGATAAAACCCGCGACAAACGGGTAGGCATTCTAATTGAACATAATCGCATACTTGTTATAACTGAGACATGGAGGGATACAATAGGTTTTATCCCCTTTGTATATCATCTCAATACCGAATGGACGTTACGGGACCAGTTGGATTTCTGCGACGTGCTAAAGATATCCCGCTTGGGGATCGATATGTGGCTATGGGGTTCGGCTGCCAATAAATTCATGAAGGAGGGGAAGGCCGATTATCTACGAATCTTGCGTGATACCAATATGGTGCAATTGCTTGGTCGAGAAAGGTACACAAAAGAACTACCCTCTGATGTGGTTTACAAAGTGATAGCCGGCACCACAGGAGACTTCAAAAACCATGTGGCAATGCTATTGATGCTGAACCGGCCCGCCTTGACCCAATACATAAGGGTTCCGCAAACGCGAGGCTGGATCGGTTCCAAGCCTCGTCCTTTTCTGTCGCACAATACAATAAGGATGGCTCTCGATCCGGTTCCTAAGTTCCGCATGATAAGTGAGGGCGGCGAAGGATCAGGGAGTTTGCGCCGCAGGCATCGGGTGCGCGGACATTACTGCCACAATGAAGCTGCCAGGAAATCAATCATCAATCACACTTGTCTCCATGATTGGCAGCCGGCGGATAATGAATGGAATGTAATCAAGGCTGAAGTTGGAGACGATATCGAACACTGGGTCTGTGCCTCCGGTTGCAAAGGCAAAAGGTGGTGGAGAGAAGAGCATCGGCGCGGCCATTACAGCGAGGGAGAAGTCATACACACTTACGAGGTATCACGCTATGAGAAAGCCCCGAGTTAGAAATCCGGTTGCCAAAGCTGTCCGTACCCTGCGGGTGCGGATAGTCAAAAGCAAAGTCAAATACACCAGGAAAGGACGAAAGAGATGACACTCTATCAAGCGTATGTTACCAACATCGGCTATCTCGGTGATTTCGACAGCAAGCAGGAGGCGATCGACGCCATCAACGAAACGATCACATCCAGCGGTCGCGCCGATCCCCACGGGTTTGTGCTCGATTCCGATGATAACTTTGTTGCCGAGATCGGCAATAAGAGCGAGGGGTGACCGACATGGCTGCGCCCTTTGATACGCTGAAACTGGCTCGACGGTTTGAAGCCGCCGGGTTAGATCCTAAACAAGCTGGATATATGGCGGATGCAATTGCTGATGCTATAAGCAATTCAAACTTAGGGACAAAATCCGATCTTGATCTTGCTATATACAGCCTAAAAGTATGGACAGGATCGATTGGCGCAGCAATCGCTGCATTGCTATTTGGCGCTCTGCATCTTTGGCCCCCGCACTAAAGGACGAAAAATGGAGCACGTCTATCACTTCACCGACACGGTACGGCTTCCCTGGATCATGGATTCGGGGGAGCTACGTCCGACCGACAACCCGTACAATGGATATCCAAACCCGGATTTCCTATGGGCGACAACCAACGACAAAGGATGCCCGAGTGCTACCTTGGTCAATCGCAAGGAATTGTACAAAGCCGGGATCATCCAGCTTGTCAGGTTCACACTTAGCGCGGAGGATTTCCAGGGCTGGCCGCAGCTTGCTCTCGACCACCCGGACTGGAACGCACTGCACATATCGGTCCTTAACAAGACCGGCGTGAATATGGGTGATGATCCAAGGACTTGGAGGTGCCGAATCGGAACACTTAGAGGGGATCGCTGGGTAGCAATGCATGCCCGCTCTTACCGGGACAATCGATGGGTTGAATTGCCTCGCGATCTCCAGGTTACGAAACAAGGAGATGTCAGAGAGATTGATCTACCGGAGTTTGGTAGGTTTATGTCCCGGAAGTTCAAACAGCCGGATGGCAAAACCGCTTATCAGTTAAGGGGGTGATATGGCCGACTTTACTGAGGACGATTTGTATGAAATGACGAACATATACCCGGACACCAGTGGACTGACAATGACTGTGTGGATCAGACCTCGCAGCAATGAACGGCATGGGCCGCGCATTAAGGTCTGCACCATACCTGGGCCGCGTATGCTGCCCCATGACACCGTGACAGTCACACTACCCCCGATCCGAGTGATTCCCCCAGGCGGGTTATCCACCTCAGACTTTCGTGCTGTATCGGATTGGATCGTCCTTAATGAAGGAGCGATCCGAGACCATTGGGATGGCACAATCGACGGCATTCAATTCGCCTTGCGATTGCGAAAACTTCCATGAAGGAAGCGGAACTTACATAACAGGAGTGAAAGATGACCGACTATGATGTCGATGTTTTTCTCTGGAGCCAGGAGCAGGCAGACGCTTTGAAGCAGGGTGATACTAAAGTTCTTGATTGGCCCCATCTTGCGGAGGAGATTGAGTCGGTGGGAATAAGTCAGAAAAGAGAACTCCGCAGCCGGCTTAAGTTGCTTTATCACCATTTGTTGAAATGGGCCTATCAACCCGAGCGACGCTCTTCCAGTTGGCAAGTCACAATAAATACTCAACGCGACGAACTGGCAGATTTGCTAACTGATAGTCCGTCACTGCGCTCTTACCTAATAGAGCAAACGACAAAAGCCTATGCCAGAGGTCGCCACGATGCGTTGATCGAGATGGGCTTGTTCCAACTACCAACCACCGTTCCTTGGTCGCTGGATCAAATCCTCGA
>Ga0136846_1232986_pt1 | contig 12161 bp, 9 predicted proteins | sample HopSoiMetagenom2_FD_96841 | JGI IMG/M metagenome (GOLD analysis project Ga0136846, IMG submission 96841) | Grasslands soil microbial communities from Hopland, California, USA - 2 Assembly 2016 (version 4) | ecosystem: Environmental > Terrestrial > Soil > Grasslands | place: USA: Hopland...
CATACTTCCTAAAGCAAACTCGTCCCCCGCCATGCCAATCGTTACACCATCATTGGTGCGATCGGTGAAGAAGGTATCGGTCGAATTGTGCTGATAGTAGGTGATGCTTCCGTTAGACCATCGGGTGAAGCCGCGAACGGAGAAGTCGCTGTCATCCACCCTATCGCCAACGACCGTGTTGTAGTCATTGACGCCGAGCGGAAAGAGAGTGCGATAGTTACCATTAACATAAGACCGCGTGTTGAACGTGTTGAACTGACAAGAAGCCTGGGTCTGCGCGTTGGCAAGACCTGCACTGAGCGCGAGGACCAAAACACCGATCAGTGCAAGGCTCGAGCTCCGGATACTATTCAGTCGATCTGACATAGCTGCCATGACATACCTCTCAAGAAATCCTGAGCAGCAGGTTCGGTGCTGCATCAAGTAGGGAAATGGATGGCTGGGAGATGAGGCTGGTTGTGCGCTGCAGGTTCGCGCCGCCAGATTTCCTAAGGTCCTCAGCGATTGGCGGGGAGTTGGAGCTACGGTGAGGGCCGTAAAGAGCACTAAGCAATTTTCAGGACGATCGGCAACTCGGAAATCATAGCTGACTGTTGAAATATCCCATATCACTCATTCAGGTTTGTGAGGGATGACGCCTATCTCTTGTCGTCCTTTTAGTTTTTGCCGTCGTCCTTGTTTGTCGCTTCCTGTTCAGCCGGAATTGACTCGGCTCGGTCGTGGTTGGCGTTAAGTCGCGATATTGCTCATCAAGGCCGAGGACGCTAAATCCTGACGCTTGGACTTTGCTAATCTCTTTCCATGGACAACAAGTCCATCGCCGGAATCCTTTACGAAACTGCTGACCTGATGGAGATTGACGGCGCGGACTCGTTCCGTATCCGTTCATACCGCAATGCCGCAGAGGCCATCGAAGCCCACCCGCAACAGATTTCAGATCTGATCGCCAATGACAAGCAGGTGCTCGCCATCTCGGGAATTGGCAAGGGCATGCTCCAGAACTTGAAAGAACTGCTGGGCGAGGGACGGCTTAAACTGCATGCCGAGTTGCTGACCAAATACCGGCCTTCGATGCTGCAGCTTCTGAAAGTGCAGGGACTAGGGCCGAAAACAATCGCGTCGATCTGGAGCGCATACCAGGTTTCCGATCTCGAAGGCGTAGAAAATCTCGCGCGTGAAGGCAAGATTCGTATTCTGCCGCGCATGGGCGAGAAGCACGAGACCAAGCTTCTGAAAGCCATCGAGGACTATCGCCGGATCGCCGGGCGCTTTCTTCTGGACGTCGCCGAAAAACAGGCGGAGAAAATTATCGAGCATCTGCGTGACTACCCTGGCGTCGAGAAATCTACTCCTGCGGGATCCTTGCGGCGCGGACGTGACACGGTTGGTGACCTCGATATTCTGGTCACCGGCCCGGCGTGTTGCGACGATGCCGAACGCCAGAAATTGATTGACCACATAATCAAACTGCCTGGTCTGATGGAAATCATCGCGCGCGGAGAAAACAAGGTCAGCTTCCGCATGCGCGGGGACATGCAGGTAGATGTCCGCCTGCTCGCGCCGGACTCATTCGGCTCAGCCATGCAGTACTTCACTGGATCAAAGGCCCACAATGTCGCGCTTCGCCAGCGCGCGTTGAAGATGGGCTATACGTTGAGTGAATACAGCCTTTCGCGACTCGACGATCAGCAAGTGGTCGCCTCGAAATCGGAGCAGGAAATCTACGCTGCACTGAATCTCGACTACATTCCGCCCGAGATGCGCGAAAACCTTGGCGAAATTGATCTTGCGGCGAAACACGATTTGCCAGCGCTGATCACAGCGTCTGACATCAAAGGCGACGTGCATATGCACACGGTTGAAACTGATGGACGAAACACGATCGAAGAGATGGCCGAAGCGGCGATGGAGCGCGGCTATCAGTACATGGCCATCACCGACCATTCGAAGAATCTTGCATTCGCCAACGGCCTGGATGACGCTCGCGCGATCGAGCACATCAAGAAGATTCGGGCCGCGAACGACGCCAATCATGGCATTCGCATCTTCGCCGGAATTGAAGTGGACATTCTCGCCGACGGCTCACTCGATCTTTCAGATTCAGTGCTCGAGCAAATGGATCTGGTGATTGCCAGCGTGCACTCCCACTTCAATCAATCATCCGAAGAAATAACGGCGCGGCTGCTCAAGGCAATCGGTAATCCGAACGTCTCGATCATCGGACATCCCACCGGCCGTATGCTGTTACGGCGAGATGCCTACCCTTATGACATGGACACTATTCTGAAAGCTGCCGCCCGCAATAAAGTGGCTATGGAGTTGAACGCTTATCCCGATCGCCTCGACCTATGCGATCGGCACTTGAAGCAAGCCAAACAGCACGGCGTGAAAATCGTCATCAACACCGACTCCCACCATACTTCCCACATGGAAAAGATTCGTTTCGGGATTTTGCAGGCGCGGCGCGCTTGGCTCACGGCCAACGATGTCTTGAATACTTTGCCGGTTGAGAGATTCGCCGAAGCTATGAAACATGCATGGCCGCAGGCCGCCTGACGCAGATTGGCTGTACAATTTTGAGCGAGGAGGGCGCCCAATGCCCGATGTCCCGGTTCCGCCTCCGCCGTCACCAACCGTTCCCGGGCCCGACACTTCCGCTCCGGTTGATTCCGCTCCGGTTGCCGCGTCTATACCATCCGACTCCGCAAACGATTTCAATATCGGCGAGGAGTACGGCACGGCGCGAAAAAATCTTCCTCCGGCAGGAATTCTCGCGATTTGCGTCGCCGTCGTGGTGATTATCGCGGGGATCTACGCCGCCATGCACCGCGCCCATCCTCTGTCGAGTGGCACCGTTGACGATGTAGTTGCCGTCCCGGTTGCCGGGCAGGAAATGGTCATGGTGGCGGTAAATGTTTCTCTCCAGAACAATGAAAGCAATCCGACCGTCATTCGTGCCATCCAGGTATCAGCTGATGTAAATGGCAAGACGCTGACTGACGACGCCTCTCCCGCGGTGGACGCGCAGAGATACTTCGAGGCGATGCCCGAGTTGAAGCAGCATGCATTGCAACTGCTCTCAACGGAAACGAGGATTCAACCAGGAGGTAAAACTTCGGGCACGATTGTGGTGAGCTTTCCGGTCACGGCAGAAGCATTCGCGGGCCGTAAGTCTTTAACCGTGACAATCGCGCCTTATGACGAGTTGCCGATCGTGATGAAGAAATAGTTACTCGTGCTTCTGAAGGTATTTTCTCTTTACCAGATGATTGTTCTCTCCGGGACTCAGTTCGTCGTACTTCAAGCAACTGATCGAGCCGTCCACTTCGAGTACCGCTAAGGCCACGTCGTGATAACTGCTGATTCCGTGCTCTCGCAATGCCCGCTCAAGTTCGTCCATGCTCACGCGCTCCTTGGCCATATGCTCATTGATGATCTGACCCTTGTGCACCAGCAGAGTGGGCTGGCCCTGTACCAGCTTGCGAAAGCGCCGGTTGGTGCCCGAGAGCTCCGCAATCAAATAATTCATGAGCAGCAATACCAGCGCGGCTACGACTCCTCCGATCAACGAGGTGTCGGAACCAGTCATCGCATTCTGCACCGAATTGCTGATCAGCAAAAGCAGCGTCAGGTCGAACGGCGTCATCTGCCCGACTTCGCGCTTGCCGCTCAGGCGCACGCCAAGCAGCACGACCATGTAAATGATCGAGGTGCGGAAAATGATTTCGAGAAGAACGTGTGGGCTGGGGACCATCGGGCGTTTATCTAACGTTCCATGCTGATGGTAAGGGATCATAACATCAGGGCATAACCGCAGTTATGGTTCTGACCTGGTTTGGCTTGGGTTGATGAACTGGCGAGATGATGAACAGCTGGTTACAGCTTCACAGCCCTCAAGCGGAGGGAATTCGTGATCACCGACACTGAACTGAAACTCATCGCTGCCGCCGCGAGAATCGGGCTTAGCAGGACACCAAAAAAGGGATACAACACACCGGCCGCAATGGGCACGCCGACCGCATTGTAGATAAATGCGAAAAATAAATTCTGCCGGATGTTCTTCATCGTCGCCTGACTTAGTTTGCGCGCGCGAATGATTCCCGATAGATCACCTTTCAACAGCGTGACCCCTGCACTCTCAATGGCAACATCGGTGCCCGTTCCCATCGCAATCCCAACGTTGGCTTGAGCCAGGGCCGGCGCGTCGTTGATGCCGTCACCGGCCATGGCGACGGTACGGCCTTGCTGCTGATATTCCTTGACGATTTGTGACTTGTCGGACGGCAAGACCTCTGCTCGAAACTCGTCAATACCGAGTTGACGTGCCACTGTTTCCGCAACAGCGCGGTTATCACCCGTGAGCATCACGACCTTCAGGCCCTGGCGTTTCAGTTCCCGCACGGCGCCTTCCGACGAAGCCTTGAGCGGATCCGCCAGCGTTATGGATCCCGCGTAACCGCCATCAACTGCAACGTATATTGCGGTACCTGCAGCGCTGCCCGGTGTTGCGATAGCACCATCTACAATCCCCTGGTCGCGCATTAATCCTAAGGTTCCGGCGGCGACCCGCCTACCTTCCACTGACCCGACAACTCCTTTACCGGGATACGAAAAAAAATCCTTCGCCTCCGACAATTCCAGGCTTCGCCCGACCGCGGCGGCAACCACGGCCGCAGCCAGCGGATGTTCACTCGCCCGCTCGAGAGTCGCAGTCAGGCGCAGGAGTTCGTCCGCTGAAAATGCACCCTGCGGCGTGGTGGAACTCAAACGAGGCTTGCCCTCTGTGAGGGTCCCAGTCTTATCGATGACCAGTGTGTCCACTTTCTCGAGCGTCTCCAGCGCTTCTGCGTTCTTAATCAGGACACCGGCGTGCGCACCCCGTCCTGTGCCCACCATGATGGCCATCGGCGTTGCCAAACCCAATGCGCATGGGCACGCAATAATCAAAACTGCCACTGCATTCACAATCGCATGTGCGAAACGCGGCTCCGGGCCAAGGGTCGCCCACAGGATGAAAGCGAGGATTGCAATCGCAATCACTGCCGGAACGAACCATCCCGCGACTTTGTCTGCCAGGCGCTGAATGGGTGCGCGACTGCGCTGGGCCTGACTCACCATACGAACGATTTGCGACAACATCGTCTCGCTGCCCACGCGCTCGGCTTGCATGATGAACGAGCCGGAAGCGTTCACGGTTGCCCCGATGATGCGGTCGCCCGGATTCTTTTCGACCGGGACAGATTCGCCGGTGATCATGGATTCGTCCACTGAACTGCGGCCTTCGAGAACGACGCCGTCCACGGGAATTTTTTCGCCCGGCCGGACGCGCAGTCGGTCTCCGGCGCGAACGTCAACGAGCGGGATGTCTTCTTCCTTGCCATCGCGAATGACGCGAGCGGTTCGAGGCGCGAGATCCAGTAGAGCCCGAATGGCTGCTCCGGTGCGGCTGCGTGCGCGCAGCTCAAGCACTTGCCCCAGCAATACCAGCGTGACGATCGCCGCAGCAGCTTCGAAATAAACCGCTGGACGACCGCTCATGTCGATGAACGACGACGGGAAAATCTCAGGAACGAGGACGGCAACCAGACTGTAAACATACGCCACGCCCGTGCCGATCGCGATCAGCGTGAACATATTGGTGGAACGGTTTACGATGGAGGCCCAGCCTCGCTGAAAAAAAGGCCATCCGCCCCACAGCACAACCGGCGTTGCCAGCAGCAACTCGATCCACGGCAGTCGATCCGCGCCCAGCACCCGCTGAAAAGGCATTCCCGGCAGCATGTCCCCCATTGCGATCGCAAGCAACGGCAAAGTCAGCGCGACGCTTGCCCAAAATCTCCGCGTCATATTACGTAATTCGGGATTGTCTTCCTCTGCCGCGGCCACGGTTCGAGGTTCGAGAGCCATTCCGCAGATGGGACAGCTTCCCGGCTCGGTGCGCAGAATCTGCGGATGCATCGGGCAGGTGTATTCGGTCCGCGAGTTTGCGATTGGAGTCTCCGGCTCTAAGGCCATGCCGCAGCTCGGACATGACACCGCTTCCGACTCCCGCACATCGGGACACATCGGACAAACGTAAGCGGGTGATCGCGTTACTTGTGACTGCAGCCGCGGACTACCATGGCTCGATTTGGACGCGGCCTTCGCGGGATGGGACAGAGGGGCGGCGTGCCCCACCGTCGGCGCCGAGTTTCCGGCAGAGGGTACGCGTAACGTCACCAACTGGGGTTTCTTCGGCGTCAGATATTCTTCAGGGGACGCTTGAAACTTCTGCGCGCATCCTGTGCAGCAGAAGTAATATGTTGCGCCTGCGTGCTCGATCTTTGCTTTTGCGGTTGCCGGGTCCACGGTCATCCCGCAAACGGGATCTATGTTTGCCATCAGCCCTCTGTTCCAGCCGTGCTCGTTTCGTCATTCACCGGCCGACAACCGCCGATACTCTTGGATAGATTAGCGATGCGGGCAAACGGATTCGGCGGGCCACGATCTGGCGCGTGATATATCTTACGTGTGGAGGAACTTAGGCAGAATGACCACGATGGAAGTTTCCTATCATTACAACAACTCGCCCACCGAGGCGGTCATGCGCGCGATCGACAGCGTGCGCGAGGTGTACGGCATTCGCAAGGTTCGATTCAACGAGAAGGAACAGTTGGTCCGCGTGGAATATGACGCGTCCCGCTTCAAGGAACCGGTTGTGGTGAATTTACTACGCCGGGCAGGACTCGATGTCCGCGACAAACTGGCGTCAGCTTAAGGGGGTGGGGGAGGGCTGAAAATGCAAGGGGCGCCCAAGAAAACCTCTGGCCGAAGTTATTCTCAAGTGCGCCCCGTTGCGCGCCACTTCGTCTGCCATAACACATTGCATCCTCTTTGCCATTTCTAAGTTATTGAAAAGGATACTGCTGCAATCCGCACGATGCGGTAGGATTTGCCGCCAGCTTGGAAAGAATTACTAGGAAAGTACCTCTTAGCAGGAACTCTGCCTTTGGCGGTTACAAAACAATCAGAAGTACATCTTCAGCGGAATCATCTCGACGCTTGTAGAGCTACAACAGGGTGGTGACTTTTCTCAGTGGTCGATCTTGCCCTGGGGCGGACGCCGCATTCAATGTCGGAGCCGTAATCCGCAGGTCAGCGATCGTCTGCTCAAGTCTTAATTGAGCAAGTACGCTGGCTTCGGCGAAGATTTTTTCGTCCTGTTTGCTTAACGCATCGATCTTCTTGCGCGATGAAAAGTGGGGGAATTTCATAGTGTGATCCGTCGGAATGATGTCACACATCGAGTCGGGAGAATTGTGCAAAACATCCATCCCGAAACGAAAGTAACTCGGGTAAGTAAGAGCACAGCCGCAATCTTAACACTCACTTGTCGTCGAACTGTGATGACTTTGTGATCTGGAACGTGGCGACCCCGGAGGGAATCGAACCCCCAACCCTCAGTTCCGAAGACTGATGCTCTATCCAGTTGAGCTACGGGGCCGAAGGTTCAGGATACAACAAGTACTAACGACCCGGCGCGGCTTCATCGCGTGACGCAACCGCACCAGTCAAGCGGGCCTATAATTGCCGATCGCGTTGCCCCAGGAGACTTCGGGCACAAAGGAGATACACATTGGGGCACCCCGGTCGGTTTGCAGTAATGTCGGTTCTTCTGCTGGCAGCTACGTTGGTGAGACCCGCGGAAAATTCCTCGCTGCCGGTTGCAACCGCTAATGACAATCGGACCGCTGCCGGAAAAATCAACAACAAGAAATTCGAACTGCACCTGGAGATCCGCGAGGCTACCTGGTATCCAGAAGACGAGGGTGGTGGCCATCGGGATGTATACGCGTTCGCCGAGGCAGGTCACCAGCCGCAGATTTCTGGACCGCTGATCCGGGTGCCTGAAGGGACGGAGATCCAGGCTTTTCTCCGGAACGTGCTGCCGATCGAGGTGAAAGTTTACGGCCTGCACAGTCACCCAGGAGACGCGCAGGAGTCTGTAATGCTGGCCGCTGGCGAGACCCGCGAGTTGAAATTTGTTGCTGGCGAGGCGGGCACGTACCTGTACTGGGCGACTACGTCCGGCAAACCAATAAAGGACCGCAAGGGTCCGGAGACTACCCTCTCCGGAGCATTTGTCGTGGATCCTCGCGGCACAAATGCGCACGATGAAGTTTTTGTCGTTGGTTTGTGGTCGGATGCTGCCTTTTCTCAGCAAATTGCCTGGATCAATGGCAAGTCTTGGCCCTTCACCAGCCACTTGTCGTTTACCGTCGGTGAGAATATCCGCTGGCGAGTGATCAATGCATCTTTTGAGCCGCATGCTATGCACCTTCACGGCTTCTTTTTTACGGTTGCCGGAGTTGGCGACGGGGAACATTACCAGCAGTTTTCGGACAATCAAAAACGCCAGGCCGTGACTGAGCAGATCGACCCCGGCCACACGTTTGAAATGACATGGGTACCGGAGCGCGCTGGAAATTGGTTGTTCCACTGTCACATGTTGGTACACATGTCAGTGCCTGAAGCTCTCCATCCCAAAGAAGCCAAACCGGTCGCGCACGAAATGGAGCAGAGTGGCAGTGCCGGTATGGGTGGCCTGGTGATAGGCGTGACCGTCCTTCCGCGCGAGATGTCTGCCCCCACCTCTGCAGTTGCGATTACGACCGCACCGCGCAAATTGCAACTGCTGATTTCCGAGAATCCGGACAAAATACCTTTGTACCAGCTTGAGTTGAATGACCCGACATCATCGGCCGAAAGCAGCAAGAAACATGCGCCGCGCTTGCTTGGCCCACCGATCGTGTTGACGCGGGGAGAACAGACGGAGATCGAGGTTAAGAATCTGACCACCAATCCGACAGCGATCCACTGGCACGGGATAGAGCTGGAAAGTTTTTACGACGGTGTCCCCGGCTGGACGGGCTCAGGCCAGCAGACAACACCAGCGATCGCACCCGGAGCTTCCTTCGTCGCACGGATGACACCGCCGCGGGCGGGAACTTTTATTTACCACACCCACTGGCACGACGATTTGCAATTGATGAACGGCCTGTACGGGCCATTGATCGTCTTAGAGCCGGGACAGACGTTCGACCCTGAACACGATAAAGTTTTTGTTTTCAGCACGGGGCGTTACGCCCCACTCGGGTTGATGATGCTTGTAAACGGCGTCCCCGAACCCGATCCGGTGGAGTTGAAGACCGGAACCCGATATAGGTTGCGCTTCATCAACATCACTACGAACGAGTCGGACTTGCGGGTTAGCTTCACGAGTGATGAGTTGCCTGTGCAATGGAAGCTCCTGGCGCGGGATGGCGCCGACCTCCCGCAGCTCTCACGCACTTTTTCGGCAGCCAATCTCGCCCTTACAGTGGGCTCGACATGCGATGTGGAGTACCAATCCGATCGTGAGGGCTATGCCGAAATGCAAGTCTCGGCGCGAAGTTTCGAGGGCCTGATTATGCAACCCTTTAACTTTGTTGCAGGCAAGTAACGAGATCGCCGGGTACACGTCGGCGCTGAGTAGTGACTGAGTAAGCGTGGCTTTAACCTGTCGCGTTGCGATTGTTCATGGCTATCAACCGAAGTCCTCTCCCTGGTCGGCTTAGCAAGGATCAACCGGCACGACGGACTTGGCTCTCAACCAGGCCCCGATTACAAAGCAGAAGACCGCCCCCAATTCTCAGCTCCAGCAACTCGATAATGCCATTCAAGCAGCTCGATAGCGGTATGGCGCTTCTTCTTTGCTGAGGCTGCACCGAAGGTAACTTGGCGGAGGTGCGGCGCGCGAACTAGCATTCTCTAGAGAAGTTGAGAGGCGATTTTCACACGTTTTGGGCGAAGGGAAGCCGATGAAAGTCCTGGTCGTCGAAGCAGAGGAAGCGTTCATGAAAGCGGCTGGTGTCATGCTCAACAGGCTCGGTTACCAAGTTGGGCTGGCACCCGACTGCGAAGAGGCCTTACGCATCTACTGCAACCAAGGGCCGTATGACCTCGTTCTGATCGCTTTGAAATTTGTGCGCGGTTCCGGTGGCGGTGGCGCGAAATTCATCGATGCCTTGCGTCAGAAGAACCCGGAACAAAAGTTTGCTTTTGTCTCGGCTTCGCCCGTCTTAAAAAAACCCTTTTCCCTCCAGGAACTCGATGATTTCATGGGCGTGTTTCGACGGCCTGCAAACAGCCGCTTCGGGTAGCCTCGTGGTAACCAGCCGTTAGCGGTCATTGACCCCGAAATTTGGCGGCATGATTGCTTCAATCTTCCCAGAAAAGCCAGTGCGAGAATGTACCCTCTTTACATCTCCCGCGTCTATTAGAGAGGAAACGGGTCTGCGTTCGTGACACTGCTTGCCCTATACTCAACTTCTATGTATCGATATGGCTTAGCCGCAGTGATCTGCGTCCTATCTGCATTTTCTGTCGCGCAAGATTCGACTTTTCAACCGCTTGAACAGTGGAGATCCGCAGTGCTCAAAGGGGACGCTGTGTCGTTGAAGTCTCTGTATAGCGTGATGCCATCCGCCCAGATCAACACAACTTCCGGCAAGATCGGCGCCGACTCGGAGGTGGCCTTCTGGACGAGTCTAAAGCCCAAAACGATGGGGATGACGGTGGCAGAATCGGGATCGCCTCAGCCGGGTGTGCAAGTGTTCACGTTGCAGCTGCAAGTTGTGGGGGCAAATGGACATAAAACGAATGTAGTGGAAGGCCAGGCGTGGCAGAACCAGGGCGGCGTATGGCGAATGGTCGGCGGAAAGCGTGACATCGCGAAGCTTGCACAGCCGGCTCATCCTGAGCAGGAAAAGATTTATCCGACTGGAGATGCGCGTGATCAGGTTCGCCAGGCGATGAAGCGCGCAGAGAAGGGCCAGCAGAATATCCTCTTAGTTTTTGGCGCCGACTGGTGTTACGACTGCCATGTCCTTGAAAAAGCGTTCCACCGCCCGGACGTGGCAGCGGTGCTGTCGCCTAATTTCCAGGTGGTCGATGTGGATATTGGAAATGGTGATAAAAACGCGGATCTCGCTGCGCAGTATGAAGTGCCGCTCAATCGTGGTGTCCCGGCCATCGCGATTCTTGATTCGAAAGGTAAGCTGCTTTACAGCCAGAAGAACGGCGAGTGGGAACGAGCGCGGGGTTTGGCGGCAGAAGACCTGATCGCTTTGCTCAAACAGTGGAAACCCCGGGCCAAATAAGTACGGCGGTGTCTACGGCCACCGCGGAGGCATGGGGCGGGTCATGGGTTTTGGTTGCGGAGAGGCAGATGCGGCCGCGGCCTTGGGCGCTGAAGTAGTCGGTTCGTCAAGTTCGGTCAAAATCGCGCCATCGTCTTCGTCATTTTCGGCGAGCAAAGGGGCGACCTCGCGAAGCTTGTCCGCAGCCTGTTGCAACATTTCGATCTGTTTACCCAACTGCGCGTACTTCGCCTGTTTGCGCCGCAGAACCTCATGGATGTCCTTCATACGACCCCCTGCCTTGGAATTCCCCTGCTTGCGAATCTAAGGATCTGTACGACTAGCGGTCAACGGGGAAGCGATATCGCCGATTACGGGGGTAATGGCCCACTTAAGGTACTAGAGCCACTATGGACGGATACGTGTCGGTTAAATTCGGCGAACGATGCACGGTCTGTAAAGCTAGGCGCAGACTCGAAACGGCAGCAAAAATCGCCGCAAGTCATTGATCGAGAGCTGGTTGTGGTTCTACATGCCAATGTTGCGGGTCCGACGCTTTGTACGAAAAAATACAGTATCTCCCTGATAGCGTTTACCCGTGACAAACATTTAGACATACATCAGCCCCAACGCGAAGGAGACGGAAGGCAGGCGTTGGTTGTACCTCCCCTTTATCCAGCGCCTGCCGCCTCCCTAAGCCCGGCGAAGCAGCATCCTTCATAGTCGCTTTTCCCAAATCCAAGTTTCAGAAACCGGAATATCGACTCCGATTCCGGCGTCCTGTGATCTGACAAAAAGATTCGAGCGGGTGAGGCGGGGACAGAATAAGGCCGGGTATCCGTTTCAGTAGTCGACTGCAGCTTGAGAATGTTTTTCGGGAAAGAATGTTCCACCGGCAAGCACTGATCGCACCGCTTCCAGAAGATCTCGTGCAGCTTCGCTCTTGGCCACAGCGCCTCGGATGCTCCCGCCCTTAAACCTTCCGACCACATCTTCGGACAG
>Ga0136846_1221337_pt1 | contig 12160 bp, 10 predicted proteins | sample HopSoiMetagenom2_FD_96841 | JGI IMG/M metagenome (GOLD analysis project Ga0136846, IMG submission 96841) | Grasslands soil microbial communities from Hopland, California, USA - 2 Assembly 2016 (version 4) | ecosystem: Environmental > Terrestrial > Soil > Grasslands | place: USA: Hopland...
AGCAGATTGGTCTCGCTCTGGGCCCGCGCCGTGCCCGCGCTAACTACTAACGCGTTGGTTTGTTCGACGACTTCGCTCCACAACACCCGCTTGCTCGCGAAGTAATGGTTGATCGCGGGACGGGTGAGGTCGGCGCGGATTGCGATCGCCTGGAAGGTGGCGGCGTCGTAGCCAAGTTCGCTGAAGACTTCGCGCGCCGCTTGTACGATGCGCTCACGCGTCTCAGCTGCCTTCGCTGCGGGTGGGCGACCGGGTCCTCGACTCGCGGTATGTTGCGGCACGGTCAAATTGTGCCACAGCTCACTGGTCCGTCGAGCGCGGTAGCTAAACCTGGCCACATCGGCAGGTCCAGCTAGCAAATTTTGACGGCCATTCTTGGCGTGGCGTCAACCGCCGGCCTTGGCGATAGTCTTGAAGAGGACGGGACGTTGTCGCACTAGGGTGCTGCCATGGCGAGCGTCGTGTCGCGGGAGTCCTACTTCGAAACCGGGCTCGATGTGCTGTCGGATCTGGGCTACGGCGGACTGAAGCTGGCCGAGGTCTGTAGTCGTCTCGGCGTCACCACCGGCTCCTTCTATCACTACTTCCCCGGCTGGCCCGCCTACACCAAGGAACTGGTCGCGCATTGGATGCAGGGCCGCACCGTGCAGGCCATCGAGGCGGTGCGGGCCGAGCCGGATCCGCGTCGACGCATCGACACGCTGATCCAGGTCGGGTTGATGCTGCCGCATGGCGCCGAGGCGGCGATTCGGGTGTGGAGTTCAGTCGACCCGCAGGTCTACCCGATACAGGCCGCGGTGGACCAACAGCGCTTCGACGTCCTGTACGAGTCGGCGTTCGAAATCCTGCAGAACAAAAGGCAGGCCCAAATGTTCGCGGCGTGGGGGGTGTACCTGCTGGTCGGCTACGAACAGGCGGCGCTGCCACGTGACGCGGCCGCACTGGAGTGGATCGCCGGGCAACTGACCGACGCGCTCGACTCCGGCCGGTTCGCCTCGGTGCCCGGCAGTGAGTAGCGCCGCCGTCGGCGACGCCGCGCCTGTTGAGCACGTCGTCTCACTACTGCGCGAACGCCTCTACGGCGCTATCTCGTGTCTCGCCACACTTGCCGTGTTGGCGCGCTACACCACCGAGGACACCAGCGCATGGACCCGGATGCTCGACGTCGCGGTGGCCACCGGCGGCCTCTGGGCTGCCAGCCTGCTGGCCGACTGGGTCGCGCACCTCGGCGTGTACAGCACCGCCCCGCAGGGACGAGCCTTGCTGCGGATGCTGCAGTCCTCCGGCCAGATTCTGGAGGCGGCAGTGCTGCCGCTGGTGATCCTTGCCGTCGCCGGGCTAGGCGCGCTGAGCACCTACACCGCTATATGGGCTGCGGCGTGGGTGCTGGTCGCCGAACTCGGCTTGATCGCACTGCTCGCCGTGCGCAGAACTCAGTTGCGGTGGTGGCAGCAGGCGCTCGCCGTCGCGCTGCTTGTCGGCGTGGGTGTACTCGTCCTGGGAATCAAGATCCTTGCCCACTGAAACGGCCGCGGTGTTGCGACACGTGTTGGACCGGCTGCGTGCACGCGACCCCGAATTCGATGCGCTACGGCGGGCGCTCCGCGCCGCCATTGTGCTGCCCCTCGCGGCAGCGGTGAGCTTCACGGTCGCGGGGGGATCGCAGACGCCGTTGTTCACCATCTTCGGATCGGTGGCACTGCTGATCTTGGTCGACTTCCCCGGTAACCGGCCGGCAAGGGCGCTGGCATATTGCGGGCTGGGGTTCAACGGCGCCATCCTCATCACGCTGGGCACCCTGGTCGCGCCGCACCCCTGGTTGAGCGTCGGGCTGATGTTCGTGCTGGGCGTGGCGGTGATCTTCGCCGGCGTGCTCAGCGAAATCGTGGCCGCGGGTCAGCGCGCCACCCTGCTGATGTTCGTGCTTCCCGCCTGCACACCTGTCGGCCCGCTACCGGAGCGGCTTTTGGGCTGGCTGATTGCGCTGGCGATATGCGTGCCCGCCGCCATGTTCCTCTTCCCACCGCGACATCACGACGAGCTGCGCGCACACGCAGCACGCGTGTGCAACCGACTGGCCGACCGGCTGGAGGGCGCCGCGTCCGGACGCGCAGTCACGAAGGCGATGAACGCGCTCGATGCCGCCTTCCTTGGCGCCGACTATCGACCGGTCGCGTTGACCGCGGGCAGCCGCGCGCTGGTCCGCGTGGTCGACGACCTCGGCTGGCTGTCCGATCGGATCAGCGACGACACCGGTCGGTTGCTCGGGGCGATGAAGGATCCCGCGGTGCGGGTGCTGCGGGACTCGGCGGCGGTGCTGCGGCTCCGCAGTGTCGCCGGGCGGGCAGCGCGCAGCGCCGATCTTCGCGATGCGTTGACCGAGTTGCGGTCGGTGGCGCAGGGCCGCTACCGCGAAGACATCACCGAACTGCTCGGCGAGGCCGATGACGCGGCGGCGGTGGCCGTCGGCCGCAAGCTGTTGAACCGCCGGACCGTCGCGGCCACCGTCGCGGTCACCGGCCGGATCATCCGCAACGCGGCGGCCGCGGACGCCCGACCGGTGTGGGCGCGGGTGCTGGGCCGTCGACTGCCCGACACCGGAGCCGCGGACTGGGTGATGCCCGAAACCGTCGCGGTCGCCGCAATCACCAAGGGATTCCTGGCCACCAGGGCGGTCGTCCTGCGCAATAGCGTGCGCACCGGGCTCGGGCTGGCTCTCGCCGTTGCGGTGACGCACGTCTTTCCGGTGGAGCACGGATTCTGGGTGGTGCTCGGCGCGATGTCGGTGCTGCGTAGCAGCGCACTGACCACGGGTACCCGGGTGGTGCGCGCGGTCGCCGGCACCGCGGTGGGCTTCGTGCTCGGTGCAGTGGTCATCGAGCTGCTCGGCGTGGATCCGGTGGTGCTGTGGATCCTGCTGCCGATCGTGGCGTTCGGTTCGGCGTACGTGCCGGAGGTGGCGTCGTTCGTGGCGGGCCAGGCCGCGTTCACGATGATGGTGTTGATCAACTTCAACCTGATCGTGCCTACCGGTTGGCAGGTGGGACTGATCCGCGTCGAGGACGTCGTGGTCGGCGCTCTGGTGGGCATCGTGGTGTCGGTCTTGCTGTGGCCGCGCGGGGCGACGGCGGCGGTGTCCAAGGCGATCGACGACGCCCGCGCGGTCGGCGCCGAGTTCTTGAAGGCGGCGGTGCTGCGGGTAACGCGCGGCGCCTCCGAGGACGCCACCGACCGCGTGATCACACTCAGCCGCGCGGGGCTGGAGGCGTCGCGCACCGTGGATGATGCTGTCCGGCAGTATCTTTCGGAGAACGGCGGCACCACCGACTTACGGGCACCCGTGGTGCGGGCCGCCAACCGCGCGATCAGGTTGCGCGCCGCCGCCGAGCTGATAACGGACGTCGTCCCGCCGCCGCTGGGGGCGTATCCGCAGACCCGCGAGGTGCTCGAGGGGCACGCCGAAGCGATCTGTGCGCGGCTGACCGGAGACGACGGCCGAGAGCTCCAGTCGATCAGTGACGCCTTCGTGCTCGCCCTGCGCGCCGACGCGACCGACGACGATTTGGCGATCTCCGCGGCGCTGCCGCTGACCACCGTGGCCGCCAATCTCGGCGAGCTGGAGCTGCTCTACCCGCATCCCGCCGAGCCGGTAGCGTCGGCCGGATGAGCGAGGTCGTGGTACTCGGCTCCGGTTTCGCCGGACTTTGGGCGGCCCTCGGTGCGGCCCGGCGACTCGACGAACTCGGCGCCGCGCACGGCGATGTGAACGTCACCGTGCTCAGCTCTCAGCCATACCACGACATTCGGGTCCGCAACTACGAGGCCGACCTGACGCCCTGCCGCATGCCGCTGAAGGATGTGCTCGACCCCGCCGGAGTTCGGCACATCGCCGCAGACGTGACGGCGATCGACCCGACGTCGCGCACCGTGATCACCTCTGTCGGCCCGCGTGCCTATGACCGTCTCGTGATCGCGCTGGGCAGCCAGGTGGTCAAACCCGACCTCCCCGGTCTGCACGAGTTCGGATTCGACGTCGACACCTACGACGGCGCGATGACGCTGCACCGACACCTGGCGGCGCTGGCAGGCGGACCTCACACGCCCGCTGCCGGGACAGCCGTCGTGGTGGGCGCCGGACTGACCGGCATCGAGACCGCCTGCGAGCTGCCTGCACGGCTGATGCCGCCGGCCCGTGTCGTGCTTGTCGATCACAACCCGCATGTCGGCTCCGACATGGGCACCTCGGCGCGGCCGGTGATCGAGGCCGCGCTGAAAACCAACGGGGTCGAGACTCGGCTCGGTGTCCGCGTCACTGAGGTCGACGACGCCGGGGCGACACTGTCGACCGGTGAAAAGCTGGCGGCGGCGACCGTGGTGTGGTGTGCGGGCATGCGGGCCAACCCGCTGACCGCGGACCTTGGTGTCGAGCGTGACCGCCTTGACCGCCTCCCGGTGGACGACTACCTGCGTGTCAACGGCGTGGATGACGTGTTCGCTGCAGGCGATGTCGCGGCCGCGAGGATGGACGATACGCATCTTTCGGTGATGTCGTGCCAGCATGGTCGGCCGATGGGCCGGTTCGCCGGCTACAACGTCATCAGTGACCTACTTGGCGAGCCCATGCTGTCGTTGCGAATTCCGTGGTACGTCACGGTTTTGGATCTCGGGCCGGCCGGCGCTGTGTACACCGAGGGTTGGGATCGGCAGGTCGTCACCAGTGGGGCCGAAGCCAAAGCGACCAAGCGCACCATCAATGGCGAGCGAATCTATCCGCCGCGGGGCGGAAACCGCGAAGCGCTTCTGGCCGCCGCCGCACCGACGTTGCAATCGCGACCGAGCGCAGCGGGCTAGCCGAGCGGCCTGTGCGGCATCAATGCGTTCGGCGGGATGGCGCCGAACTTGCCGGCGTTGAAGTCCTCGAGCGCCTGGATCAGTTCGGACTTGGAGTTCATCACGAACGGGCCGTACTGGAAGACCGGCTCGCGAATCGGCCTGCCACCCAGGATGAGAACCTCCAACGCCGGCCGACGCGACTCTTGTGTCGACTGCGCGGCCACACTGATCCGGTCGCCGGAGCCGAGCACGGCGAGCTGTCCCTGGTGAACCGGATGCCCGACGGGGCCGACCGCGCCACGGCCTGACAACACGTAGACCAACGCGTTGAAGTCGCGGTTCCACGGCAGATTCAACTGAGCGCCGGGTTCAATCGTCGCGTGCGCCAAGGTGATTGGCGTGTGCGTCGCGCCCGGGCCCTGATGGCCGTCGACCTCGCCGGCGATGACGCGGACCAGCGCGCCGCCGTCATCCGACGACAGTAGCCTCACCTCGTTGCCCTCGATGGCCTGATACTTCGGCGCCGCGAACTTGTCCTTGCGCGGCAGGTTCACCCACAGCTGGATGCCGTGGAAGACACCGCCGCGTTCCACCAGTTCGGCGGGCGGGGTCTCGATGTGCAGGATGCCCGAGCCGGCCGTCATCCACTGCGTGGCGCCGTCGGTGATCAGCCCGCCGCCCCCGTGCGAATCCTGGTGCGCGAAGCGGCCGTCGATCATGTAGGTAACGGTCTCGAACCCGCGATGCGGATGCCAGTCGGTGCCCCTCGGTTCACCGGGCTGGTACTCCACCTCACCCATCTGGTCCATGTGGACGAACGGGTCGAGGTCGGCGGCGCTGACTCCGGCGAACGCGCGCACGACGGGGAAACCCTCGCCCTCGTAGCCGTGCGGTCCGGTGGTGATGGACCGGACGGGTCGCTCGGTGTCGGTCGGCGTAGGGGCGGTTATCCGCGGGAGAGTCAGCGTGTCGGCGGTGATAGCAGGCATGTAAGAGGTAACCGGACCGCAGTCCGATTAATTCCTCAGCGCGGAGAGTGCGGCGGCGCGTGCATCCGCTGCGGTCGCGGCGCCAAGCACGGCGTTCGCCGCTTCACGGCACTGCTGCAGCGTGACCTGGGCAAGCTTCGCGCCGACGCCCTGGATCGCGGCGGCCGCGGCCGACAGCGACGTCACGCCCAGCCCGGTCAGCACGCACGCCAACAACGGGTCGGCGGCGGCCTCGCCGCACACCCCCACGGGCTTGTCCGCCGCCGCGCCGGCCCGCACCGCCATTGCCACCAACGCCAGCACCGCCGGCTGCCACGGGTCCGTCAGCGCGGCGAGATCGGCCGACATGCGGTCGGCGGCCATCGTGTACTGGGCCAGATCATTGGTGCCGATCGACAGGAAGTCGACATGTTCGAGGATCCGATCGGCCAGTAACGCGGCCGCCGGCACCTCGATCATCACACCCGCAGTGAGACCGTGCGAATGTGCCTGGGCGGCAAAGTTTTCGGCCTCCTGCGCGGTGGCGATCATCGGTGCCATCACCAACGGCTGGTTGCCCGTGCGCTGGGCGGCGGCGGCGATGGCCTGCAGCTGCCGGTCCAGCAGCCCCGGGTTGTCCTCAGCGATGCGGATGCCGCGCACACCGAGTGCAGGGTTGGCCTCGTCGGGGTGGCCGACGAACTTGAGTGGCTTGTCGGATCCGGCGTCCAGCGTCCGGATCACCACCTTGCGGCCCGAAAACGCCTCGAGCACTTCGGCGTAGATGTCGGCCTGCTCGTCGACGCTTGGCTCGGTGTCCCGGTTGAGGAAACACAATTCGGTGCGGAACAGCCCGACGCCCTCGGCAGGCGTCTCGCCGGCGGCGCGCGCGGCGGCACCGTCCTGGACGTTGGCGAGGATCGACACCGCGTGCCCGTCGGAGGTGGCACCGGGTCCTGACCAATGCGCTGCGCGTTCGGCCTCGCGCTGCGCGGCAGCGACGGCCTCTCCCGCGGCGGCGTGCTCCGGCGACACCGTGACGGTGCCCAGAGTGCCGTCGACAAGCACCATCGTTCCTGCCGCAACGGCGTCGAGCCCGTCGACGGCGACAACACACGGGATGCCGAGCTGCCTGGCGATGATCGCGGTGTGGCTCGTTGGCCCGCCCAAGGTGGTGGCAAGGGCGACAACCAATTCGGGATCCAGACCCGCCGTGTCGGCGGGCGCGAGATCTTCCGCGCACAGGATCGACGGAATGTCGGGCAGCGGGACGCCGGGCTCCGGCAGGCCGCTGAGTTGGGCGATCACACGGTCGCGGATGTCCCTGAGGTCGGTGACGCGCTCGGCCATCAGGCCGCCGAGTTGGGTGAACGTGACGACGAACTGCTCGACGACCTGAGTCACCGCCCGGGCGGCCGGCTCGCCGTCCTTGATGCGCTTCTCCGTGGCTGCCAACCACGCACGGTCCTGTGCCAGCGCGGCAGTGGCGGCAAGAACCTCCGACGCTGCGCCGGTCGCGTGCGCTGCGCGATCCCGCAACCGGGTGGCGACCGCGGTGGCGGCCGCCCAAAACCGCGCGGCCTCGGCGGGACGGTCGGGGTCGTCGATCAGAACCTCGGACGCGCCAGTGTCGACGGAGGGCAGTCGGCCGGGCCGGATGACCGGTGCGTACTGAACACCGGCGACCACCGGGACACCGCGCAACACGGTGCCCGCCGGATAGCCGGCGGGAGCGCAGTCCAGCTGACGTGACGTAGGCGGGGATGAAGCGGTCATGTGAAGCAGGTTACAAGAAAATCTTGACAAGTCAACACGATCAGTAGTAAAACCAAATAGAACCACATCCATACGGACTTAAAGCCACAAATACGGCAATCCACACAAACGGAGCATCATGTATGCCGAAGAGCGTCAGGAAGCGATCGCCTCGCTGGTGATCTCGCGGGGCCGTGCCTCGGTGACCGAGCTGGCGCAGGCCTACGAAGTCACCACCGAGACAGTGCGCCGTGACCTCGCCGTCCTTGACAAGGCGGGCGTCGTGCGGCGAGTGCACGGCGGCGCCGTGCCGGCCCGTGCGCTGCACCTCGTCGAGCCCGGTGTCGGTGAGCGGGAGACCACACGCGCCGAACACAAGGACGCCATCGCTGCGGCGGCTACCGAGTTCTTTCCGCTCGGCGGGGCCGCCGTGCTGCTGGACGCTGGAACCACGACCGCGCGCATCGCGGCCCAGTTGCCTGCCGACCGGGAACTGGTCGTGGTGACGAACTCGGTGCCGATCGCCGCACGGCTGGCTGCCATGCCATCGGTCTCCCTGCAACTGCTCGGCGGCCGCGTCCGCGGTCTGACCCAGGCGGCGGTCGGCGAGCAGACATTGCGCGTGCTCGACACGATGCGGGTGGACATCGCGTTCATCGGCACGAACGCGATCAGCGTGCGCCACGGCCTTTCGACGCCCGACAGCGACGAGGCGGCCGTCAAGCGAGCCATGGTCAAGGCCGCCAATTATGTAGTGGTAGCCGCTGATTCATCGAAGATCGGCCGTGAGGACTTCGTCAGCTTCGCCCCGATCTCCAGTGTCGACACGCTGATCACGGACTCCGAGATCACCTCCGCCGATCGTGAGCAGTTCATCGACAGCGGCGTCGAGGTGGTGGTCGCATGATCGTCACCGTTACCCCCAACCCGAGCATCGACCGCACGGTCACACTCAGCGGGCCGCTCACCCGCGGCGCGGTGCACCGGGTTTCCTCGGTGACGACCGAGCCCGGTGGCAAGGGCGTCAACGTCGCACGCGCGTTGACGCTGGCCGGCCTGGACGCCGTGGCGGTGCTCCCCGCCCCCACCACCGATCCCCTGGTGGCCGCCCTTTCAGCCAGCGCGGTGTCGTTCAGGTGCGTGTCCACCGCCGGGGCGGTGCGAACCAATCTGGCCATCACCGAACACGACGGCACCACAACGAAACTCAACGAACCGGGCGCCGCTCTCGGCGCCGCGGCCCTAGACGCGCTCACCAAGTCGGTGATCGCCAACGCCGAGACCGCTTCATGGGTGGTACTTTCCGGTTCGCTGCCGCCCGATGTGCCCGACAACTGGTACGCCCATGTCGTTGCGCTACTCCAGTCCTATCCGTGCCGGGTCGCGATCGACACTTCCGAAGGACCGCTTGGCGCGCTCGTCGAATCCTTCGACCGGGCCGCGCCCGATCTGATCAAACCCAATGCAGAAGAGCTCGCCGGTGTGCTCGGCTACTCACCGCAGGCACTGGAAGCCGCGGTCGCCCAAGGCGATCCGGAGCCCGTCGTGTCGGCGGCCCGCCAGCTGGTTGACCGCGGCGTACGCGCGGTGCTCGCCACCCTGGGCGCCGGCGGCGCCGTGCTGGTCGACGAGACCGGCAGCTGGCTGGCCACCCCCCCGTCCATCGCAGCACGCAGCACCGTCGGCGCAGGCGACGCCTCCCTCGCCGGCTATATCCGCGCCGACGTGGGCGGCGCCGTTCCTCCGCAGCGGCTGCAGATGGCGGTCGCATACGGCAGCGCCGCCGCCGCGCTGCCGGGATCCGCGCTCCCCACGCCGGCGCAGATCGACCTCAATGCCGTCCGGGTGACGCCGATCGCCCCGATCTCACCCACCACCAACACGAAGGTATCGCCATGACAAGCACCGCCTCCCAACCGATCATCAACACCGATCTTGTTCTTCTCGATGTCGATGCGGGTGGAGACAAGCAGACGGTCATCGGCCGACTCGTCAACCGGCTCGCCGACGCCGGCCGCACCCACGACAGCGACGGGCTCATCGCCGCCGCGATGGCGCGCGAGGAACAATCGGCCACCGGGCTGCCCGGCGGCATCGCGATCCCGCACTGCCGCTCGCCATATGTGGATACGGCTTCCATCGGGTTCGCCCGGCTGAACCCGGCCGTCGACTTCGGCGCCCCGGACGGACCCGCGGATCTGGCTTTCCTGATCGCGGCCCCGGAAGCAGGCGGCGCCCAGCACATGAAGCTGCTGTCCAGCCTCGCCCGGGCCCTGGTGCGCAAGGACTTCGTCGAGTCGCTGCGTAACGCGGCGACGCCGGGTGAAGTGGTCGAGCTCGTCGACGGCGTGGTCAACGCGAGCACCGAAAAGCCCAAGCCCGCAGCCGAACCGGTGCAGGCAGCGCCCAAGACGTTGGTCGCCGTCACCGCGTGTCCGACCGGCATCGCGCACACCTACATGGCTGCCGACTCGCTGGTCGCCGCCGCCAAGAAGGCGGGTGCGATGCTGCACGTGGAGACCCAGGGTTCGTCGGGCAGCACACCGCTGGCGCCGTCGACCATCGCCGAGGCCGATGCGGTCATCTTCGCCACCGACGTCGGCGTCAAGGACAAGCATCGGTTCGCCGGTAAACCCGTCGTTGCATCGGGCGTCAAACGCGCCATCAACGAACCCGACAAGATGGTGGCCGAAGCGCTTGCCGCCGCGGCGAATCCGGCCGCCGCACGCGTGCAGGGTGACGCGAACGCCCCGGCCACCGCGGCGGCACCGGGCGGCGGCGTCGGCTGGGGTACCCGCCTTCGCCAGATCCTGCTGACCGGCGTGAGCTACATGATCCCGTTCGTCGCCGCGGGCGGCCTGCTGATCGCGCTCGGGTTCCTGTTCGCCGGCTACGGAATTGCCAATAAGCCCGACGGCGAAAAGCCCTCGCTGCCTTTCGGATTCAGCTCGCTTGGCCACGTCATCGCCAGCACCAATTCGCTGACCAATCTGCCCTCCGGCGGTCTGACCCAGTACCTGGGAGCGGTTCTGTTCACTCTCGGCGGCCTGGCGTTCATGTTCTTAGTGCCCGCACTCGCCGGTTACATCTCGTTCGCGATCGCGGACCGGCCCGGCATCGCACCGGGATTCACAGCGGGCGCGGTCGCCGTCTTCGTCGGCGGTGGCTTCATCGGCGGCATCGTCGGAGGTCTGATCGCCGGCTTCACTGCGCTGTGGATCAGCCGCATCGTCGCACCCCGGTGGCTCAGGGGCTTGATGCCCGTCGTGATCATCCCTTTGTTCGCATCGCTGGTTGTCGGTCTGTTGATGTTCATGTTGCTCGGTCGTCCGCTGGCCGCCATCACGTCCGGCCTGACCAACTGGCTGAGCGGAATGACTGGCACGTCGGTCATCATCCTCGGCGTCATCCTCGGCCTGATGATGTGCTTCGACCTCGGCGGTCCGGTGAACAAGGCGGCCTACGCCTTCGCCACCGCGGGCCTCAACGTCGCCGATCCCGCATCGCTTCGGATCATGGCCGCGGTGATGGCAGCGGGCATGGTGCCCCCACTCGCGATGGCGCTGGCCTCCACCGTCCGCTCCGGCCTGTTCACCGAGCCGGAGCGTGAGAACGGCAGGGCCGCTTGGCTTCTCGGCGCGTCGTTCATCTCCGAGGGTGCCATCCCGTTCGCGGCGGCCGACCCACTGCGGGTCATCCCGTCGATGATGTTCGGCGGCGCCGTCACCGGCGCCTTGATCATGGCGTTGGACGTCACGCTGAAGGCCCCGCACGGCGGCATCTTCGTGTTCTTTGCGATCGGCCATCTCCTGTGGTTCCTGGTCGCGCTCGCGGTCGGGACAGTGGCAGGCGCGCTGGCCGTCATCGCAGCCAAAGAGTTCATCAAGCCCAGCGTCGAGGCCGAGGAAGCCCCGGCCCTGGCCACCGCATAGACCCCACACCAGCCACCAATTAAGGAGAACCCAATGCCCGCCAAGACCGTCATCGTCGGCTCCGCCATCGGACTGCACGCCAGGCCTGCGGCCATCATCGCCGAAGCCGTCGTCAACGCCGGCGTACCCGTCACGCTCTCGATGGACGGCGGTGAGCCGGTCGACGCCGGCTCGGCGCTGATGATCATGACGCTGGGCGCAGGCAACGGCACCGAGGTGACCGTCGCCTCCGACGACGAGGACGCCCTCAAGACCGTCGCCGAACTGGTCCAGCAAGACCTCGACGCATAATTGAGCGCCGGAAAGCCGGCAAGGCGTCGACAGCCAGCTCCAGCAGATCACGGATCAGGGCCTCGTCGACGTCGGACATACCTGGAGCCGGTCGGCTCGAAGCGCTGCTCACACCCGCGCAACAAGCGGCCGTAGTGACACACCAGATGTACTCGACTGACGGTTGGCTCCGACGGTGCACACTTTACCCCGACGGCCCATCGCTGCCATCCGACGATTGCTGAGATGACGCGCTCGGCGACCGGACGCGTCGCTGGCGTGAGTCCCGCCAAGAAGTTGCCGATCGTGTTGCTGGTCATGCCGCCAACATAGGGTTCACCTGCGACAACTCGACGAGCAGAACGCGCGCAGACGGCGGCTGAGCAAGAAAGTGGATCGACC
>Ga0136846_1214092_pt1 | contig 12159 bp, 11 predicted proteins | sample HopSoiMetagenom2_FD_96841 | JGI IMG/M metagenome (GOLD analysis project Ga0136846, IMG submission 96841) | Grasslands soil microbial communities from Hopland, California, USA - 2 Assembly 2016 (version 4) | ecosystem: Environmental > Terrestrial > Soil > Grasslands | place: USA: Hopland...
CTGATCGGGCGCCAGGCCGACATCAGCGGGGACCCGCCGGCCGATATCGCGTTCGCACTCGCCGACGTGCTAGCCGGCCTGCACGGCACGATCGCGATCCTGGCCGCGCTGCGCCTGCGTGACCGCACCGGGACCGGCCAGCACATCGACCTCAGCATGCTCGAGGCGATGCTCGCCACCGACGACTACACCCACTACAGCATCGACGATCACCCGGTCAGGCCCGCGCGGGGCGAGGTGTGGCCCGCGCCCGGCGGCCCGATCCTCGTCTCGGCCGACCGCCGGTACCTGTGGCGCCAGCTGCGGGATTGCTTCGGCGTGGCCGACCCGGTTCCGGGCCTGCCGCTCGAGGAGAAGCTGCGTGCCCGGGCGCAGGTCATCGCCGCGTGGACGGCCGGGCACGCCGACCGCGACGAGCTCAAGCGCGACCTGGAGACGGCCCGGGTGGCCTGGGCGGACATCCGGCACGCCGGGGACGTCCTCACCGCCCCGTCGGTGGCCAGCCGCGACACCATCGTCGAGGTCACCGACAGCGACGGCGAGCGGCGGTCGGTGGCCCGGATGCCGTACCGGTTCAGCGCCGCCACCTCCGGGCCGGCCCGCGGCGTCCCGGCGGCCGGCGAAGATACCGCCGCCGTGCTTCGCGAATGGACCGGCCGCGGGGAGCCGCCCTGACGCGAGTCACCCCGCGTTGACACCGCCTCGTCACCCTCATAGGGTTGGAGCGCTCCAAATCATCGAGGAGAAGTCCCATGGCCACTCCGGGGCAGACCGCCCGCAAGCCGACCCTGGAGACCGTCGCGGCCCGGGCCGGGGTATCCAAGTCGCTGGTGTCGCTCGTGCTCCGCAACTCGACCAAGGTCAGCGCGACCAGCCGCGAGGCCGTCCTGCAGGCGGTGGCCGAGCTCGGGTACCGGCCCAACGCGGCCGCCCGGCTGCTCGCCGAGCGGCGGTCCCATACGGTCGGCGTGCTGCTGAACGACCTGCGCCAGCCCTGGTTCGCCGACATGCTCGACGGCCTGACCCCGGCCCTGCACGCGGGCGGCAAGCACATCCTGCTGGGCGACGGCCGGATCGACCGGATGCTGGACGAGACGCTGACCTGGTCGTTCATCGACCTCGGAGTCGACGGCCTGGTGCTGGCCGGATCGATCCCGATGTCGCAGGCCATCATCGACGCGGCCAGCCAGATCCCGACCGTCGCCGTGGGCGGCCGCGGCCTCGACGTCGGGCTGCCGCGCGCCGACGTCCTCGCCAACGACAACCACCTCGGCGGGACGCTCGCGGTCCGGCACCTGATCGAGCTCGGCCACCGCAAGATCGCGCACATCCACGGCCTGCCCAGCGTGGCCGGGCGGCTGCGGATGGAAGGCTACGAGGACACCATGCGCGCAGCCGGCCTCGGCCCCGGCATCCGGATCGAGGCCGGCGACATGAGCGAGGAGGGCGGCTACCGGGCTACCGTCCGGCTGATGAGCGGTCACGACCGGCCGACCGCCATTTTCGCGGCCAACGACCTGACCTGCGTCGGGGCCCTGTCTGCGGCCGCCGCGCTCGGCATCAGGGTCCCGCAGGAGCTCTCCCTGGCCGGCTTCGACAACTCCGTCTTCGCCCGCCTGCGCGCGCTGTGGCTCACCAGCGTCGACGCCACCGCGTTGGAGATGGGCCAGCAGGCCGCGCGCAAGCTGCTGGCCCGCATCGACGACCCGGACGCCCCGGGGGAGACCATCCTGCTGCCCCCCCGCCTTGAGGTCCGCGGCTCGACCGGCCCCGCACCGTCCTAGACGGCCTGGAGCGGCGCGCCGTTCCAGCGCCGTTTCAGCCTCGCTTCAGCGCCGGGTCGCAGGATGACGGGACATCCCGTCTGCGGCCTGGCCAGAGGTGGCCGGCAAGGAGTGCATGCGATGACCATGAACGCGGTCCTGGACAAGCCAGTGGACAGCTGGCACTGGCTGGGCTTTCCTCCGGGCTACGAGGACAGCATGCGGTTTCCCGGCACCAGGGAGCAGATCGCCCAGGCCTGCCTGGAGGCCGTGCGGAACAGCCGCTTCGGGGTCCGCCGGTCGGATCTGGCCGGGGGCTGGGTGGAGGCCCGCACGCGCGTCACCTTCCGGTCCTACGGCGAGAACGTCCGCGTCTGGGTCGACGACGAGAACCAGGTGCACGTCACCAGTGAGTGCGCCTTTCCGCTGACCATCATCGACTGGGGCAAGAACCGCTGGAACGTCAGGCGGGTCCTCGCCAACCTGACGATGATCCTCGGCGGCCCGTACTAGCCGGCGACCCGCACCACCTGCCCGGTTTTCATGCTCTCGTTCGCCGCGTCCGCGAGCAGCAGCGCCGCCCGGCCGTCGGCGAAGCCGGGGCTTGGCGCCTGGCCCTGCTCCACGCAGGTGACCAGGTGGTCGAGCTCGGCCCGGTAGGCCGGGGTGTAGCGGTCGAGGAAGAAGTTCAGGTACGGCGAGGCGGTCTCGGTGCCCGCGGCGCCGTACCGGCGCACGCTGGTGGCGACCTGGTTCCCCGCGGTCAGCATCCCCCCGGCGCCGAACGCCTCCAGCCGCTGGTCGTAGCCGAACGAGCAGCGGCGGCTGTTGACGATCTGGCACAGCTCGCCGCCCGCGCCGCGCAGCATCAGCACGGCCGAGTCGATGTCGCCGGCCTCGGCGATGTACGGCTCGATCAGGTTCGCCCCCGCGGCCTGGACCTCGACCACGTCGCCGAGGAAGAACCGCGCCATGTCGAAGTCGTGGATGGTCATGTCGCGGAACAGCCCGCCGGAGCTGGCGATGTAGGCGGCCGGGGCCGGCCCGGGATCGCGGCTGATGATGATGAGCTGCTCCAGCTTCCCGATCTCGCCGGCCCCGATGCGGTCGCGCATCTCGTTGAACGTGGGGTCGAACCGGCGGTTGAACCCCACCATCACCGTCGTGTCCAGGTCCTTGATGTCCTCCCAGCACGCGTCGACCCGGGCCAGGTCCAGGTCGATCGGCTTCTCGCAGAGCACCGCCTTGCCCGCCCGCACCGAGGCGGTGAGCAGGTCGACGTGGGTGCCCGTGGGCGAGGCGATGATGACGGCGTCGATGCCCGGGTCGCCGAGGATCACCGCGGCGTCCTGGGTCGGCCTGCCCCCGTACTGGGCGGCCACCTCGAGTGCCGCCGCCTCGACCGGATCGTGCACCACGGCGAGCTCCGTCTGCGGGTGCGCCGCCAGCGAGGCGGCGTGCACGCGGCCGATCCTCCCCGCCCCGAACAGACCGAATCGCAGCATGACATCTCCTCAGCTAGGCCTACCGGGATGCTAGTCGTCGCTAGCCCGCCACCGGCGAGCGCAGGACCGATTTCAGCGTGACGGCCGGATCGGCCAGCGTCACCGGATCAGGGGCCGCGCGGCGCGCGATGAGCAGCTCGGCGAGCTTGATGTCCTTGGCCACGGAGTTCCCCGGACCCGCCGCCGCGGCGGCTACCAGCCGGCCGTCCCGCGACAGGCCGAACCAGATCTCCACGCCGTCCGGCCGCACCCGGACGACCTCGCGGTCCGCCGCGCTGGCCAGCCCGGCGACCTGGAGGGTGTAGTCGTGCTGGTCACTCCAGAACCAGGGCACGCCCGCGTACGGCTCCGTCTCACCGAGCATCGCCCGGGCCGCCGCGGCGCCGTGCTCCTGCGCGGCCCGCCAGGATTCCAGCCGCAGGGGCTGGCCGCCGTAGAGCGGATGCGGGTAGCGGCAGCAGTCGCCGGCCGCGAAAACGTCCGGCGCGGAGGTGGCGAACCGCTCGTCGACCACGATGCCGTCGCCGGTCTCGATGCCCGCGGCGCAGGCGAGCATGGTCTCCGGCACCGCGCCGACCCCGGCCACCACCACGTCGGCCTCGATGGCCGTCCCCTCGGCCAGCGTGATCTCGGTACCCGAGCCGGTCCCGGCCAGCCCGGTGACGCCGGTGCCGCACCGCAGGTCCACCCCGGCTGCGACGTGCCGTCCGGCCATGGTGGCGGCGACGCGGGCCGGGACGGCCCGGCCCATCAGCCGCGGTCCGAGCTCGATGACGGTCACCCGGCAGCCCAGCGCCGCGGCCGAGGCGGCCAGCTCGAGCCCGATGAACCCGCCGCCGATGACCGCGACCCGGCGGCCCGGGGCCAGCCGTGCCCGCAGCGCGGCCGAGTCGGCGTAGCTGCGCAGGACGTGGACGGGGGCGCCGCCGAAGGGCAGCCGCCGGGCCCGGGCCCCGGTGGTGAGCAGCAGCGAGCGGTACGGCAGCCGCCGCCCGTCGGCCAGCTCGAGCACGTGCGCCGCGGTGTCGACGCCGGCCGCCTCGGCGCCGGCCAGGAAGGTGATGCCCGCCTCGCTCAGCGCCGCGCCGCCGCAGATCAGCCTGTACTCGCCGGTCTTCGACAGCGGTGGCCGCTCGTAGGGCGGCTCGGTGCCCACCAGGACGACCCGGCCGTCCCAGCCCTGCTCGCGCAGCGTGAACGCCGCCCGGACCCCGCCTGCGCCGGCCCCGGCGATGACAATGGCCTCGGCGGTGCTGGCCCGGGCGGGCATCAGGGGAGCTCGATGTAGACGGTGTCGTCCATGACCTTGACCGGGTAGGTGCGCACGTCGACCAGCACCGGCGCGCCCAGTGCCTTGCCGCTGGTGTAGTCGAACCGGCCGTTGTGCTTGGGGCACTCGATGACGCCGCCCATGACCAGGCCGTCGCACAGCAGCGTCTTCTCGTGCGTGCAGTGGCCGTCGGTGGCGAAGTAGGCGTCGTCGGGGGAGCGGTAGATCGCGTAGTCGTTCCCGTCGTGCTCGAACGGGATGACGTCTTCGGGGTCGATGTCGTCCGCCTCGCAGGCGGCGATCCACTGGGACATCGGTCTCTCCTCCGGCAGCGGTATCAGGCGGCCGTGGCGGCCGGCAGCGGCCGCGCGCGGCCGTCGTTGAGCGGCGTGGGCTCATTGAACGGGGCGGCACCGGGCAGCAGCTCACGGCGCACGTAGTACTCCTGGTCCCGCAGCTGGCGCAGCACGGCCGGGACGATCTCCTTGTAGGCCGCCCACAGCGACGGGTACACCGGCGCGCAGTCGTGCTTGATCTCCTCGTGCAGCTCGGGCAGCCGGTAGTACGGCACCATCGGGAACATGTGGTGCTCGACGTGGTAGTTCATGTTCCAGTACAGGAACCGGTTGAGGCGGCACATCTTCACCGTGCGGGTGTTGAGCCGGTGGTCGAGCACGTTCTCGCCCATGCCGGCGTGCTGGGTGAACCCGTAGACCTGGAGCATGAACCCGCCGTAGATCCGCGGCCCGCCGATCAGCACCACCGGCAGCCAGCTCCCCAACCCGATGGCCAGGCCGATCGCGACCGCGTAGACGGCCAGGTGGACGCGGGCCGTCCGGTAGACCCGGGGCCGCTCGGACTCGGGTACGTAGTCGGCCTCGTCGGCGGTGAGCCGCCCGGCCGCGTGCCGGAACATCAGCGAGAACGCGACCGGCACGTCCACCAGGCCGAAGTAGTTGGCCAGCAGCTTGGCCAGCCGGGCCGGGCGCATGACCGCGATCTCGGGGTCCCGGCCCACCACCAGCGTGTCGGTGTGGTGCCGGGTGTGACTCCACCGCCAGGTGGTCGGGTCGCGCATGATCATGAACGAGGAGAGCTCGTACAGGCTCTCGGCGATCCAGCGGGACTTGAACGCCGTGCCGTGCCCGGACTCGTGCCAGCGGGAATCCGCCGTCGAGCCGTACAGGACGCCGTAGGCCAGGAAGAACGGCACCGCCCACCAGCTGTGCCAGACGATCCACAGGGCACTGCCGAGACCGCCGAAGGCCAGGATCAGGCCGAGCCAGATGATGGTGTCCCTGACGGCCGGGTAGTCGGAGCGCCTCATCAGCTCCTTCATCCGCTTGCGCGGGACCGCGCTGCGGAACCACGCCCCGCCGGCCAGCCCGGCGTCCACCGCCGCCTGGTTCTCCGGACCCGTCAGGCTGTACCGCTCCAGCCGCTCCCGGGCTACCGGTGAGCTCATACCCGTCACCTCCGTGCTCTCAGCTACGCTCCCCGCCCTGTCCGCTCAATTGGAGCGCTCCAACACTCTGCCATCGTCACTTATCCCAAGATGCCTGTCAAGACCAAGCCCGGCCGCCAATTAGAACGGTCCAAACCGCCCGCCGTTACCCGCGCATCCCCGCAACCGGTCCCGGTCTCTGCCCCGGCCGCCCGTCCGCCTCACCTCGCCCCGTCTCACCCAAATCTCACCGGCCCCAATCTCACCGCCGCCCCCGCCTCACCTCCGCCTCCGCCCCCCGACCTGGCTCGCCCCGGCGGCCCAGCAACCGGCTCGATGGAACATCGAGCCGGTTAGAGGATCACAGAGAATGGCCCTGGCGCGGGGCCGCGGAGAAGCCTGTGACACCTGGGGCCTAAGATGCCAGCCTCGAACGCGACACTCCACGCCAACCGTCACCGCGCCGGCGCTCTAGGCCTGGGCGTCACCCAGCAGGCGGTGCAGGAACTCGGCGAACGCGCTCTCGCCGTCGCCGAGCGCCCCGGCCGGGTCGTCCGCGCGCGCGACCATCATGGCCACCTCGTTGGCCGCGGCCAGCACGATGTGCGCGAACGCGTCAATGTGACGGTGCTCGATGCGGCCCGTCCCGGCCGCGTACGCTAGGCAGTCCCTGATCAGCCCCAGCGGCCCCTGCTCGTCGAGCGCCCGCCAGCGCTCCCAGCCCAGCACCGCGGGCCCGTCGATCAGCATGATCTGCCGGACGACCGGGTCGCTGGCGTTCCTGATCCACAGCAGGCCGCCTATCCGCAGCAGGGCCACCGGGTCGGCCACGTCCCGGGCCGCATCCTCGCCCTGCCGGGTGATGCCGGCCCCGACCTCCGCCAGGACCGCGAGGAACAGCGCCTCCTTGCCCGGGAAGTGGTGGTAGAGCGAGCCGCGGCTGACGCCCGATTCGGCTTGCACCGCCTCGATCGAGGTGCCGTCGTAGCCGTGCGCGGTGAACAGGCGCGTCGCCACCTCGATCAGGTGCGCCCGGGTGGCCCGCCCCCGCTCGACGTTCTTGTTCACCAGCATCCCGATGACTATTCGTTGACAGACCGACCGTCGGTCTGTAACAGTTAGACCGCCGGTCGGTCTTTAAGTCACTGTACCCCGGTGACCGTCATCCGAGGGAGAACCATGACCAGCACGATGGAACGTCTCGACAAGCACCGCAGCCAGCTGCCGACCCCCTCCGGTCCGGTCAGCTACATCGACACCGGCGGCCCGGGCCGCCCGGTCCTGCTCGTCCACGGCGTGGGCAGCAGCAGCTACCTGTGGCGGAACGTGATCGAGCTGCTCGACGGCGAGCGCCGGTGCGTGTCCTTCGACCTGCCGCTGCACGGGTACACGCCCGCCGCCCCCGATCAGGACTTCACCCTGAACGGGCTGGCCCGGTTCATCGCCGAGTGCTGCGACGCGCTCGACCTGGCCGGTATCGACCTCGTCGCCAACGACACCGGCGGCGCGATCTCCCAGGTGTTCGCCGCGGGCCACGCCGGGCGGCTGCACACGCTGACCCTGACCAACTGCGAGGCGCACGGCAACGTGCCGCCCAAGGTGCTGCTGCCCGCGGTGATGCTCGCCCGGCTCGGCCTGCTCGCGCCCATCGCCACGAGGCTGACGCGCAACATCCCGCGCGCCAAGAAGATGGTCTACGGAATGGGCTACCAGGACATCTCCCAGCTGCCCGATGACATCGCCCGGGTCTGGCTGGAAGCCCAGGGCAAGACCACGCAAGCGGCCCGCCAGGCCCAGCGCCTGCTGGTCTCGCTGCACGCCCGCGACCTGCTGGCGGCCGAACCCGCCATGCGCGCGCTCCAGGTTCCGACCCTCATCGTCTGGGGCACCGGCGACCGGGCCTTCCGCACCAAGTGGGCCTACTGGCTGCGCGACGCCATCCCCGGGGTCAGCGAGGTGGTCGAGATCGACGGCGGCCGCCTGTTCTTCCCCGACGAGCGGGCCGCCGAGCTGACCGCTGCCCTGCGCCGCCACTGGGAAGCTCATGCATGACCTTAATCGGGGGTGCGGGGGCCGTCTCCCGCAAGCTAGCAGAGCTTAGTGAGAGCCAGTTCACTAACCGGGGCCGGCATGGTGCCCAGGCAGCCGTGCGCCATCTCCTCGAGCAGCTCGCTGAGCCGCTCGCCGGCCAGCCCGCTGCGGAAGAACAGCGTCGACTGGATCGCGCCGATCGCGGCGTGCACCGCCAGCCGGACCTCGCCGTCGGCCAGGTCCGGCCGCAGCGGGGCCAGCAGGTGCACCCACTCCTCGATGTAGTGCCGCTGCAGCCGGCTCAGCCGGCGCCGCTCGTCCTCGGGCAGGGTCCGCACCTCGCGGTGGTAGACGGCCAGCGCGTCACGGTGGGTCTGCGCCACCGCGATGTGGTCCCGCGCCAGCATGGTCAGGGCCTGTCCCTCGTCGAGACCGGCCGCGATGATCTGCGCGGATCGGCCCATCAGCCGGTCCATCACCCGGTCGGCCATGGCCACCAGGATCGCCGTCTTGCTGTCGAAGTGCCGGTACACGCCGGACCCCACGATGCCGGCCTCGGCGCCGATGTCCGCCATCGAGATCGCGTCGAAGCCGCGCTGGGCGCCGAGCGCGGCGGCCGCCACCAGGATCCGCTCCTTGCGGTCCGGATCGCGCCGCCGCTGCTGGGGACCCGGTGCCGTACCTCGCCCCGAAACCCTCTGCGAAGATGTCGCGCGCGCCGCCATCTTTCAAGTCTCGCATCCAGGCGCTAAGGTCGCTAGTGAATGGCGAGTCACATTAGGAGACGGCGTGGACTTTGCCGAATCGCAGGAACATCAGGCGCTGCGAGCCGCGGTAAGGGATATCGCGGCGAAGTTCGGCCCCCGTTATTACGCCGAACGCGCCGCCGCCCGCCGTCCTTGCGCGGAACTGTGGCGGGCACTCGGCGAAGCCGGCTTCATCGGCGTCAACATCGGTGAGCAGTACGGCGGCGGTGGCGGCGGGCTCACCGAGCTCGCCCTGGTCTGCGAGGAGATCGCGGCCGCCGGGACGCCGCTGCTCCTGCTGCTGGTGTCCGCCGCGATCTCGGCCGAGATGATCAGCGAATTCGGCACCGAGGAGCAGCGCCAGGCCTGGCTGCCCGGCCTGGCCAGCGGCGCTGCCAAGGTCGTGTTCGCGATCACCGAGCCGGACGCCGGCTCCAACACCTTGCGCATCTCGACCACCGCGACTCCGGACGGCGATGACTGGGTGCTGAACGGCACCAAGTACTACATCTCCGGGGTCGACGAGGCCCAGGCCGTCCTGGTGGTCGCGCGGACCGGCCAGGACGAGCGCGGCGGCCGCCTGTCGCTGTTCCTGGTGCCCGCCGACGCCGCGGGCCTGGCCAGGCACCTGCTCCCGGTCGACCTGCTGCTCCCGGAACGGCAGTTCACGCTGCACTTCGACGGGGTCCGGGCCGGCCCGGGCGCGCTGGTCGGCGCGGAAGGCGAGGGGTTCCGCCAGGTATTCCACGGCCTTAATCCCGAACGGATTACCGGAGCCGCCCTCGCCGTTGGCGTCGCGCGTTACGCTCTGGGCGCCGCGGCCAGGTACGCCACCGAGCGCACGGTCTGGTCCGCGCCGATCGGCGCCCACCAGGGCGTCTCGCACCCGCTGGCCAAGGCCGCGATCGAGACCGAGCTCGCGGCGCTGATGACCAGGCAGGCCGCCTGGCAGCACGACCACGGCGTGCCCGCGGGGGAGTCCTCCAACATGGCCAAGTACGCCGCCGCCGAGGCCGCCCTCGCGGCCCTCGACGCGGCCATCCAGGCCCACGGGGGGAACGGCCTGGCCAGCGAGTACGGGCTCATGCCGTACTGGGGCCTGGCGCGGCTGCTGCGCATCGCGCCGGTCAACCGGGAGATGATCCTGAACTACGTGGCCCAGCACAGCCTGGGCCTGCCTCGCTCTTACTAGGAACCATGATGAACCTCGCCCGCAACCTCATCGGCCGGATCAACGTCGGCGACAGCCTGACCCGCACCGCCGCGAGCCGGCCGGACCAGCTTGCCGTCGTGGACGGCGACCGCCGCTTCACCTACGCCGAGTTCAACGCCTACGTCAACCGCCTCGCGCACGGCCTGACGGCCACGGGGTACGCGCGCGGCGAGGCGCTCGCCCTGGCCTCAGGCAACAGCGCGGACTTCCTCGCCGTCTACTACGCCTGCGCCAAGCTCGGCGTGGTGTGCGTGCCCGTCAACCTGGGCTGGCGGCCGGACGAGGTGGCCTACGTGCTGGGTCACTCCAGGGCCCGCGGCATCGTGGTGGAGACCCAGCTGGTAACCGCGATGCAGGACGCCATCGCCACGGTGCCCGGGGTCCGCGACGTCATCGTCGTCCCGGACGACCTCGCGGACCTCTGCGCCCCCGGGGACCGTACCGCTGATAACAGCAAGGAGCCGGAGGCGTTCGTCGATGACCGGGACGCGCTCAGCTACCTGTACACCTCGGGCACGACGTCCTTCCCCAAGGGCGTGGTCGGCTCGCACGTGGCGATCTACCTGGAGTCCATGTCGGCTGCCCTGGATTCCGGCTGGCGCTCCGGCGACCGGTTCGCGGCCATGATGCCGATGTTCCATACCGCGCAGCTCAACGCGTTCTGCACGCCCGCCATCATGGTCGGCGCGACCATCTACGTGCTGCGCGGGTTCGACCCCGCGGCCCTGCTCGGGCTGATCGAGCGCGAGCGGATCACCCAGATCTTCGGCCTGCCGATGATGTTCCGGGCCGCGCTGGACCACGAGGACTTCGCCGGGCGTGACCTGTCCAGCCTGCGCCGGGCGGTCTACGCGATGGCCCCGATGCCCGATGACCTCATCCGCCGCTGCCTGGACGGCTTCGGCTGCGACTTCGCGCTGCTGTTCGGGCAGACCGAGATGAGCCCGATCACCACGCTGTTCCGGCCCGAGCACCAGCTGTCCCACATCGGCGCGGTCGGCACCCCGCTGCTCGGCGTGCAGGTAGCGATCATGGGCCCGGACGGCGCCCTGCTGCCGCCCGGCGAGACCGGCGAGATCGTCTACCGGGGGCCGAGCACCATGTCCGGCTACCTGGACAACGAGGAGGCCACCGCCAAGGCGTTCGCGCACGGCTGGTTCCACTCCGGCGACGTCGGGCGGTTCGGTGACGACGGCGTGCTGTGGTTCACCGACCGCTACAAGGACGTCATCAAGACCGGCGGCGAGAACGTTGCCTCGATCGAGGTGGAGAAGGCGATCTACGCCGCCGATCCGCGGGTCGCCGAGACGGTCGTGGTCGGCCTGCCGCACCGGCACTGGAGCGAGGCGATCACCGCCGTCGTGGTACCCAGGCCAGGAGAGACGATCGACCCGGCCGAGCTGATCACCGCGCTCAAGGGCACGCTGGACGGGTACAAGGTGCCCAAGACGGTCATCGTCGCCGACCAGCTGCCCAAGACCTCGACCGGCAAGATCCAGAAGAACGTCCTGCGGTCCGAGCACGCCGATCACTACTAGGAGGCCTGACCGGGTGCCGGTTCTCACTTCCCACGTCGACCTGGACAGCGAGACCTTCCGCGCCAACCGGGAGGCCCAGCTCGCCGTGCTGAAACAGCTGGACGAGCAGCTCGAGCTGGCCATCGCCGGCGGCGGGGAACGCTACCAGCAGCGGCACCGCGACCGGGGCAAGCTGCTGGCCCGCGAGCGGATCGAGCTGCTGGTCGACCCGGACAGCCCGTTCCTCGAGCTGTCTGCGCTGGCCGCCTGGGGGACCGGGTTCACCGTCGGCGCCAGCGTGGCGACCGGCATCGGGGTCATCTCCGGCGTCGAGTGCGTGATCATCGCGCACGACCCGACCGTCCGGGGCGGCGCGATGAACCCGTACTCGCTGCGCAAGACCTTGCGCGCGCTGGAGATCGCCCGGGTGAACCGGCTGCCGGTGATGAACCTGGTGGAGTCAGGCGGCGCCGACCTGCCCACCCAGGCCGACCTGTTCGTCCCGGCCGGGCGGATCTTCCACGAGCTGACCGAGCTGTCAGGCCTGGCCATCCCCACGGTGGCCCTGGTGTTCGGCAACTCCACCGCCGGCGGCGCCTACGTGCCCGGCATGAGCGACCACGTGGTGATGGTGGAGGGCGGCGCGAAGGTCTTCCTGGGCGGTCCGCCC
>Ga0136846_1227554_pt1 | contig 12159 bp, 14 predicted proteins | sample HopSoiMetagenom2_FD_96841 | JGI IMG/M metagenome (GOLD analysis project Ga0136846, IMG submission 96841) | Grasslands soil microbial communities from Hopland, California, USA - 2 Assembly 2016 (version 4) | ecosystem: Environmental > Terrestrial > Soil > Grasslands | place: USA: Hopland...
TCAGCAGCAGTACGTCACGGAAGCCGTACAGCCGCTGCGTCCCCGATCCGGTCGCCGGGCGAACCGACGGCGACACCAGGCCGGTGCGCGCCCAGTAGTCGAGCTGCCGATAGGTGATCCCGGCCGCGGCGCATGCCGTCGGACCGCGGAACCCGACATCCTCCGGCATCGGCCGCAGGTCGTCGTCGAACAGCAGACCCTGGACGCCGGCGGCGGCGGCCGCCTCGGCGCGTGCCTCGGACGTCGACTGCGCCGTCAGATCCGTGTCGCCGGTGCGTGTCACGCCTGAGCCTCCCTGGATACCGACTGGAACGAGTCATCTCCGTGGAGTGACAACACCCCACGACTTCTTCACGGTAAGCCGCGGACAAATCCGGGTCAACGACAACCGCACCGAGCCGGGAGCGTGTCGCGACCACCGCACGAATCGTTACCTGTTCGCTCTTGTCCCACTCCGGGCACAGCGGCGGGTCGAGGTTGACTCGGACCGGGTCTGTGGTCCCGGTCTAACTCTTGTCGAAGTCCTCCGGAGTGACCTGGTCGAGGAACTCGCGAAAGCGCTCGACCTCCTCTTCCTCCTCCACTTCCTCGGTCTCGTCCGTCTCGCTCTCGGGAACCGGGATCCCGGCCTCGGCCAGGATCTCCTCGGTGCAGAACACCGGCGTCCCGGTGCGCAGCGCCAGCGCGATCGAATCCGACGGACGCGCGGAGATCTCGGTCTTGTCGTCGAACACCAGGATCGCCTCGAACACCCCGTCCTTGAGGTTCACGATCCGCACCTGGCTGAGCGTGTGCCCGAGAACCCGGATGGTCTCGGCGAACAGATCGTGGGTCAGTGGCCGCGGCGGTTCCATGCCCTGCTGGGCGAAGGCGATCGCACTCGCCTCGGCCGCCCCGATCCAGATCGGCAGGTACCGCTCTCCCCCGACTTCTCGCAACAGCACGATCGGCTGACTCGAGGGCATCTCCACCCGGACTCCGACCACGTCGACTTCGCGCACCCCTTCAGCCTACTCCGCGGCCAACCCATGAGCAGTCCCGCGGGTGCGGCGGCGGACACCCGCTTCCTCGCGCGAAGGGATGTCATCGGGTGTGGTGGGTTCTCCCTTGGTGTGCGAGCGGAGAAGGCACAACACGCGGGGATATCCCCGCGCGGTCAGCGAGGGAGGCGGGAGCGGACCAGGGCGGTGTGCAGGCGGACCGTGAGGGCGGCGAGCTCTTCGGTCCGTTCGGTACGGCGTGGTCCGGTGACCTGCTCGATCAGGCCCACCTCGCGGTCGGCCGCCGTACGGAAGGCGCGGAGGTGCCGGGGTTCAATGCCGTAGCCGGCGAGCTCGGCCGCGACCTGGGCGATGACGATCGCGTCGCCGCCATAGTGGTTGCCGCTGGCCACGACCAGGCCGTGGCTCTCGAGTTCGCCGAGCAGCTCGTCGGAAACGCCGGCGGCGGTCCGCAACTCCTGGCGGGTCAGGCGCAGCTCGGTGCCCGAGGCACCGAAGTCCTCGGCGACCGGCTGGCCGGGGGTCTGCGGCAACGAGCTCGGCGCGACCGGTGGACCCGCGGCGGCCGGACGCAAGCCGCGGTCGATCGCACCGAGGTGTTCCTTGATCACTTTCAGCGGCAGGTACTGGTCGCGTTGCGCGGTCAGCACGTACCGCAGCCGCTCGACGTCAGCGGCGCTGAACTTGCGATAGCCCGAAGCCGTCCGGGCCGGCGTCACGAGCCCCTCGGCCTCGAGGAACCGGATCTTGGAGATCGTGACGTCGGCGAACTCGGCCTGCAGGAGCTGCAGCACCTCCCCGATGCCGCGGCTGTCGGCGCCAGGCTCAGGCTTGGCCACTGGCGTAGTAGACCAGCCGGTACTTGCCGATCTGGACCTCGTCGCCGTTGGTCAGCTGCACCTCGTCGATCCGGTCCCGGTTCACGTAGGTACCGTTCAGGCTGCCGACGTCGCGCACCTTGACGCCGTACGCGTCCCGGCGGAACTCCGCGTGCCGGCGCGACACGGTCACGTCGTCGAGGAAGATGTCGCTGTCCGGGTGCCGCCCGGCGGTGACCACGTCGACGTCGAGCAGGAACCGGCTGCCCGCGTTCGGCCCGCGCTGGACGATCAGCAGGGCGGAACCGGCCGGCAGGGCGCCGACCGCGGCCTCGTCCTCGAGCGACAGCGGCTCACCGGGGCGCTCGGGCTCGGGCTCGGCGCCGATCGGGGTCAGCATCGCGGTGTCGGTCACGCCCGGTGTCGGCTGAGGGGTCGCCGGGGCTGCCGCCGGGCGGTCCGCGCCAGGCAGCATCGCTCCGCACTGCGAGCAGAACCGGCTGCCCTCGGAGTTCTCGTGCCCGCACTGGTTGCAGAACGGCATGCTGTGATCCTCCCGATCGCCGGCGCTCCGGCGACGTCTTCGCTAGACCCCGTGTTGACAGTGTGGTGACGGTGTGGTGACTGTGTGGACAGTGTCGCCCGTGCCTCAACCCTCGACCAGCGGTTGAGGCAGGTAAACCTATCAGCTCTGGTCGAGCTGGCCCTGATAGGTGTCGGCGTCCATCAGCGCCTCGACCTCGGCGGCGTCCTCGACCTCGAGGTCGAGCAGCCAGCCCTCGCCGTACGGGTCGCTGTTGACCAGGTCCGGCTGGTCGGCGAGCGCCTCGTTCACCGCGGTCACCGTGCCGTTCACCGGGGCGAACAGATCGCTCACGCTCTTGGTCGACTCCAGCTCGCCACAGGGGTCGCCGGCGCGCACTTTGCTGCCGACCTCCGGCAGCTGCACGTACACGATGTCGCCGAGCTGGTCCTGGGCGAAGTCGGTGATGCCGACCCGCACCGGTCCGTCCTCGCCGGCCTTCAACCACTCGTGTTCGGGCGTGTACTTCAGGTCTTCGGGGTACACCTTTGTTCCTCTTTCACTCAAGTACCGCGTTGATCAGCTACTTGGTCGGGCTGGGCGCCGGGCGAGCGTAACGATGCTCCTCCGGCGCGTGCAAGGCGGTGATGGAGACCGTGCCGAGCTCGTTCACCTCGGCCGTTCCACCCACCTGCGGACCGGTCACCTCACTCACCAGACCACCCGGGAAGTTCGCCGCCTCGGCCAGGTTGTGGGACTCCCCGATCGCCTCGATGACGTACGGCGAAGTCATCTTCTGACCGTCGACGCGGATCCCCGGGTTGGCGTCGACGAAGTCGGTACTGGCAACGACCCGGACCGACCCGTTGATCTGGATCGCCTCGGCGCCGGCGTCGCGCAGTTCCTCGATCGCGTCCAGCAGGTTGCCCGAGGTCATCTTGCCCTCGGGATCGTTCAGCGTGATCCGCACCCCCGGGCCTTGCGCGGGCAGCGTACCGGCGAGGATCCCGAGCGTGCGGACCTGGGCCTCGGCCTGCTGGCGGGCGGTCTGGGCCTTGTCGGCGCTCGAGGACAGCGAGTTCTTCCGCTCCTCCAGCTCGGTGATCTCGCTCTCCAGCCGGCGGGTGTTCTGGCCGAGGCCGTCGAGGATCGCGATCAGGTCCTCGCGGCGGGCGTTCTGGTAGCCGTCGTCGGCCCGGTTGACCCGGACCTGGACGACCGCCACGCAGGCGACCAGCGCGAGCACGACCGCCACGATCGCCTGGCCGCGCGACGGCTTGAAACCCGCCTTCAGCCGCCGGAGCGCGAGGTTCGGCGTCCGCTGCTTCGGCATCGGAGTCGGGCTCTCGGGCTGCGGGGCCTCCGGCTGAGCGGCCTCGGCCTGCGGCGGCTCGGCCTGCGGTTCCTCGACCTGCGGCGGCTCGACCTGCGGTGCCTCGGCCTGGGACGCATCCGGCTGCGCGGCCTCGACCGGTTCCGGAGGATCGACCGGCGTGGCAGCCTTGTCAGGCTTCTCGTCGCTCATCGTCAGGCCCTGAAGATGTGCCGCCGGATGGCGGCCATGTTGGTGAAGATCCGGATACCGAGCACGACCACCACCCCGGTGGACAGCTGCGACCCGACGCCGAGCTGGTCACCCAGGTAGACGATCAGCGCCGCGATCAGCACGTTGGAGATGAACGAGACGACGAACACCTTGTCGTCGAAGATACCGTCCAGGAATGCCCGCAGCGCACCGAAGACCGCGTCCAGCGCGGCCACCACGGCGATCGGCAGGTACGGCTGGGCCCACTCCGGGACGTCGGGCGCGACCAGCAGACCGATCACGACACCGATCACCAGTCCGAGTACGGCGATCATCTCGAACCCGTCACTTTCGCGTAGCGCAACGCGATGGTCGCATCGGCCGGCACCAGCAAGGAGTCCTCCGTCGTGATCGTCATCCGGACATGGAAGTTGCTGACCAGGTACTGCACCCACTGGCCACCGGAGCTCTGCGCGAACCGGGCCGGCATGGTCGCCGTGTCCCCGATCGCCAGCACCGTGTACGGCGGGGTCAGCGAGCTGTAGTCCACCGTGATCGCGCTGCCAGCACCCCGGATCGCGGTCAGCGAGGTGAGCCGGTGACCGTTCACCGCGATCGCCTCGGCGCCGGACGTCCACAGACCGTTGACGAGCTGCTGCAGGTCGACGTCGAGGATCCGGCCCTCCTTGGCGTCGGCGTCCTTCGCGTCGTCGATCACCGCCTTGATGCCCGCTCCGGTGACCGCGGTCGCGCCGGCCTGCAGCTCCAGGTCGTCGAGTTTCTGCTGCAACGCCGTACCGGAGCTGTCGTTGCTCAGTCCGGCCGCCTGCAACCGGCGTACCTCGCCGGCCAGCTGGGACTGCTGGGTGCGCAGACCGTTCAGCCGGGTGTCGGCCTGGTTGATGCGGGTGATCAGCTCGTTGCGCTGCTTCTGCGCCTCCGGGGCGCTGCGGTAGTTCTGCCCGGCTGCGATCGCGAGCAGGAACCCGAGGACGACGGTCGCCGCCACCAGCATCACCCGGTGCCGCGAGCGGAACGCCTTGCCACCCTGTTTCGGACGGGTCCGGGCGGCGACGGCGTACCCCTCGTCGATCGGGTGGGCCATCAGGTTGTTCAGCAGCGACATCGACGCGTCGACACGTCGCGGCTTGGGTGGGGCTTGCTGAGTCACCGTTCTAACCAGCCGTGTCCCTGATCGGCTTCACCGTCTGGACCAGGTGGCGCAACTGGACGAAGTACAGCACGCCGGCCCAGTAGTACAGCCCGGTACCCCAGATCGCGAACGCCCAGCCGAAGACCCGCGCGAGCAGGTTGAGGGTGGTGTCGCCGTCGCCGAGCAGAAGCAGTGGGAACGCGTACAGCAGGCAGAACGTGGCCGACTTGCCGAGGAAGTGCACGGGCAGCGCGTTGAAGCCGCGGCGGTGCAGCGCCGGCAGGGTGAAGGTGAGCAGCAGGTCGCGCAGCGGCAGCGCGATCGCGAGCCACCACGGGATGATGTCGCGCAGTGCGAGACCGAGAACGGTGGCGAAGATGTACAGCCGGTCCGCGACCGGGTCGAGCATCTGGCCGAGCCGGCTGGTCTGGTTCATCCGGCGGGCGATCTGGCCGTCGGCCCAGTCGGTGAACCCGGACACCGCCAGCACGAGCAGCGCCCAGCCGTCCTCCTCCGGGCCGAGGATCAGCCACAGGAACAGCGGCACGCCCAGCAGCCGGAGCAGACTGAGTGCGTTCGGGATCGTCCACACCCGGTCGGACACTTCCAAGTCCGGCACGCGACCCCTCCCTCTCTCACCCTGATACCGGTCGTAACTGTACTGGGGCACCCGGACAGGTTTACGCCCGGCCATCCCGGGGCAGCCCGGGGCAGGCTGGGGCTTCCCTTGCTACCTGAACCCGCTTGGTCGCGCGCCGCTATGCCTGCTGCGAACCGGTGACCCGATCGATACGCAAGGGTGATGCTTGGACCTGGGAGGTGGCGATGAAGTTCTTGGTGCTGATCTACGGCAATCCGGAGTCGCGGGCAGTGTGGGACTCCCTGTCGGACGAGCAGAAGAAGGAAGGCATGGCGGGGTACGCCGCTCTGCACGAAGCACTCGCGGCGCGCGGGGAACTGGTCGCGTCGGAGTCGCTGGACGACCCGGGGCTGACCAAACAGGTACTGGTCCGGGACGGAAAGCCTTTGACGACCGACGGTCCGTTCGCCGAGGTGAAGGAGCAGCTGGCCGGCTTCTACCTGCTGGACTGTGAATCGATGGACCGGGCGGTGGAGATCGTCGCGCAGATCCCCGAGGCGCCGTTCAGCGTGGTGGAGGTGCGTCCGGTGCGTGACCTTGGTGCATTCGTTTGATCATCGAGGAGCTGCTGCGGGAGCAGGCGCCGCAGGTGCTCGGGGCGCTGGTCCGCCGGTACGGCGACTTCGACGCCTGCGAGGACGCGGTGCAGGAGGCGCTGCTCGCGGCGTCGCAGCAGTGGCCCGCTGACGGCGTACCGGACAACCCGCGGAGCTGGCTGATCACCGTCGCCTCGCGCCGGCGGATCGAGGTACTGCGGAACGAGGCAGCCCGCGCGCGGCGGGAGGAGACGGTGGCGTCGTGGACCGCTCCGGAGCCGGCGTCGTCCGAGGACGACTCGCTCACGTTGCTGATGCTGTGCTGTCACCCGGAGCTGACCCCGCAGTCGCAGGTCGCGCTCACGCTGCGTGCGGTCGGTGGGTTGACGACCGGTGAGATCGCCCGGGCGTTTCTGATGCCGGAGGCAACGATTGGCCAACGGATCAGCCGGGCCAAGGCGAAGCTGAAGGGCGCACGGTTCGCGTTGCCACCGGCCGCGGAGCAGCCCGAGCGGCTGGCCGCCGTACTGCATGTGCTGTATCTCATCTTCAACGAGGGATACACGGCGTCCTCGGGGGCAACGCTGCACCGGGTCGAGCTGAGCGCGGAGGCCATCCGGTTGACCCGGCAGTTGCACGTTGAGCTACCGGCGGAGGGTGAGGTTGCCGGGTTGCTGGCGTTGATGCTGCTGACGGATGCGCGACGGCCGGCCCGGACGACGGTGGACGGGGCACTGGTTCCGTTACCGGAGCAGGACCGGACGCTGTGGGACGCGGCAGCGATTGCCGAGGGCACCGAGTTGATCGCGACCACGCTGCGCACGGCTCCAGTGGGTCCTTACCAATTGCAGGCGGCGATCGCCGCGGTGCACGACTCGGCGCAACAGGCCGACGAGACCGACTGGCGCGAGATCTTGATGCTGTACGAACTGCTCGAGACGATCGCGCCGGGCCCGATGGTGACGCTGAACCGGATCGTCGCGGTGGCGATGGTCCATGGCCCGGCGGCCGGGCTGACGTTGCTCGACGGTGTGGATCCCGCCTTGAAGGAGCATCACCGGTTGGCTGCTGTCCGCGCTCATCTACTGGAGTTGTCGGGCGACGATGCCGCCGCGCGTCAGGCGTACGAGGTGGCCGCGCGGCGGACGCAGAGCTTGCCGGAGCAGCGTTACCTGCAGTCGCGCGCTTCTAGGCTGGGAGCATCGGCCGACCCCAGCTGAGCTCGGCCTCGATCTTCAACTCCAGGACACCGTCCTTCGCGTACGGACGGACCGCCTCCTCGACGGTCGCGTCGAAGTCCGCCGCCTCCTCGGGTGTCATCAGGTCACGCGCCAGGCTGGACGTCGAGTGGAACTGCTCGACATAGTCGGCGACCCGCTGGCGGTAGCTGACCGGCGCGGTCCGCGCCGTACCGGCGAGATCGAGCAGGCCGCGTTCCCGGATCGCCTCGACGACGCTGTAGTTCGGGTCGTGGTCCTTCTTGCGGGAGTGTCGCTGGATGGCCCCGACGATCGCGTCCCACCACGGCATGTCCACCGGGCCGTGCTCGATCACGACCAACTGGGCCTTGGGGGTCAGGTGCGGAACGATGTGCGCGAACGTCTCCTCCCACGGCATCCAGTGGATGCTCGCGCCGGCGGTGACGAGCGCGTACGGGCCGTTGAGGTCGGCGGTCTCGATCGGGTTGACCTGCCAGGAGATGTTCGGGTGGTCGCCTCCGGCGCGTTGCTTCCCCGCCTCGATCATGGCTCGTGAGATGTCGATCGCGTCGACGTGGTCGACGGTCGGTGCGAGGGGGCGGGCGATCGCGCCTTCGCCTGCGCCGATGTCGAGCACCCGCCGCGGCTCGTCGGCGATGAGAGCTTCGAGTCTGGTGAAGACCTCGTCGGGGTACGGCGGCCGATGCTGATAGGCCTGCGCTACCTTCTCTTGCCGGAATGTCGCCGCGAGTTCAGTCACGCGAGCAGCCTAGTCCGGTATGCGCCCCGAAACGGGTTGTTCTGCTACCAGCCGAGACCGGAACCGGCCGGGGGGCCGGGCCGTTGGACACAGCCTTCTTTCGTCGCTTGTCTTGGCGTCCAGAAGGGCCGTCAAGCGCTCCCCCAGGCGGTCGCATGCTGCTCGAAGTACGCCGGGTCGCTGTGCACCGGGATCACGCAGAGCAGGTGTCCGCCGGGGGCGCGGAGGGTGTGACAGCCCTGCCAACTGCCGACCTCGACGGCGCCCAGGCCGGTGAGTCGCGCGACCTCGGCGGGGACGTCGTCGGTCTCGATGTCGAGGTGGTAGCGGGGCTCGTCGTCGACTCCCTGGATCGCCAGGACATAACCGGGCAGGCCGTTCTCGAGGTTCGTGAACTGCGGCTCGCCGTCTGGTGACGACGTACGCACCCCCAACGCTTCGGACCAGAAGCGGTCTGCTGCGGCTCGCTCGTCCTGCCGCACATCGATCAAGAACGTGGAAATCCGGCTTCTGTGCATGCCGATCAACCTAGCCTCGGCGAGGTGTCGCGGACTGCGGTTTTGTTCCGGACGGAGGTCGTCCGGAACTCGGGCTAGCCTGCGGGGCATGAGTCAGCATGCGCCGATCGAGGATGCTCAGGTGACCGTCGTACCGGCGAACGAGGCGGCGTGGGAGGACCTGCAGGCAATCTTCGGGACTGCGGACGCGGGGCAGTGCCAGTGTCAGCGCTTCAAGATCCGCGGCTGGATCTGGCGGGACTCGACGCTGGACGAACGGACCACTCGGCTCCAGGACCAGACCGCCTGCGGTACGCCGGATGCGCCGTCGACGAGCGGTCTGGTCGCGTACGTCGACGGTGAGCCGGCCGGATGGGTCGCCGTCGAGCCGCGGACGGCGTACCCGAAGCTCCGCACCTCCCGCGTCCCATGGGTCGACCGCTCCGAGGACAAGGACGACGAGACCGTCTGGGCCGTCACCTGCATGGTCGTCCGCAAAGGTTTCCGCGGCCGCGGCCTCACGTACCACCTGGCCCGAGCCACCATCCCGCACGCCCGGTCCCGCGGCGCCCGGGCGCTCGAGGCCTATCCGATGTTCACCCAGCCCGGCAAGACCATCACCTGGGGCGAGCTCCACGTTGGCCCCCACCAAGCCTTCGAAGAAGCCGGCTTCCACCAGTCCACCCACCCCACGCTCCGCAGAACGGTCATGCGCATCGACTTCAAATGACACCGGCTGCAGTGTCAGGCGGTACCGACTGCTGACTGCTGCGCCGGGTGTGCGTGCTCGACGCAACGGCTCGGTGCGACGACGCACCCGAGCACGTCAGCGGCGAACCGGGGATCCGCTGGCGGCGGCTCCGCCCCGCGACATCGGCTCCCCGATCGATGGTTGGGTCAGTCGTAGGTGGCTTGGGCCTGCCAGGTTGTTCGGTGCAGGGTGAAGAGCCAGGCCCGGGTGTCGGCGGTATGGAACTGGAAGCGGGCCTGGCGGGTTTCGGTGCTGGGGTCCCACCAGCGTTCGTCGGTGAGCCACGGGCCGGCCCAGGCGGTGATGGGATGGAGTTTGTTGCTGTCGGCAACCTGAGGGGCGGGGGCCAGCCGGAACGCCGTGGGAGTGCCGGACAGCTCGCCGCGGGCACTCACCGAGACCTGGGTGCCGTCCTCGGCGTAGACCTCCGCGACCAGCGGTTCGGGGAAGATCGTGGTGGGAGCGAGCGTCGGCCAGCGGTGCTGGTCGGCGCCGGTGATCGCCCCGGGCCATGGCTGGTCCGGCGGGCGGGCCGGCACCGGGGGATCGCCCCACGGGACCAGGGTCTGCCGTTCCGCGAACCCGCGCCCACCGCCGATCACCACCGACACCACCGCGCCGTGACCGAGCATGCTCTGCACCCGCGACAGCGCCCGGTGGATCCGCTCGTCCGGACCCCCACCCCACAATCCGTCGGCATGTGCACCGACCGGATCCGCCTGGTCCGGGATCAGCCGCAACCGCACCACCGGTGACGTCAGCTCACTTGTCGCCGTACCACTCCCCTGCAGCTGCCATCGCACCCGATCCACCACGTCCGCCGCGGTGAACCAGCGCGGATGCAACCACTCCCGCTCGTGCACCCGCCCGGACTCGGTGCCGACCTCGACCCGGAGCGTCGTACACACCAGGCCGAACTCGGTCAGCCGCGCGATCAGTTCGTCGGCGACCGCGCGCACCGCGAAGGCAACCTGGTCGACCCGGTCCACAGCCGGCTCGAAGTCGAGCGTGCGGATGAGCTCTGGCGGGATCTCCCGGCCCACCACCGCGCGATCGTCGGACCCCAGGGCCAATCGGTGCGCGAAGGCACCCTCGGGACCGAACCGGGTCAGGACCTCTGTCCCGGACAACTTCGCGAACGCCCCCAGCGACCGCAACCCCAACCGGCGAAGCAGGTCCGTGAGCTCCGGTCGCTCGAGGACGTCGACCGGTAACGGCGCAAGGAACTCCGGCGACTCGCCCGGCGGCACCACGCACACCCTGGTCAGCGCGGAACTCGCCCGCGCCGCCTGCTCCGCGGCGAACGGCCCGTCGGCGATCCCGATCCGGCTGCCCTGCACGTCGAAGGTCTCCAGCCGATCGAGCAGCTTCTCCGCCGCCGCGGCCTCACCGCCGTAGAACCGCGCCGGACCGCGCGCCTTCAACGCACACATCCCCGGACGGATCACCTGAACGCCCGGCGTGATCGCCTCCAGGCACGCGATCACCGGGTCGAACGCCCGGGCGTCGGTCACCGGGTCGTACTTCAGGACGACGAGCTCCGGGCACCGCGACTGCGCGTCCCGGGCCCGCTGACCACGCCGCACTCCCTCAGCCCGCGCGGCGGCAGAGGTGGCGAGCACCTTGCCCTTCTCCAGTACGGCGATCGGCTCTTCCACCGAACGTCCGGTAGCCACCGCACTGGCCACCACCGGCCAGTCCGGCACCCAGATCACCATCGTCCTGGTGAGTCCGCGGCTGCTCATCAGCCCACCGCGCCGATCTGGGCCGGCCAGTCCGCTTGCCAGCGCGGAGCGTGCTCGTGGGCGCTTTCCGCCGGCTCGGCAGAGCGGATGGTGCCATCGGGAGCGGGGAGCCAGAGCTGATGGCGGCGGTGCGCGGCAGCTCTGCGACCGGTCACCGCGACCGTTGCCTGCCGGGCGGTGAGCAGACCTTCGCCGTCGCCCAGACCGGTCCACGTGCTGCTCTCGATCTCGAACCTGGCTTCGCTGCCCGGCCAGGAACCGGACGCGATCAGCATCGCCCCGCGGGTCCGGAGGCGGGCGGCGAGCCGGGACGCCTCCCCCGGCGTCACCTCGCCGGGTGGGCGGACGACCACGACGGTCAACGCGTCGACCAGCGCGGCGACGACGTTGAGCCAGTCGCGGCCGGGGTCCGGCACCAGCACCAGCCGCTCGAGGTCGACCCCCAGCCCGCGCGCCGCCTCCGCACCGAACGACGGCACGCCGACGACGCCGCACCAGGCTCCCTCCGCGGACGGGCCGGCCATCAACGCCATCACGAGAGCGGCGCTGCCGCGGACGGAGTACGCCGAGCCGCCGCGCAGACTCGCCCCCGCCAGCAACTCACTCACCGCCGGATGTGTCGGCAGCTCCCGATCCACCCCCGCCGTGTCCAGCGCCTGCTGCACCCGGGCCGCCGAGGGCACCCGGGTCACCGCCGGGGCCAGGTGATCGCCAACAGCAGCAAGCCGCGCCGGTACAGCACCGTCCGGGTCGAGCTGGTCGGTCGGGTCAGGGATCGAGACGAGGCGGGCTCTGGACGACGAGTGCTGGGGGAACGGACTGGGGTCGTGGGTGTGGTTGGGGTCGTGGGTGTGGGCGGGGTCGTGGGCGAGGTCGGGATCGAAGCTGGTGACCGATGTCAGGCGAGGCGGGGTGGGGTCGGGAGCGGGTGTTCCGGGGGTGGGGTCTGGGAGGATCCCGGATCGAGCGGCTTTGTGGGCGTGAGCCCGGGCAAGGAGGATTCGGGCCTGA
>Ga0136846_1230960_pt1 | contig 12158 bp, 15 predicted proteins | sample HopSoiMetagenom2_FD_96841 | JGI IMG/M metagenome (GOLD analysis project Ga0136846, IMG submission 96841) | Grasslands soil microbial communities from Hopland, California, USA - 2 Assembly 2016 (version 4) | ecosystem: Environmental > Terrestrial > Soil > Grasslands | place: USA: Hopland...
CATGCCAGGGTTCACGATGACAGAGGATGCGTTGCATTATCCTGGCGACCCCCCATTCGTGCTACTGGCCGAGACCCGGCTGCGCGACGAGGTAATCCGGGTATTCAATTATGCCTGGGTAGCTGTCATACAAAAGGACGGCTCCTTCGAAGTCTGTCACATGGACTAGGAGAAGTAAACATGAAGAAGCTCACCAAGGAACAGATCACTGCAATAAACGCTTGTATTGCGGCCTGCAAAACAGCCCGCGATAACGTTCAAAGTCTGGTCGAGGAATACAACCAATTTATCGAGGGCTGGAGTCAACAAGCCGAAGAAGCAATCGGTGGGTATAACAAGGAAGTACAAGAACTGGGTGAAGTCTATACTCAAGCTGCCGAAGAAGCGCAGGAGTATTATGACGAACGCAGCGAAACTTGGCAGAGTGGCGAAACCGGGGAAAAATATGCCGAGTGGATCAGCCAACTTGAAAACCCCGATATCGAGGAGCTTGATATCGATCTCCCGGAAAAGATCGAGGACGTGGCTTTTGACGATTGGGATAATGCCGAAGAGCTTTTGCCACCACAAGAGCCGGGAGAGTAAAATGCCATCCGATATGGGGGAAATGTGGAGGCAACATCGCGAGCTTAAGAGGCAACGCCATGAAGCAAACCTAAAATCCGCCGATCCCGCCGGATGGACAATTCACACCTCATATCACTGGTCTCGCGAGTTGTTAGGAAAACGTCTGGATTATTGGCCGAGCACCAACAAGTTCCAATACGAAGGTCGGGTAATGACCGGCGACGTGAAGGACTTCATCAACAAACGTACCCCAGGAGAATGATATGAAACAACCTCGCATCATCGATAACGACAACGATACGGTATTCATCCGGCTTGGTGACAAGCCGATACGCAGTTGGCACTACAAAAATACCGATGAGCGTCTTCTAAAGATGCATCTCGCCCGCGAGTTTGTCGAAGGCTGGCATGAGGCGCTCGCGCATCTCAGCCCTAGCGATATCGATGAACTTACGGAAAAGTTCCCATAAAGGGTTCCACAAGAGTCGGAGAAATAAATGTTAGTACGCAAGACTTCCATCTTTACCGGGAAGATCAGTGAAATGGATCTTCCGATAACTCAGGAGCAATATGATTATTGGCAATCGGGCGCAGAAGTAATACAGAAAGTATTTCCACACTTGACCCCTTACCAACGTGAGTTCCTTATGACTGGAGCCACGCAAGAGGAATGGGACAAGACTTTCGCGGAAGAAGAAGAGGAGGAATAATCATGTTCGACTGGCAAGCGTTCCTGGATCGCTACAATATCGAGTATGCGTCTGCCGGTCGCTATCATGTCACCATGGGCAACATTTCCATATGCTGTCCATGGTGCCACAATGATGATGGATTTAACCTCCACATATCTCTAGAGGGAAAGGGCTGGCACTGTTTTCGTGTCGGAAGCCATCGAGGGAGAACACCACAACGATTGATCCAAGCATTAATAAAATGCCCTTACTCCTTAGCTGATTCATTAGTAAATTCTTCGGTCGAGTCATTGCCCAGCGACAACGACTTCCTTGAAAGATTAACCAATTTATTCCAGCCACCGCGCATGGAGCCGATCCGAGTGTCGGAGCTACACATACCAAAGGGATTTGTACCAATTCGCAATGTCGGCTCCGGTCGCATGTTTTGTTCTTACCTGCATCTCAGGGGGTTTCCAGTAAATGACATCCCCACATTATGCGACAAGTTTGGTTTGCTGCAATGCGCCGATGACAGCAAATGGCATGGACGCATTATCTTTCCGATAACGATCAATGATAAATTAGTGAATTGGACCGGACGGCATATTGCAGGTAATAAACTCAGATATCGTAGCCTGTCAGTCGATGACGAGGAAACCCCGGCGATACTGCCGATCAACAGCACCTTGCTATGGTACGATAGTCTAAAAGAAGCGAGAGGAACCCTGGTTGTCTGTGAAGGTCCGTTTGATGCGTTGAAGATTTCCTATCTGGGGTATGATCAGGACGTGCATGCGACCTGTCTCTATGGAAAATCGGTATCGGATGAACAGCGAGACATGCTGGAACGATTGGAGCATTTCGAGCACAAGATTGTACTACTCGACGCCATGATGGTTGACCACCTGAACCCGCGAGGCGCTTTCGCCGACCTACGATCTATCGGATTTATCACAAAACCACTTCCCCTTACCGCAAAAGATCCCGGTGAGTTGGATCGCGATTCATTCGCGCAGTTATTTAGTTGACTTGTACACCTCTATCGATTAATTCTTTCGTGATCGGCAAGCACTGACGCCGACGAGTGGGCCGGGTGTGACAATAGGAAGTGACCTTTCGAGGGTTTAACCAATTGTTCATACCCGGTTCGACTCCTGGGGCGGTTCGCCGGGGATCGCTTTGTGAGATCAGTGCTCCCGGCACATTTTCATAGGAATGATGATGGCGCAATATCTCAGCAGCCGATCCACGGTTGCGGCGCAAATCCGCATGCTAGGGAGGCTGGCGCGTCATCTCGATACCGATCCCCGTCCGATTGCCGAATCGATTGAGGCATTTTTCCGGCTCAATCCCGAAGAGCGGGAGATTTTCCAACGATCTTACGATGGCGACGATCCTGTCGATACCAGACCAATTCGATAAAATTTGTCAGATTTCTGTAATTTCCTATTGATCTGGCTGATTATCGGACCACAATTAAAGTCCGTAAGCAGCAAACTTAGGAAGTTAGCCATGTCAGACACACAGACTGAAGCCACCGTATACGACGAGATTTCCGAGATCCTCCGAGGCGGCAAGGATCAGAACGAGACCGCTGAAGAGTTCAAAAAGCGGGCCTTGCAGGAGATCAATGGGTTCGATGACCGTCGCTATGAAGCTCTGCCGGTCCTGGTGAGGGAATGGGTGCATGATGCATCGCGTCAGATGGCGCGTAACATCTCCCGTAGCCGTCCGCAGTCGCTCCCTGCGATGTCGGGTCTCGATAAGCAGTTGCGCCGGTTCGATATCACCAAGCCCTTTGAGAAGCCGACCCCTGGCAAGACTCGCAAGAAGGGTGAGGATGCGATCAGCCGGGTTGCATCGGTGCTGTCGCAAACAGATGACCCTGAGAACGTCAAGGTTGATGATCTCAAGGAGATGATCAAGCAGCGGTATCCTGAAGCCGATTATGGTCAGTCCGCTCTGAAGCAAGGCATGCATGCCTTTCTCACTGTTCGCCGTGTTCTCGGTGTTGGTAACGCCCAGCAGAGGCAGGCTGCCGAATAGCACTAACCTACCAAATCTGCTATAAAGGGGCTGGAGGAAACTCCAGCCCTTTTTATTTGTCTTGGAGGTGGTTATGAAGTTAGACAGAAAGTTATTGGTAGAAGCTTTAGAGATTTGTAAGCCGGCATTAGCTACCCAGAACCGGGCTGTCGAATTGAGCCATTACTGGTGTGATGGTGAAACCATCGGTGCCTATAACGGGCGCTTGATGATTCTGCAACCCTTTCCCTACGACATTATCGGCGGGATACCCGATACCGCGCTCGACTGGTTGAAGAAAGTTGAAACCCCCGAAATCAACCTGACCGGCTCCGAGGATCGCATAACACTTACAGCCGGAAGAGCCTCCCGGATCGGCCTTACCCTTCTCGATTCGTCGCGCCGGATCTTCTCCCCCGACATCGCTCTTAATGAATTGGGAGTGCCACCCCTCCCGCTCGATCCCGATCTGATTGCGGCCTTGGAAAATGTCAGCGTATCGCAGGACAAACAAGCCACCGCACCACAAAAATTAGGGGTGTTTTTTCACCCCCACGATGGGCATCTCGATTTGTACGCCACCGACGATTACACAATCACAAAGCAACAAATTGAACTGTCGAACGAATTTTCCGATTCGCTGATGTTTGTGCCTCACATTGTGGTGCCATTTGGGATGGTCGATCAGATCATCAAGCACAAGAAAACCAAAGACGCATGCCTGTATATATCGGACACATTCATCGTGCTCTATGCCGAGCCGACTACAATTATGAGCAGTCTGATCGAATGCCCCAAAATGCCGAATTTCAGCGAGATCATCGATTCATTCGAAGCACCCTTGATTGCCCTACCTGAAGAGGTGGTCGATGCCGTAGATCGGTTGTCTCAAATTGGTGGTGCCATCGAAGTCACGGTAAATGATAACAACCTTATTCTGGCTTCTGAAGCATCAGGAAGTCGCGCAGAAGAACAATTTCCGCTTGAAGGTTCCAACCCAGGTGGTATAGTTATAAAGCTCGATCCGAAGCTCTTAAAAAGAGTGATAAAGGATCGCACGCATATTGGTATAAAGCCTAAAGGGCTGTATGCTATCGGACCAGAGCGTTATATCCATATCATGGCGGGGTTGCGATGAGTTTGTATGGTAACAGAGACCGGCTCTTCAATTTCGAGGAAACCAAAACCGACAAGCGCGCACCTCCTACCGAATTGTACAAGAATGGATGCAAATCCTGTCCGCTCGATTCTGCGGCAAGCTACCTGCAACATCCAAAGATGGTGCCTAGCGGGTCCAACTACCCGGTGATCTATACTATGGGTGAAGCGCCGGGAAAGAATGAAGACGAGGAAGGCAGGCAATTTGTCGGTTCCTCCGGTCATTTGCTGCGCTCACACATACCGGAAGGATTTCTGGATTTTATAAGATGGACAAACACCATACATTGCCGACCCCCGGAGAACCGTAACCCGACCCCCGACGAAATGGAATTTTGCCGCAGTCGGGTGGTTGTGGATATCGAGAAAACACAACCCGAATTCATATTCGGGTTTGGTGGTGTGCCTTTGTCCTGGGCTGGCAGATCCGGGATTGGAACATGGCGAGGAAGATACTTCCCACTACAGGTAGGAAATCACAAGCTCTGGTACTTCGCGTTTCATCATCCGGCTTTCCTACTGCATCTGCAACATCAGAATAATGGCAGACCGTCCAATTTCGAGTTGTCCTTCAAGCTCGATATGGAACGTGCCTTCAAGATTGTCGAAGACGGTTTGCCGGAACCAGTTATCCACAGTGTGGAAGATGCCAAGGCCGGGATCACTACGATAACAGGGCGCGAGCCAAATGCGTTATCCACAGTTGTGGATTTTCTAAAAGAGGCAGCAAAATCAGAGATTTGCGGATTAGACTATGAGACTCAGGGGTTGCGTCCTTATGGCAGGGATGCCGCAATATTGACAACTGCCGTCGCGCTTCCCGACAGGTGTTTGAGTTTTGCACTGGATCATCCACAGGCCGGATGGAGTGCTGCTGATCGCGTCGTGATAAAGGACGAGTTAAAGAAGTTTCTGTTGGCCCCGGTTCGTAAATGTGTGCATTCGCTGCATTTCGAGATGGAGTGGTCAGCCTTCTTTTTTGGTCGCGAGATTGCCTATCGATCGCATGGGAATCGATTCCCATGGGAGGATAGCCTGACCCAGGCTTTTATCCTGGATGAGCGCAAGGAGGGATTTTCACTCGATTTTCTCGCCCATTTGTACTTTGGTATAAACATCAAAAAGATAACCGGCAATCTAAACAAAAACAACATGCGCGAAGAACCGCTTATGAGGTTATTGCCTTATAATGGAATAGACGCGAAGTACCATCTCCTAACCTTCCAGGCACAGGATCGTTTGCTGGAACAACAAGGCTTGCAAGCCGCTTATCAGGAGAAGTTGCGGCAGGTTCCGACTTGTGTTCTGACCCAACTCGCCGGATTGCCGGTTGATTATGACGAGAATGTAAGACAACAACATGAGATGCGCCGGAAGATTGACGCGATTGAAACCGAGCTATTCACGCTGCCGGCTGTAAAAGAATATCAACACCAGACCGGCAATAAATTCAACCCCGGCTCCGATAAGGATGTCAAATATTTAATACAGAAGGTGCTGGGCCATTATGACGCTGCTACCACCGACAAATCGGTGCTCGAAAAGCTCGATCATCCCTTTGGTAAGTTGGAGATAAATTGGCGACATTACAGTAAGATGCTCTCGACCTACATCGAACGTTTTAATGAGGAAAATGCATACCCCGATCATTTGTATCATGTCTCGCTGGGTACGGTATTCACCGATACCGGACGTTTGAACGGTGATTTTCAAAACGTCCCGAAACGTGGCGAAGAAGCGTCAACCAGAAGGCAGATCGCAGGCAAAGGTGTTTTTGCTTCGTTTGATTACGGTCAAATTGAGGCTCGCGTCATTGCTTGTGCATCACAAGACCCGGCTTATTGCAAAGCCACCTGGGATGGTCTCGATGTTCATGGGTATTGGGCAAAACGGATCGCCCAACGCTACCCGCAGGCAATCGGCGGAAAGAAGTATCTCAACGATCCGGCAGCGATGAAAAAGCTGCGCGACCGGGTAAAAAACAAATTCGTGTTCCCGCTGTTCTTTAGCGCATCCCTGCATAGTGTCGCCGGATATATGGATATCCCGGATGATATCCTGGCCCCGGAGCATGATCTGTTCTGGCAAGAATACAAAGGCGTCAAGGCTTGGCAACAGACCTTGATCAACGGCTATCAACAATCTGGTTATACTTCCTGCTTAAACGGCAGAAGACGGCGCGCACCGCTGGGTTTGGGTCAGGTTGTCAACAGCATGGTTCAGGGTTCTGCCGCCGATATCGTCATGGAGGGGATGAACAGGTTGTCAGAGACTTGTGACCCTTTGTTGCAACCTAGATTGCAAATTCATGATGATCTCTTATTCTATTTTGAAAGCGAGGAACAGCTACAGGATAATATTGACAAGATTGTTAACGCTATGCTAGAAATACAATTCCCTTGGGTTATTGTTCCACTCACCGTGGAAATGTCGATAGGCCCGAATTGGTATGAGATGAAGGAAGTCGGCACCTACGACTCCAACAAGCTCTTGGGACTACCAACCAGAGAAGCGAGATTTCTATGAGACAGTGGTGGTTCCAGATCACAAACGATATGTTCTGGCCGGTTGTCGCAGTATGGATAATGATCATACTCAACCCGAGAGAACATCCCAACAAGGAAGAGAACGACGATGGCATCATTCAATCGACTGGATTACCGCTACTTGTTTATTTTAGGGAGGAGACTATACACGGGGGAGATATCCCCGAAGCAGGCCGGGACGATACTGATGGCGATGAGCGAATACGCGATCGGTCAGCAGGTTCCTTGGCCGAATATACACCCGAGATACCAATCCTTAAACCATTACAGGGGTCAGGTGCCGGAAACTAAAGGCAACAATGTGGTGAGCTTGATCGACAGAGAGAAGAAATAGGATGTCGCTCATTACTCGGTATCGTCCCCAAACGTGGGACGAAGTGGTTGGCAACAAGGCTTTGATCGCCTCGTTGGTCCCTCTGTTGAAGCGTGGCGATAGCCACGCTTTTCTTTTAACCGGAGCTAGTGGTTGTGGGAAGACCACAATCGCGCGTCTCTGTGCGATGGAATTAAATGCAGGAGAAGTCATTGAGATCGATGCCGCCACCAACAATGGTGTCGATGACATGCGAGACCTTATTAATGACACCAACTATCAACCATTAAAAGGTGGTGCTCGCATCATCATTATAGATGAATGCCAAGCCATCACCGCGCAGGCTTGGCGCGCTCTATTAAAGAGCGTTGAAGAGCCGCCCAATTGGCTTTACTGGGTTTTCTGCACCACCGAGCCGGGTAAGGTGCCGGCGCAAATCAAGACAAGATGCTCTATCTACGAAGTTGAGTCAATATCCGCCGATCATTTGGTAACAGAGCTTCTAATCCCAGTATGTCGAAAGGAGGGAAAAGAAATAGAAGACACACGAATTTTGTATCTCTGTGCCGATCTATCCGAAGGCTCGCCGCGACGTGCTTTATCCTGGCTGGCACAAGTAATTGACTGTCGCACCTATGACGAAGCCTCAGATTCTATTTATCGAATAGCAAATGAAGATAATCTAACGATTACCCTTGCCCGTATGCTACTCAATCATGATTCATGGGGCCAAATATGTAATGTCCTACGGCAATTGCAAGGAGAGAACCCGGAGGGCATCAGACGTGTGCTAGAAGCATATGTAACCAAAGTCATGCTAAATAATAGCAGTCCAGGATTATCAAAAACATCGACACCTTTGTTAGATATGCTTACAACACCGATCTATGACAACAACATCGCTCCGATAGTTGTCATCGCCAGCAAGTGGATCTTAAAAGATGAGACTGTACGATAGGATCATGTCGGCACCCGGCACGCTTATCGATGCCGGATATTATGGCGCTTACACCACACTGGCGCGAGAATTAAAGCAGGCGCAATGTTTTATCCTGTCGCCGGATTTGGCGGAAGCCTGCGAGGAGGTATGCTGGTCGCGCCCCTCTTCTATCTTAAGCGCCCAACATACCTTACGCGCTCCCTATCCCCGCGTGTGGTTTGAGTGGAACTCGAATGACCGGGACAAACGCGCCCGGTTTAATGGCAAACCCAAACCAAAAAACATGGGGTGCTTTCTGCATAGCAATCCTGAAGGCACCAAAGGCACCGCTATCTATGTCTGGGAGCACAAAATAGAGGAAGAGTTTTGTAAAAAACTCAATATTCCAGAACTGACTATGGACCCGTTTGGTATAATATTTGACTGGTCGTCCAGTTCGGAAGAGCCAGTCATGGCACAATATGCTAGAACCGTTGGTGTGCCATTTAGTAAGGAACAGCTAGAAAAAAAGTATAGAGAGCAACGCGAAGGCTTCCGCACCAGTCTGACTAAAAGCACCAAATGGAAGAACCTCGCCCAGGATGAGAGGGAAGTCGAGGCTTATATAGAGCTTGAAAAAAGCTCCGGTATAATCCCGCTCGAAATGTGCAAAGGCTTATTTGAATCGAACCTTGGCAAGGATCTACGAGTGGGTCAGCCAATGTTTGAAGCCTTTATGGAAGATTTGGCTGGTGAGTTTTCCTATACTCAAGCTTTCTTGTTGATGCTCAATTCACGCAACAAGATCGTATCGCAGACCAAGGAGGATCTGTCACGATTGAACAAAGCGCGAGGGAAGAACAAAAAGCCGCCGCTAAAGGAGTTTATTGTGACCGATCTGAGACTTAGCAAAACCCAGCAAACCCGTGCAGGCGTGTTGGGGATCGACCGTGCCGCCGCTAGAAGACATTTGGTACGAGGGCATTTTAAGTTGAAATACGGTCAAGTCTGGTGGTGGAGTCCCCATATGCGCGGGGGCGGTTCCAACAGCCCGGTCGCACGAAAAGAATACCGCGTCAGTTTGTAGGAGCATGCTATGATCGTAAAGGTTCAGCGTCCTTTAGAACCAATGGATGCCCCTTGTCTGATCTACAACAAATCACGTTCTGAGGTAGAAACAAGATACTTAAGCGCAAAGGAACGTGAGGCAATGGGGAAGGATATGAAGGCTTTCTTCCAGGCCAAAAACGGCGTCAACAAAATCACCCTGTTAAAGCGCATCCCAGATGAGGATTGGTAGAGCATGGAAGGAAGAAACAGAAGCCCTATGGAGGAACGCTTCGACCATCTGGAGGAACGCATAAAAATAGAAGAAAACGATGTCGAAGCAGAATTAATTGGGCATCCACATGATTATTTTTACGCCTCCCGAGGACATGCCGATGCGGTATCACTTAGAGATCTGGCGAAACACGATCTCGATATCTATGAAGCTCAACTAAACCTCAATCTGCGCAAGGTATTAAACGAACGTCAAGAGAAATACACCGAAGCGATGATAAACAGCATGGTAATCTGCGACGTGGAACGCATCAAACTGTACGAAGCCTATCTCGATACCAAGCATGTTGCCGATCTATGGGCCGGGATGAAAGAAGGTTATATACAAAAAGGCTATATGCTAAAAATTTTTGTTGACAACAGAAAATCGGACAACATCACCGAAGGATCGTACAGCAGTCAACGTCGCGAGGCACTAAAAAATTATCCTCGACACGATTGACAGGCCAATAAACCTGCGATAATCTTCGATCGGGCGACACCTCTGGTGTATGGCCGGCAACAACGATGGAAGATGAAAACCATGGAAACCCGCCGCAAATCAGCAATGGATTATGAAGCGCCGAGCTACCAGGAAGCGACCGAAGTCAGCGAAAGAAGAACCAGCCAATACGACTCAATCATCAAACCAACCGGACCAAAATTCTTCAAGGCGAGGCCCAACAACAACACGATAAGAATCCTTCCACCGACTTGGGCTGGAGCAAAACACTACAGCTATGAAGTAAAAGTCCACAGCGATGTCGGAGCGCAGAAGCAACAATACATCTGCCTCGACCAAAACGAGATGGCTCCCGAGAGGGGTTGCCCACTTTGTGCGGAACGCAATCAGCAAGGCATCACTTATGAAGATAAAGAGAAACTGCGTGCAAAGTCGCGCAATTTCATCTACCTGATCGATCGCTTTAATAGCAGCACAGGCCCGCTCCTGTGGTCGATCTCGACGCAAAGCGATAAAGAAATCCTGATCCAGTCCCTCGTCAAGCGCACGCAGGAATACCTGCCGATCGCACACCCTACCAAAGGGTATGATATCGATTTTCATCGGGATGGTGAGGGTCTGAAAACACGCTATCGCGGCTTTATGGTAAGCCGTGAATCCACCCCAATCAGTACAAATTCAAGCGAGATGCGGAGGTGGATCGACTATATCGACAACAATCCAATCCCGGAGACATTGCAGTTCTTTTCGCCAAAGTATATCAAAGAAGTCTATTACGGATACGAAGACCCAGAAAAGCCGGAAAGGAATGAAGAAGAACGTGTTTCTCCCCGCTCGCGCCCCCCGATCGATGAAGATCGCAGGGACAGCCCTCGCCAGGAGGCACGCGGGAATGGGGAAGATGGACCGCCTTGGGATGAGGAGCGCGGCAACAATGAGGGGGGTGGTGGTAATGGAGGGGATCGGCGCACAGCCTTGCGCGATCGTCTCGACCACACACGCCGCTAAAGTTGTTGGAGGTCGCGGGGAAACCCGCGACCTTTTTTAGTATTTCGTCTCTGGGGGTTGTTATGGCAAACTCTTCAACTGCACGCATCGTATTGCCAGACGAAGCGTTTAATGAAGAAAGTCGCGGACGTTATTTCATACCACAGAAACCATTGGAGTTTATCCCTTCCGGTTGCCGATTGTTGGATTGTGTGTTAGGTGGTGGTTGGCCGCTTTCCCGGATCAGCAATATTGTCGGCGACAAATGTCTATCTGGTGATACGATAGTCTCGGCACAGCGGGGCAGCAAACCACGCAAGATGACGATGCAAACCTTGTTCAACAGGGCAAGGGGAAATCATCCTAATCGAAATAACGAAGCCGAGACTTCTCTCCTCTGCGATGTTGGCGGATATGTTGGGATGGGGCGTATGCTGGACATTGTTATGTCTGGCGAGAAAGTCTTGTATGAGATAACCAACGATCGTGGGCACTCAATAAAAGCATCCCAGGATCACAAATTCGCTACCTCTGAAGGATGGCAATGTCTATCCGATGACTTGCGAATCGGATCAGCAGTAAAATGCTGGCGTGGGACGCGCGGTATAGAAGGAGGGTCCAAATACCAGAAAAAGCCACGGGCTTATACTGATAGTGTTCCTTACCACCCCTTTGGAAATCAACATATAGTCGCTGGTAGAAATTACAAGAGACTGCTAACTAGCAGGCTGGTAATCGAAGCTGCAATAAATAGTCTGTGGTTCTGGGATTTCATTCGCATTCTGCGAAACGAACCAGAAATAGCAGCAACCCTCCAATACACCGATCCAGGACTCGATGTCCACCATTTAGATAACGATCCAACAAATAACCATATCGACAATTTAGAACTGATTGAGCCATACGAACATTGGCAAATCCATGGCGATGAAATGGCTCCTAATACCAGAAAGCTCGACTTATCCGAAATAACGTCTATCCGCCGGGTAGGCGAAGAGGCGACCTTCGATATCACAATGGAGGGTCCGCATCATAACTTCATCGCCAACAATTTCGAGGTACACAACAGCACTTGCAAAACACTCCTGTCGATTGAGACTACCAACTCATTCGTCCGTAAATATCCCAATGCAACACCAAAATATCGCGAAGCTGAAGCGGCCTTTGATCAGGCTTATGCTGCCTC